>Ga0315295_10003881_pt1 | contig 12684 bp, 9 predicted proteins | sample YL17G14_0_MG_FD_204453 | JGI IMG/M metagenome (GOLD analysis project Ga0315295, IMG submission 204453) | Sediment microbial communities from Yellowstone Lake, YNP, Wyoming, USA - YL17G14_0 | ecosystem: Environmental > Aquatic > Freshwater > Lake > Sediment | place: USA: Wyoming | collected... | reverse complement strand
CCGTTACTTTTAAAGCTATGAAAATTCGATTTCAACAAAATATTCTCGATAGTTATCTTGAACAATTATGGGTTTAAAAAGTGCAAGACTTCAGTAAATTACTTGAAAGTAATTACTCTGATCTCCAGACTAAGGTATTTCAGAGGTTACCAATCAAAACTCGCACGTTCCTGATGCCTGATATACTTCTTGATTGGACCTGTAGTGACTCTTTCCAACATTTGCAACATGTTGTCCGACGCACCCCAAATATAGATTACTCAAAACTTTTCCTTCATTACGGAAATTCCACTAAAGTTAGGGTTTGACTTTCGTTTTTTGTCCTCCCGAACTTGTTTCGGGATCTCAGTTTTTGGTTTAGAGAATTTGGGGGTTAAAGCCTCGATCTGTGAGCGTGCTTCTTTATTTGGCTAGAAGTTCCGCTCGTCTTTTTAACCAATATTTTGCGAAATCTTCATCCTTAATTTTCTGTGAATCTGCTTCTTTGATAACCTTAGCCCATATTGATTCAAGATTTTTACATATTTTTATTCTATCTTCCTGCATTTTATCCCAAGACGATTTCCATTTTCCTATATCCTTGAGATACTGCACCGTACCAGGGTGGAGTATGGCGTAATTATACTTTTCGTAAAGATACAAAAAAGAATCTAATTTCCAATAGTATTTCATCATATCCTGAGATTTAGCCATTAAGTCATATCCCTCATTAATGGCTTTGGTCATAAAATAGGCACTAGCATCATCTAATTTTGAATAACATATGGTAGCAGGGTAAGCGTATGTAGCACATTCAAGAGGTTTACTCTCAGATATTCCTGGCCCAACTGTGGCTTTATACGACACAAGGATAGGAAGTTTTTCGCTAACCCTGGCGAAAGCTTTTTGGTCTGCAGAGGGTAAAGGGATCCATTGCAACCCATGTGGACCTGAATCTAGCTCATAAAAAACTGAAGAAGTAACCATACCAGAGCAAACATCAACGGATCCATCTAAAAGACCTTTGATATTTCCGGCATAACTCGGCATATTCACTTTAACAACATCATTCCAGGTAAGATTAGCATAAGCTAATGCTGCTTCAAATAGATCATTCATTACAGATCCTGGTATCCATCCGCACCTTTTACCCTTCACATCAGCAACTGTCTTTATACCTGAATCAGCTCTAGTTGCCATGGCATATCCAGCGTGTTGGGCTATCCACGCTACTCTAAGGTTTTGAGGCCCCCATTTCCTTTCTGCATATCTATCCAATCCCATCATAGCCAAATAAAGGTCTACCCCTTGGCCTGCGAATTGCACTTCGCCAGCACGAAGACCCATCATTCTCCCAACATCATTGCCCACCGGTATCGCCCTCAATTTGATCCCAAGGGTCTTTGCAAGTGCTTCTCCTACAAACCCATAAGCCGTATATCCACTTGAACCTACATCGTAGGTCATGAGTGTTAACATCTTAGGTGGTTTCAACGTTTCTGCTTGTATTGCATGGGAAAAAAAGTACGAGAAAAATAATGCTCCAATTGTTAAAATAGCTAAAAAAAATTTTCTGTAATTTTTCTCTTTTGCTTCCATCACTTTCCTCCTTGAATGTTTTTTTATAAACAACAAATTAAAGTTCTATTGGTATGACATTGAGACTGTTAAAAACGTTATTTATCTTTTCTATCTTCTTCAAAAATGGAATTTTGGGGAGCCTAATGCCTTACAAAAACAAAACCTCATCTTGAAGCCATTGGGCTCCCCAAAAACTGCTATCTTGAGATCTTACTAGCGTCATTTCCTTCCTTCAATTATATCGGACGAAAAATAAGGGAACAAAATCACCTTCACTGCTAATTTGCTAAAGTCCTCTCTTTTAGGGTCACATATTTACTTAGTTTTTTTTAGCGCTTCTATAAAGCGGATTGAATCAGTTACTACAGCCATGTGCCCTATCGTGTTTGCTAGCGGCCAACAATGTAGATCCTGGGACGCAGCATTACAGCAATCCATCAAAATAAAATTCTGATACCCTTTATCACGGGCGGCCCGCATGCTATTCTCCACAACATAATTAGTAGCTACTCCAGACAAAAATAGACTCTTTATTCCTCGGTTGCTTAGTATTCTATCAAGAGCAGTAGCCTCAAAAGCACTTGCAGTATAGTTCCAAATAATTGGCTCACTTTTTAAAGGCTTTAATTGGTCAATATTTGCGGCACCCCAACTACCCTGTAAAAGCATATTCCCATCTACGATTTCGGCTATATAGCCTTTCAAATACTTCCTGGGAGGCACTTCAGGATAGCCTGACTGAAAACCAATATTCACAAAAACCACAAACATACCTGCTTCTCTTGCAGCGTTAAGAACCGCCTTTGCGTGTTCAATAACTTTGTCTTCCTGCACTCTTTTCCAAAAATGTTTGGCTAGCTTCCCCTCGGGCATTACAAGATCATTTTCCCAATGCAGCATCAGCAGTGCGGATGTGCCAACGTCAATATTAACTTGTTTAGGTTCGGGACACGTTGTTGCTGACTTTCCTACTGGTTCACTCGCTTGCGTTACTTCCGACACAATAATAGTTGTTGCGAAACCTATACTGAAAACCAGAAATAAAGTCAACGCAAGTGCCATGTGTTTATTTATTTTTTTTGTTCCTTCCATGGTTACACCTCCTTGATTTAGTTTATCCTAACTTAGATTCAAGCACCCATTTGGCCTTAGGTTTACCGAACCTCTCTCCATCATCTCCTTTCTTTTCAAATTTGGATTTCGTAGAGACTAACCATCTTCTCCCTCCCCTTTCATAGTTACGGTCTGTGCCTTTCTCCAAAATTTCCAGTTTGGGTATCAAAAAGAGGCTCTTCTTCTGTGCCCATGATAGTAACTTTAAACTTACATTGTTTGCCGCCTTGCAAGGGTTCGTCTATCAATTCCACTCTCACTGGTTTAGAAGTAAACCTCTCTATTTGTCGCTTCACCCAATTTGTACAGCATATGCCTAATCGAGGATGTGGCTCAACAAGCCCTGCTCGAAGTAGATGGCAGATGCACTTTCCGTCATTGTCGAGAGTCCAATAAATTATATTACCTTTTCTTTCAACAGTCCTTTTTCGCTGTATCTCTGACGGGACGCTTTCGACTTTATCTTTTCCTACATTCGATGCAGCTTGCAAAAAGCTATCAAGATTGTCCAAACTTCCTGGGGGGAGTCTTCTGGCAAATGAATCAGCACAGGCTCTTCCTTGCTTCGCAAGAATTTGGGTGGCTGTTGCAATATCCATTTCATTGAATATGACATCATAAACTCCTCTTACAACTTCAGCATTCCTCTCTTGGGTAATTTCACTTTGCTCACAATGCTTCACCATGGTTAATCCTCCTTTCCAAAATTAGAATAGACTTATAGCTTTGACATTTACTGATTGTCGCCAAATACGATTTTTGAAAATTACGATACAACTCATGAAACCTCACTTTTTCCTTCAATCTTTCAAAAAACTATTTGCAATAATCAACCTTTGAATTTCAGATGTCCCTTCATAAATCCTGAGCGCCCTGATTTCACGATAAAGACGCTCAACCACCGATCCCTGTATAACCCCCATACCACCGTAGATTTGAAGCCCCTGATCGATTGCACGAAACGCAACCTCCGTGGCATAGAACTTTGCCATAGAAGAAAACCTGGACACATCTAGATCTCCCCTATCCTTTAGAATAGCCGCCCTATAAACCAGTGCTCTTGCGGCGTCTAATTCGGTTGCCATCTCTGCCAATTTCAATTGTATTACCTGAAATTTAGCAATAGGACTGCTAAACTGTACCCTCTTTTTAGCATAATTCAATGCAGCATTAAAAGCAACCTGGCCCATGCCAACCGCTGCTGCACCTACAGACATGCGAAACACATCCAGCGTTTTCATCGCAATCTTGAACCCTTCACCCACTTTCCCTAGAAGGTTCTCTCTGGGTATAAAACAGTTGTTAAACTCCAATTCGACAAGATCATGCGGGGCAATGACTTTCAACCTTTTACTGACATTAAAACCTGGCATCCCTTTTTCCAAAATAAAAGCAGAGATTGCCCGAGGATTGTCATTAACAGGGGTCTTTGCAAAAACAACCATGATATCTGCCGCATACCCATTGGAAATGAATCTCTTCGATCCGTTGAGTATAAACCCGTCTGACTTCTCTTCAGCTTGACTCCTCATCCCGTTCACATCACTTCCTGCCTCAGATTCAGTGAGGGCATAAGTGGTTAACAATTCCCCGGCGCCTATCTTAATCAGGAATTTAGCTTTCTGACCCTTATTGCCAGTCAGAAATATTGGATAACTGCCAAGCCCCTGCATAGCCAAGGTCACATCGGCAAGGCAATAAATCCCTGCCAACTCTTCTCGGGCTAGGCAGATAGGCAGGGCCTTTACTCCTTTACCCCCCAAATCTTCGGGAAGAAGCAACCTGAAAAGTTCAGCATCTGCCATGGCTTTAACCAACTCTTTCGGAATATCAGCGGTTTCTCCATATTTTTCCATTATAGGAACCAATTTCTCTCTGGCAAACTTTCGGCAATACTCTTTAAATTTTTTCTCTTCGGCAGACAACATAAGATCCATGATATCTTCTCCCCCTGGCCCCTTATTCTCTTGGAAGTTCCTTTTTCATAATCTTGCCGGTCGTATTCTTTGGAAGTTCACTTATGAATGCAATTTTTGGTATTTTATAAGGTGCCAAGTTTTTCTTGCAGTAATCTAGCAGCTTCTCTTCAGTAACTTCAAAACCTTGTTTTAAAGTCACAAACGCTTTGGGGACCTCTCCTTTTATCGAGTCTGGAACGCCTATCACAGCGGCTTCGTTTACCCCCGGATAACCATGAAGAACTTCTTCTATTTCCCGGGGATAAATATTATAACCTCCAGATATTATTAATTCTTTTTCCCTTCCCACAATATAGAAATAACCCTCTTCATCTCTCCATGCATGATCGCCTGTATATACCCATCCGTTCTTAATCTTTTCGCTTGTCTCCTTCGGGAGGTTAAAATACCCTTTGGTTGCATTGGGGCCCTTAAAAATCAGTTCTCCTATCTCTCTTGGAGGCAACTCATTTCCCTGTTTATCCACCACCTTTGCTGTAACTCCAGACACCGCTATTCCAATGGAGCCAGGCTTTCGAGAGCCATAAATTGGATTGGCTGTCACCAAGCCCGTAGATTCTGTCAGGCCATAGACCTCAATAATCGTGGCTTTAAAATTATTCTCCCACTCTTTTAAAACTTCCACAGGAAGGGATGCTCCACCTGATAGTCCCATTCTTAATGAAGATAAATCATGCCTATTTTCCACCAGGCCATTCAAAAGATAAGTAAACATGGTTGGCACACCAGGAAACCAGCTCACTTTATATTTAGCAATGGCTGCAAAGACCAATTCTGTCTTGAACCGTTCAAGAACGACTACACTCCCTCCTGAACTCAGACTTCCAAAAAATGGACTGGCGACACAAAAGACATGAACCAGAGGGAGAACAGCGATGGTAATGTCATTTTCTCTGAGCCCATAATTCTGGGCTATATTAGGCCCACCAAAACAAAAATTACGGTGAGTTAAAATAACTCCTTTGGGATTGCCCGTTGTCCCTGAGGTGTAAAACATGATGGCGGGATCATCTGGGTTGAAATCTTTCCCGTTAGCGATCGAAAGTTTAGAACCAACCATGTTTTCAATGGCCGTTTCTATTGTCTCATGACTCTTTCTGACAACGATATTTTTTATTAAAGGAATTTCGTTTTTTATTTCCTCAATCACGGGCGAGAAATTTTCGTATAGGATCAGTGCTTTCGCTCCAGAATTATTGAGGATAAATTTTATTTCCCTTGGTGTATAAATAGTATTGACGGGAACAACGATGCCCCCTGCCTTAATGATCGAATAATAGCTTAGAAGTGTTTGGGAACTATTAGGGTGAAGAACGGCTATGTGGTCACCCGGCATCACACCCATTTTCACCAGGCCGTAAGCCATGCGGTCTGTTATTTCATCAAATGCACGGTAGCTTATAGAAGTATCTTCGCCAAAGAGAAGGACCTTGTTGTCATATTTTTCGGCTCTTATTTTAAGAAATTCTACTAAGTCCATCAATAATGCAATGCTTCCTAATACAATCAGAGTATTGTTTGAATTATAGCCAAAGGGATTTCAGGGAAGATATAAGTTCCAATCATGAATTCCTTTTTCCTTTTTTAGAAATTCAGTTAACTTCTTTAATCTCCGTCATCCCTTTTGGTCTCATAACCTGAACCAGGGAATAAGGTTCTTCCCTGATAAGAAGACTAACAACATCGGGGCGGGCATAATGACCCACCACATCGGTTATTGCTTTTGCCTTGATTATTTCCCTGAGATCTATATCCGCATAGATAATTTCTTCTTTATCGTAAACCGGGCCTGTTATATATTTTCCGTTAGGGCCTACAATACCACTGCCACCAGTTACTTCCCACTCAGTTCTCTTCTTTAGAGGAAAAGTATCAGGAACCATCTCCTCGGTCATATATCCGCAGGAGATGATGACGAAAACCCCCCCCTCTAGGGCGTAGCTTCGGCAGCTGAGATCTACATTATTTCTTAACCGGGTTAAACTGGGCCAAACGGCGGCATGGATCTGTTCCCCTTTCGCCCAAAGGGCATACTTTACCAGCGTCATACGGTTGTTGCCGCAGATCAACCCGCTCACATTTCCTATTTCCAAGGAATAAACCCGTAGGTCGCTACCATCCCCTTGTCCCCAGACACACCGTTCCTCAAAAGTGGGGACGAGCTTTCTGTGCGTCCCCAATATCGTTCCGCTTTTGTCGATGAAGAGCAATGTGTTGTACATTGTGGCTGATACGTCCACCTCCCGTTCTGTGATGCCTACAATGACATAGGATCCAACTTCTTTTGCAGCGTCACATAACTTGTCGGTCTCATGGCTAGGAACCTCTACGGCGTTTTCATAAAGCTGGAGATAGGCATCGATGCTTAATTCCCTTTCTGGGTGGGGGAGGGCTCTGGGCCAATAAGGGAAGGTAGGGATGTATGACTCAGGGAGGACAACCAACGAGGCACCGTTTCTCCCCGCCTCCTTAATTAAATGTGCGGCCTTTTCTACCGTAGCTCTCTTATCCAAGAATATAGGCGAAGCCTGGACTGCTGCGCAAGTGAATTTAGGAATAGGTTCTTTCATGTTACCCTCCTTTATATTACGCTAACCAAGACAAATTTACAAAACTCTAAACCAAATTTAAAGATGCCCCAAATTATTCAATCCAAACCCCAGACTTTTTTAATTTGCTTTCAAATCTCTTAAGAATATTTATATATTTCTTCCTGTGCTTCAAAGAAAGTCCCCCAATTATACAGTCTGCAATAATTAGTGTGCTGGCATGAGAGCCGAAAAAAAATGGACTCTCGTAACCTGCATGCAAAGATATATCTGCTATTCGACTAATCGGTGACAGTGGATTATCTGTAATTGCTATAACAAAAGCTTTCCTTTCTTTCGCAATTTTAGTTATTTCTGAAGTTTCTTTGGCATATCTTGGGAAACTCATTGATAATAAAACATCGCCTTTCCCAATATCTTCTATTTGATCATACTTTAGCCCATGGGCAGAATCAATAAGGACTATATTATTAAGAATTCGGCTTAAATTGTAATACAAATGGAAAGCAAAGCTGTGAGACCGTCTTAATCCCACCACAAAAATTCTTTTTGCTTCATCAAGAATATTTACCGCCTCTTCGAACTTCGATGTTGGGATTTCTTCCTGAGTTTTCATGATGTTTTTTATATTATTATTAAATATTGAGGCATATATGTCTGTTCCTCGGTTTATTTTCGTTACCTTAAGCTTTTCGGATGGAGTAAGTTTTCCTTTCAACCATGACTGCAACATCTCTTGTAATTCTGAAAATCCAGAAAACCCCAATGCGTTAGATAACCTAATCACTGTTGCATCACTAACCTTTACCTTCTCACCTAGTTCTTTCGATGACAAAAAAGTCACTTCTTCTGGATTTTTAATGATATATTCTGCAACTTTCTTTTGACTTTTTGTTAGCTTGGAATAGTTTTTTGAAATAACCCCTTCCAAAACGTTAACCATCATTCTGACATCTCGCATTGTAACCTTTTATGATGAAACTCACGATTTTTCTTTTTATAGGAGGTCTTGAATGATGTGAAGGTAAAATAGTTTTGTAACTTACCAAGCTGTCAGGATAATCCCTCACCCAACGTCTTGGCAGATCCTCCGGTTTTCAAAATCTCGTAAGCTATCCGGTTCAGACAAATCTGTGTAGTGCCGCCGCCCATAGACCATCCACGAACATCCCGATAGTATCGCTCCACCTCATATTCCGCCATATACCCATATCCACCATGCAATTGGATTGCTTTATCTACCACCCAAATGGACATCTCATTCGCAAATTTCTTTGCCATGGCGGCTTCCTTGGCAATGACTTTGCCTTGATCTGCCTTGAATGCAGCGTCATACACCAGGAGCCTAGCGGCTTGGATTTGAATCGCCATTTCGGCTAACGTCCAACGAATCCCTTGAAAATCGGCAATTGGTCTTCCAAATTGAACCCTATCCTTGCAATATTGAAGCGTCCGTTCATAGGCCGCTTGAGCCATCCCGATACAGAGAGATGAATTGCCGCACCGTTCCGAATTGAACTCTACCATCATCTCCTTGAAACCCCTTCCGGCTGGAACCAAAAGACTCTCAGCCGGAACTTTCACATCTTCAAATATCACATCATTCATACTGGAGCAGTGACGACCCATCTTTTCCTCATCCTTTCCCACTGAAACCCCTGGTGAATCTCGGTCGACGATAAATACACTGATTCCTTTTGACCCCTTTTCCTTCTCTGTTTTTGCTAGGACAACGAAGAGACTGGCGATTGCAGCGTTAGAGATGAAGTTCTTTCTTCCATTAAGTAGATAATATCCATTTTTCATTTCAGCGAAAGAGGTCATGTTGGCTGAGTCCGACCCTGCATCGGGCTCAGTCTGGCAGTATGCACCAATCTTCTTTCCTGTTGCCATGTCGGGGAGGTAGCGGCTTTTCTGTTTCTCAGTACCATGACTAGCTATGGCTCGACAACAAGCCGAGATATGAGTTAGAGGAATTGAGACACCAGCTCTTCCCACCTCCTCTCCCAATATCACTACATCGACTAATGAGCCTCCCATTCCGCCATATTTTTCTGGAACCATTAACCCCATAAATCCCATCTCAGATATTTTTTTGTAGTACTCATCGGGGTACCTTCTCTGTTTTTCCCAGGTCTTAACGAAGGGCATAATCTGGGTTTCGGCAAACTTTCTAACGGTTTCTCTAAACATCCTTCTCTCTTCGCTTAAGAATGATTCAATCATTGAACAACCTCCTTCTCAATTTCCCTTTTTCTAACGAAAAGACAATCGATAGCTTTTAGGCCTCCTTTGCCGGGATAAACTACCAAAGGGTTAATATCAATTTCTGAAAAGTTATCCTTCAGATCAACGGCTAATTGGGAAACAGTTATCAATGTTTTGACAATCGCCTCCAAATCTGATCGTTTGTCTCCCCGTACCCCTTCCAAGATCTTATAACCCTTGGTTTCCTTTATCATCTCCCAAGCATCCCTTTCTTTCAATGGGGCATGGCGTAATGAAAAATCCTTTAAGATCTCAACAAAAACTCCTCCTAAACCGAACAAAACCATTGGTCCAAACTGAGGATCTCGGACGACCCCAATGATAATTTCCTTTCCAGGGGGGACCATCTCCTGAACTAGTATTCCTTTGATCTCTGCATCAGGTTTATAATGCTTGACATTATGTAAGATTTCTTCATAAGCTCTGTTCAGTTCTCTACCATTTTTTATATTGAGCTTTATCCCACCAGCTTCTGTCTTGTGTTTTATTTGTGAAGAGATAATCTTTAGAGCAACTGGGTATCCAATTCTGGATGCTATTTGGTTAATTTCCTCAAGATCTTTTCCCAATACTTCCAGCGGAATTGGAATGCCATAACAAGATAGAATTTCCTTCCCTTTATTCTCAGTTAAAATTTGGAAAGAGGTTTCCAAAACTTTTTCGATTTTTAAGCGATTATCCGCTGAGATAGAAATTACCGGAACCTTTTCATCCTCGTAGGCTTCTATAAATCTTGAATATTGAACTAAGGCATTAACTGCTTTAACGCCCCTATTAGGTGAAGTAAATAAGGGAAATCGACTTTCTTCAAGCATTTTCATTCCGGAGTTTGACAGGCTTCCGGAGGCCCACCATGTCAGTATCGGTTTCTCGGTAGAATTAGCAGCTTGGATGATATGTGATGCTCTCTCTCTACTTCTCTCTCCAGCAACCATAGCCAAAGATACAACAATGATGTCTAAGTTCTCATCTTGAATGAACGTCTCAATAGATTTAGGGAAAAGTAACGGATCATTAACAACTTGTGCCGTGAGGTCTAAAGGATTCTTTACAATACCAAAAGAGGCTTTAGTCTCTGTCAATCTAGCCACAGTATTTTGTGAAAGCTCCGGTAAATTCATTCCCATTTCCACTAACTTGTCCGTTAAAATAACCCCGCCCCCCCCTGTAGTTGTAATAATCCCAACTCGGTTACCCTTGGGCCGTTGGCACTTAGCCAATGTTGATGCTGTTAAATAAAGATCTTCGACTTCCTCAACCCTGATAATACCTTTTTGCCGGAGAACAGCATCATAAACGACATCTGATCCAGTCATGGAACCAGTATGGGAGCTGGCTGCTTTCCCTCCAGCCCCTGTTTTCCCGATCTTCAAAACGACGATGGGTTTTTTCTTTTTCACAGCGAGGTCCGCTGTCCTCAAAAACCCTTCCGCATCTCTTATCCCTTCGATAAGGACCATAATGACTGTGGTGCTAGGATCATTCAGCAGATATTCCATAAAATCAGATGATTCTAAGACAGCTTCATTTCCTGTTGAGATAAAATAACTGATCCCAATAGACCTATCTTGAATACGATTTAAGAGAGCTCCACCCAATGCTCCACTTTGCGAAATAAATGCAATATTTCCAGAGATGAGTTTGGGTATGTCTAAGAATTGAGAAAAAGACATGGCAATGTGATCGTGAAAGTTGATAATTCCAACACAGTTAGGCCCACAAACCAAAATCCCGTGCTCCTTGGCCACCTGCTTTATTTTTTCCTGCTTTATCTGTCCTTGTGCTCCAAGCTCTGAAAATCCAGCTGAATAAATAATGGCTGATTTAATTCTTTTCTTCCCAACTTCTTCTAAAACTGAAAGAATAAATTGTTCGGGTACAGCCATGAGAGCAACATCAATTTCAGAGGGAATTGATGCAATGTTTGGATAGCATTTCCTCCCTTGAATCTCTTCATATTTGGGGTTTACAGGGAAAATAGCCCCCCTGTATCCATGGTTAGTTAAGTACCTTAGAATTCTTTCCCCAATTCTACCAGGTTCTTTTGAAACTCCAATCAATGCAATGGATTGCGGTTTTAATAAGGAAGTAAGATCAAGTCTCATTGAAACCAAATTTTGAAATAATTCGCTACATTTTTTATAAAAAATGTAGGATTCACAACATTATTTATGGATGATACAAGAAAAAAAATATTTGTCAAGAGAAAAATTGGCTGCCTGTCTAACCTTGACACCTCTCCCAATTCGTAATATCTTCTTTACACTTGCTACTTTCTTGGTTTTTAGATTGATGGATAAAAGTTAACGAGCCTTGGAATGCTTGGAAATCGGATTCTTTCCGTCGATCTCACCTCCTTTCTTCAGATTACTTATTTGGTCTCATCTATTTATCTACGAAGCTCTGTTTGCTCATCCGTTTATTCACACTCTATCTACTATTTATTACCCCCATATCTTATTAACAGCGGATGTTCAGTTTTGTTCAACTGTGTGTTCGATCAAGGGACTTCATGTCTAAAAAGTTCCAACCCCTCCTTCATCCGTAAAGGACAACTGAGATGATCTATCTTTTGAGCTTATATATCGCAGAAAGTGGACGAGATCTGCGATGATCATCGACTCCATTGGGGTCAGTCGCTTAGGATTCTGATTTTCCAGAATTCGCAGAAGGTCTCTCCATGTGGCATGAATCAAAAAGACTGAAATAGATAGAATAGGCTAGAATAGATTGAAAAGCATTTTTCTTAATATTTTAAATCAATTACGGGAAACCAGACCAAAATCAAGGAGTTAAAAAAGATACCCAATTCGCATTCGTAGTCCGACGCTCTATTCATCTGAACTATGGGCACTTAATTTATAACCCTACGACTTCTTTGGCTTTTGGTGCCAGCGACGGTCCAGCGACGCTATTTTTGGACTTACAAAAATAGAAAAGCCCTGAAACTAAAGGGCTTTTCTATTATAAAATGGTGGAGGCGGCGGGAATCGAACCCGCGTCCGGAAACCTTCCGACAGAACATCTACATACATAGCCTGTATTTTAAATTCGCCCCACAGGCCTCCTACAGGCAGGATTCCCAAGGGACTATCCTATAAGGGTTCGCCCCCCTCCCATAGGCGTCGGAGAGGAACTATCCTGTTTTTCTGACATCCTGATCCTGCCCTACAGGCAAGGACAGGGAGGACGCCTAGCTGCGCTTAGGCAGCCAG
>Ga0315295_10003879_pt1 | contig 12687 bp, 10 predicted proteins | sample YL17G14_0_MG_FD_204453 | JGI IMG/M metagenome (GOLD analysis project Ga0315295, IMG submission 204453) | Sediment microbial communities from Yellowstone Lake, YNP, Wyoming, USA - YL17G14_0 | ecosystem: Environmental > Aquatic > Freshwater > Lake > Sediment | place: USA: Wyoming | collected... | reverse complement strand
GGCCCAGAGCACCGATGGCCGCATTAACCCCCTGGAGGTCCCACAGCACCTGCTCGTGCGGGTAGATCGTGTCGTCCCACCAGCTGAGGGCGGTGAAGTTGCTGCTCAGGAGCTTCTCGATCGCCATCAGCCGCGCGCTGGTCTGCGACCACACGGACGCGGGCAACGCTGCCCTTCGCTTCTCGAAGGCGTACGTCGCGGACGTGAACTCCCCGAGCGACCTGGTGAGCCGGTCGACGGTGGCGGCCGACGCCCCCGCGGCGGTCAGCTCCCGGGCATCGACCGTACCGCCCAGCTGGTCGGCGCGGGCAGCCAGGCTGTACGGGACCAGCGACTCGTCCAGGCGCAGCCCGATCCGGTGCATGAGCTTCACGCATGTGCCGAAGAAGGGCCAGTCGACCGCGTCGACGGTGTCGTTCGTCGTGTGGTAGTTCCACGGGAACCAGCTGTCCGGTGCGCCGACGAGAAGCACCGAAGGGATGCCGGCAGCCGTGAACGGCCACTCGTCGCTGTTGGTGCCGACCGCGGGGAACAGCCTCGTCGGCAGGCCGGGACCTTTGAGCTTGCCGTTGGCGGCGACCACCTCCGACACCGCCGGCTGCAGCTCGGGGCTCATGAACAGGCGGACCTGACCGTCGGGCGCCCCCGGCATCTCGAAGTTGAGGAAGCCGGCCACCGTTCCCGCCCACTCCGGGTGGGTCTGCGTCGCCTGCACCCAGGAGCCGAAGGTCCAGTCGTACCAGGAGTCGACGATCCCGCCTTCCTCGCCCGTGTGCGACACGAAGACCAGCGTGCGCCGGGGCACGTAGCCCGCCATCTTCATCGCCTTGGCGGTGACCAGTCCGGCCACCACAGCCGTCGTGTTGTCGAGAGCCCCCTGGAAGAACGCGTCGTGGTGCCCGGCCATGACGACCTTCTCGGCGCCGCCCGCGCTGCCGGGAAGCTCTCCCACGACGTTGTAGCCCTCGCCGCCGTCGAAGGACCGCGTCGTGATCGCGTCGAGCTTGACCGTCGCCGCGACGGGTCCGCCGGCCAGCGCAGCGCGGATGGTGTCGCCGGTCGTCCTGCTGACGGCGACGAGCGGGATCCAGTCGGGGTCGTACTCGCCGTCGTTGCTCCCGAGGCTGTCAGGGTCGGCGAAGAAGCTGAGATCGGCGGTCGACGTCGTGAGGATCAGCGCGACGGCTCCCCTCAGGGTCGCCTCGTGTCCGGGCAGGTTCGCCCAGAACGCGTCGCCGTGGAAATCCACCAGCACGATCTTGCCGTGCACGTCGCCGGCGGCGTCGAAGTCCGCGGCCGTGCCGAAGCCGACGTCGACGACCTCCCCCGTGACCCCCTTGGGCAACGTCCCCGGCACGCCGGTGAACGACGTCGCGTCGTACACGCTGCCGGCGACCGCGACGCTGCCGCCGCGGTACTCCCACACGTCCATCGCCACAGGCTCGAGTCGAACGTTCTTGAGGCCGATCGCGCGCATCTGGTCGGCGATGTAGCGGGCCGCCGCGTCGTCGGCGGTCGTGCCGCCCACGCGGAAGCCGAAGGGCGACGTTCCGAGACCGCAGAGATCGCTTGCGATCCGCTTCGCGTATCCGCCGGCGATCAAGCTGTCGACCGCGGTGTCGAAGGTCATCGGTCGGACCCTGGCGCCGGCGACCGGCGCCGACGCTCCCGCGATCAACATGACGGCGACGATGGTGATGGCGATGCGTCTCATGACTGCCTCCAGGATCTGTGGCCGCGGTGCGGCGCAGGGCTTGCAGCCCGCCGCCGCACCGCGGCCCTCCAAACGTCACACGCCCGGTGACTCACCTACTCCGATCGTCAACGCCCTACTGCGCGCAGTTGACCGGCCGGCCCTTGGCCGCCACGCCCCTACGCCTGCAGCTCCCGGTCCATCTTGTCGACCTTGAGGTCGACGGCGAGCACGTGGGGGTTCTGGCAGAAGGCGATGCACTGGGGCTCGCCGCCGCAAAGGTCGCACTTGTAGGCGACCTCGCGGTCGGGGTGCTCGTGGATCACCCCGGTGGGGCAGACGTCGTAGCACTCGCCGCAGTTGGTGCACTTCTCCTCGTCGACGACGAGCACGTAGCCCTTCACCGCCTCGCCGTGCTTCTCCTTGCCCGGGTAGTCGCCCTTGACGCGGACCGTGATCTCCTTGGTCACGATCGCGTCCTCGGGGCAGGCCTCCTGGCACTTGGCGCAGGCGGTCTGCAGGCAGGTGTGGCCCTTGATCGCGCCGGTGGTCGGGTTGACCTCGCTGAAGAGGCGCGCGACCGAGGGGCGGTAGGCGTTCTCGTGCTGGGCCGAGCAAGCGAGCTCGCACATGTGGCAGCCGGTGCACTTCTTGGAACTGATCATCACGTGAGGCATCTTCATTCTCCCTTCGTTCGGCGTGACGCCGTCGAGAGGCGCACGTCGACGCCGAGCTCTGAGAGCTTGGCCTCTGAGGGGACGCCGGCGGCGTCCCAGCCGCGGATGGCGTAGTACTCCTGCAGTGCGGCGGCGAAGGCGGCGCGGTCGATCACCTTGCCCGCCGCCGCGCCCTCCGCAAAGCGCTGATCGTGCATGCGCTCGGGCAGCGCGTCGTCGGCGATCGTGAGCCCCTCGCGCAGGTTGAAGAGCCGCCCGAGGTTCCAGATGCGCTCGCCCATCTGCATGAGCTCGTCGCGCGAGAACTCGCGGCCCCACAGGTGCTTCATGAGCATGGCGATCTGCTCGAGGTCGATCGCCCAGAAGTCGCACCAGATGCCGCTGAACTTGAGGGCGAAGAAGTTCTGGCCGCCGGCCTCGGCGTTCACGATCCACTCGGCCTTGCCCTCGAAGGTGTCGGCAGGCATCGAGCCCTCGACGATCTCCTGGCCGACCGGGAAGGACCGCATGTGGCAGGCTCCGCGGTCTGAGGTGGCATAGCTGAGGGCCATGCCGAAGGCGCCCCGCGGGTCGTACCCCGGCACCTCCATGTTCTTCACCTGCATGGCGAGTTCGGGGTGGCCGTACTTGGCGGCGAGGGCCTTGGCGCCGAGCGCCAGCTCGGCGCCGTAGCCCTCGCGCTTCGCCATCAGCTCCACCGCCTGCAGATAGCCCTTGCTGTCGCCGAAGGCGAGACCGAAATCGGCGTAGCCCTTTTCGCAGAGATCCATGGCCAGACCGACCACGGAGCCCGAAGAGATCGTGTCCATGCCGAGCTCGTCGCAGAGCTCGTTGAACTTCATCAGCGCGTCGATGTCATCGATGCCGCAGTTGGAGCCGCAGAGGGCGATGGTCTCGAACTCGGGGCCCTCGCCGCGCACCTCGGCTCCGGCCCACTTCGTGGCGTGGAAGTTGCGGCAGCCGATGGCGCACTGGTAGCAGGCGCGCTTCTTGACGCGGATCTTCTGGAAGGACTCGGAGTTGATCTTGTCGGCGCCTTCGAAGGTGCCGGACGAATAGTTGCGCGTCGGCAGCGCGCCGCCGCCGTTGATCACGTCGACCAGCATCGGCGTGCCCTCTTCGTGCGCCCACAGATTGGTGTCGGTGAGGATGTAGTCGTGGTGCAGGGCATACATCGCGTCGAGAAAGGCCTTGGCGTCGCCGACCGGCACGCTGCCCGTGCCGCGGATGGCGACCGCCTTGACGTTCTTCATGCCCATGAGGGCGCCGGCCCCGCCGCGGCCGGCCTTGTGGTACTGATCGGTCGACAGGCAGGCCCACGGGATCCTGCTCTCACCGGCCGGGCCGATGGAGAGCACCTTCGCGTCGCCGTCGAGGTCGTTGCGCAGCGCCTCCTCGACCTCCGACGTCTTCATGCCCAGGTACGGCGTCGCCGAGCGGAACTCGACCACGTCGTCGCTGATCCAGACCACGGTGGGCTCGGGCGCGACGCCCGTGAGGATGATGATGTCGTAACCCGCGAACTTCATCTCGGGCGCGAACGAGCCGCCCACGTACGAGTCGAGGATCGTCCCCGTCGTGGGGCTCTTGCAGCCGACGACGAGGCGCGACGCGGTGGTCACGTTGGTGCCGGCGAACGGCCCCGTGACGAGCATCAGGGGGTTGGCGGGAGAAGCGGGATCCAGCCCGGGCGCGACCTCGTCCCACAGGTAGCGGAACAGGAGGCCCTTGCCGCCCAGGTAGAGCCGCGCCCAGTCCATGTCGAGCGGCTCGACGGCGGTGGCGCCGGCGCTCAGGTCTATCCTGAGGACCTTGCCGGTGTAGAAGTCCACGATGTGCACGCTCCTTCTGGTGGATGATGTGCCTGCGACGACATGCGCCGGCTGGCCGCCGGCGCCGTCAGTCGGGTGAAGCCGAGCCGACCGCGACGTTGACGGCGCCGGCGTCGTCGATCACGTAACTGCTCTCGGCGGCCCACTGGACCAGGACCGGGTCGCCGATCTCGGGCAGGGCGCCCTTGAGGTCGTCGTTCAGCTCGTGCACGGTCACACGCTCGCCGGTCTTGAGGTCGATGATCAGCTGCGTCATGGAGCCCAGGTACACGACTTCGGCGATCGTGCCGCGCACGCGCGAGATACGCTCGCCGTCCGGGTCGCCCCACACGCGCATGCGCTCGGGCCGCACGATGATCTTCACCGGACCGGTCCCCGCGCCGACGTCCGGCACGCAGACACGGTCACCGTCGCCGAGGTCCATCACGGCGACGCCGTCGCGCGCACCGCCCGGCTGCACGCTGATCACGTTGGAGGTGCCGATGAAGCCGGCCACGAAGGCGTTCGCCGGCCTTTCGTACAGCTCCCGCGGCGTCGCCACCTGCTGCACGATGCCGTCCTTCATCACCGCGATGCGCTGCGACATCGTCAGCGCCTCTTCCTGGTCGTGGGTGACGTAGACGAAGGTCGTCCCCGTGGTGCCGTGGATGCGCTTGAGCTCGAGCTGCATCTCCTTGCGGAGCTTGAGATCGAGAGCGCCCAGGGGCTCGTCGAGCAGCAGCGCGGCCGGCCGGTTGACCAGCGCCCGGGCCAGCGCGACGCGCTGCTGCTGGCCGCCGGAAAGGTGGGCCGGCCGGCGATCGGCGAAGGCGTCCATGCGCACCGTGCGCAGCGCCTCCTGAACGCGCTCGGCGATCTCGGCTCTCGCGACCTTCTTCACCTTGAGCCCGAAGGCGACGTTCTGGCTGACCGTCATGTGCGGGAAGAGGCCGTAGGCCTGAAAGACCATGTTCACGTTGCGCTTCGCCGGCGGCACGAAGCTCACGTCCTTGCCCTCGAGGATGATGCGCCCCGCCGTGGGATCCTCGAACCCCGCGATCATGCGCAGCGTGGTCGTCTTGCCGCAGCCGCTCGGACCGAGCATCGAGAAGAACTCTCCGCCCGAGATCTCGAACGTGACGTCGTCGACCGCCACCGTGTCGCCGAACTTCTTGGTGACGCGCTCGATCCTGATATGGCCTTGCGCGGGGGTGTCGTTCATTCGCTCTCCTCGGGACCGGTCGCAGCTCAGTCGAGCTGGTTGAGTTTGGTGAGGAAGTACGCGATCACCGCGACGACCGCCATCGCCCCCAGCAGCAGGAGGCTCAGCGCGGCGCCGCCGCCCCAGTCGCCGACGGTGACCATGAGATCGGCGACCGAGTTGCCGAGCATGTAGGACGACGTGCCGCCGACGAGACCCGGGGTCGCGAAGTCGGTGAACAGCGGGATGTACACGAGGATGACGGCGACGAAGATGCCGGGCGCGGCGAGAGGCAGCAGGACTCGGCGCCAGCGCGTGAACCACCCGGCGCCGAGATCTGTCGCCGCCTCGAAGAGGGCCGGGTTGATGGCCTTCATCGACGCGTAGATGGGCAAGGCACAGTAGTTCACCCAGCTCGTCGAGAGCACGAGGATCACCGAGAACTTCGTGAACAGGAGCCAGTCGAGGGGGGCGTCGACGATCCCGGTCCACATGAGGAAGTCGTTGATCAGCCCCTCCCTCCCGAGCAGCATGCGCCAGGCGTAGATGCGGACGATGGGGTTGAGCTCGTCGACGAGCACCAGCAGCAGGAGCAGCGGCAGCTCCCACCGCCCTGCCTTGAAGGCGATGAAGTACGACAGCGGGAAGGCGATCAGGAGCTGGCACACCATGGCCGTGGTGGCGATGATCAGCGTGTCCTTGGCCACTCCGCGGTAGATGGGATCGGTGAACAGAAGACGGAAGTTGTCGAGCGTCCACCCGGTCTGGAACCCGTACAGCGATTCGAAGCGGAAGCTCATGATCACGAGGATGATGAGCGGCGCCACGAACAGGAGCAGGATCACGGAGATCGGAGCAGTCAGGAACGCCACGGGGCGGAACTTCTTGACCGCGCGGGCGCGAAGCTGGCGGTCCTTGGGAGCGGTCGGAGCCACGGTGGCCATCAGCGGACCGACTCCATGAGGGTGTCGGCCTTCTCCTTCGCGGTGCGGGCGCCGGCGCCCCGGGTTATGAGCACCCAGAAGGTGTAGACGAGCAGCACCTCGACGATCGAGACGAGTGTGGAGACGGCGTTGACGATCGGCAGGTTGGAGGCATGTCTCAGGGTGGAGTACACCCAGACCGGGAAGAGCTGGTCGAAGCCGCCGACGAAGTACGTGATCTCGAAGTTGTTGAACGACCACGAGAAGGCGAGGATGAACGAGGCCATCAGCGACGGCGCGATGTGAGGCAGGAGCACGTGGCGCACGACCTGCAGTTGGGACGCCCCCAGGTCGATCGCCGATTCCTCCTGGGTGCGGTCGAAACGCGCCATGCTCGCCGACATCAGCACCGTGACGAGCGGGAACGTGACCACGATGTGCATGAGCACGACCGTGTGCCACGACAGGGCGACCCCCGCCTTGTTGAAGTAGATGAGCGCGCTGATGCCGATCACCAGCCAGGGCACCACGAGCGGCGCGGCGAGAAGCATGGCAGCCCCGCCGCGCAGCTTGAAGCGCAGGCGGGTGATCGGGTACGCGGCGAGGGTCCCGAGGATGACGCTCGCCGGCGCCACGATGCTGGACACGATCACCGAGTTCCGCAGCGCCTGGCGGAGGTTCGAGTCGGACAGCGCCTCCGAATACCACTTCGTCGTGAAGCCGCTCCACGGCAACGAGAAGACGATGGAGTCGTTGAACGAGAATGCCGCCAGCAGGATGAGCGGGCCGTACAGCAGCAGGATGAACACGATCGCGTAGGTGCGCCCCCCGACGGCGTCGAGAGAGCGCCGCACGCGAAGGCCGAGCGGCACCTGCGCAAGGGGGACGCCACCCTCGCCCGGTGCCGCCCCAGGGTTCTGCAGGTCGGCCTGCGCCACTAGCTCCTCTTCACCTCTTGCCAGGCGCGGATCCACTCGTCGTAGCCTTCGACCGGCGGGGCCGCCGGTATGATGTTCCCCCACTCGCGCACGATCTCGGCCTGCACGCGCACCTTCGGGTCGAGCAGGTCGAGCGTGGTCTCGAGGGTGGGGAAGTAGCTCCACTCATTGACCTCGAACGCCTGCGCCTCGGGCGACAGGTAGTAGTCGATCAGTGCGTACGCGGCGTCGATGTTCTTGCAGGTCTTGCTGATACCGTAGCCGCAGGTCCAGACGATCTGCCCTTCCTTGCAGATCGTGAACTCCACCGGGTCGCCCTCGCGCTGTGAGTCCAGCGCGTTCCCCGGGTAGCCCACGCCGATCGTGACCTCGCCGGTGTGGAACAGGGCGACGATCTCGGAGTCGTTGGAGAAGAAGGTGCGGAACTGGCCGCGCTGCTTGGCCTCGATGTAGAGGTTCTTCACCGCGTCGAGCTGCTCGGGCGTGAGGTTGATCGGGTCTTCGTAGCCGAGCGCCAGGGCGCCCACCTGGATCGCGGTCACCGGGTAGTCGATCATCGCGACCTGACCCTCGTACTTGGGGTCGAAGAGGTCCATGAACGACGTGGGCTTCTCGGTGACCTTGGTGGTGTCGTAGACGATCCCCGTCACGCCGGCGTCGACCGGCGCCAGGTAGTGCTGGCCGTCCTCGGCCGTCACGGCGGGCAGGGTCAGAAACACCGGGAACATCTCGTCCCAGTGCGTCAGACGGCTCACGTCGAGCGGCTGCACGAGACCGAGTCGCACGGCCTGCTCGGCGTTCTCTTCCACGCAGAGGTTGATGACGTCAGCTTCGAATCCCGCGCGCATCTTGGCGATGGCGGCGTCGCCGCTGTCGTAGGCGCTCGCCCTGAGATCGACGTTCGGGTAGGCCTCTTTGAACGGCTTCATGTACTTCGGAACGAAGCCGTCCTCGTAGGCGAACAGGGTGAGCTCACCGGAGACCTCGGCGGGCGCGGTGGCGCTCGGCGAGGGGCTGGCCTCCTCGTCCCCGCACGCCGCGAGGACCGGGACGGCCAGGGCCAGGACGACCAGGGTGAGGATCGCGAGCCCACGGCTCTTCGTGCTCATGGCAGGCCTCCTTGGAGGGACGACATCGCGGCACGAGTGCCGCGACGAACGGAGCAGCCTCCGCATGCTACATAGTCAAGTGTCGACAGTCAACGATGTTGCGGCTCACCCGGCGGGGTGCTACGGTCGCCTCGCCATGAGTGACGACAAGGCACTGGATGACCGTGCGATGGCGGCGCTCATGGGCGCCCGCGGGGTCGACCTCTGGGGCGCCGCGGCGGTGAGACCCGACTGGCCGGCGGCGCCCGACCTGCCAACGGCCATCTCCTTCGCCCTGAGGCTGCGGCCAGACTCGCTCGACGATCTCGAGCTGGGCCCGAACGAAGCTGAGGTCGGCGAGTATCGCCGGGTCAACGACGAGCTCGTCGAGATCGGCGAGGCGTGCGTCGCGCTGCTCCGGGCGCACGGCTATCGGGGCGAGCGCGTGGACGACGACGCGCAGGACGGCCCGACGGACCCGGAGATCTTCGCCTCGAAGACCGCGGCGACTCAGGCGGGCCTCGGCTGGATCGGCAAGACCGCCCTCCTCGTGACCCCGCAGTTCGGCGCCTCGGTGCGTCTGGGCACGGTCTTCACCGACCTGCCGCTCTCGACCGGCACGCCCGTCACCACCGGACGCTGCGGGTCCTGCCGCGCGTGCGTGGACGCCTGCCCGGTCGACGCGGGACGCGACGTCACGTGGCGCGCGGGGCTGCCGCGCCGCGTCCTCTACGACTGCGCCGCCTGCGACACCCACCAACTGAGGTTCCCCGAGTTCGACGAGATCTGCGGCATCTGCATCTGGGTCTGCCCCTGGACGAGGCGCGCCTTCCGCAAGGAGGCGGGCCCGCCGCGGGTCGACCGCGCGACGGAGAAGGGAGACGCCCCATGAGGTTCCGCGACAAAGTGGCGCTGGTGACCGGCGGGAGCAGCGGGATCGGTCTGGCCACGGCGCGCCTGCTCGCGAGCGAGGGCGCGTCGGTCATGATCTGCGGCCGGGATGCCGGGCGACTGACGGCCGCCCGGCGACAGCTCGAGGGCCTCGCCGGCACGGTCGCCGGGACGCGCTGTGACGTGAGTCGTGAGGAGGAGGTCGAGCAGCTGCTCGCCGAGATCGAGAGGACCTTCGGCGGTCTCGACATCTGCGTGTGCAACGCCGGCATCGAGACCGACGAGGACTACAGTATCCTCGACCTGCCGGCCGCCGTCTTCGACGAGAACATGGCGGTGAACGTCAGGGGCGTCTTCCTCACCGCGCGCGGCGCGGCGCGCCTCATGCGCACGAGAGGCGGCGGCGCGATCGTCGCCATCGGCTCGTCGAGCGGCATCGTCGTCGACCTCAAGGACCCGTCGCCGACCTACAACGCGACCAAGGCGGCCGTCCACATGTTCGCCCGCTCCCTGGCCGTCGAGCTGGCGCCCCTCGGCATCCGCGTCAACGCGGTCGCTCCCGGCTGGATCGAGACCGGCATGACCGCCGAGGACGACGAGGACACGGTCGCCTTCGCGCTGGCCAAGATCCCGCTGGGGCGCTACGGCAAGCCCGACGAGATCGCCGAGGCGGTCGCCTTCGCGGCCAGCGACGCGGCGTCGTTCATGACGGGCGCCGTGCTCGTGGTGGACGGCGGCGAGACCCTGACCTGAGTGAGCGGCGGCCGCGACGATTCCGCGGCCGCCGCTCCGGACTCGGTCAGGCGCCCTTGAGCTTCTGGAAGACCCGCAGCCAGCGATCGTAGTTGTCGGGGATCACGAGCGGGATCGCCTGCTGGAGCTGCTCCGGCTTGTCGAGCCCGATCGCGTCGATGGTCTCCTGCGGCAGGACCTCGAGCGTCTTCTGGTTGAAGACCCAGTAGGTGTAGTTCTCGGCGTAGAAGGCCTGCGGCTCGGTCGAGTTGTACCAGTTGAGCGCCGCGTAGGCGGCATCGAGGTTCTGCGCGCCGCTCGCGATGCCGTAGCCGCACACCCAGGCGAGCTGGCCCTCGGTCGGCACGACGTACTCCGCCGGCACGCCGTTTCGCTCGGCCGTCACCTTGTAGTCATGCCAGGCGTACCCCCCCACGATCTCCCCGGTCTTGTACAGGTTGAGGAAGTCGGCGTCGCCGCTGAAGAACGCCCGCACCTGCGACTTGTGGGCGAGGAGGTACTCCTCGATGCGGTCGAGGTCGGCGTCCGTGAGATGAAACGGGTCGGTGTAGCCGAGCGCGAGGGCGGCGATCGGGATCACCGTCGCCGCCGAATCCTCCAGCGTGATGCGACCCTTGAGGCTGGCGTCCTCGAACAACGCCTTCCACGATGGGATGCCCTGGGGGACCTCCTCGGGGTTGTACACGATGCCGCCGGTGCCGCCGGTCGTCGGCACCATGTAGACCTCGCCGTCGATGACGACGCCCTCGATCGTCTGCAGCGCCGGCACGATACTGTCCCAGTCGGTGATGCGGCTCGTGTCGAGCGGCTGCAGGAGGCCCAGCTTGACCATGCGCGATGTCTCCTCGACGCAGACGTTCACGATGTCGGGGGCGAAGCCGGCGCGCATCTTGGCGACGGCCTCGTCGTTGGTGCTGAACGCCGCCTTCTCGACCTTGAGGCCCGGGTTTGCGTCTTCGAATCCGCCGATCACCTCCGGCACCAGGCCGTCCTCGTAGGCGAACACCGTCAGCTTGCCGGAGAGCTCGGCGGCCTGCGTGCCGCTGGCCTGCGGTGCGGGGGACTCCTCGTCGCCGCAGGCGACGAGGAGCAGGGCGAGACAGGCCAGCGCCGTCGCCAGCACGAGCAGCCTCCGTGTGGATGATGGTCGCGCAAGGTTCATGGCGATCCCCCAGTCGTGTCGCTGACTCGTTCCTGATCTCCACGGCGGGCGACGTACTCCTCGACGATCGCCACCAGCCGCGGTCGCGCGAAGCTCGGGTCGTGCCCGCCGTGCACGGCCGACACGGGCAGATCGCGCAGTCGTTCCATGGTCCGCAGGTACGCGACGACGTCACTGCCCGGCATCTGGTCGAGCAGCGGCCCGTCGCGGTACACGGCGTCGCCCGAGAAGAGGACGCCGGTCTTCTCCTCCCAGAGGCCGATGCTTCCGGGCGAGTGCCCCGGCAGGTGCAGGACGGCGAAGACGCGGTCGCCGAGGTCGATCGTGTCGCCCTCGTCGAGCGTGCCGGTGGCCGTCGTCCCGACGACGGCGAACGCCGCGGGGTCGAACCCCTCCCTCGGCGACGCCGTGAGCAGCACCTCCGGCAGCTCGAGGCCGTCGGCGGCGATCTCGGCCAGGAGGCTCGCGGGGAACTGCGCGGTGACCAGGCACGCGGCGTCCGCGGCGTCCGCCAGCGCCTCGGCCTCGAGCCGGTGCACCAGGCGCTCGGGGAACTCGTGCAGGCCGCCCATGTGGTCGGAGTGCGTGTGCGTGACGACCGCCACGAGGGGCTTCTGCGGGTGCCCCTGCAGGGCGCGCACCGCCGGAAGCAGCGGGGCGATGCCGTTGCCCGCGTCGATCAGCAGGTCGCGCTCCCGGCCCGCGACCAGCCACAGGTTGGCGCGCAGGAACTCGTCGACCCACGGTTCGGTGAGCAGCGTCACGCCGGCGCCGGCGGGCGTCGCGGAGAACCACTCTTCGGCGATCGGGAGGCTCATCGTCCCGCGTCCGCTAGGGCTCCGGCACCGGCGGGTTGAGGTCCGGGTCATACCATTCGCCGGTGAGTTCGCCGCCGTCGACGATGACGGTCTCGCCGTTGACGTACGACGCGTCGTCCGAGGCGAGAAAGAGGACGACGGCGGCCTGCTCCCGCGGCTGCGCCGGGCGGCGCAGCGGCACCCGGCTGCAGTACTCGACGAACTCGCGGTGGTACTCTTCTCGCGTGAGCTCGGCCTCGGCCTCCGGCGTCACCGTCTGCCCCGGCGCGACGCAGCAGGCGCGCACCCCGAGGTGGCCGAGCTCGTGGGCCAGGCAGCGCGTCATCATCACGAGCGCCGCCTTGGACGTGTTGTAGTTGGCCGCCGGCGACTCGACCCTGAAGGCGTTCGCGGAGGCGATGTTGATGATGACGCCGCCGCCCTGCGCGACCATGTGTCGCGCCGCCGCCTGACTGGCGAAGAACGGCCCGTCGAGGTTCACGGCCAGCGTGTCGCGCCAGGTCGCCTCCTCCATCTCCAGCACGGGGCCGTACGGCATGATGGCCGCGTTGTTGACCAGTACGTGCACGCGGCCCAGGGCGTCGATCGCTGCCGCCACCATGCCGCGCGCCTGGTCGGGCACGCCGACGTCGGCGGCGGATGTGTGCACGCGCGCCGGCGCGCTCGAAGCGGCGCGCATCTCCTCGAGCAGCGCGCCGCGACGCGCGACGGCGAACACGCTCGCGCCTTCGT
>Ga0315295_10003878_pt1 | contig 12689 bp, 9 predicted proteins | sample YL17G14_0_MG_FD_204453 | JGI IMG/M metagenome (GOLD analysis project Ga0315295, IMG submission 204453) | Sediment microbial communities from Yellowstone Lake, YNP, Wyoming, USA - YL17G14_0 | ecosystem: Environmental > Aquatic > Freshwater > Lake > Sediment | place: USA: Wyoming | collected... | reverse complement strand
CGCGCTGCCCCCCCCTGCGTTTTTGTTCGGGCCCGCCCCCCCCCCCCCCCCCTAATCCCCCCCCCCCCCCCACCCCGCGGGCCCCTCGCCGCATCCGGGACCGCGCAGCGGGTCAGTCGCCCGATTCGGGCAGGAGCCGCGCCGTGGCGGTCCCGACGAGGCGGCTCGCGGCGAGGACCGTCACCACCACCATGATTGTCGTCAGCGGGCTCCACGCCCCGTAGGCCGACTGGAGGAGGAGGTACCAGCCGGTGCGGATGCCGAGGTCGTAGTGCTGGCCGACGAGGATGGCTATGACGAGCGCCGGCACGGCGCTCAGGATCACGAGGATGGTGCCTGCGGCGCCCGTGAGGGAGCGGCGCGTCGGGCCGATCCACGGCCAGAGCCAGGCGGGCAGGGCCAGAAGCCACACGGCGGCGAACGGGTTCCGGACCAGCGCGATCGCTGCGAGGACGACGAGCGTCGCGAGCGCGACGGCCCGCCCGGCGTAGGGATGCGAGGCGACGAGCCGAAAGCGCCGGCGCGCGCGCGTCAGGACGACCGCCGCGATGACCAGCGCGGCGAGCACGACGAGCATCGGCAGCCAGCGCACGTCGTAGAGGAACGGGTCCCGCTCCGTGGCGGGGTAGACCTCGAAGCGCGGCAGGGTGCCCGCCGCGACGAGGCCCTTGAGGGCGAGGTAGCCCAGCCCCGCGACGAGCCACCAACCGGCCGCCCGCGCCGCTTCCGACCAGAAGGCGGCACGCGCGGCGGGGTCGATGCGGGACGTGCTCAGGGCTTCCCAGGTGGTGAACAGCAGCGGCAGGAACAGCGCGATGGCCGCCAGCAGGATCGCGACGCCACGCACCATCCGATCGGTGCCTACCCGCAGGTAGCTGAACCGCCCGGTGGCCTCATCGTTCCGGTCCACCGAGAGCACCAACCGCTCGATACCGGCGCCCAGCATCCGGAACGCCTCCGGCTCGAGCGTCTCGACCCGGTCGCCAGGGGTGTGGTAGAGGAACCGCGCGTACGCCGACCGGGTCGGAATCGTGCCGAGGTTGATGGCCGGGATGCCGCGCGCCACGAGCGGCCCCTGGTCCGCCTGCGAGAGACGGATGGTGCGGAGGTACCACTCCTCCACCGGACCGGCGTCCTGGACCCGCGTCCCTTCGAAGGCGAAGGCATCCGCCGCGGCGACGCGGAGCCAGAGCGGCGCATACCCGGGCCCCTGTCCCACGCCGGCGATGGCGACCCCGTCCGCCGGGCCGTTGGCCACGTGGTCGATCGAGATGGCCGCGACGACGGAGTCGGGGCCGGCGAACGAGCGCGCGAGATCCCTCGCGCCGACTTGGCCCCAGGTACCGGCGTCGAGTGCCACGTAGACGAACGGGTGGCGGTGCGGCCTCGATTCGAGCACGCGGGCCAGCTCGAGCAGCGCGCCGGCTCCGGACGCGCTGGCGCCCGCCGACTGGCCGGAGGTGGTGGGGCCGTCGTAGTGCGCCATCAGGACGATGGCGCCCGGGAGGCGGCCGCCGCTGCGCGCCACGACGTTGTAGCCCTGGACCCGCTGGCCGCGGAGGGTGAGCGCGAACTTCCGCTGCTGCTCGTCGAGCCCGAGCTGTTCGAAGCGCGACGCGAGCCAGCCGGCGGCCGCGCGGCCCCGTTCGGAGCCGGTGACGCGGAAGCGGAAGGTGTCGGAGAGCAGCCGCGTGTTGTAGAGCGCAGCCTCCGCGTCGAACCGCGCCGAGTCGGACACCATCACGAGCCGGCCGGGGCGGACCACCGCCGACTGCAGGAGGATGACCGCCACGGAGACGGCCGCAACGAGGAGCAGCAGATCCACGACCGGATGTCGGTGCAGGCGGATCGGTCGGAGGAGTGGCACGGGGTTAATCTACGACGTCAGCCGTCAGCCGTCAGCCCGTCAGCCGTCGGAGGGGCGGGCGCCGGCGGCTACTTCAGTATCCCCTTCGCGATGGTCTGCAGCTGCATGTTGCTCGTGCCCTCGTAGATCGCGCCGATCTTAGCGTCGCGGTAGAACTTCTCGACCGGGTACTCCTTGGTGTAGCCGTACCCGCCGAACAGCTCGAGGCACAGCGACGTAACCCGTTCGGCCACCTGCGACGAGTAGAGCTTCGCCATCGCGGCCTGCTGGGTGAACGGCCGGCCGGCGTCCCTCAGGCGCGCGGCGTTGTAGACCATCAGGCGCGCCGCTTCGAGCTCGGTGGCCGCCTGTGCCAGCTGGAACTGCACCGCCTGGAAGTCCGCGATCGGTTGGCCGAACTGCCGACGCTCCTTGACGTACCGAACCGCAGCCTGGAGCGCGCCGCCCGCCACGCCGATCATCTGCGCGCCGATGCCGATGCGCCCCTCGTTCAGCGTCTCGATCGACACCTTGTACCCCTGACCCACCGTGCCCAGGACGTTCTCGCCCGGCACCTCGCAGTCCTGGAGGATCAGCTCCGTCGTGCTCGAGGCGCGGATGCCGAGCTTGTCCTCTTTCTTGCCGACGCTGAAGCCCGCGAAACCGCGTTCCACGAGGAACGCGGTGATGCCCTTGTAGCCCCGGGACGGGTCCACGGTGGCGAAGACCACGTAGATCGATGCCTCGGCGCCGCTGGTGATCCACAGCTTCTGACCATTCAACACCCACCGGTCGCCCCGCTGCTCGGCGCGCGTCGTGAGGCCGAACGCGTCGGACCCGGCGCCCGCCTCCGATAACGCGTAGGCGCCCACCCACTCGCTGGCGACCCGGGGCGCGTAGCGCGTCTTCTGCTCGTCGTTGCCCCAGCGCAGCAGGCAGTTGTTGAATAGGGTGTTCTGGACGTCCACGAGGATGGCGACCGACGGATCCACGTGTGACAGCGCCTCCACGGCGAGGACCGCCATGAAGAACGACCCGCCGGACCCGCCCAGTGCCTCGGGGATCTCGATGCCCATCAGGCCCAGATCGAAGCACTTGGGGATGAGCGACGGCTCGAGGTGGGCTTGCTCGTCCATGGTGCGCACGAGGGGGCGCACGGCCTCCTCCGCGAAGTCGCGGACGGCGGCCTGGAACATCAGCTCTTCTTCGCTCAGCACGGTGAGGGGCTGAGGCGCGTCGGATGGAGTGGGCATTGGCTGGGAAGGTACGTGGCGGCAGAGGTGGCATCAACCGGGCGATGCCGCCCGGCGCCGCGCGGTCAGTAGGTGGACCAGGTGTCCACCCAGGCGTTCTTGATGGGGCCGAGGTAGGCGAGCGAGCTGAACGAGGCGTGAGCGTAGCACCAGTCCCACTGGATGAACCGGGTCCCGCCCCGGCGCACCTGGTTGGTCGGCACCGGCAATCCCACCATCAGGTTCAGCCCGCTCATTACCGCCCCGTACACCTGGTAGTTGGTATTGACGTTCGGGGGGCCACCGTCCACGGCCCCGCCCGCGATGATGACCCCATTCCACCGGGTCCCTTCGCTGAACAGCACGTTGCCTCTCGCGACGAGCGTCCCACTACGTATGCCGGTCGGCACCGTGGCGTTGCCGGTGAAGTAGTGGATCTGGTACGTGCTGTTGTTCGCCGGCGGGAACTGGTTCACGTAGTCCGGCGTGAACTGGCCCGCGAGCAACAGCCTCCAGTCGATGTGCGTCGAGTCGTTGACGTTGGCCGCCGAGGGCAGGTAGAAGATGCCGCCGGTCGGGTCAGCCCCTTTGGAGGTAGTGTAGCCGCCGGTGGGCACCATCAAGCCCACATCCACGTTCGCGGGAACCGGTCGTGCGCACCCCGGGAGGTTGTTCGCGGCGTCGACATTGCTGATCGGGTTGGTCCCCCCCGCCGATACCTGGACGCCGTTCGCGGCCACCACCGCCCCGCGGATCGGGAGGTTCGCACTGAGCGCCTGGGCGAACTGCGCCACGGCGCGGAGGCCGTTGGGCTGCCCGGACGGCGCGCGGACGGTGTCGTAGCCGATGGACCGGACGATCCACAGCGGCGGCGACCTCGGGGCCACGGTCACCGAGTCCCGCACCCGCACCGCGAGGACCCGCGCGTAGCCGCCCGGGAAGGTATAGTCCGCCGAGTCCGAGGTCCCGGAGAGGTTGTGGCCGACGCTGAAGTAGTTCTGCAGCCCCGCCTGCGCGATGGCGAGGGCGCGCGAGGACGCGAAGGAGTTGTCCGTCACGCGGTACTCGGCGGACACGAGGACGAACGCCGCGGCCAGCATCACGGTCAACACCGTCATCACCAGCAGCGTCGTCGGCAGGATGAAGCCGCCCCGGCGCTTCCCGCTACGGGCGCGCATTGTTCCGGAAGAGGATGTCGGTGGTGAGGTCGAATCTCACCGGCTGCGACCGGCCCTGGGGCGCGGTCTCGCTCGTCCCCACCAGCTTGACCCGCACTCCGCGCACCGAATCGAGGACGGCTGGTGGCGTGCTCTGGAGTGTGTACGCACCGCCCACCAGGAACTCGAACCTCGCGCTGCTGTCGAAGGGAGCGACCAGTTCGTCGCGTGTGCCTCCAGGCGGGTTCACGGTGCGCCAGAGGGCGCGCCGCCCCGGGATTCCGACCGATGCCGCGAAGGCGTAGCGGATCGTCTGGTACAGGTAGACCAGTCTTCCCGCGGAGGGCGTCACGGGGATCGTCGGCGACACCGTGAGGCCTCTCGCGGGCCACCCGGTCGCCGAGAGAGTGGTGACGGGCGGGCTGGGGAGGAGGCAAGGCGCCCACAGATTGGACGCCCCTACCGTCGCCGGCGTGACGAACTGCCAGAGGCCCGTCGAATCGAGCCAGGCATAGCCGCTCGCAGTCGAGGCGCTGAAGATGGCCGAGTCGGTTGGCAGCAGGCTGACGACGGTGGTCCCGGAGAGCGGCCCGCAGGCAACGCCGAACGCGTAGGGCACCCGCACCGTGATGGAGTCGGGGCCGGCTTGCACGAGGCCGCCGTCGGTCACGGCCCGGAGTTCGCTGCTCAGTGCGTTGAGCGCGGCACGGGCGCCGGAGCGCGCGCGCATCATCCCGTCCTGCATCGCCACGAACCGGGACTGGTTGATGATCAGGCGCGCGAGCGCGACCCCGATGATCCCCGCGACGACCATCGCGACAGTCAGCTCGGCGAGCGAGAACCCCGGGCGGCGGGTGGTCACTTGAGCGGGATCGGGTAGCGCACGCGCCCCCGCTCGAACGCGATGGTGTCGGGCCGCGAGCCGGAGATGGTGGTGCTGACGATGACGCGCACCCGGCGGCGCACGCTCGATAGGTCGTCCACGGTGATGCAGCCGTAGATGCTCACCACCCCGCTCACCGTGGTGTCGCACCGCGCGATGGTGGGCAGGCTGTCGTAGTTGACTGTGCTGGCGCGGTCCACCCGCGCCAGCATCACCGCCATGCTCAGGGCCTGGTCGGTCGCGTGAGTGGAACGCCGGGCGATCTGGAACGCCAGCCCGGCCAGGCTGAGGATCACGGTTGAGAAGATGACCATCGTGATCATGATCTCGATGAGGGAGAAGCCGCCGGGCACCGCGCGGGTCAGCGCAAAATGCGGATTTGCCCCGCGCGGGTCATCCGGACCTGCTGCTTGTAGGTGGCGTCCCCCACGTCCACGACGACCTGCGTGTTGGCCATCCCGTTCGGCAGGATGTACACGTTGGCCGGCGTGGCGGTCAGCGACGGGAGCTTGAAGTCCGAGTCGCTCCCGAAGTACCGGATGGCCAGTAGGGTGGCGCTCCCTGCATCCGTGATCGTGATCGTCTTCGCGCCCGGGCTGACAGTCAGCTTGACCGGCTTCCGCTGGCGGCCCGCCAGCGACTGCGCCACGTAGAACTGCGCCGCCACTACGTTCGCGGCCCGGTTCACCCGCGCGTGCGACAGGGTGCGGGTCACGCCCGGCGTCAGCGCCGCGAGGATCGTCGCGACGATCAGCAGCACCATCACGGCCTCTATGATCGAGAAGCCGGCCGAGGATGATGTCGGGCATTCGTCCTCGTTGGAGGAAGGTCGCATCGCTGTCCCGGCGCCGGAGCCGCCGCAGGCGCACACCAACCCGTTCGGCGTCCGTGCGCGGACTCGAGGCGCCGTCGCTGTCACTACGACCCTTGATTGTGCAAGACATTGTGGCCAGCGGCAAGCCCGCTCAGGAGAACACCTCCACCGCGATGGGCACGCGGCCGAACGGCGCGCTCACCTGGGCCCCCTGCACGAGCGGCCGGACCCGGGCCAGCATCTCCCTGGCGATCGCCACCCCCTCGGCCAGCGCCGCCTCCTTTCCGCGCTCCTGCGCCAAGCGCATCCGCTCCAGGATGTCGGCCGGGACCGAGACGCCGGGCACCTCGTTCGCCAGGAACTCGGCGTTGCGCAGGGACACGAGGGGCCAGAGGCCCGCGACGATGGGGATCCGGAACCCCTCCACGCGCCGCAGGAAGCCCTCCAGCTGCGCCGGGTCGAAGACCGGCTGGGTAATGGCGAACTCCGCGCCCGCGTCCACCTTCCACGCGAACCGCTTGAGCTCGCGCTCGGGGTCCACCGCCGCGGGGTTCACGCCGACGCCGATGACGAAGGCCGTCGGGTCGCCGATGGGGTTCCCGCCGGGGTCCAGGCCGTGGTTCAGCCGGAAGACGAGGTTGGTGAGCCCGATCGAGTCGATGTCGAAGACGGCGGTGGCGTCGGGGTAGGGCCCCATCTTCGGCGGGTCACCCGTCACGAGCAGCAGGTTGTGCAGGCCGTGCGCCGCCGCGCCGAGCAGGTCCGAGAGCATCGAGAGGAGGTTGCGGTCGCGGCAGGTGTAGTGCACCACCGTCTCGAGCCCCACCTCCCGCTCGATCAGCAGCGACGAGAGCACCGCCCCCATCCGGCTCTGGGCGCGTGGCCCGTCCGGGATGTTCACGGCATCGACCCCCGCGGCCTTCAGCTGGCGGGCGGCCTCGAGCATCTGGCGCGCGTCCACGCCCTTGGGCGGCACGATCTCCACCGTCCGGAGGAACTCCCCAGCCGCGAGCTTCCTGCCCCACGCGGAACGCTCGGCGAGCGGCACCGGGTCCACGCCGGTCGAGGGGGCCACGGCGCCGGGGACCACGTGCACCACCTGCCGCGGCGACACGCTCGCCACGTACTTCACGACCTCGCGGATGTGGTCCGGCGTGGTGCCGCAGCAGCCGCCTACGAAGCGCGCGCCGGCCTCGACGAGGGACTTGGCGTACGTCGCCGTGTATTCGGGTGAAGCGAGGTAGATCCTGCGGTCGCCCACTTCGCGCGGGAGGCCGGCGTTGGGCTGCGCCGAGAGCGGCCGCTCCGTGACGCTGGCGATCTTCTCGATCGCCTCAAGCACCCCCTGCGGGCCGATGGAGCAGTTCACGCCGATGACGTCGGCCCCGAACTCGTCGAGCGCCTGCGCGAACACCTCGGGGGACGTCCCGTAGGCTGTGAGCCCGTCCTCCTGGATCGTCATCTGCGCGACGATGGGCAGGTCGCAGATGGCGCGAACGGCCCTGAGCGCCTCGTGGATCTCCTCGACGTCGGAGAAGGTCTCGAGGACGAAGCCGTCCACGCCGCCGTCGAGGAGACCCTGCGCCTGGGCCTTGAAGTGCTCGAAGGCCTCGAATCGCGACGTCGGACCGAAGGGCTCGAGGCGGACGCCCAGGGGCCCGATCGCGCCCACCACGCTCGCTCGCTCGCCAGCCGCCTCGCGCGCCAGCTCCGCCGCCCGGCGGTTGACGGCGCCGGTCTGCTCGGCGAGCCCGTAGTGGGCGAGCTTCACCGGGTTCGCCCCGAAGGTGTTCGTCTCGATCACCTCGGCGCCGGCCTTCACGTACGCCGCGTGCACGTCCCGCACTAGCTCCGGCTGCCGGAGGTTCAGTTCATCGAAGCAGACGTTGATGAAGATGCCGCGCGCGTAGAGCATCGTCCCCATCGCGCCGTCGAAGACGTGCACGCGTCCATCGGCCAGCAGCTCGCGGAAGGAGGTCACGGGGCCACCGCCTCGGCGGTGCGCGCCACGGGCTCCGGTTCGTAGGCCAGGTTCGGCGCGAGCCAGCGCTCCATTTCCGTCACCGCCATCCCCTTGCGCCGCGCGTAGTCCGCGACTTGGTCGCGGCCGATCCGCCCGAGGCCGAAGTACCGGGCCTCCGGGTGGGCGAAATACCAGCCGCTCACCGAGGCCGCGGGCTGCATCGCGCAACTCTCGGTGAGCCGCATGCCGGCGCGGCGCGGGGCATCGAGCAGCCGGAAGAGCGTCCGCTTCTCCGTGTGGTCGGGGCACGACGGGTAGCCCGGTGCGGGACGGATGCCGGCGTAGCGCTCGGCGAGGAGGTCGGCGTTGGCGAGCGCCTCGTCGGCCGCGTAGCCCCAGAACTCCCGTCGCACGCGCTCGTGGAGCCGTTCAGCGATGGCCTCCGCGAACCGGTCGGCGAGCGCTTTCACCAGGATGCTGCTGTAGTCGTCGTGGCGCGCTTCGAAGTCGCCGGCGAGGACGTCGGCCCCGATGCCGGCCGTCACCGCGAACGCCCCGACGTAGTCCGCGACGCCGCTCTCTTTCGGCGCCACGAAGTCGGCGAGGCACAGGCTCGGCCGGCCCGCCTTCTCGAATTGCTGGCGCAGGCAGCGGAGCACGGCGAGCACCTCGTGCCGCCGCTCGTTGGCGTACACCTCGAGGTCATCGCCCACCGCGTTCGCGGGGAACAGCCCGAGCACCGCGTTCGCCCGCAGGGAGCCGTCGGCGATGATGCGCTTCAACAGGGCCTGCGCGTCGGCGAAGAGGGAGCGGGCCTCGTGCCCGACGGTGTCGTCCTCGAGGATCGCCGGATAGGCGCCGCGCAGTTCCCAGGCGGCGAAGAACGGCGTCCAGTCGATGTACGGCACCAGCTCCGCGAGCGGGTAGTCCGCGAACGCCTGCACGCCGAGGGTCTTCGGCCGCGGCGGCCGGTAGCCGTCCCAGGAGGGAGCGGCGCGGCGCCGGCGCGCCTCCTCGAGCGGCAGCAGGCGGCCCGCGCCATCCCGGCCCTCGTGCGCCAGGCGGATGCGGTCGTACTCCTGGCGCACCTCCCGCGTGAATCCGTCGCGCTTGGCCGCGCTGAGGAGCGCGCTCACCACTCCCACGCCCCGCGAGGCGTCGAGCACATGCACCACAGGCCCGTGGTAGGCCGGGGCGATCCGCACCGCGGTGTGCCTCTTCGACGTGGTCGCGCCGCCGATGAGGAGCGGGACCTCGAACCCCTGGCGCTCCATCTCTCGCGCCACGTGGGCCATCTCATCCAGCGAGGGGGTGATGAGCCCCGAGAGGCCGATGACGTCGGCCCGCTCCGCACGCGCCGTCTCGAGGATCTTCGCCGCCGGCACCATCACGCCGAGGTCGATGACACGATAGTTGTTGCAGCGCAGCACCACGCCGACGATGTTCTTACCGATGTCGTGCACGTCGCCCTTGACCGTCGCCATCACGATGGTGCCGTACGTGGTGTCCTTCAGTCCCGCTGCGTCCTTCTCCGCCTCGATGAACGGCACCAGGTAAGCCACGGCCTTCTTCATCACCCGCGCGCTCTTCACGACCTGCGGCAGGAACATCTTCCCGGCCCCGAAGAGGTCGCCGACGACGTTCATCCCGTCCATCAACGGCCCCTCGACCACTTCGATCGCGCGGGCGGCGCCCCGGCGTGCCTCTTCGGTGTCCTCCTCGATGTGGTCGAGGACGCCCTCCACCAGCGCGTGCGTCAGCCGCTCGCCGACGGGGAGCTTCCGCCAGTCCGCCTCCGCCTTGGCTGCGCGCGTGGTGCCACCCCCCACCCGGCCCGCGAGCTCGGTGAGGCGCTCGGTGGCGTCCTCGCGCCGGTCGAAGAGCACGTCCTCGACGGCCTCGAGCAGCTCCCCGGGGATGTCGTCGTAGACGGCCAGTTGACCCGGATTCACGATCCCGAGGTCCATCCCGGCCGCGATGGCGTGGAAGAGGAAGGACGAGTGCATCGCCTCGCGCACCGCGCGGTTGCCCCGGAATGCGAAGGAGAGGTTGCTCAGCCCGCCGCTCACCAGGGCGTGCGGCAGGGTCGCCTTCAGGGCGCGGCACGCCTCGAGGTAGGCCAGCGCGTAGCGGTTGTGCTCCGGGATGCCGGTCGCGACCGCGAACACGTTCGGGTCGAGGATCACGTCCTCCGGCGGGAACCCGGCCCGCTCGGTGAGCAGGCGGTACGCCCGTGTCAGGATCGCGACCTTCCGCTCCGCGGTGTCGGCCTGGCCCTGCTCGTCGAACGCCATCACGACCGCCGCGGCGCCGTAGCGCCGGATGAGACGGGCCCGCTCCAGGAACGCGTCCTCCCCCTCCTTGAGGCTGATCGAGTTGACGACGCCCTTCCCCTGCAGGCACTTGAGGCCGGCCTCGAGCACCTCCCACTTGGAGGAGTCCAGCATCACCGGCACCTTGCTGATGGCCGGCTCCGCGGCGATGAGGTTGAGGAACGTGACCATCGCCGCGCGCGAGTCGAGCATCGCCTCGTCGAAGTTCACGTCGATCATCTGCGCGCCGTTCTCGACCTGCTCGCGCGCCACCTCCACCGCCCGCTCGAAGTCCCCCGCCTTGATGAGCCCCGCGAACTTGCTGGAGCCAGTGACGTTGGTGCGCTCGCCCACGTTCACGAACAACGAGTCGGGCCGGATGGTGAGCGGCTCGAGGCCGCTGAGCCGTGTGTGCGGCTCGACCGCCGGGACCAGGCGCGGCGGCAGGCCCCGCACTGCCTCGGCGATGGCGGCGATGTGCGCCGGCGTGGTGCCGCAGCAGCCGCCCACGATGTTCAGGAACCCGCTCCGCGCGAACTCGCCGAGCGTCGCGGCCATCGCCGCCGGCGTCTCGTCGTAGCCGCCGAAGGCGTTCGGCAATCCGGCGTTCGGGTGACAGCTCACCCGAGTGTCGGCGATGCCGGAGAGCTCCTCCACGTAGGGGCGGAGCTGGCCGGCGCCGAGCGCACAGTTGAGGCCGACGGCGCAGAGGTCGGCGTGGCGGATCGAGTCCCAGAACGCCTCGACCGTCTGGCCGGACAGTGTGCGGCCGCTGGCGTCGGTGATCGTCCCCGAGACCATCACCGGCGTGGCGAGGCCGCGGCGCTGGAGCACCCCGCGGATGGCGAAGAGCGCGGCCTTGCCGTTCAGTGTGTCGAAGACCGTCTCGACCATCAGCAGGTCGGCGCCGCCGTCGAGCAACGCCTCCGCCTGCTCGGCGTAGGCTGCCGCCAGGTCGTCGAAGCTGGTGTTCCGGAAGCCCGGGTCGTTGACGTCGGGCGAGAGCGAAGCGGTGCGGCTCGTGGGACCGAGGACGCCGGCGACGAACCGCGGCTTGCGCGGCTCGCGTGCGGTGAATTCGTCGGCGACCCGCCGGGCGAGGCGGGCGGCGCTCACGTTGAGGCCGTAGACCGCGGATTCGAGGCGGTAGTCGGCCTGCGCGATGCGTGTGCTGCTGAAGGTGTTGGTCTCGGCGATGTCCGCGCCGGCCTCGAAGTAGGCGCGGTGGACCCCTGCGATGACGTCGGGACGCGTGAGAGTGAGCAGGTCGTTGTCGCCACGGAGCGGCACCGGGTGGTTCCGGAACCGGTCACCGCGGAACGCCTCCTCGTCCAGGCTGTGCGCCTGGATCATCGTGCCCATCGCGCCGTCGAGCACCAGGATGCGGTGCCCGAGGGCCTCGATCAGGGCGATGCGGCGTTGCGTGGCGTCCACTACCTCCCCCGTCCGCCGAGCGAATCCCGGTTGGAGCGCCGGGGCCCGGAGAAACGGACAGCCCGGTGGCGCTCGAACGCAGGCACCCCGGGCCGGCCTTTTAGCGGATTGTTTAACGTGGCCGCAATACGCCTCAAATCACCACGGGGTGTCTGTTGTTCCTCAATCGTAGGTGCGCGGGGCGGACCGGTCAAGGGCTCGGCGGCGCGAGTGGCGGCGCGAGCAGGACACGTATCGCATCGTCGGCCGCGACGCCGTCCACCACTACCACCTTCCGCCGCGCGCCGGCTCCGGCCACCAGGCGCACCGCGCGGCGCGGCACGCCGAGCTGCTCCGCGAGGAAGCGCACCAGTTCGTCGTTCGCGGCCCCGTCCACAGGGGGCGCCGCGAGGCGGATCTTCAGCGCCGCGCCGTGGAGGCCCGCCACCTCCGTCCGCCTGGCCCGCGGCTGGACGTGCAGCGTGAGCCGCGCGCTCACAGGGCCCGCAGCACAAAGGTCCGCAGGAACTGGATCAGGAACCAGGCGACAAGCGGCGTCACGTCGAACATGGCGAACGACGGGATGATGCGGCGCAGCGGCGCGAGCAGCCACTCGGTTGCCAGCACGAAGGGTCGCATCCAGCGGTTGTACGCCGACACGCCGATCCAGGAACCGATGACCCGCACGATCAGCGCCAGGCTGAGCAGGCCGAACGCCCAGTCGAGGACCACGAAGAGGAGACCGCGGGAGCCCGCGTCGGCCGCCGCGCGCAGCGTCAACACCTCGATGGCCACCCACTCCACCACCGTCAGCAGAAGGATGCCGACGAAGATGGTGACGCCGATGAGCCACCACGGTGCGTGCTGAGGGTTGAGCCGGGCGCGCAGGAGGCGCCGTTCGATCGGCACGAGCAGGGGATCGGTAAGGTGCCGGATCCGCTGGCCCGTCCCGCCGAACGGGTTGATGCGCCGGGTATGCACCGCCATCGCGGCCAGCGCCGCCACAGTGGCAACGGCAGCCGTCGCGAACACCAGGGCGCGGAGGATCTGGAGGAGAGAAGCGGTCATC
>Ga0315295_10003877_pt1 | contig 12690 bp, 14 predicted proteins | sample YL17G14_0_MG_FD_204453 | JGI IMG/M metagenome (GOLD analysis project Ga0315295, IMG submission 204453) | Sediment microbial communities from Yellowstone Lake, YNP, Wyoming, USA - YL17G14_0 | ecosystem: Environmental > Aquatic > Freshwater > Lake > Sediment | place: USA: Wyoming | collected... | reverse complement strand
AAGAGCCTCAGTCGGTTCCAACGGGATCCTCGATGTGGAGGCTTGACCCCCGGTGTGGAAAATGGAGGGCTGACCCCCGGCCATTTGCGATCTTTGCTTGCCCCGTAGGTTGCGCTGATCAGCGTAAGGCTTGGAGGAGGAAGTCCTCCCAGGGCACCTGGGCCATGAAGTGCTCGTTGAAGTCCTTGATCATCACGTACATCCAGTAAAAGCCGTAGATGCCGCAGGTGATGATGGTCAGCAACAGGAAGGTCACGAACTCCCTCTTGGGCACCGTGGGAACCGCCTGACCCGCCTGCCCGGCCAGTCCCAACTTGACCAGGGCGCTGCTCATGAGCGTGAAGAACTGCGCCTCCACTGCATCGTGCTCCACGTAATCCTGCATGAGCAGGTAGTAGAGGATGGCGTATCCCACTATGGAGGTGAAGATACAGATCAGAAGCCAGATCACCGCTCCCCGCTCCGCGGCCATGGTGGCCATCTTCATGCGTATCTGTTCCAGTTGGTAGAGCTCGGCCGCGATGGCGTCCTCCCTCCCCTGCGCCTTGGCCCTGAGCTGCGCTATGGAGGAGTCCACCACCGCGGACATGCGCTGGAAGTGCTCGTCCCTCCTCTGCACCAGCTTGTAGAGGATGTAAAGGCCGTAGATACCGCAGGTGATGATGGAGAGGAGAATGGCGATGCCGGGGTCGGTGATGAAATCGGTGTTGGCCCGCGCGGCAACGTTGTACTCCAGGGCCGTGCCCGCTTGCACCGGGTATTGTGCGCCCTCCATATTACCTCCTTTCGATCTTCCGGTCCCGCAAGGGACCCGGCTTACACGTTGATCCCGAAAAACACCAGGCGGGCCACCCAGGCAGCCACCAGCAAGCCCAGTGTTCCCCACGCGATCGATCTCCAGACCCGCGAACCCGGCCGCGGCAGGATGCGGCGGGAGAAAGCGAATTCGGCCGCCAGCAGCGCGGTAACCGCCAGGACGAGGAAAAAGAAGGGCGGCCCCAGCAGATGCATGCGCAAAGCTTCGCCCAGGTGCCCGTGGGCGGTGGCGGCCACGCTGCGGGTCATGCCGCAGAGAAGGCAGGGAAGGCCGGTGATGCGGTGGAGGAGACATCCAGGCGTGATCGACCCGGCGATCCCCTCCAGGTAGGGGTAGAGGAAGGCCCCCGCCAGGATGAGGACGCCTGCCCCCATCATCTCCGTTTCGCGGGAGATCCTCCTGCCGCTCCTCAACCCCGTTGGTGCGGTGCCGATGCCCTCGTAGCCGATGCCGGTATCATCGCACGCCATTTTACCGTCCTTTCCGCCTTTGCGATCTATTATACCCTCGGCCGCTGGTGATAATCAGTTGATTACGGGAGGCCCTTGTGAAAACTGGTAAATACTTGCATCTATCATGCGGGGACGAGGTGCAGGTCCTCCCCTTCGCCCTCGACGTATGCAAAGGGCCCCCCGTCCTCGTGGGTGAAGAAGAGCAGGTCGTGCCGGCGCGCGGCCTCCGCGAGCACCCTGCGCTTCGTCTCCATGAGGCCCAGGGGGAAAAGGTCCCAAGCCATATGCCAGTGTACCTTGATGTGGGCCCGGGTGGGGACCAGGTCGCCGAGGAAGATGCAGCGGGACCCGCCGCATTCCATGTAGGTCACCTGGTGGCCGGGCGTATGGCCCCCGGTATGAACCACCCTCAGGCCGGGAAGCACCTCGGTCTCCCCGTCCACCGGCGCGAGCAGCCCTTTCTGTTCCAGGACAAGGAAATCGCGGGGGTCATACGAGGCGCGGCTCCTGGTGTCGGGGCCCGTGGCGGCATCCCATTCCCGGCTCTGTACGACATACCTGGCGCGGGGAAAGCTGGGCTGGAACCTCCCGTCAACTTCCCTGGTGGCCCAGCCGCAGTGATCGAGGTGAAGGTGTGAGAGGATGACGAAGTCGATGTCTGAGGGCGCGCAGCCCTCCTCATCCAACGCCTGCATGAGGCCCCTATCCCTCTCGATACCGTTGAGGTCCTCCTCCCTGGGGGACATCTTGTCCCCGATCCCCGTCTCCAGCAGCACCAGGGCATGCGGCGCCTTGGCCAGCAAGGCGTTCAGACCCAGCCTGATGCGGTTCCTCTCGTCGGCGGGTTTTTTCCTCTCCCACAGGGGCTTGGGGATCACGCCGAACATGGAACCTCCGTCCAGGCGAAAACATCCGTCCGACAGGGCCACCAGCTCCCAGTCGCCCAGTATCACCCTGCGCATCGCCATCGTATCCTCCTCACGGCCGTCCTCGGCGCCGCCTACCCGCTTTTCGGCTGTCGATCTGAATATAATCCAGGCCCTGCATCCGAGCCAATACATGGCTCGACCTACCCTCATGTCCGGCCAGGCGATACTTCGTTGTACGCTAGTGGGGGGCGGGAAAGCGGGGAGTAACCAAGACGGCTCAAGCGCGTTGCCCGAGCCGTTCCGTGGCTTTGACGTTGCCGTATCCCGCAAGAAGATGTGGCGCCTGATACGGGTAAATCGCGGACCTCAAGGAATGGCCGTCAAAGACCGATTTCCCAGGTAACGGAGGGATTCCTTAGGGGGTTTTATGCGTAAGGTGGGAAAATTCAATAGAGAAGAGGGCTTCTCGCTCATCGAGTTGATGATCGTGGTCGGGATCATCGGCGTGCTGGTGAGCATCGCCATGGTCTCCTTTGCCATCTCGCTAAGCACCAGCAAGAAAGCGGCCTGCAAGAGCAACTTGAAGGTCGTCCGCGATCAGGTCGTCATGTATCACATCACGAATGATGTCAATCCACCATCGCTGGGGGACCTGGTGCCCGGATTCATAGAGAATGACCGCGGCATCCGCTGCCCGGAGACGGGAGAGGAATACGATTACGACCCGGGCAGCGGCGAGGTGTCCTGCCCGTATCATACAGATCTTTGAGCAGAGGGATGTGGAGGAGAGAACCGACGATGAAATACGCAAGGTTCGAACGCATAGTCATCCTGGTGATCACCATCGCCATCGCAGTAATGGCCGCGGCCATGGTGGTGCAGAAGACGGATGGCGTGGAGGTCTTCGGCCACGCGATGATGCTCGTGGTCATCGTGGCCAGCCTGTACTGGGGCAAACGCGGGGCTATCTTCAGCTTCCTGGTCTGCTTCTCGGCTTATACCGCCGCCCGACTCATCTGGATCGGGGATTTCAGTTACAGTACGGCGATCCAGCTCATAGCGGCGAAGTTCCTCGTGTTCGGCATCCTGGCCTTGCTTTGTTCCTACATGCGCGTGCAGTTCAGGTACTTCTTCGTGAAGATGGAGCATCAGGACTTCATCGACGACGAGACCCAGATCGGCAACGAGCGGTTCCTGGTGAAGGAACTGGCTTCGCGCATCAACGAGAACGAGCGTTATGACATCCCCTTCTCGGTCATCGATTTCTCCCTGGACGGTGGATTCGTCGCAGACCTGCGCGATCGGGGCGTAAGCGTATTGCGCGACCTCAGCACCTCCGTTCTCAAGAGCGACACCCGCTCCGTTGACGAGTTGGCAAGGAACCGCAACGATCTCCTGGTCATCCTGCCCAGCGTGAGCAGGGAGGGGGCACAGGTGTGCGGGAAGCGCCTGGAAACCAGGATGCGCAAGCACCTGGGACAGCACCTGCATGACGGGGACATGGAACGGATCCTGAACCTGGCCATCTACGAGTACCCCGGGGACAAGGCGGAAGTGGATGCCCTCCTGGCACGCCTGAACACCGAGCTCACTTGATTGTTAACGCCACTGATCATTACCAGCGTATGGTGGATTGCACCTCGGCCGCACTCACCTCGGCTGCACTCACCTCGGCTGCACTCGGCACAAGCGGCACAAGCGGCACAAGCGGCGCGAAAGCGCCAGCGCCGTCTAGGTACCCCGTTTTATTAATACGCCGGCATTCGACCGCCGCTGCATCCCCGCCAGCTGCGTTCTGGTCGCTGCGACCGACCCAGTAGTTCCCCGGGCAGGTGGGTTTATTATAATAGGGCTACACCCGGGTGTTCTCATTTCTTTCGTGACTGAGTATATGCGCGTCTCGGTACTTCTTTGGGGTTTTACTGTGATAGCCCGTCACAGGACTCCTCCCTTAAACTTTTCATCGCCTTCTCCCTGCCCTGCTGCGACCACCTCGATGATCACAGGAGAAAGGCCAATGCGGTCCGCCAGCTTCACCCCGACCCAGAAGGCGGCGAGCCCGGCCGCGACCGCCGCCACCGTGCCGGCCCCCTGCCCGTCGCCCCCGCCCGCAAGGACGAAGATGGCCGCTGCCGTGAAATATGCCGCCGCCATCGCCAAAAGCGGCAGTCCAAAGACGATCAGGTAGGAAAGGGAGAGCCTGCGCGTGGGCACCTTGAGGATGACCTCGTCCCCTTCTTCGGTGCCCAGGCGATCTACGGCGTTGAACTCCATGCTGTGCTCGCGGTTGCGGGCGAGCAAACCGCAGCCACCGCATTCGGCGCAGTTCACCCGCGCCACGCGAACCAGCGCTTTGTTCCCCAGCTTCTCTATCACCTCGGCCCGGCAGTCCATGTGACCAGTGTACCTTAAACGGGAGATTCCCTGGACATCGCCCCTCCTAAGATGTAGATTATCTGTGGTCTTGATGCGAGAAAGACTGCGGAATATAGCGATGAACAAACCGAGGCAGCAAAGGCCCTGAAGTATATGAATGTGACTTCGAGGTTGTTCAACAGGATAAGGGGCGGCGTCCATCCCCCCGGCTATAAGGACTTCACGGTCGATAAACCCATCCGGAACATCGCGGCCCCATCCACGGTCACCATACCCATGCAGCAGCACGTCGGTGCCCCTTGCATACCCCGGGTCAAGAAGGGGAGCGAGGTGTTCGTAGGTACGGTGGTCGGTGGCTCGGAGGCCTATGTCTCGGCTCCCATCCACTCCAGCGTATCCGGTAAGGTCGTACAAGTCGCCCTGCAGGCCCACCCCACCGGTGCGGACGTGCTCTCCGTGCTCATCGAGAACGACGGGGAATACCGGCCGGATCCCTCGCTGGCCTCACCCGCTGCATGGGAAAACATGGAAGCCGGCGAAATACGCCGGGCGGTGCGGGCCGCGGGCATGGTGGGATTGGGAGGAGCCGCCTTTCCCACTCATGTCAAGCTCGGCCCGCCGCGCGAATATCCCGTCGACACGGTCATCCTCAACGGCGCGGAATGCGAGCCCTACCTTACCTCGGATTATCGCCTGATGGTCGAGCAACCCGAGGCCGTACTGGAAGGCCTGCTCATCATCATGAGGGCGGTGGGCGCAGCCGACGGCGTCATAGCCATCGAGGACAACAAGCCCCAGGCTTTGAAAAAAATGACGGCGCTATGCCAGGGCAAAGGCATTGAGGTCTCTTCCTTGCGCACCAGGTACCCGCAAGGAGCCGAGAAGGTGCTCATAGGCGGCCTTCTGGGACGGGAGGTGCCCCCTGGAGGACTCCCCATGCACGTGGGCGTGGTGGTACAGAACGTGGCTACCGCCCACGCCATCGCACGCTATCTCTCCACCGGCATGCCCCTGGTGGAAAGAGTGGTCACCGTGACCGGCTCCATCGTGAGCGAGCCGTCCAACCTCATGGTGCCCATCGGCACCAGCTTCGCCTCCGCGGTCGAGGCGTGCGGTGGGTTTACAGAACCGCCCGCAAAGGTGCTCATGGGGGGGCCCATGATGGGGCTGGCCCAGTACACCCTGGAGGTGCCGGTGATCAAGGGGACCTCGGGCATACTGGCCCTGTCGCGCAAGGAGACGGATTACTCCGTCCCCACCGAGCCCATATGCATCCGCTGTGGGCGCTGCGTGGACGTATGCCCCATGGGTCTCATCCCCACTTACCTGGCGTCCTATGCGTACAACGAGAAATGGGATGCCCTGCAGCGATTGAACATCAACGACTGCTTCGAGTGCGGCTGCTGCGCCTACGCCTGCCCTACCAGGAACCCCCTGGTACAGCTGATAAAGACGGGCAAGGCGGAGTCGGCACGCCGTAAGACGCGCATGGAAAGGCGCGCGGCGGAGTTGGCCGTGGCGAACGGCGAGGAGGAAGGCGGGGATGGAGAATAACCTCATCGTCTCCACGTCCCCCCATATCCGTGCTCCCATCAACACGCGCAAGATCATGTGCCACGTGATCATCGCACTCACGCCCGTCACCATCTACGCCCTGGTCATCCACGGCCTGCACGCGCTCTGGGTGCTGCTGGCTTCCATCGCCGGGGCGATGCTGGGGGAGTTCATCATGCAGAAGGGGCGCCGCCTGCCGGTGACGCTCTCCGACTGCAGCGCCCTGCTCACCGGGCTGCTGCTGGCGCTCACCCTGCCCCCGCTGCTGCCGTGGTGGATCGCCGGCGTGGCGGGACTGGTTGCCACCATACTGGGCAAACAGATGTTCGGGGGGATCGGCCATAACCTCTTCAACCCCGCCCTGGTGGGACGCGCGGTGGCCTTCGTCTCCTGGCCCGCCTATTTCGCTGCCGCTTACGCCAAGTCGGCCGCCATCGGCATCGCCAACACCGCCACCCACAAGTCCATCGAGGCTACGGTGGACATCGTCAACGGGGCCAGCCCCCTCGCGGCGATGAAGACGATATACGACGGGGCGGCCAAGGCCCCCCAAGGCCTCTTCGGCTCGAGCTACTACAAACCTTTGCTCTTCTCCAATCCATGGGGATGCCTGGGCGAGGTCTCCGCGCTGCTGCTCATCCTGGGCGGCGTCTACCTGGTGGCCACGCGCGTGATCGATTGGAGGATACCCGTGGTGTATGTGGGAACGGTAGCCGCCCTCAGCGCCCTCAGCGGCCGGGACCCCCTCTTCTACACCCTGGCGGGCGGGCTGCTCATCGGGGCCATCTTCATGGCCACCGACTATACCACCAGCCCCCTGGCGCGCCGCGGCAAGATCATCTACGGGCTGGGACTGGGTGTGGTCACCTGGCTGTTGCGTGGCTGGTCCAACAACCCCGAGGGCGTGATGTTCGCCATCCTCTTGATGAACGCACTGGTGCCACTCATAGACCGTTACGTCCTGCCGCGGCGGTACGGTAAGGTAGAGGAAACCGAGGAGGTGTTGCCGACATGATGAAGACCATCCTCAACCTGGGCCTGAAGCTCTTCCTCGTATGCCTGGTCGCGGCGATAGGCCTGGGCTTCACCTACACATTGGTCGAGAAGAGTATCGCGGAACAGGACCTCAAACGCAGGGCTGAAGCTGCCGAGGTCGTCCTGGCGCCCATCGGGGCGCAGCCCCAGGAAGATCCGGAACTGACGGCATCCATGCAGGGCGATTACCCCGACCTCATCGGTGTCTTCGAGGGCTTGGACGCGGAGGGCAACACCATAGGCTATGCCTTCGTGCTCAAGAGCAAAGGCTACAACTTTATCACCATGGCGGTGGGGGTGGACATGAACGGCCAAGTGACCGGGATCGACGTGGTGACCAACGAGGAGACGCCCGGCCTGGGGGCGCCGGCGGCCGAGAACCCCGAGTTCCTGGGACAGTTCAACGGCAAGGGACCCGCGCCGCTTACCCTGGACGAGGACATCGACGGGGTGACCAGCGCCACCTACACCTCCCGGGGCATCACCAACGGCGTGAACATGGCCCTGGAGATGTGGAGATATGTACAGGAAAACCCATAGGAGTTAACGATGGAAAAAGAGAGGACCCTCTGGGGAGAGTTCAGCAAGGGATTCATCACCACCAATCCCCTGCTGGTGTTGATGGTAGGCCTGTGCTCTGCGCTGGCCATCTCCACCAAGGTGGAGAACTGCATCTTCATGGGCCTGGCGGTGATCTTCGTGCTCACTTGCTCCAACGTGATCATCTCGCTCATCCGCAACTTCATCCCCGATCAGATACGCATACCCATCTACATCGTGGTCATCGCATCGTTCGTGACCATCGTGGACCTCACCCTCAAGACCATGCCCGCCGTCTACGACCGGTTGGGTGTATGGATACCCCTGATCGTGGTCAACTGCATCATCCTGGCCAGGGCCGAGGGGTACGCTTACAGCGCCAAGGTCTCCCATGCCTGCATGGACGGGCTGGGTATCGGACTGGGATACACCGCGATCCTGCTCATCATGAGCACCTTCCGTGAACTGCTGGGCACGGGAAAGATCGTTATGTTCAACACCACCATCATCAGCCTGGGCACCAAGGATATGCCTGTCATCCTCATCCTCTTCCCGGGGGCTTTCATCACCTTCGCCCTGCTCTCAGCCCTGCTGCAGTGGTACCAGGACCGCAAGAAGCCACGAGTGAAGGAGGGCTGATACGATGAACGAGGCATGGAGGTTCTTCCTGCTCTTCTTCGGCGCCGCCATCGTCGCCAATATATTGCTTATCCGCTTTATCGCCCTCTGCCCCTTCTTCGGGGTGTCGGGCAGCCTGGAGACCTCGCTGGGGATGAGCATCTCGGTCATCTTCGTGATGGTCATGGCCACCTCGGTAAGCTGGGTAGCCTGGAACTACGTCCTCGAGCCGTTGGGGGTGGGGGAGTTCCTCTACATCCCCGCCTTCATCCTCATCATCGCCAGCCTGGTGCAGTTCGTGGAAATGGTGATCAAGAAGACAAGCCCACCCCTCTACCGTGCCATGGGGATCTACCTGCCCCTCATCACTACCAACTGCGCGGTGCTGGCGGCGGCCACGGAAAGCGTGAAACCGGGATTCTTTACCAAGTTGAACATCCCCTACAGTTACGGTTTCGTGGAGTCCGTGGTGTACACCCTGGGTGTAGCGGTAGGCTTCTCCCTGGTGCTGATCATCTTCGCCGCCATACGAGAGAGACTCGACATGGCTCCCGTGCCGAAATTCTTTCGGGGCGTCCCCATCGCGTTCATCACCGCCGCCCTGTTCTCGCTGGCCTTTATGGGCTTCGCAGGCATGTTCGGGCTGTAAGGAGTCGGCAATGGATTGGTCCCTGATCTGGAAAGCGGCCATCGCCCTGGCGGGTTTCGGCGCGCTGCTGGGAGCTATCCTGGCCATCGCATCCAGGCGCTTTCATGTCGATGTGGACGCCCGGGTAGAGGAGGTCCTTGAAGCCCTGCCGGGTTCGAATTGCGGCGCCTGTGGCCTGCCGGGTTGCGAGCCCGCCGCCGAAGCGGTGGTCAAGGGCGAGGCACCGATCACGATATGCAGGGCAGGCGGTCCCGACGTGGCCGACAGGGTCGCGAAGATCATGGGGGTGGAGGTGGGATCGACGGTGCCGCTGAAAGCCCACATCCACTGCCGCGGCGGCGCATCCGTCTCCCCCATCAGGGCCGTTTACCAGGGAGTCAACTCGTGCCGTGCCGCGGAGATAGCTGTAGGAGGAGGGAAAGCATGCCCCTTCGGTTGCCTGTGCCTGGAGGATTGCGCGAAAGTGTGCCCGGTCAGCGCCATCACCTTCGACGAGGACTGCATCCGCCGCGTTAACGTGAAGAAGTGCACCGGTTGCGGGCTGTGCTCGGACGTCTGCCCCCGCGACCTCATCGAGATGGTCCCCGCTGACGCCACCGTCTTCGTGCGCTGCAAGAGCCAGTATACCGGCAAGAAGGCCTTGAGCGTGTGCAAGGTGGCTTGTATCGGATGCAAGAAGTGCGAGAAGACCTGCCCCGAAGACGCCATCCACGTCGAGAACGGCTTTGCCGTCATCGACTACGATAGATGCACCGACTGCGGCGACTGTGCCATGGTCTGCCCCACCGACTCCATCCAGCTCTGGGCCGCTAGGGTTGGGCATCCGGAGGGAGGCGAGTTCATCCTCCCCGAAGGCAAGAAGAAGGGAAAGGGTCCCGACTATGCGGTCGACACCGACGAGCTGGAGATGGCGGTCGCAGAGGTAAGCGCGGAAGAAGCGGTGGAATAGTCGACCTTCTGCCCCGTATGGTTTCTTTGCAAAACCTGTACGCTTCTAGACCTATGCCTTTTCTTCGGCCTCGCCGCATAGCTGGGCTATGGACCGGCGCACCTCTTGCATGAGATCTTCTTTGCGTTCGAGGTCATAGTCGGAGGCCTCGATGGGAGAGCCGATGTTGATCGTCACTTTCTGATCGAATACGAGATCCAGGGTCTTGGGCGGCAACACTTTTTCCGATCCCAGAATACCGACGGGGATGATGGTGGCCCCGGATTCAATGGCCATCACGAACCCGCCCTTTTTGAATTCCCCCATCCGCCCGGTGCGCGAGCGGGTCCCCTCGGGGGCGATCCAGAGTACGACCCCGTCCTCCATCTTGGCCCGGGCGGCTGCGAGGTCCTTCTTGGCCTGCTCGATATCGGAACGATCGATGGTCATGAACTCACCGGCCCTCAGCCCCCGACCCCAGATAGGCACCTTGAAGAGTTCCTTCTTGGTGAGCATACGGATGCTGCCGGGCAGGGATAACACCATCAGCGGGATGTCGTAATGGCTGCGGTGGTTGCCCATGATGATGTAGCGCTTGCCCGGCTCTACCTTGAACCCGTGTGGATCGTTCACCGTGCAATCTATCCTCACGGCGTCCACGAGCTTGGCTGCCCACCACCTGAGCCATTTATCGCCGAACCAGCGTGGGTACCCACCCGTAAAATTCACGCGATAGATCACGATAAACGAGATCCATAAAGTTGCATATATGATTACGATATAGATGCGCAGCTTTTGCAGCATGGTTGCCCGCACTAGAAACCCTCCCTTATCTGGTCTGCCGGTATGGTCAATTCTGAATACAAAACGACTTGGATGCAATGGGTTTTCTGTTGGATCTTGTCGGGTTGACCGCCGGTTCAAAGTGCTGCAACGGCATGCTTCTGCTTTCAGATCTCGGAGTCTGTTTCGTCCCCCCTCAACCACTTCAACGTAGGCTTCAGGAAGGGGTATTCTTCCGCCAGGGCAGCGAAGACCGGCCCACGTAGGGCTCCGCGCTGCCTGGCCCAGGGCAGGCGGTTGTCGTAGGCCGTCTCTACCCGCAGAGGCGAGGCGAGGCCGAGGCCTCTTTCCATGACGGACGCGATGCGCAGAACGAACTCCTCGAAGAGAGCCGCCGCTTCCTCCAGCCCCCGCGCCAGCTCGCTGGGCAGATAGAGCCCCAGCAGGCGGGGCGCCCGGAAGATGACTATCACGGGGTCGTAGACCAGGGCGAAGAGCCGGCGCCTGAAACGGGTTACATGGAAGCCGCTGTGTGGCAGGTGGCATCCCAGTTCCTCGCGCTCGCCGCGGGCACACGGCGGGAAGACCTCCTCTACCTCGCCGCGGACCTCCTTCTCCAGCAGTCCGATCATCTTCTCCCAATCCGCTTCCTCCTCGCAGGACAGCTCTGCAAAGAGCGAGCCGCGCAGGGACGGTTCCTCATACAGCACTTCCACCTCGAGCGGTTGCAGGAAGTGGGTCAACCCACGAGCGGAGTATGTCTCGTAAGAATTGTCCCCCAGGCCGGCCAGGCGGTACGCCGTATCCCGGTCCAACCGCAGAAGGCGGGCGCGAAAGCGCACCCTCCCCTGTCCGACCTCCTGCTGTGGAGAGACGAGGAGCGGTATACGCATGAAGTCGCGAGTAAGGACGTCGCGCACGTGGGCGGGGAAGTCGGGCCGGTCAAAGGCCGCCTTATCCCGCTGGTAGAGGAATTCTATGTGCGAACCGTCGGGGAGGGGGGGCAGTTTGCTCACCGGCAGGTAATGCGGTGAGGCTGGGGGTGGGCTCTCCCCCCTGCGCAGGGCGGCTCTCATCTCGCCCAGAAAATATGAGGGGTAATAGGCGCGAGGTTGGTAGATGGCCGTGAAGGAACTGGCCAGCGCCTCCCCTGCTACCTCGTCGCCGGCGCGCATGGCCTCCCCCAGGATGCCGGCCTTGATGGCGGCGACGTCCAGCCTGGAAAAGGATTTCGCCCTGCCCCTCGTCTCCGCCGCCCGCCGGTGCTCGGAGAGGGCGAAGCAGAAGGAGAACTTGGATATCTCCTCGGCAAGCCCGCGCTTCCCCCGCCGGCCCGGCAGCCTGTAGCGGTCCCGTTCCTCTTCCAGGACGACCTCCCTCTCTCCTCTCTCCTCTCTTCAGCCATCCCGCCCATTATAACTTCTTTGTTGCAGGATACATTCAAGCGCTGACTCGAAACGTACGAGATGATAATATGTGCCTATCACACAACGGGAGCCTGGAAGGGGGCTACCGAAAGGAGGCCAGAGTTGGCAACAAACGGAGACGCGACCATCTATGGGGCGGGCATGTCCGGCCTCGTCGCCGCCATCGACCTGGCCAGGCAGGGTTACGAGGTGGCCGTACACGAACGGGAGAAGGGTTTCGGCGGGGACTCCATCTATAACCCCTCCACCCATACCACGTCCATAGACGTGGAGCGTACCTCGGAGTACGTGGGCATCGATCTCTCGCCGGCGTTCCATCCCCTGCAGTACTGCCCTTTTTATTTTCACGAGACTACCTTCGAACCTCCCCTCCACGTTTTGGACCTGTACGCCGTGGAGCGGGGTAACCGGCCTACCAGCCTGGATTCCCTCCTCTACGAGGAGGCGCAGAAGCTGGGGGTGCGCTTCGAGTTCGCATCCCCTCTCCGCAAGGAAGACCTGCCCAACCTGCCCGAAGACACCATCATCGCCTGCGGGCTGGCCCCCGGCGCTTACGAGATGCTGGATATTCCCTACCTGCGCTGGTACGGATGGATCTCGCGCGGGGAGATAGGGTTCAGTAACATCTCCTGGATATGGATC
>Ga0315295_10003875_pt1 | contig 12695 bp, 8 predicted proteins | sample YL17G14_0_MG_FD_204453 | JGI IMG/M metagenome (GOLD analysis project Ga0315295, IMG submission 204453) | Sediment microbial communities from Yellowstone Lake, YNP, Wyoming, USA - YL17G14_0 | ecosystem: Environmental > Aquatic > Freshwater > Lake > Sediment | place: USA: Wyoming | collected... | reverse complement strand
TCACGGGACACTCTACAAACGTTTTCTGGGAATGCCCGTTACCCACGGTTGCGTAAGGCTCAATGATGAGGACCTTGAAGCAATTTATAATACTCTTAGCATTGGTTCCAAAGTGTATATTTTCTGAACTCAATAAATATCAGGCAATATGGAGAATATTGAAAAAAACCCTCTTACCCGGAAAAGGATAAACCTGATCATTATTGGAGCATTTCTACTGGTTTTTCTTGGTTATTACAGCATAATGTCTGTATTGGGGCCAGGTAAGAAATTAAATGAGATTAAAGCCCGGTTCGGATCTCAACAGGGTTCAGGAAACATTACTGATGAAAGATTTTATACCGATTCTGCCTATATAAACCTGCTGAAAGAAAAAGCTTTTCTTCAGTCGAGAATAAGTATGGCCGAAACTGATTCGATCTATATGACGCTTAACATTGCCGATAGTATTGCAAATCTGGAAATAAGTGGTGTTACTGTTCATACAATCAGAATAAATGATTTGAAAATCAGCAGAATATTACGCTCCGGTAATGATAATGTGATACCGGCAATGCTGGCTTCGCCAATGACGATTGTCAGCGATTTTGCTACTATCAAAAAGGAACCCCTGATGATAAAAATGGCACCAAAGGATACCTCTGAATTTAAGCCTGATATTATTCCTGATACTTCTGATTTTGAACCTGTTAATTATATCCTGGAAATGGACAACGGGATCAGGATATTTGTTTACCAGAACACTGATACAATAACAACTGATAAAAACAATCTTTTCTTTTTTGACCTTAATGACAGGTTGAAAAATACCTGGAGTTCATTAAAAAGTGTTGCAAGGTTCAAAGTTCCGGAATATCATCCATTCATCAAAATACGACTACCTAAAGCAGACGCAAAGATACTTTACAGGGCTATCCCAAGGCACGGGCAAATAGCTGTCTATATGTAGCATCTTTTTCCTTTAAAACTCACTATTGAATTAAAAAAAAATGTAGGTTTGAATCAGACTCTAATCTAATTCAATCTTACATGGCACGATTTACTGGTATTATCGGAATAATTGTAATTCTCGGTCTTGCATACTTGTGGTCAAATAACAGGAAAGCTATTAATTTCCGTCTGGTATTTACCGGTCTTTTGCTGCAGGTTGCCCTGGCAATATTTATTCTAAAAGTCCCTGTTGGCCAGGATATCTTTGCCTGGCTTGGAAAGGCGATAAATAAGCTTCTTGATTTTTCGCAGGAGGGAGGACTATTCGTTTTCGGTGATCTGACAAAAGTATCACAGATACTTCCGCCAAGCATTGTCAGCACAGGAGTATTCCTCTTTATTCTGATCCCAACTATAATCTTTGTCTGTGTCCTTGTCTCAATGGCTTACCACATTGGTCTGATGCAAAGAGTGGTAGCTGTTCTTGCACGCTTTGTGCACTGGGCAATGAGAGTAAGCGGGAGCGAAGCCCTGTCAAATGTAGCAAGCGCTTTTGTTGGACAGGTGGAGGCTCAAATTATGATAAGACCTTATCTTTCAGGAATGACAATGTCCGAACTGCTTGCTTCCATGACAGGAAGCATGGCATGTATAGCAGGAGGTGTAATGGCAGTATATATTTCTATGGGAGTACCTGCTTCTTACCTTCTGGCCGCCAGCCTGATGGCTGCACCAGGCGCTCTTGTGATCTCAAAAATTGTATTCCCCGAAACAGAACAATCTGAAACCAAAGGAGTCGTAAAGCTTGAGGTTAAAAAACAATATACAAACATTATGGATGCTATTTCCCACGGTGCAACTGACGGAATGGCAATTGCAACAAATGTAATTGCTATGCTGATAGGGGTGATTGCTCTCGTTGCTCTGGTTGACGCACTCCTTGGATACTTTGGGTTGTTTCTGGGCTGGACTGGAATATCACTTGATTTTATTGGTCTGAATGTCGATAACCTTCGCCTGAAAGATGTATTCGGAGTATTCTTTTCATTGTTCGCTATAGTAATGGGAGTCCCTCCTTCGGAATCATTTCAGGTGGGCTCATTAATGGGAACAAAAATGGTCATCAATGAATTTGTTGCATATTCTGACCTTTCTCCAATGATACACCAGGGTGTCCTTAGTGCAAAATCGGTTGTAATAGCCAGCTTTTCATTATGCGGTTTTGCAAATTTCAGTTCGATAGCAATTCAGCTTGGGGGAATTGGTGTGATGGTGCCAAACCGTAAAGCTGACCTGGCCAGACTCGGATTCAAAGCAATGATCTGCGGGACAATGGCTTCATATATTTCAGCTACTTTAGCAGGGATGCTGATGTAGGCAGTTACACTTATTCTTCCCCCGCTCTCCTGAGAGCGGGGGATAAGAGGGGGTGAGGGCCAATGGAACGTTGGGGGGTTGCCTTCGGCGATCCCTTTTAGGCGGAGAGAGGGGGATTCGAACCCCCGGTCCGCCGATTGGCGGACAACGGTTTTCGAGACCGCCGCATTCGACCGCTCTGCCATCTCTCCAATATTATATGCCGCTCCCCATAGCTATCGAAACACCGCGGCGTTTACCCCGCCCTGGCGGGGCAATCTTTCCAAAATTTGTCAAAAATAACAAATATTTAATTCAGTATTAAATCTATAAAGCACATTCCGCGAACCGTACACTACAAACTACAAACCGTAAAAAAAACTCTCAAATTTTTTGATTACACCTTTTAATAAACTTATTTTGAAAAATAGAAGGCAAAATATTTAATTACTTAATAATTATTATTGTGAAAAACCTATTTAAAATGTTATTGATTATGGGATTGCCTGGTCTTATTTTTAATTCATGTAAAAATCAGCCTGAAGTTGATAAAACCAATCCTCTTTTATCGGAATTTAATACTCCTTTCAATGTCCCGCCTTTTGAAAAAATAATGGCTAAGCACTATATGCCAGCCTTTGAGAAAGGAATTTCAGAAGCACGTTTGGAAATCAGAACCTTGATTAAGAATAAGCAGGAACCGACTTTTGTAAATACAATAGAAGCGCTTGACAGAAGCGGAGACCTTCTTACCAGGGTCTCACAGGTTTTCTTTTCCCAGACATCAGCAAACACCAATGATTCCCTTAAGAATCTTGAAGTGGAAATCTCTCCCAAGCTCGCCGCTTTCAATGATGAAATAACGCTTAATCCAGATCTTTTTAAAAGGATAAAACATATTTATGAAAACCAGGCGGTAGCAAACCTGAACCAGGAACAGAAATTTCTTCTGGAAAACCTGTACAGGGAATTTGTCAGAAACGGGGCAAACCTTAATAAACAGGATCAGGATACTCTTAAAAAGATCAATCAGGAACTATCAGTCCTGACTGTAAAATTCGACCAGAATGTTCTTGATGAAACGAACAAATACAAGCTGGTTGTCAACAGGGATGGTTTGACCGGTTTGCCTGAATCGCTTGTGTCTTCAGCAGCCGAAGCAGCAAATGCTGCAGGCGATGAGGGGAAATGGACTTTTACAACACAGAGGCCAAGTATTTTCCCTTTTCTGCAGAATAGTCCGAACAGGGATCTCAGGCACCAGATATTCAATGCTTATATAAATCGTGGTAATAATACCAATGAATTTAACAATAATAAGATTCTGGCTGATATTGTAAGACTTCGTGCAAAAAGAGCAAAACTGCTTGGTTACAAAACACATTCGGATTATGTTCTGGAACCACGAATGGCAAAAAAACCTGAAAATGTATTCAGCCTGCTTAACAGTCTCTGGGAAAAAGCAATCCCGGTGGCAAAGAATGAAGTCGGGGAGATGCAGAAAATAATCGACAGGGAAGGCGGCAATTTCAAACTGGAACCTTCTGACTGGTGGTATTATGCTGAGAAACTCAGGAAGCTGAAATATGACCTTAATGACAGTGAACTCATGCCCTATTTTAAACTTGATAATGTTCGCGAAGGAGTCTTTACATGTGCTACTAAACTATTTGGAATTACATTCACCCAAATTGAAAATTGCCCCCTTCCTCATCCGGAAGCTGAAGCCTTTGAAGTGAAAGATTCTACCGGTTCTCATATCGGTGTTCTTTACATGGATTTTCATCCCCGCGACAGCAAGGAACAGGGGGCTTGGTGCGGATCATACTGCAAACATCGCATCCTGGACGGGAAGGAAATCACACCAGTCGTTACAACGGTATTTAACATTACGCGACCAGGCGGTGAGACTCCTGCTCTTCTTAATATGGATGAGGTATCCACCCTCTTCCATGAATTCGGACATGCACTTGATGCCCTACTCAACCGGAATACTTACAGACAGACATATGTTGCATGGGATTTTGTGGAACTTCCTTCACAACTGATGGAACATTGGGCTACTGAACCGGAAGTGTTGAATATTTACGCTAAACATTACCAAACAGGCGAAACTATTCCTGCATCACTCGTTAAGAAAATAAGGAACAGCGGTTATTTTAACCAGGGTTTTAGCAATGTTGAAGTTCTGGCTGCCTCCCTGCTTGATATGGCATATCATAAACTCGAGACACCTGCAAATGTTGATATTCAGAGTTTCGAAAAGGAATATTTCAATAAGATAGGATTAATACCTGAAATAGTTTCACGCTACAGAAGTACATATTTCATGCATATCACCGGAGGATATGATTCAGGCTATTACAGCTATACCTGGGCTTCTGTACTTGATAATGATGCTTTTGATGCATTTAAGGAGAAAGGAATATTCAATAAATCAGTGGCTTCATCTTATAGAAAGAATATTCTTGAAAAAAACGGTACCATGGATGCTATGCAGATGTTTGTAAATTTCAGGGGACGTGAACCTGATATTGAACCGCTTCTTAAAAATACAGGTCTGATGTATCAGAAAAATTAGTTCTGCAGGTTATGCAGGTTATGCAGGTCAAATATTAACAACTTGCAAAACTGGCATAACTTGCATAACTGGCAAAACACCTACTCAAATATTTTTTCTATCTCATCCAGGGAAACGCCAAGGCACCTGACAGCAACCTGGTTTAAAAGGGTTTTGTCCCCAGTAATGTGAATTGTGACCTGGCTGTGGATAATATTGTCTCCTGGTCTTAAAGCGGCTGCCGGTGAGGAGGTTTCAATTTCATAAAATGGTCCCATCTGCGATCCGTCTTCCAAAGGCCCGTCGTTGTATGAGTTAAGTGCATCACCTGAATAAGGATCATCCTGAATCTGCCAGGCCGAATTGACATAGTCTCTTACTCCTTCGGGCAATTTGCATATCAGCAATGTTAGTATGTTATTCTCAAAATCATAACTGCCCAATGTCCCGGTGGCTCTTAATGGTGGGATTCCGATCTTTCCCCTGCTTTTCCCATCAGCCCTGAAATAAATGTTATTACCTGAAATTTTAAGCCTGTCACCTGAAATCGTCCCAAAATAGTTGTCGTTTACCTGGACACCCAGTTCCTTCTTATTTCCCTGCCTGATCGGGATCACCACGGTAACAGAGGGTGAAGGATTGAACATGCCCAGCATCCATACCGACAACAGACCAGATTCCTTTTTCCAGATATCCGATCCATTATTTGTCAATCTATTTTCTGAACGGTAAGCAACAAAATTTGTTCCTGACAGGTCAATACCGGTCTCTTTCATTATTTGAGCAGCTTTAAGAAGTGCCACCTTCCTCTCAATTTCCAGTTTAAAGATTGTCCCGTGGTAGTTTTCAATTTCAACCTCATAGGTAAAAACAACTGAGGAATCCGTTACTGTTATTACTTTAAACGGAATTGTATCAAGAAACGAAGGAGTCTGCCAGTTTTCATATGTGAATTCATCGCCCTTCTTGAAGAAAATTGAGTATTGTCCTCCCTCAGGGCCAAGCCATAGTCTCTCTTCACCCCCATATGGATTAATGTGAGGTAAAGCTTTTCCGGACGCAATAAGTTCGCGGTTTATCCACCCAAAGCTGAATCCATGAGGTCCTTCTGATGTACTTGTCATCACTCTTCCCTGCCATGACGGAGCAATCGCCAATGCAGAATTACCGCTTTTCAATTCAATAACATCAGTGTATTTCTTCAGGAAATCAAGGTTATACCGGTATTGTTTTGCGCTGTCTGTGATCATGGTAATAGAGATTTGGTTATTTTTTCTGATTTGATCCTTTCCAAGGCAGGAGACAAGGAAAATTAAAGAGATAATTACTATTGTCAGTCTGTTCATTTTATTGATGATTTTGTGTGTTTGTTCTGTCGATCCAAAAATATCTGCTAAGGTATTGATAATCGGATTATTTTTGTAAATATCAGAAATAATGATTAAAACAAGTCTTTGCGGATTAACTGCTGATGAGATTATGAATCTTGCGGGATCTGATCATTCTCATGCCATCGCAATAGCTAACTGCATATATAAAAAGAGAATAGATAATATTTTACTTTTCCCTGGTATATCAAAACAACTTAAGGAAGATTTAAATAATATTTCTTTTCCCGGCATCCATAAACCTGTTGATTCCAATAAATCTTCTGATGGTTCAATAAAGTACCTCTTCAGAAATGAAACTGGTCTGGAGTTTGAAACAGTTTACCTGCCGGATAACAAGAGAAATACAGTATGCGTATCGTCACAGTCAGGCTGCCGGATGGGATGCCCTTTTTGTGCTACAGGCAAATATGGATTCAGGGGAAATCTGTCAGTTCAGGATATAATTAACCAGGTAATCAGTATTCCTGAATATGGCAATATCACTCATGTAGTATTTATGGGTATGGGGGAGCCGATGGATAATATTGACAATGTAATTATAGCGTGTACGATCCTGTCGGCCGGGTGGGGTTTGGCTATAAGTCCAAGGAATATTACGGTTTCAACGGTCGGAATTACACCCGGCGTTGAGATGTTCCTTACACAGTCAAACTGTAACCTTGCACTGAGTCTCTACTCTCCTTTTCCTGAGGAGAGATACAGGGCAGTTCCTGCCGAAAAGAGATATCCTGCCGGCAAGATAATTGTTATAATGAAAAATTACCCGATCCTTAAAAAACGGCGGATGAGTATCGCTTATGTCATGATCAGAGGGATTAACGACACAGACAGGCACCTTGAAGGTTTGATAAACTTATTAAAAGAATCAAAGATCAGGATCAATCTCCTTCCTTATCACTCAATCCCGGATGATGAAAATACTTCTTCATCTATAAAGAGAATGCAGCATTTTAAACATCAGCTGTTTATTTCTGGAATTTCAGCCTCAATCCGGAAATCGCGGGGATTAGATGTATCTGCAGCGTGCGGACTTCTTGCATCCGGATTGAAATTATGATTTAATAATCTGAAACAAATATTCATCAAGATAGCCTTCGGAAGTTTTTATCCAGTCTTTTTTTATCCCCGACTGCACGAACCCGGCTTTTTTAAACAGATCCATGCTTTCGCAGTTATTAGCCAGTATATTACAGTACATCTGGTGAAGCTGCAAGGTGCCAAAACAATAATCAATAAGGCATTTGAGCGCCATCGAAGCAAATCCCTTTCGCCTGTAATCTTCTTTTGCTATAAGTATACCGAGTCCGGCTCTATTGTGAAATGGATCAAAATCAAAAATATCAATTGTGCCTATTGTTGTATTATCAGGGATATGGTTGATCATAAGCCTCAGCTGACCTGTTTCATAAATATTCTTGTGCGAATTTTCCAGATAACGCTTCAGGATGTATTTAGAAAATGGCACAACTGTATTACTTAGTATCCAGTATGATAAATTATTCTCCCACTCATACAGCAATTCAAGATCTTCGGGTTCAAGAGCCCGTAAACTGATTTCCTTGTATTTCATAAAACTGTATTAAGCTGAACTATTTATTTATCAGAACATTTATTTCCCTTATAAAGGCATCATCAAAATCTTTCTTAATATCGGCCAGAACCTCTCTAGCTTCGGCAATAGAGTCGTATTCGCCAAAAACATATTTATAGAAACCATCCTCAGCCACAACTTCTTTTACACCTTCGTAACCGGGAAATATCCTGCTTATGTCGATGGGGCTTTTTGTCGCCTTCAGTTGTATCGTGAATACTCTCCGGGTTAATGACGGATTCTCCATTGATATAACGGCATTTATCTTTTCAGATGCGTTATCAAGATCATACTGGTTAATTATGTATGCATCTTTCAGGCCATTTTCCCTTAAGTAACCAAGGTATGCCACAGCATCGGGTCTGTTATAAAAGACACCCAAAACATATAAATTGGTAGAGTCAGTCATTACTGTCCTTACAAACAGCATCTCATCTTTAATAAGATTACTGAAATATCCGGGGTAGAGTCTATCCTTGGTCTTTTGGAGCACTATGCTGTACTTCATTGAACTGGGCTGTTTCAGGTGCTGTGGTGTGTAAGCTTCCTGTCTCAGCACAACGCCGGTTTTGGGATTTACTATCCCAAACGTTGCCCTTCTGTTATATTTTCTTCCTTCAGGATTATCTGTCCCGTCCGGGTTAGTATTAATGGCAGCAAAGTTTGATTCACCGAATGCCTTCTTAACAAATTTAGTGATATCAATCCCTGTTGATGTGAAATAATCTATTACTGCCTGGGCGCGCTTGCTAGCAAGCTTTTTGTTGTAATCTATACTCCCTTTTGAATCGGTATAGCCTGCAACCTCAATAATAAGTTCAGGATAATTGATCATTATATTCTTAAGCATTTCAAGTGTAGGCTTGGCTTCAGGAGTCAATTCGTATTTGTCAAAATCAAAAAGAATATTCTTGATTGACAGGAAATCGCCGGCTGAAACCTTTTCAGGTGCAAGCATTGGATTTACTGCAAGATAGCTTCCTGCATAGTAGAGAGGCAGGCTTAAATTAATAGTATCTGTATGATATCCGTCATGACTTATATAGACCTCATATTCTCCTGGTTTGATTTCAAAATTGAACGATCCATCCTTCGCAACCGGTATGTTCTGTTTTATTTCACCGGTTGTCAAATTTTTCACAGTTATTAGCGCAACTTTAGGATCCACCTCCAATCCATCTTCAAGCTTAATTGTTCCTGAAGCGGTTGTAAGCTCGTCGGCGGGATCAACTGCAACTACTGCATAAATATTTCTTAAATTTGTTTTGTCATCAAAACGGCTGGCAACAAATCCCGGAGCATTATTATTCAGGATAAAATTGGTGTTTTCCTGGACGGTATTGAAAGCATAAGGCATTCCTACCGGTTGGGTCCATGAGTCGCCTCTTTTAATAGACCTGAATACATCGTATCCGCCCATGCTTATATGACCGATGGAACTGAACAGCAATGCATTGTTTTCAGGATCAAAAAACGGTGTGCTTTCATCATATGGTGTATTTATGATATTCCCGAGGTTTACCGGACGTTCCCATGAACCATCAGCAAGTCTTTGAGATGACCAGATGTCAAGCTCTCCTTCGCCACCAGGTCGGTTGCTTGAGAAGTACATTGTTTTGCCGTCGGGGGTAACAAATCCGTGAGCCTCCCAGTATATTGAATTCACATATTTTCCAACACTTTTAATCTTGGTCCATGTTGTGTCATTTCTCATACTGTAGTAAAGATTCCCGTCTCCACCGTCATCCATGAACATGACAAGCATTCTGCCGTTCCCTGTAATTGAGTTCGTATAAAACCTGTTATACCCGCCGAGCTTTTTGGTAATATTTACAGGCTTCCCCCATGCTTTGTTTTTGTATGAACAATATACCTGGGTTATTCCTTCATTTTTAACTGTAAATACAAAAACAGAATCATTCTTTGCGAGTACAGGATTGCAGGCCCCGGGATAATCCTTGAGCCATGGAGCAAAATAATCAGAGAGTATCCTCAGTGGTTTCTTTTTCATCTCCCTTGCATATCTGCAGTTCCGGATCTGCAGGTTGATGAAATCTTCCTGGTAAGTGTCAGAGTCTGAAAGCTTCTTCTTAACATCGTTAAAATAGGTCAGAGCCTGTTCCAGGCTGTCGCTCCGGTGGAATGCTACTGCTAAGTAGAGATATGTATCACGGGGAGCTTTTTCACCGGTTTGTTTATACTCCTTCTCGCTTGATACTACTCCTTTAGACGCTTTCTTCAGCAGTTCCAGCGCCTCCTTTTTTTTCCCATCCAGGTTGAGATAGCAGATTCCAAGTTTGGCTGCCAGATTATAATTGTCCGGATGATCTTTAAGGAGAGGCTCATACAGGGTTGCTGCCTTCAGGTAGTTCTCGTCATAATAATAGTACATGTCAGCATTCTGAAAAGCTCTCCTGAATTCTTTTTGGGCAGGTTCCTGGGCGCACAGCGAAGCAAATCCAGTTAACAGAACTGAAAAGATGAATACTTTTTTAATTGGGTAAATGTGTTTCATTTTTCCGGTTAATTATAAATGATAATAAGTTTAAATATCAAAACCAGGGTTGCTTATTTTGTTTATAAAGATAACAACAGAATTAATATGTCAGCTATTTCTTGATCAATACACGGATTTCTCTTACGAAGGCATCTTTGAATTCCATTATCTGCTTTCTCTTCATAACTGTATTTGCTTCAGTGGCTGAAGTGTACCGGCCGTATAGATAATGATACATTCCGTCAATTTCCTCTGCCTCACTGACCCCTTTCAAACCTGCAAAGGTAGTCTTAATATCCACAGGGGTTCTGGTTGCTTTAAGCTGAATTGTGTAATACTTCTGACTCGGAACAATTTTTTCCGCTGTCATCCGGGTAACCTTTTTTATAAACAGATCATCAGGATAGCCTTTATTGATCAGATCATCCCTGTGAGCATATGCTTCATCCTTAACTGTAAATATACCCGTTGTATATCTGTAAAACAGATCAGTTTCACTGTAAAAGACCTTAATATCTGAGACGTATTTGAAGTAACTGATATCTACAGGATTATAAAGTGCCATTACCTGCACTGTATAATATAGAATTGTAGTGTCCTTCATGTCGTTTTCAGTTACATCATAAACCCTCAGATTCCTGATAAGAATGCTGGAATCTATTTCAGCTACAACAGGTATATCAGACAGGTCTAACTTTTCATAAACAACAGCCTTAGTTACAGGCGGATGTTTATCCAGAATAATATCTTCAAGACTTATGACTCTTGAAGGAGAATTCATGACTATTGATGTATCAATATTCTGCTGGTAATAGCCGGGGGGGCCTGTATAGATGAGCCTGAATTTACCTGGAGCAACAATAAAGTTGTATTTTCCGGTAAACATGTCAGGGCAACCTGTATCAATGGTATCGCCCGTAACTCTGTCGATAAGGTAAATTGCATTGCTTTCATCGTATGTAACTACAGTATCTTTAAGGCTGTAATTGCCTGATAATTCGTATATCCTGTTAAGTCTCGGATTTGTCAGGGTAATATAAAAGATATCTTTCTTTTTGTATTCAGTGGTTATAGAGTAATACCCGTTCTGATCATTATTGAAAGGCTGGAAAAACCTGTCATCATCGGTCGAATTAATCGGAAAGCCCATATTTTCAGGAGATTCCCATACTGATCCCGATCCTTTGCTTCTGAAAATATCATAACCTCCCATCCCTCTGTGTCCTTCCGAACTGAAGTAAAACAAAGAATCATTCAGAGTGATGAAGGGCGTGTCTTCATTATAGATTGTATTAATTTTGTTTCCAAGATTTATTGGAACACCCCAGTCTCCCGAAGCATTTTTTTCAGACAGATATATATCGAGACCACCCTTTCCGCCATCCCTGTTGCTTGTGAAATAGAGCTTTTTGCCGTCAGCAGAGATTGACGCGTGCGATTCATAAAATTTAGTATTTATGTTTTTGTTTAGTTTTTTAATCTGTGTCCAGGTGCCATCAGCATATTCAGCAGAATAGATGTTGCCGTCAAAATTATCTGTTTTATAGAGGAACAACAATGTGCCATCGCTGTTAAGTGAACATGAAGAACAATCATCTCCGGCTCCAAGTTGAGAGGTTATGTCAACCGGAGGCTGCCATCTGCCCCTTATTTTTTTTGAAAACATAATAGCATTTAATATACCTCTCCGCTCTGTATAAACTATTGTATTTCCGTCAAAACTGATGGCTGGATTTTCATTTATCGAACCCTGACTGAATTCCTTACCGAGACCCTTCTTGCTTATCCTGAAAGGTCTCTCCTCATTGGCCATAGCCACATTGCATGCTTCAATCTGCTGGTCAATGTATGTCAGATTTTTCATCCCTCCCTTTCCTTCTGTCTCAAGCGCAAGCTTCTTAAAAGTGCCGAACGTATTCAGTGCCTTCTCAAGCTCGTTGTTTATCATATATGCTTTAGCCAGAAAGAAATAAGAGTCCAGAGGGGCCCTCTTTTCTTTGACCTTATTTATCTTCGCATCATAACTCGAATGTTTAACAGCAGATTCCAGGAAAGGAATTGCTTTATCTTTTTCCCCCGGGATATTTAGGTAGCAGGTCCCGATTTTATAATGAATATTGTAATTGTCAGGCTTATCCAGAAGCAGATACAAAGGATTGGCAAGCTCATATTCCTCAAAAAGATTGCAGGATTCTGCTTCTGCAAAGATCTTCCTTATCTCAATATTCGATTGAGCGGCAGCATTATAACAAAACAGAATCAGAATAATTAGCTGCAGTGAAAGGCTAAATATTTTTTCCCTGACTTTAATCATTATAACAAATATAACAATTTTAGAAAACAATCATCAGGCTTGTGTCTATTTTTCTG
>Ga0315295_10003874_pt1 | contig 12695 bp, 14 predicted proteins | sample YL17G14_0_MG_FD_204453 | JGI IMG/M metagenome (GOLD analysis project Ga0315295, IMG submission 204453) | Sediment microbial communities from Yellowstone Lake, YNP, Wyoming, USA - YL17G14_0 | ecosystem: Environmental > Aquatic > Freshwater > Lake > Sediment | place: USA: Wyoming | collected... | reverse complement strand
TCGATCCGGCGACCGGCGAGCCGCTGGAGTACGGCGAGGAAGGCGAGCTCGTCATCACCACGCTGACCAAGGAGGCCTTCCCGGTCCTCCGCTTCCGCACGCACGACCTCACGATGCTCGACCCGTCGCGCTGCGAGTGCGGCCGTACCCTGGTGCGCATGAGCAAGGTGCGTAGGCGCACCGACGACATGCTCATCATCCGCGGCGTCAACGTCTTCCCCAGCCAGATCGACGCCGCCCTCAAGGACGTCGAGGGCGTCCCCTCCACCTACCTGGTCGTCGTCGACCGCAAGAAGAACCTCGACGACCTAGAGGTCCGCCTCGAGGTCGGCGAAGCCGTCTTCTCCGACGTCATGGGCGACATGGCGGCGTTCCAGCGCTCCGTGGTGGAGAAGCTCCACGTGGCCCTGGGCTTGCGAGCGCGCGTTACCCTCGTGGAGCCAGGTGCTATCGCGCGCGCCGCCGGCAAGGGCACGCGCGTTCTCGATTTGCGCGACCGCGAGTAGCCGGGAGGCTGCGGCGTCACCAGCCGCTGCGCCCGTGACGCCGCTCAGCCGCCGCTCGCAGCCGTGGGACTTGGCGTCGGCACAGGACCCTGATCACGGACTGATGTGCGATACGTGGTCCGACTGTATGTGCCGTGGTCCACCCGGTAGAGATCGAACCATCCGCCTGCCCAATACGTCCTCAGCGCGAAGCCGCGTTCGCTGAAGCGGTACCTGTAGTCGCCAGGCCGCACTCCTGGCGCCATGGGCCTCCCTGTGTACGGATTCACGGGCCACGGATCTCCGACCCGGCGAGCGAAGCGCCCGTCAGGCCGCACGGCGTTCGCCGGAGGGTACGATCCGCGAGCGCGTGAACTCGACGCGCTGATTGAGACTCTCCACGTGGGCCGGCCGCTGGCCGCGTACCTCGAGGTCGTCTGCGTGTAACCGCGACCCCCACTCCGCACTGTATCGCGCGCCCACCATGACGATGTGAACCGGCGGCACGGGATGTCCACTGGCGTCGTCGAACCACCAGCCTGCCATGCGCCTGTGCCACGTAAGCCCCCTGGTGAGCGCTGTGCGGCTCAGCATACCTTCGCCGCGCTCATCCGAGAAAGGCCCCCGGCGACACGGGGCGCTCGCCGTCAGATCCGGCGCGACGTGGCCTTGAGTCCGGGCAGGTGGGTCGGCGGCCAATACACGGCGAAGCCGCGGCCGATGACCTGTTCGCGGACCACGAGACGCCGGCAGCAGCTGTCCGCGCTGTTCTGCCGGTTGTCGCCCATCACGAAGGACATGCCAACCGGCACCTTGAACGGCCGCGCGAGACTCCACGGTTGCAGGACGTCGAAACCCGCTGTCGTGCGTTCCAGAACACCGTCAACTCGGCGCAAGAATCCCTGAGATGACGGCCGCCGTCCATCGACATGCGAGCGCCCGTCGTACAGATGCACGGTATCGCCCGGCATCACGGTGGTCGCCATCGACGGCGTTGGGATCACGAGCGGTTTGACAACGCACGCCTGTGTCGCGAAGGCGAGCGCAACGGCGACGAGCAAGCTCGGCGCGAAGATCGGCGCCACACGGCGCAGTCCCCGCGACCTGACCCATGGCCGACCCCCGGGCAGACGACGGTGCTCCCGAATCACCATGCCGCATCGGGAATCGGCTACAAGGTCTACCTCGCCCGCGTCGGAGTGGGCCTCGCGGGTGACGGGTCCGAGCCTCAGGCCTCCCCGAACGCCGAGTAGATCGAGCGCCACATGAAGTCGATCTCGGCCGGTGCCACCCGGCGCCAGTAGCCGTCGTCGTGGCCGCCGGGCGAGAAGCCGCCTTGGGCCGCGAACGGCAGCGCGGCAATGAAGGCCTCGGTTGCCTCCCGGAAGGGGTCCTGCTCGCCGCAGTCGATGCGCACGGCAAGCCCCTTGGTTTGAGGACCTGGACTCGTCAGGCGATCGACGTGGGCGTACACGTCGTTGGCGGCGTAGTCGGCGGCGCTGTCGAAGGCGTCACCGACGCCGTCGTCGTAGGTCTGCCAGAGCGCCGGACTGACGGCGCACAGTCCGCAGAACGTGCCGGGGCTCACCTCCGCCGCGCGGATTGCTCCGTAGCCGCCCATCGACCAGCCGGCGATCGTCGTGCGGCCCCCCCGGACACCGCTGTACCGTCGCTCGCAGAAGGGGATGAACTCCTCGAGCAGCATCGCCATGGCGTCATCCCCCGAGGCACGGCGATGCCAGTACGTGTCGCCGCCGTCGACGGCGACGAGCGCAAACGGCAGGGTCTCGTCGCCCACCACCGGCGCGGCGGCGAAGTCGCCGAGGCGCAGGTTGCCCTCGAGCATCTCGCGCGGGCCGCGGCTGCGGCCAGGCAGGATGTAGGCGAGGGGCAAGCCTCTGCCAGGCGGCCTGTAACCTGGCGGCCAGGCGACGCCGTAGGGCACGTCGCGGCCAAGGATGCGCGAGGGCATGACGTCGTAGACGTAGGTGACGTCGTAGTGCGGTGGGTAGGCACCAGGCTCCCCGTAGGCGCCGGTGAGGTCGTACCACGCGTTGCGCACGCGCGACGACCGCCAGCCGACCGCCCCTCCCACGGCAACGAGCGCTGCCGCCGCACCACCGCCGATCAACAGTTGCCGCCGAGTCAGTCCGGCTTCCCCGTCCTGCATGGCAGACCCCCTTTCTGCCCACGCTCTCCGCGGCGCAGGCAGTCGACCCCTACGCTGCAGCGTACTTCGCGCGCGCGAGATCTGGAAGCGGCAGCGGGCCGCCGACATGGAGCCAGACGCCGGCGAGAGGCGGCGCCATCACACCGCGCGCGGGACGCCGCGAAACCCAACGCTTGAGAGCCCACAGTGGCCGGCGCAGATGGGTGTACGTATGACGCGTTTCCCTGAAGACAGCATCCTGTCCGCCGGAGACGACCACGTCGTCGGTCTGCAATCACACGGCAGCGTCCTCACCACCGCTATTATGACAAGCCCTGACGCGTGGATCGTGCTCCAGCACCTCGAGCACGCGCTCTATCGCATCGAGCATCCCGAGCGGTGGCGCGGCACATAGGCAGCCTACCCCACCGCTGCCCGCGCTCTTCCCGACTCACCTGAGCATCCTGTCTAGACGTCCGTCCCATATGGCTCGGCGGCGCCGGCACCGATGCCGGGAGTGAGAGCGAAGCAGGAGGCGGTCATGCTGGCACGGCGCACCGAACGCAGACGGGACTCCGGCTTCGCCGTCCTCCAGATCGTCATCGTCGCCAGTATCGCCTGCATCGTCGCGGCCGTGGCGATCCCGGTGTACGCCGCCAGAGCCAAGGAATCAGTGCTCCAACAGAACGCCAGGACGCTGGAGATGGAGGTCAAGAGCTACCTCGCGCTGGACCTCGATCCCGTCTTCGTCGCTGGCCCTCACTCCTCCGCCGACGACGGCGAGGGTGACAAACGCCCTGCCTCCGAGGTCATCGCACGGGCGCTCGGAGGGCAAGGGGGCGGCATCTCCGCGTACTACGTCAATCCGCTCTGCGGCAGCCGCGACGTCGTCTGCCAGTCGGCCCTGCCGGAGACGGCGGGCGGCGAGCCGCCCGCCGTCTGGATCACCGACGACCAGCGCTACGAGTACGGCGCCTTTGCCGCGTCGCCGGTGACCAAGAGCCGCCTCCGCGGCACGCTGATGATCGTCTTCGCGACCAGCGGCGGACGCACCAGCGGCATCGAGGTCTTCTACGTCGATGCCGCGGGTGAGAAGTCGCCGTCGGCCACCACGCTGGCGATCTGAGCACGGACCGACCCTGGGGCCGCCCAGGCCGCGCTTGCCAGCCGTTTCCGACCGCCTACCCTGCCGACGCATCTCCCGCACCTCGCCGCCTCCACGTCATTCGCCCCACGACACGGCGCCCGGCAAGAGGCAGCGGTAATGTGCGGAGAACGATGGTGGCGTCGTCGATCACGTCGAGGCAGCGGAGCTGCTGGCCGCCGATCCAGCCGGGATTGGTCGCACCCTCCACAACGCTGACCATCGTGCCGGCTTTGTCATCGAAGCTGACAACGCGCCCGTAGTAGCTGAAGTAGTCGTCGTAGGCTTGCCGCTTCTCGTCCGGCGTAGGGTTCTCGCCGGCGAACGGCGCGCGGCCTCTGCGCCCGCCGTGAGCCGCGAACTCCCCCGACGGCGTGAACAGCAGCATGCCAATCGGCACCTCGCCCCAGGGCGAATGCGTGCTGCCGTCAATCGCCGTGAATATGCACTCGGCCAGATCCCAGCAGCCCGCCAGCCACCGCGTCCGCTCGTCCTCCACGCTCGCCGCTCCAGTTCGCGTTCTACGCTCGAAACATCATCAAAGCTCGGGACTCCGGCGGCGGCAAGTCACGGGCGCCAAACAGCCCTGCGGCCGCACTCACGCCGCGCCCGTCACCAGCTTCGCCGCCAGCGCGGGGAACGCTTGCACCACCATGTCGACGAGCCGCTCCGGTGACCGCGTCAAGGCATCGGTGGCCGGGATGCCGAGCTCGACCTCGTACCGGATGATCGCCGCGCTCACCTCGACGTCGGTCATGTGCTCGTGGTTGATGGTGAGGCCGATCACCTTGGTGTCGGCGAAGGTCTCTAGGAGGTTGATCTCGCTGGCCGGGGTCGGCGTCGGAAGATCGGGGAAATCCCCCAATCTGCGGCGCGCCGGCGCGTGCTGCAGGATGACCGCGTTTGGCTGGCTCCCTCGCAGGATGAACGTCGACGACAAGTAGGCGGGATGGCTGAGCGCACCCTGCCCTTCGATGACGATCACGTCCGGGTGCTCGCCCGCGAACGCCTCTACCACAGCGGCTTCCATCTCTCCCGAGCAGAACTGGCACGGGATGGCGTCGAGTGCCACGCCGTAGCGGGCGCCCTGGATGAGGCCGGTCTGCCCCGTGCCGACCAGCACCGCCTTGATCCCGCGATCGTTGAGCGCCCGCGTGAGGATGGTCGCGGTGGTGCGCTTGCCGATCGCGCTGTCCGTGCCGAGCACGGCGATGCGGGGACACGTGACTCCTCTGATGCTGCCGCTGAACATCCGCAGCTCCGTCTTCGCGCGCGGGCGGCGCACGTCCAGGATCGTCACGTGGTGCGCCGCTCCCACCGCGGCGAACTCCGAATCGTCGTTCAGGAACTCATGCAAACCGTTGACGATATGCATCCCTCGTCTCATCGCATCGAGCACGACGCCGCGCTCGATGTGAGACAGCATGCCGCTCGCGGGCGCCATTCCGACGATGAAGAAGCCGGGGACGAACCCCACGACGGCGAGCACCTCAGCCAGATCGGCACAGATCGGGATCCCGTTCGGCTTGTTGTCGAGCACCTCACCGGCATCCAGTCCCGCCTTCTCACTGTCGATCACCGCCAAGATCTCGTACTTCTCCGAGTGGCGCACCAGGCCGTTGGCGGTCTTGCCGTCCATGGCGCCGAAGTTCGCTTCGCAGTACACGATCGCCGTACTTCCGCTCATGTCGATCCCCCCGGCTTGGGCCGTCTCCCACCATCGAAGGTCGGCGTTGAGTACAGGAGCTCAGAAACGTCGAGCCCGTCACAGTAGATGTCGCTGCCCGTGCGCTGGAACAAGCGGGCGCGGCCCGTCACCTCGGCCTTGTTGCCGCTGACCCGTAGCCACGAGCCCTCGTACAACCCCAGTACCGGGCAATCGTTCTCCTCGAGGAACTCGTCGATCCGCTCTTCGCGCGTCTCGCCCATGAACATCGAGGCTGGATCGGGATCGATGTAGTGGAGGTTGATCTGAAAGGGCAGCAGTCCGAGCGCCTTGAAGCTGGGCGGCCGGCAAATCGGCATGTCGTTGGTGGTGCGGATCGTCGGGCAGGCGACGTTGGTGCCCGCGGATGCACCGACGTACCGCGTGTCCCCCTCGCGAACGCGCCGGCTCAGCGCCTCGATCACGTCGAGGGCGTAGAGGGAGTCGAGCAGGCGAAAAGTGTTGCCGCCGCCCATCATCAGCACCTTCGCGCGCAGAATCGCGGCGTCGGGCGCGCTGAAGCGGTGAGCCGACACGACATCGATGCCGAAGGCGCCGAGCGCGGCCGTGGCTCTGTCGGCGTAGTCGTCCCAGTTCGCCAACGCATAGGGGACGAAAGTCACCACGTCGCCCGCCGACACGCCGGCGAAGGCCTCCGCGGCGTGGGAGAACATGCTGCCGCCGTAGTTGGTGGAGTTGGAGAGGAGAAGAAGCTCCATGGCAACCGATCCCGAGCACACTGATGGCAGGTCAGGTGAGCGAGGGTTCCACCCACCTCGGGCGCCCATTCCGCGCGCAGCTAACGACCTGGTCCGCGGCGAGGGGATTGCGTGTCGGAGCGACGCGACGCGTAATACTGCAGCGTTCCACGGAGTCGGCCCGGTGTAAACGTGTACGCCAAGAGGTGAGGACCGGTGACCCCAAGGGGCCCCCGGTCCTCACGCGATCGTGCAGCAGTGCCTAGAGAGCGTGGACCTGCGTCGCCTGCTTCTTGCCGTTCTTGCCAGTGGCCTCCGTGAAGGACACGGCCTGACCCTCGCCGAGGCTGGAGACGCCCTCGCCCTGGATCTCCGAGATGTGGACGAAGAGATCGTCGCCACTCTCGCGCTCGATGAAGCCGTAGCCCTTATCGCTGTTGAACCACTTGACCTTGCCGTTCGCCATTCTGTCTCATCCTCTCGCCCCACCGGGGCAAAGCAAAAAGCGACGTGACGGTCACCGCCAGAATGCGGTGTGTCACGTCGCAGTCCCGCGAGCCCGTGTGGCTCGCCTACGGGGACTGTACCATGTTCTGCGCCGGAGGGCGCGTTTGACGCCGGCGCACTTCCTCGTGCATCTCGACAGGGGTCCGCCCCAGCACGCACTGCACGAGCGTCGCGAGGAACCTGCCGGTATCCAGGTCGGCTGGCACAACGTCCCGGCGAAGGCGCACTCCGTCGAACGCCGTATCACTCCATTCCGCAAGGACCACTCCCGTGGCGTCGTAGACGTCCGGCTCGTCGCGAAGCTTGCGCAGCATGTCAACCGCGCGCTCGAAGGTGCCGCGCTCGTCGAGGACTGTCGAGCGCAACACGAAGAGAAACCCCATGGCCGCAAGGGGATAGCGCCCGCGGAGGTTCTTTGCGTCGCCATATGATTCCTCGAAACGGTTCGGCAGGTTATTGCGGAACGACGAGACCATGCTCTTGGTCGAGACCAGCAGCTCAGGACCACGCGACCACTGCGCAACGAGCACATCGACCTGTTTGACATACGCTCGGCCCAGAACGCGAGCGTCCGACGGCGCCACTGCCTTGTTACGTAGAACCTGTTCACGCGCCGAGTCCTGCAGACGTCGGGGCAGCCCGTCGAGAAACAACCCGACTTCTCGCGGCAGGACGCGCGGTTTCCGCACCCGCGGCCACACCTCGTCAGGGGGGAAGCCGCAGCGACGCAGCTCGTGGGCGACCCAAGCGTCGATTGCCTTCGCCAGGCGACCGCTCCCGGCAACCTGGCCTTCGCCAACCGGTATGGCGATCAGCTGCTCCAGCAGGCGGTGATCCGGCGTGTAGCCTGACGCGTCGTCACTCGCTTTGCCTCGCCACGGATTGGTGTCTGGTCGGCTCGAGAGCACCTGCTCGAAGGAGTCGAATACGTCCGCCTTCTCCCCCACGCCGCACCGTCCCAAGGTCCGCACTGCAGAGTCCGACAGATCCTATCAACGCGCGGGTGCTCCGCGGGCAGAACGTCGCGCCCGCAGATGATCATGAGCCGACCGGAGCGCCCTCACCTCTTCAAGGGTCAGTCCCAGCTGCTCCACGAGGAGCGCCTCATCAACAAGCCTCACGGCGGCGTGCAGCCGCCGGCTTCGTAGTGCATCGGCAACGGCCTGACGCCTCTCGGCAAGGGCGTGGGCCGATGCCGCAAGGGCATTGCGGGAGGGCACCGGCAGAACGTCGGCCTCACGAGGCTCCAGCTTCAGCATGCCACCACCGTAAGCGCGACCCACGATCTCGGCGCCCAGCAACGTCACCGAGTTCAAGGAGGCCAGTGGCAGCAGCTCCATCCCGAGACGGCGCAACCCGGAGCGCAGATAGAGGCCGTGCACCGAGTTTAGGTGGTGGACCCCCGCAGCATTTGCGCACAACCTTGGCGTATCCGCGTTCATGTAGGTCACAAGAAGATCGGCTGGGCCGACGAGCGGCACCCGCCACCACGGGGAGCGCACTCGGCACTTGTACGCGCGCGGGACACCGAGCGCCTCTCCCGCTTCGATGTAGCGAACGGCAGCGGGAGACGGGTCGGCGGGTCGGAAGAGAAGTGTCGCCTCGCCAGCGGCAGCAAGCTCTGTCCACGCCCCCATGCTCATCTCGAGCCCACGCAGATGGCGTGAACCTGGCGGCGAAAGCGGAAGAACATCGCTGCTCTTCAGACCGAGCTCAGCAGCACGCTGCTGACTGAGAGCGAAATAGCGATTGTTGCCGGTGACCATACCGAGCGTCGTCTCCCCCCAGTCGCTCAGACAGCCGAACGATGCGCTCCGCGTCGCAGTCGTATAGATCTCCAGAGCAGAAGCTGGGATCAAGCTGGGGGTCCACTTGCTGTCTGGCCTGTCCGGCTTCCAGTCGTGGACCGCACCCTCAGCTCTGCTGAGTCCGGCGACGTCCGCGACTTGATACAGCTCGCAGCGGTCCGTGGGGCCTGCCCCTTCGGCGAGAAGCAGCAGGACTTCCTCCTGGACACCGGGAAAGACGCGCTCCGTGAATAGCACCAGCCGCACGCGTGCAAACCGTCTCATCAGGAAGCGCCGCACGTCGGCCGCGTAGTTGACTGCGAGAAGCTCTGCCGGAAGGACCAGGGCCAAGCGGCCGTTCGGCTTGAGAAACTGGGCAGCGTGAACGGTGAATGCCGCCCACGACGATGCCAGACGCGTGAGGTGCACGCCGGCGCGCAGAGCCGCAGACAAGCTGCGCGCCCGCGCCTCGCCGGTGACCTCTTGGTAGCGAACGTAGGGCGGGTTGCCGATGACCACATCGAACACCGGCTCGGGGGGAAGGCCGAGGAAGTCTGCCACCTGTATGTCCGCATGCAGCCCGCGGGACGCCAGCATCTGCCGCGCGATGCACGCGCTCTCGGCGTGCATCTCCACGCCGCGGAGCAGCTCACCGCAGCCGGTGTCAGCACAGCCCATGACCCGCAGCCGCTCGCCTGCCGATAGCAGGAACGCGGCTTCGCCGCACGACGGCTCGAGCACCCGGTCATCGCCAGCGCGCACCGCCCACGCGACCACATAGTCGCAGAGAGCAGCCGGGGTGAAGAAGGCGCCGCGCGCCTTTCTCTCCTCACCCGAGCCAGCTCCGGAATCGAAGAGCGTCATGGCGGCGGCGTTGTGGCCAGCTGAGGCCTGATCTCCCACGGGAACCGCATGCAGGGACGTCGCTGGCCTTTCGGGAGTGCGCATGACAAGAGCATACGAAATGGCCGGGACGGAAGCCACGGAGACGAGCGATCGCAACGGTCACAATCGCGCGGCAGTGACGAGAGAGACGCTCTCACCCGAGCGGGCACCCCGGCCATGGCTCGACGCCAGGCGAGGGCCTCAGGCCGGCATGCCCGAGCTGACCACCCGCGTCGCTGCCGCGTCACGGGACGGTGCAGCCAGGGACTGTACCACCGGGACCGGCTTTGCGCCGCTCACCGGCACCTCAGCCGCGAACGCCGCGCGTCGCTGCGACGTCATGCCGAACAGGAACCGGGTGACGCCGACTCGCCGAACCACCAACTCGAAGACCAGTACCGTCGCCGGCAGGGAGATGAGGAGGATGGCGCCGAACTTGACGGCCACGCCGACCTCCCATTGGACCACGACGAAGGCCACCGCCACGATCACCGTCTGGTGGAGGAGGTAGACGGGGTACGAGGCCTTGTCGGCGTAGGTCATGATGCGGTTGGAGGAGCTGAGGAAGCGTCGCCCGTAGCCCAGCAGCGCCACCATGAAGCACCACGGCACGAAGGCCCCGAGGTAGATCTCGAGCGGGACCACCGCCCAGCCGGGCACTGCCGGCCACGTGGTCACTTCGAAGTAGGCAACGATGCCATAGGCGAGCGGGCCGCACAGCAGCGCGACGAATCTGTGCGCGTCGATCGTCGCGGCGAAGCGGTCATCGGCCACGATCACGAAGCCGAGCAGGAAGAGCGCCATGAAGAACACTGGGTTCCCTCCGGCGATCTCCGGCGCGAACCCGGCCGGGACCATGGCCAGGGCAAACAGGAGGATGACCCCGGGCATCGAGGCAGCGCGTGCCAGCAGCTCGATCACGTGCTGCCCCACACCGCGGCGCAGGAAGAGCATCACCGGCAGGAGCACGAGTGCGTAGACGAACAGGTGAGCGATGAACCAGAGGTGACCCCACGTATGCCCGCCGAGGAAGTAGCCATTCATGTCCGCGCCGTTGAGCTGGAAAAAGCTCGGCAGCCACTCGAAGAAACCGGGCGCGCTGCCCGAGTGACTGAGGAGGCCCAAGTACGACTGTGGCGGGATCAGCACCAGCACGCCGAACAGGAACGGGACGAGCAGACGTTTGACGCGTTCGCCCGCGTAGCGGCCGCCGCTGCGACGGGCGAGCGCAAAATAGCTCGCCGCCCCGGCGAGGAGGAAGAGCAGCGGCATGTGCCAGGCGCCCAGGTAGGTAACGAAGTAGGACAAGGCGAGACTCAGCTGGTCGTTCTTGACGTAGAACTCCTCGCCCAGGTTGAACACGCGCGCAGTATGGAAGGGGAACAGGAGCAGCACGGCGAAAATGCGCAGCCAGGAGATGTCGGCACGCCGCTGGCCGATCGCCCCTGCCGTCGTATCGATCCGCTTAAACATGAGGCACCTCCGGCCGGCCCGGCCAGGTCGCTTATGGTTCTGATGCCATCATCGTCGTGCGCGCGGCGACGCACATCGAGCGCAAGACGCATTCTGCATGGGACCTGCGAACGATCTTGTGGAGGCGCATCTCAGCCCTCGGATGTACGCCCGCGAGTGAGGCCCCGGCGAGCCGCGCCGGTCGTCCCGGCACGAAGCGCGGCGTCTAGGACTCGTGCGGGCGCAGCTCGGCGATGAGCGCCCGCATCTGTGCCAGGGCTTGCTGAGTCTGCCTCTGAAGCGCCGCTAGCTGCGCCGTGGCGGGCGGCGGCGCGGTCGCGTCGCCCGCCGCGGCGCGCCCCTCCACCGTCGCCAGGCCCGCGCGTGCCACACGCGCGGCCTCGAGGATCTCGACGATCGTCGTGGCGACCGAGTCGTTGAGGTCGCGAGCGACTCGGTCGCGCTCGACCACCGCGGCAAGCTCGCCCGCCTGCGCGGCGTACGCCTCCAGTCGGGCATGGGTGACCTCGAGCTCCTGCAACATCGTCTCACTCTGCCGGCGTGCCGCCTCGATCTCGCGCGCGACCGCCACGAAGGCCGCCAGCAGGAGCTCCAAGGCGATCGGGGTGAGCGCCAATGAGAGACCACGCAGGGGCTCGAGGAGCACCATCAACGAGCCGGCTGTGAGCGCCGCCGAGCCGGCCACCCAGCACCACGCCGTCCGGCTCGTGAACTGCAGGGCCGCCTCGAAAGCGACCGGCACCAGAAGAGCCGAGAGGAAGTCCAACTCCGGCTTGATCGCCAGCAGCGCGAGCGCGAGGAGGCACTGCAGCGCGAGCGCGAGGTGCACCTGCCATGATCGTCGAGGAGGCCGCAAGATCGTCAGCGTCACCAGCAGCAGATACGCCGCCCCAAGCCCCAGGTACAAAGGCCATTGATCGCGTCCTTCGAGCCTCACAAGTGCTCGCGCGAGCTGCGCCAGCGTCGCCAGGGAAACGAGAAGCGCACCGACTCTGCGCACGGAGAGGGGCAGTCCGTCCTGCGGCGCGGCGTCGATCGGGGCGGGCAGCGCGACGGCAGGGTCGCACACCGCGCCCTTCTGTCGCCTGACGCTCACGTCACGCCCTATTCGGCCTCGACGAGGCCGCTCTTGATGGCGTGGATCGCGAGCTGCGTGCGGTCCTTGAGGCCTAGCTTGGTGAGTGCGTGGCTGACATGCGTCTTCACGGTCTTCTCGCTGATCCAGAGCGTCTCGGAGATCTCGTGATTGCTGCGGCCGCCGGCGACGAGGCGGATGACCTCCAGCTCACGCTCCGTGAGGTAGTCCGACGGGAGCGCAGCGGCCGTCGGCGGCGGCGGCTCCCGCGTCCCCGCCGCCGCGGCCAGGCCTGCGGCGCGCGCGGCCGCCATCAGCTTGCGCGCCACGTCAGGATGCAGGTGCGGCTCGCCGCGGTGGGCCGCACGCACCGCGGCGACAAGATCGTCAGGCGAGACGTCTTTGAGCAGGTAGCTCACCGCACCGGCCTCGATCGCCGGGAAGACCTGGTCGTCCTCGGCGAAGCTGGTCAGGACGATGACGTTGGTGTGGCTGCCAAGCTCATTGATCTTGCGCGTGGCCGTAACGCCATCCATCTCCGGCATGACCAAATCCATCAGAACCACGTCCGGCGCCAGCCGCGCGGCCATCTCCACAGCGGCCGCGCCGTCGGCGGCCTCGCCCACGACGGCGATGTCCTCGTGCAGCTCCAGAAACGTGCGCAGACCGCGCCGCACGATCTGATGATCGTCGACGATCATGACCCTGATCGCTCCAGCCTCGCTCACCGCTCCACCCTCCCACTGGGCTCCTCGACCACGATCCGCGTGCCCTGCCCGGGCGCGCT
>Ga0315295_10003873_pt1 | contig 12697 bp, 13 predicted proteins | sample YL17G14_0_MG_FD_204453 | JGI IMG/M metagenome (GOLD analysis project Ga0315295, IMG submission 204453) | Sediment microbial communities from Yellowstone Lake, YNP, Wyoming, USA - YL17G14_0 | ecosystem: Environmental > Aquatic > Freshwater > Lake > Sediment | place: USA: Wyoming | collected... | reverse complement strand
CGTGGAGGCGGACCGTGCATGATGGACCTGGTCCTGGGGATGACGAAGACAAGGCCGAAGGGCAAGAGAGCGGCCTGACGACGGCAGGATTCGGTTCCGTCGAGGATAGGGCGAAAGGTTTCCAGCCACGGAAGGTTCCGTGGGTCGGACGGCGGATTATCGTGGATGGTAAAGGACGTGAATACAAGCGCGTTACTCTGGCCACGATACTGATAGTCGCCTCCTTTGTGGTGAGCGCGATAGCGCTTATTCTGGTGACATACATCGAGGCGTTTAGGGACCTCTTCCCGGGTCAATCCTATTTCTGGGTGCTCAGGGTCGGGTTGGTGGTGATGATCACCACTCTTGTGATCTACGTGGTTCTGAGGGAGAGGTCGAACCTTCGCTATGTCGAAGGCCTTCTCTCAAAACTCACCGAGGTGAACCGTTATCTCAGGCTTTTCATGGAAACAGGACACGAGATCGGCACAACCCTTGAACTGCCCCGCATTTTGGAAGCGGTCCTGGGACAGATACTTGCCGTAACAGGGGCAGATATGGGTGCCATCTACTTGAAGGACAAACAGAAAGGCGAACTCAAATTGAGTTTCGTGAAGGGTGCCGAGCGGGAAAAGATGATATTCAAAGAGATCAGGCTCGGAGACGGACGGCTCGGGTCAGCGGCGACCTCGAATGAAATAATAACAATGGACAACCTGGCGAAGGCCGATGAATGGGACAACGTCTTCCTTGGCGCGGCGCGTCCTAGCTCGCAGGTCATTGTCCCCCTGGTAGCGAGGGAAAAACTGATCGGAGTGCTGACGGCGGCGACCCTGGGCCGTCACGAGTACTTTGAAGACGAGCTGGAGTTGCTGAAAGGTATTGCGGAGCTCACGAGCATGGCTGCGACCAGTTCGGAGCTTTACAGGATAGCGACAAGGAGCCTCGAGGTGCTGGCCGGACAAATGGGTTTCACCGAGTCCGTGCTGAGCGAAATGATGGCAGGGGTTATTACTGCTGACATGAACGGGCGGATCGCGGTTTTCAACAAGGAGGCACAGCGCCTTACAGGTTTCACTTTCGCCGAGAAGAGCCAGGCGACGTTAAGTTCTGACAGATCTCTAGATGAAAACCCCTTGGCGCCTCTGGAACGAGGGATGCTCGAGGTGATGGAAGCGCCGTCGGCCATCAAGGAGGGCGAAGCGCTGATAATGAAGAAGGACGGGGAGCATATAAAGGTCAGGTACCGTATCTACCCCCTTGTCGACGGTGATGATGTGCTCGGGGTTGCGGCGGTCTTCATAGAGGCTGCCTAGGCTGGAGGTGATGTCACCTCTTGTGTCGACAGCGGGCTCATCCTGCAGAATTAGATCCGAGCATCCGAGAATTCTTTTAAGGTTTTTCACGATCTATGTAATGACCGACACGCTGGGATAAGTGGTGATTATTTGCGGATAGGGGTCCTGGCCGATACGCATCTATCGGGAGAGCCCGTGCCGGATTACGTGATCGCGGCGCTCGGACAGGTTGACCTGATCCTTCACGCCGGCGACATCCTTGAGATGCCGATCATCGATCAGCTTTCCCGGGTTGCCGATACGATGGCGGTATGGGGAAACATGGACCACCCGGACGTGACGGGCATCCTTCCGGCGAGGAGGTTCATCGAGGTCGGCGAGTTCAAGATAGGCCTTACCCACGGGCAGGGCGGCCCTTCCGGTATCGTGGAGAGGGTGGCGTCCGAGTTCCGGGACGTTGATTGCATAATATTCGGGCACACCCACAAAGTGCTTGTACAGGAGCTGAACGGGGTACTTTTTTTCAACCCCGGGAGCCCTACAGACAGGAGGTTCACCAAGCGAAACACCCTCGGTATCCTCGAGATTACCGACAGGATAGTGCCACGGATAATAGATATAAAGGAGCCCCCGGGTGAGGTCGGAGATTGAAGGGAGTGTTGCTGGTGATTGACCACAAGTTTATCGGCAAAGAGTACGAGCCGACCGAGTACGAGATAGGCCGGGAGAAGATGAGGGAGTACGCCCGCGCCGTCGGGGACGAGAACCCGCTGATCATGGACAACGAAGCCGGCAGTGCCAGCGAGTACGGCGACTGCATCGCGCCGCCGGTCTTCGCCTCTGTCTACAACCTGATGGGTGCGGCCCAGCTCTTTTTTGACCCCGGGGTCAAGTTGAACATGGCGATGCTGGTGCACGGCGAACAGGAGTTCGAGTTCCACAAGCCTGTCAGGCCGGGCGATCGTATCACTACGACGGGTAAGATCGCGGACATCGCGGAGAAAGGCAACAACGACCTCTTGGTATACGAGGCGCGCTCGGTGAACCAGGACGGAGAGCTCGTCACGGTAGGCAGGGCTACCTTTGTGATAAGGGGGGGTAACTAGGATGGCTGTTTCATTTGAGAATGTGAACATCGGCGACGAGATACCCCCGCTTTCGGTCAGCCTCGAGCAGATGATGCTTTGGATTTACGCCGGCGCCAGTGGGGATTTCAACCCTATTCACGTTGACAAGGAGTTCGGCGAGAAGGTGGGTCTCGGCGGTACTATTGCGCACGGTCTGTCCAACATGGCCCGCATGGGCCGCTGCGTAACCGAATGGGTCGAGGATCCCGGAGCGCTAAAGCAGTTCAAGGTCCGCTTCAGTGCGCCGGCGAGGCCGGGCGACACGGTCACTTTTAAGGGAAAGGTCACAGAAAAGAAAGAGGAGGACGGGAAGAAAACCCTCGTTCTAGATGTATGGGCCGAGAACCAGGACGGCGCGCAGATATTGAGTAAGGGCACAGCTGTTATAGAGCTCTAAACATGGGGTCAGACCACTTTTATTGCATCGTGTATCTTTAGCCCGGTCTCTTAGGCCGGGATGCAACAAAAGTGGTCTGACCCCGTAGTTTGCTATACTTGTGACCACTGACGGAGGTGCGGCTTGATAAAGCTGGTAATCCCCAAGGGCAGCCTTGAGGAGCAGACGCTATCGCTATTAAGGGACGCAGACCTCGCCGTGCGGCGGAGCAGTGACCGAGAATACACCGCCCGGATAGACGACGAGCGGATATCACAGGTCGCCATCCTGCGCCCACAGGAAATAGGTAAATACGTTGAAGAGGGCCTGTTCGACCTGGGAATAACCGGGCTCGACTGGATAGAGGAAACCGGCGCGCTGGTAGAGGTCCTCGCCGACCTCCCCTACTCGAAGACTGGAAGCGGGCGGAACCTGCGGATAGTGCTTGCCGTCCAGAGGGGAAGCGGCATCGAGAAGCCGGAGGATATCCAGCCCGGCACGCGGGTGGCGACGGAGTATCCAAACATCTCCATGCGCTATTTCGAGAAGATGAGGATACCGGTGAAGGTGATTCCCTCCGCCGGCGCGACAGAGGCAAAGGTGCCGGACATTGTCGACGCGATCGTGGAGATAACGGAGACCGGCACGACCCTCAGGGAGCACGGGCTCGAGATAGTCGGGGATGTGCTCGAGACGTCCACGAAGCTGATCGCCAACTCGGAGAGCTATAAGGACCCGGCCAAACGCAGGCTAATGGAGGAGGTCCGCACACTCCTGCTTGCCGCGCTGGAGGCCCGCGGCAAGGTCCTTTTGAAGCTGAACGTCGGCGCGGACGAGGAGCAGGCGGTCCTCGACCTGCTCCCCGCCATGAGGTCGCCGACGGTGAGCCGACTGGCCGACGGCGGTTTCGCGGTGGAGACCGTGGTCGAGAAGAGCAGGGTGAACGAGCTCATACCGCGCTTGAAGGAGGCCGGGGCCACCGCCATCCTCGAGATCCCTCTGGGCAAACTGGTGCCCTAGGCGGACCGCTCTTCCTTATTATCCAGATTGACGTAATTAATCCTTGCCATGCCGGCCGGCATTTGCTTATAATACTCCGCAATATTCTGCCGATAATATATAAGGGACACGTAGAACCGCGGGGATTTGCCACATTTTATGGAGCGAAGGTTTATGGAGACGGAAATAGCTAACTCGGAACCAAAGGGCGAGGTCTTCCTCACCGAGGACGGGCGCAGGAGACTCATAGAGGAGCTCGACGAGCTCAAGAACAACAAGCGCCGCGAGGTCGCGGAGCGCCTCAAGAACGCCATAAGCTACGGCGACCTCATGGAGAACTCGGAATACGACGACGCAAAGAACGAGCAGGCCCGCATCGAACACAGGATCGACCAGATAGAGACGATGCTCGCGAAGGCCAAGATAATCGACCGCCGGCACGTCAAGACCAAGGAGGTCGACATAGGGTCCCTTGTCGAGATCAGGCGGGTCGGGACTGAGAAGAAGCAGGCTTATCGCATCGTAGGGCCGGCGGAGGCGAACCCTGAGAACCACATGATCTCATATCTTAGTCCCGTCGGCAGCGCCGTGATGGGTCACAAGGTCGGGGATATCGTGCTGGTCAGCGCTCCGGCAGGTGACATCAAGTACAGGGTACTTGCCATAAAGAAGTAACTCGGCAGTTCCGTGCGAATCCCTTCCTTTTCCTGCGGTTGATGATATCCTTTTCATGGTCCTGCAAGGTCGGAAGCACGCCGGGAGGATATTGATGGAGCAGGTGGAAACGCCGGGCGGCGCAGAGGAATCCGCCGAGCGGGAAAGCGAGCTCATGAAGGTCCGGCGCTCCAAGCTCCAGAGAATGGTCGAAAGCGGAGCGGAGCCCTTCAAGCCACTTTACAAATCACCTCAGGATATAGCGCTTTCCGGGGGACTGCACGAGCGGTTCGAAGACCTGGAACCCGGGAGCGGCTCGGGCAAGACCGTCTCCGTGGCGGGAAGGCTCATGGCCCGGCGGGAGCACGGGAAGGCGGCTTTCGCCGATCTTTTTGATTCGGAGGGGAAGATCCAGTTGATACTGCGGCAGGACCTCCTTGGAGAAGAGGCTTACGCGAAGTTCCTGGATCTCGACATAGGGGACTTGGTCGGGGCGTCGGGCGAGGTAGTCCGATCGAAAAGGGGAGAACTCTCCGTTGCATCCAGCTCGTTCGAGCTTCTTTCAAAGTCCCTACGCCCACTTCCCGAGAAGTGGCACGGGCTCAAGGACAGGGAAACCCGCTACCGCCAGAGGTACCTCGACCTCCTCATGAACCCTGAGGCCAGAAAGGTGCTCGAAGCGAGGACGGCGGTGGTCAAGGAGCTCAGGCGATTCCTTGACGACCGGGGCTTCATCGAGGTCGAGACCCCCATGCTTCAGCCGATTCCCGGGGGAGCCACCGCAAGGCCTTTTAAAACCCATCACAACGCCCTCGGCATGGACCTTTATCTGAGGGTCGCGCCGGAGCTCTACCTGAAGAGACTGTTGGTGGGCGGGTACGACAGGGTCTACGAGATAAACCGCAACTTCCGAAACGAGGGGATAAGTGCAAGGCACAGCCCCGAGTTCACGATGCTCGAGGCCTACGTGGCCTTCGTGGACTACCGGTACCTCATGGATTTCCTGGAGGAGATGATCGTCACCGTGGTGGAGAGGGTCCACGGAGCAGGCGAGCTCGAGTTCGCGGGCGAGCTGATCAGCATGGCCCGTCCGTGGAGGCGGCTGACCATGCTGGAGGCGTTGTCGGAGTATGCAGGCATCGACGCGGATATCGAGACCGCACCGTCCAAGCTCAAGTCCATAGCAGAGGACAACGAGGTGGAGGTGCCACCGGGAGCCGGCTCCGGGTGGATGATCGCCGAGCTATACGAGAAGCTGGTGGAACCGAGGCTTATACAGCCGACCTTCGTCGTGGACTACCCGGAGGAGATCTCACCACTTGCCCGGGGCAAACCGGGATCGCCCGGGTTGACCGAGAGGTTCGAGATACTGATAGCGGGGCAGGAGGTCGCGAACGCCTTCTCCGAGCTCGCCGACCCTGTCGAGCAGCGTCGAAGATTCGAGCAGCAGGCCGCCAAGGCGGCCGCCGGGGACGAGGAGGCGCACCGGGTGGATGAGGATTTCCTCTCCGCGCTGGAATACGGAATGCCGCCCGCGGGAGGCATCGGCGTGGGGGTCGACAGGCTGACCATGCTCGCCACCGGCTGCCAGAATATCAGGGACGTCATCATCTTCCCGCACCTGAGGCCCCGGGAAGGTAGGTCAAGCACCTGAGCCCGTCGAATTGGTTATCGAGGACAGCGACGGGCGAGAACCACCCATTGACGGATGTCATCACAATCGCCCGCCGGACGTTATACTATCTGGAAGGAAACGGCGTAGCCCCGGCCGGGGGGACGGGTGTTCTCGATGAATATTTTCTGTGATGAATGTAAGAAGAATATCGCCACGGTCTTCCTGACCAAGATCTCGGGTAACGAGGTCTCAAGGGTGCAGCTCTGCGAGGAGTGCGCGAAGAGGATGGAGGAGACGACGGAGGCCGCGAACCTGATCGCCTTCCTGCCACACATCATCTCCGGCATGCAGGGGATGGAGGAGCAGCTTGTAGACGATGTGCTCTCCGGCGAACTGATAACCTGCGAGTTCTGCGGCACCTCATTCAATGATTTCCAGAAGATCGGCTTCCTGGGATGCTCGAAGTGTTACGAGGCTTTCGGCGAAGCCCTCGAGAAGGTGATCAGCGATTTCCAGGAAGCGGGCGAACACATCGGCAAGATGCCTCGGAAGATCTCGGAGACGGCCAGGCTACGCAAGAGACTCATAGAGCTAGAGCGGCACCTCGAGCGCCAGATCGCGGAGGAGGAGTACGAGGCCGCCGCCGCGGTTCGGGACCAGATACGGGAGATCGAGACTAAGATCGATACGGAGGGCAAGAAGCGTGAGCGCTAGCGAGATCGCGGGGTCAGGCAGCGACTGGATGGTAAAGAAGGGTCCTGGGCACCCACTGGTGCTGTCCTGCCGCGCGCGGCTTGCCAGAAACCTTGAGGGACTGCCGTTTCCCTCCGCCGCCGACGACGAAGACCTCGAGCGGGCGAGAGGCACGGTGCTTGAGGCGGTTTCACGCCGTGTCGCTTCCGAAAAGGAATGGGACATCAAGTTCGCGGAGGAGTTAAACCGCGAGGATCTGGAGCTGATGGCGGAGGAGCACATGACAAGCCCCGCCTTCGGAGATAGGGTTCCCGGAAGGGCGCTGGCCGTCCGCTGGCGTGACTCCAGAAGCGTCGTCGTGAACGAGGAAGACCATGTGAGGATACAGTCGATACTGCCCGGCGCTCAATTCATGAAAGCCTGGAAGATTGCCGATAAGATAGATAGCCAGCTGGAAAGCGAGGTCCAGTACAGTTTCGACCAGAAGCTGGGTTACCTGACCTCCTGTCCCAGCAACGTGGGAACGGGGCTAAGGGTATCGGCGATGCTGCATCTGCCGGCGCTTTCGATAACCGGCGAGATCGCCCAGACGATAGCCGCGTTGGGGCAGGCGGGCATATACGTACGAGGTCTTTACGGTGAAGGATCCGGGGTCGCGGGGAACCTCTTCCAGATCGCTAACCGGAAGACGCTCGGGAATACCGAAGAAGGCATCGTCTCGCACATCGAGATGATCACGAGGCGGGTGGTGGACAAGGAGAGGACCGCCAGGAAGATGATGCTTCGGGAGTCGCCGCTGGACCTGGCCGACCGGGTGTTCCGGGCTCTCGGGATTATCGAAAGGGCGAGGCGGATGGGCTTCTATGAAGCGCTGGAACTGCTTTCGCTCGTTAAGCTTGGGGTCGAGACGGAGGTTATCCCGATAAAAGACTTCAGCATGATGGAGATAGTGGTGGGCATCTGCCCGTATCATATCCGTGGTATACTGGGCGGCGAGGCTGAAGACGAAGACGTCGACGCCGAGAGGGCGCCGAGCCTCCGCAGGCTCCTCGGGTTGTAGCGGGAATGATTTTGTGGGCAGGGTCCCTTAGAATAGTATCTTGGGAGGAATGATAAATTGTTCCAGAGGTTTTCTGACAGCGCGAGGAGGGTTGTCGTCCTGGCCCAGGAGGAGGCCAGGAAGATAAACCATAACTATATAGGCACCGAACACCTGCTCCTGGGTCTCATCCAGGAGGGCGAAGGTATCGCCGCGAAGGCCCTCGAGACCATGCACGTGGAGCTGGACGCGGTCCGCAGCCAGGTCGTGGAGATCATCGGGCTCGGCTCCACGCCCCCGAGCGGGCATATACCGTTCACCCCCCGGGCAAAGAAGGTTCTCGAGCTCTCGCTCAGAGAGGCGCTCCAGCTCGGGCACAACTACATCGGGACCGAACACATACTGCTGGGCCTTATCCGGGAGGGCGAGGGAGTAGCCGCCAAGGTGCTGGTAAAACTGGGCGTGGACCTGGAGCGGTTGAGGAACCACGTCCTGAGGATGCTTTCGGGCGCTTCCTCCGCGGGCGAACTGGGAGGCATTGAGGGGACGGCTGGCACACTACTGCTGGACCAGTTCGGGCGGAACCTGACGGAGCTCGCCGCCCAGAATAAACTGGATCCGGTCATCGGCCGCGAGAAGGAGATCGAGCGGGTGATGCAGGTCCTCTCCAGGAGGACGAAGAACAACCCCGTCCTGATCGGTGAGCCCGGCGTCGGCAAGACGGCCATTGTGGAAGGGCTCGCCCAGGCCATAACCGCCAACGAGGTGCCGGAGCTACTGCGCGGCAGACAGCTCTACACGCTGGACCTCGGTGCACTGGTCGCGGGCTCTCGTTACAGGGGCGATTTCGAGGAGCGCTTGAAGAAGGTCATCAAGGAGATTCGCGGCCGCGGGGACATCATCCTGTTCATCGACGAGCTCCACAACCTGGTGGGTGCCGGAGCCGCTGAGGGAGCGATAGACGCGGCGAGCATCCTCAAGCCCGCTCTTTCCAGGGGTGAGCTGCAGACGATAGGTGCCACCACGATGGACGAGTACCGCAAACACCTGGAGCGGGACGCGGCTCTCGAGCGGCGCTTCCAGCCGATAAAGGTCGAAGAGCCGACTGTCGATCACACGATAGACATCCTGAGGGGCCTCAGGGACCGCTACGAGGCGCACCACAAGGTACAGATAACCGACGATGCCATCATTGCCGCCTCGCGCCTCGCGCACAGGTATATATCGGATCGGTACCTGCCCGACAAGGCGATAGACCTCATCGATGAGGCCGCGAGCAGGCTGCGAATGCGCGCGATGACCGCGCCCCCGGACGTTCGGGAGAAGGAGGATGAGCTCCACAAGCTGAGGCAGGAGAAACAGAGCGCGATAGCGGCCCAGGACTTTGAGAAGGCCGCCCTGCTTCGCGACAAGGAACAGGAGGCTGTCCTGGAGATCGCCGAGAGCGAAAAGGACTGGAAGATACCCGAGGAAAGCCAGCAGATGCAGGTGACCGAGGACGAGATAACGGAGATACTCTCGTCCTGGACCGGCATCCCCGTCTACCAGCTTACCGAGGAGGAGACGGAGAAGCTTATTCGCATGGAAGAGGAAATTCACGGGCGGATAATCAGCCAGAACGAGGCCGTGGTGGCTGTGTCACAGGCTATCAGGCGCACTAGGGCCGGCCTGAAAGACCCGCGCAGGCCGGGCGGGTCCTTCATATTCCTCGGGCCCTCGGGTGTCGGTAAGACCGAACTCGCCCGTGCGCTCGCCGAATTCCTGTTCGGGAACGAGGACGCGCTTTTGCAGATTGATATGTCGGAGTACATGGAGAAGCACAGTGTCTCACGTCTTGTCGGATCCCCGCCGGGGTATGTAGGCCACGAGGAAGGCGGGCAGTTGACCGAGGCGGTAAGAAGGCGTCCGTTCTCCGTGGTCCTGCTGGACGAGATAGAGAAGGCGCATTACGACGTGTTCAACGTGCTGTTGCAGATACTTGAGGACGGAAGGCTGACGGATGCCCAGGGGCACGCAGTGGACTTCCGTAACACAATAATCATCATGACGTCCAACCTTGGTACCAAGGAGATACACAAGGCGGCGCCGCTGGGCTTCCACAGGACCGGCGAATCTTCGCTCCGGTATGAAGAGATGAAGGAGAAGGTGACCGGGGAGCTAAAGCGGACGTTCCGCCCCGAGCTGTTGAACCGCATCGACGATGTCATTGTCTTCCAGGAGCTGACCACCGTGGATGTCAAGCTGATCGCCGAGCTTCTCCTCAACAGGGTCAGAGAACAGCTGAGGGAACAGGACCTCAGGCTTGATGTGAGGGACGCAGCCGTGGAAGTCCTGGTAAAAGAGGGTTTCGATCCTTCGCTCGGCGCCCGGCCATTGAGGCGGACGATAACCCGCCTGATCGAGAACCCCGTATCGGAGGCGATCCTTCGCGGGCAGTTCACGGGCGGGCACGTGATCGTAGTTGACGAGAAGGAAGGCCGCCTCGTATTCGAGGTCAGGGAAGACACGGAAATGGCCACGGTCGGCGCAGAATAGGGGTCAGACCACTTTTGTTGCATTCCAGCGCGAATGCCCGTTATCCCCGCAATGCAACAAAAGTGGTCTGACCCCATTTTGGGGAGGTAACGGTGCGGGTCGATTCTCCCAAAGAAAAGCAAGAGGCCTTGATCGAGGTTCTCGAGAAAGTCTCTCCCGGCTCCGAGTTAAGGGAAGCGGTCGACCGCATTCTCCGGGTAGGTTCGGGAGCGTTGATAGTGGTGGGCAACCTCGCGGAGCTAAGGTCAATCATGTCAGGCGGGTTCAGCATAGACTGCGAGTTCACGGCACCCAGGCTTTATGAGCTGGCCAAGATGGACGGCGCGGTGATCGTGGACAAAGACCTGCGGGCGATACACTGGGCGAACGTCCATCTTGTCCCGGACCCATCGGTACCGACCCACGAAGCCGGCATGCGCCACCGTACGGCGGAGAGGGTCGCCAGGCAGACCAGATCCTTCGTGGTCGCGATATCGGAGAAGATGAAGACCGTCTCGATATACGTGGGTGAAGAGCACTTCACCCTCGAGAGCATACCGCTTGTGCTGGCCAAGGCGGACCAGGCTCTGCAGACGCTCAGTCGCTACCGCGCAAGGCTGGAAAAGGAGTTCAGCCATCTGAACATGCTGGAGATCGAGGACATGGTGACACTGCGTGACGTGGTGAAGGTCGTGCAGCGCACGGAGACGGTCTTCCGCATGGCGGACGAAGTCCGGTTCCATGTGAGCGAGCTGGGAAATGACGGGAGGCTGGTCAGCCTGCAGCTCAACGAGCTCATGGCGGGCGTGGAGAAGATGCGAAGACTGCTCGTGAGGGACTATTATGTACCGCATGACGAGAGGGGACCGGCGGAGGTGATGGACGACCTCGGGAAGCTCTCCGCCGACGAACTGATGGATGACTCCTCTGCCGCCAAGGCGCTCGGGTACCGCGTCTCAGTGGAGCTTCTGAACAAGATAGTACGCCCGCGGGGTTACCGGGTACTTTCGATGATTCCCCGCGTGCCGGGCAACGTGGTCGAAAAGGTGGTTGCCAGATTCGACAACCTCAAGAACATAATGCGGGCCTCACCTGCTTTGCTTGACGAGGTCGACGGCGTTGGCGAGAGAAGGGCGCTCGCAATCAAGGAAGGCCTCGACAGGCTCTCGGAATCGATAATGATGGAGGGCTACATCTGACCCGGCTCTCTGGACCGTGCACGCGTGGCGGCTATTTCTTCGATTTGAGGAGCCTGTATTTGATGGTGCAGAAGCCTACCGGACCCGGTTTCTCGACCCCTAGGAGCTCCGCGTTTCTCTTGAGCACCCGCGATATCGACAGAAGCCCGGTGGAGAGGATAGGGCAGAGCATGGGCTCCCCCCGGCTGCGAAGCATCTCGTTTCCGTGACATATGCTGCACTGTTCCACCTGGATGTGAAGCTCGTCTCCCTCGATTGACACTTTTGCGCTCCCGGCAAACCCGAGCTCCTCGGCCAGGAACTCTTGAAACTTCTGCCGGAACTCTTCTTCATCGAGGATCGGTCCGCCGAGTTCAGCCTCCCAGTCCTTCACCCATTCGGAGGCGATCCTTGCCTTCAGCTTCTCCGTCTGGTCCTTTGTCGACATCACCACGGCCGCGTGGTATTTCTTGACGAACTTGTCTGTTTTTCCGGGCAAGGGATCTCCCTGACGCTAACCGCTTATGGACATGATTGAACACAACATTATTATTATCGTTTTTTCTGAGGCCATGGCTTGCGGGCCACTAGGTGAGGCTGTAGACGCCGAGCGTGGCGATGCGGTCGTTCTCCTTCTTTATGGTGTCGTGAAGGTCAATCCCCGTCAGGGCACAAATGGCGGCGAGGAAAAACAAAGATGCCCCCATCTCCTCCTCTATCACCTCCGAGCAATTGGGGCAGAGATGGCCCTCAAGGTGGGTCTTGACATACTCGCTCATCTCGCTGAGGCTGGCGTCGGCGGGCAGCGCTTGCTTGCTGGCTTTTATCTTCAGGCAGCCACAGGACGTGACGGATTTCGCCAGCGCGCGGTTGACGCGCGCGCAAGAGTCTTGATATTTCGTCATTACGTCGAGGATGCTACGGTGCCGGATCAGGTGAAGAGATACCGTCTTCTGGAAGTCATTGCATGTTTGCTCAAGTTCTCTTGGCATCTTACGAACCTTCTATTTTTGCTTCCGATAGCCGTTGACCTATTATATTGGCGCGTTTCAAAGGGTGTCAAGAAAGCCTTCTATTAAGCGTTATCTTGCCTAACGGAGTCTACTATGGTACTATGTCTGCGCTTCGTCTTGCTTTATTTTTGGGATCCTCCAAAAAGGATTTTTACGCCTTTTGGCAGGCATTAGAAATATATTTCCCCCTCTGTAAGCCTCTTACAGCGCCC
>Ga0315295_10003869_pt1 | contig 12708 bp, 8 predicted proteins | sample YL17G14_0_MG_FD_204453 | JGI IMG/M metagenome (GOLD analysis project Ga0315295, IMG submission 204453) | Sediment microbial communities from Yellowstone Lake, YNP, Wyoming, USA - YL17G14_0 | ecosystem: Environmental > Aquatic > Freshwater > Lake > Sediment | place: USA: Wyoming | collected... | reverse complement strand
CGATGAAGAAAGGTGCAGAGAGCCTGGGGAAGAAGACTGTTTTTGGGGAGAGCGCGGAGGTTTTCGTGGGGAGCTTCGGCTACCCTTCAGTTTCGTGGGGGCCGGTGCTGCCCCTCAAAGAGTACGCGGGCGAGCGGGAGATTTACGAGATGGGTTACGAGAAGATAATCGAGCACCGCGTGAACGTGGTGCGTGGGAAGAGGTACGGGGGCATAAGGCCGGATGGCAGAATTTTGGAGGAGACGCAGGACGTTGCGATGAGCGTGCGGCCGATAGATGTGGAGATGATGTTCACCAAGGAACCTGTGTTCAACCCAAAGTTCTCTTCTGTTGCGCAGCCGATAGGGGCATCGGGGACAATGAAGGATGTGAGGCTTTGCGAGAACCCAAAAATTCCAAAAAAGACGGACGAGTTGTTGCATGAGAAGGCGCGGGCGAGAGAGATAGCAACTGAGATGTTTGAGGCTGGGCTGGACAACTATTACATCACAAAGGTGCTTTCTGCGGGATTGCTTGGGCTGAAGGAGAACAGGAAGATGGTGCCGACGAGGTGGAGCATCACCGCGACGGACGACATGCTCGGGAAGCACTTGATGGAAAGGGTGCGGGAATATCCGGAGGTAGGGGGTTTCTATGTGCTGAGCCATGAGTCCCTGTCAAATCATTTTGAGATACTTGTCATGCCGGGAAAATGGGAGTTTGAGAATTTTGAGGCGTGGGCGCCGGGAACCATATGGACGCTGGGAAGCGCGAACTTCAGGGTGAGTGAGGAATACGAGGCTTTCGAAGGGAGGGCCACGTATGCGGAATCGCAGGCCGGGGGGTATTACGCGGTGCGCATCGGGGTGCTTGAGTTTTTGGAGAGGATAAGGAAGCAGGGAAGGGTTGTTTCCATACGGGAAATTTATGAGGGGTACCAGGTGCCTGTTGGCGTTTTCCAGGTCAGGGAGAACGTGCGGGACGCAACCCTGAGCGTGAGGAAGTATTCAACTCTTGCCGAGGCGCTTGCGTCCGCGGGGAGCAGGCTGAGAAAGAGCATTTCGGAGTATGTGACAAGGAGCAAAATCCTGACGCAAAGAAGATTGGATGAGTTTTTCTGAGTTCTGATGTAACCATGGTTACATTTGAGCCGGGCGAAACGATGTTTTTTAAAACAAAAAGGCGAAGGTGTTGTATGGAAGTTAGAGAAAGCTGCGGCGTAGTTGCTGTCTTATCAAAAAAGGGCAAGCCCGTGGCGAATCTAATTTACAACGGCATGCTCGCGCTCCAGCACAGGGGGCAGGATGCGGCCGGCATGGCGATCCACGACGGGAAAAAGCTTAGCGAGAAGAAGGGGCTCGGGCTAGTTTCCCGCATATTTTCCGAGAAGGATATTTCCATAAAGGGGAGCATCGGAATTGCACACACCCGCTACCCGACCACGGACACCTGTGAGATTTCGGATGTGCAGCCCTCTGTGCTTCAAAAGATTGGGCTGGCGGCTGCGCACAACGGCCACATCGCGAATTATGCTGAATTGAAAAAGGAGTTTGAGAAGAAAGGCGTCGGGTTTGAAGGCACTGTGGACTCTGAAGTGATACTCCATCTGCTTGCTGAAGCTTTTGCCGCAGGTAAAGACATTGAGGGTGCGGTCAGGCATGCGATGGGAAAGCTTGACGGCTCCTACTCCGTGGTGGCGATAAAGGACGGCGTGCTTTTTGTTTTCAGGGACCCGCATGCCATAAGGCCGCTTGAGCTCGGGGAAAGCGAGGATGCATATTTCGCAGCATCCGAGACCGTGGTGATGGATGTAAACGGGGCGAAGCGCCTCGGGCCGCTTGGCGGGGGAGAGATGGCGATAATAAGCCAGGGTGGAATCCAGAAAAAGAATATTTCGCCTTCCACGCACAGGCATTGCATGTTCGAGTATGTATATTTCTCAAGGCCGGATTCAGTAATCAACGGTGTGGAAGTTCACCAGGCAAGGAGGAGGCTGGGTGAGGCTCTCGCAAAGGAGGCGCCGGTGAAGGCAGATGTTGTGATTCCGATTCCGGACACTGCAAGGACCGCCGCCCTTGCGATTTCCAGGGTTCTTGGGATAGAGTATGAGGAAGGGATAATCAAGAACAGGTATGTGGCGCGCACATTCATAATGCCGGACCAGAAATCGAGGGTAGCTGCGGTGAAGGCGAAGCTGAACCCGATAAGGAGCGTGGTGGAAGGGAAGCGTGTGATTGTCGTGGACGACAGCATAGTGCGCGGCACGACCACGAAGGAAATACTCAAGATGATAAGGGATGCAGGCGCAAAGGAAATCCACATGCGCGTGACCTGCCCGCCCATAAGGCACCCGTGCTTCTACGGGGTTGACATGTCCACCTACGAAGAATTGATAGCAAACAAGAAAACCGTTGAGGAGATAAGGAAATTCATCGGGGCAGACAGCCTTTATTATGTTTCTCTGGAAGGGTTGAAGAGGGCCATCGGGCTCGGGCTTTGCACCGGGTGCCTGGACGGCGATTACCCGACGGAATATGGTAAGAGGCTTGCAAAGGAAAGGAGGGGTTCAAGTGGCTGTGGTTGCGGTTGATCCTGTAATGCTGGGGAAAAGGTGCGGGCTCCCGAAGGAGAAGATAATAGATATGCTGACGCGGATGGGCGCGCCAACAGAAGAAAAGGAAGGGCAGCTTGTTGTGGAGGTCACACCGAACCGGCCGGACCTGTTTTCCACTGAAGGCATACTCAGGGCACTTGCATGCTACAGTGGAAAGAAGGCGCCTGAGTACAAGGTGAAGAAAGCGGATTACAAGATGGTTGTGGGTAAGGGTGTAGAGGCCATCCGGCCTTTTGTTCGCTGCGGCGTCGTGAAGGGAGTGAAGATCAACCACGAGACGATACAGAACCTGATGCAGATGCAGGAGAAGCTGCATGACACTGTAGGCAGGAGAAGAAAGAAAGTCGCGGTCGGAATCCATGATTTGAAGGAGATAAAGTTCCCGCTTGAATATGCGGTGGGCGAGGACGAAACTTTCGTGCCTCTTGATTGTGACGAGGAGATGGGCCTCGATGATGTTCTTGACGAGCATCCGAAAGGCGTGGCTTATGCTGCGCTCTCAAGGCACGGGAAGGTCGTGATAACGGACCAGAAAGGGATAATCTCTTTCCCGCCCATAATAAACAGCGAGAGGACCAGGGTCAACGAGAAGACTACAGACATATTGCTTGATGTCACCGGCAGCTCGAAAGAGGCTGTGGAAGGGGTGCTGAACATAATCGCAGCTTCGTTTGCGGACGCAGGCGGAATACTCTATTCTGTGGAAATCGGGGGGAAGGAATACCCGAATATGGAATGGAAGAAGATGAAATACAACGAGGCGGAGGCGAACCGCGTGCTCGGGCTGGAATTAAGCAAGAAGGAATCCAAAGCCGCGCTTGAGAGAATGGGCTACATTGTAAAGGACGGATATTTGTTCGTGCCGCCCTACAGGATGGACATAATCTCATTCATAGACATAATCGAGGATGTGGCGATAGGCCATGGATATGAAAGATTCGAGCCGGAGCTTCCGCCGCTCCCTACAATCGGGGCACTGCTGAATGCAGGTGAGGGAATCCACACGTCCATGTGCGGGATGGGCTTCCTGGAAGCGAAAAACTACGTGCTTACGAACGAGAAGGCGCTGGAGGGAACGAAGGATAGGGGAAGGGCGAAAATCGCCAATTCGACGAGCGAGGAGTTCAGCCTTGTGAGGACCTCGCTTTTGCCCGGGTTGCTCTCCACATGCCAGGCGAACAAAACAAAGGGGCTGCCGCAGAAATTCTACGAACTGGGTGGGGTGTGGAGTGGAAAGGAGGCCAGGAGGCTTGGCTTCGTGATAATAGGCAACAAGGCCAATTTCTCCCTTGCGCAGTCCGCGCTGCAGACGCTCGCGAAGGAGCTTGGGCTCAAGGTTGAGCTTAAGGCTGGAGCGGATGAAAGGTTCATCACAGGAAGGTGCTATTCGGTGTTTGCCGGGGGAAAAGAGCTCGGGATGGTTGGCGAGATAGCGCCGCATGTGCTTGAGAAATACGGCCTCGAGTATCCCGCCGCCGCGTGTGAGCTTGATATTTAAACTGTCTTCTTCAGGCGGTTCTGGCGCGGATGCTTTTCAGGATTGTCGCTGGGGTAGCCTACTGGAAGTATGCATATGGGCAATCCGTCCTCATCAAGAAGATCTTTCACTTTTTCTTCATCAAATGCCCCCACCCAAACGGTTCCTAGCCCGAGGTTTTCCACTGCAAGTTGTGCGTATGCCGCGGATACCGAGGCATCAATAGTTGCATATAGCTTTCCTCGCTCTCCGTATTTTTTGGAAGAGACGGGAGCCTTGGCAAAGAAGACGAAGGCTGCCGGTGCCTCGGTTATGAAGCCTTGGCCGAATGCTGCTTCTGCCAGCTTTTCCTTTGCTTTCTTGTCTTTTACCAGGTAAAATGAAAAGCTCTGCAGATTTCCTGCGGAAGGGGCGAGGTTCGCGGCTTCCACGATTGAATTAATCTGCTGTTCGGTGAGCGGCTTCGGCTTGAATGCCCTCCTGCTTTTCCTTGTTTTTATCAGGTCGAAATATTCCATGGGAAAATATCGAAGATAAGGGATATTAATTGTTGCACGACAAATAACTGATTCATGAGGGGCCTGATTCTGAGCCTGGTTGCATTGGTTTTTCTTTTCTCCTATGGGTTCTGCGCGCAGGAATCCTATCCGAGGCCATGGGAAAACAACGGATGGATAGCGCAAAACGAGCACATAAGCGCCCTGGGCGCCTGGGAGTTCTGGCATGTCACCGAGCCCACGATGAACATATCTCAAATGGATGCGCTTGCGCTAATGTTCCCTTTCCAGGAAAGCCTCGAGCAGAGCGATGTTGATGCGCTCTACGCGGAATGTGGCCCGGGTTTTTGCGTTTCCAAAGATGAACTCGGGACTTCGTTAAGGTATGCCGGGTGGGCTGGCGAGGCGATAACCTACACACAGGCAGACCAGATTTTCATGGCGACACTCCATACTGACCCTGCAGCCGGGATATATTCCTGGAACCTTTACAGCTACGTCGGAAACTGGAAGAATGCTATGGATTATGCGCTCATGGCAGCCGAGATGGAGGGCGTGGAATTGAACGCAAAAAGGGTTGCGATGGAAAGCCAGGTTGGGAAGATAAAGAATTCTGGGATATGTGACCGGGATTATGCCGGCCCTGCAAATGATCTTTGCAACAGCGAGCCGGATGATGTAATGTGCAACGGCTCCGGGCTTTGGGACGAAGTGCCTGACATGTCTTGGTATGCGCCTTGCGTGAGGGCTGAATGGAACGCAAGTGAAAGCCTCGGGGCTGAAGCGGAGCGGTTGGATTTGGAATTCAACGAAGCGGTGGACCAGCTGGAAGTGATGAGGGGCCTTGTGGATGGGGAGGCCTCCCTGGCTTCAGAAGCGATTGCCGAACTGAAGGCAAACGAACTGAACAAGATATATCTTAGCGGGCAGAGCACGGACATCGCAGGAACCGCAAGTATAAGGGTCGGGTATGCAAGGATGCTTTCTGAATATTCAGAAGCAGAAGCTTCGGTGAAATACTCCGAAAAGATGTGGAATAACCGGAAACTTGGCTGGTACAAGCTCCTTTATGCGGCGATGTACGATGCGAACGGCAAATATGAAAATGTCATTTCAGGCTCTGAGGAGCTGATGGTGGAAGCAGAGGAAGTGGTGCTTGCGATGAGGGCGCAAGCGCACAGCGAACTCGTGGAAGCGGAGGGGGCGGGCGGGCAATTAACTGAAAACGGCCGCTACCATCTCGAGCTTGCGCAGCAGGCATGCACGCTTGGAGATGCAGAGCTCTTGCTTGGCCTCAAGTTTGATGACTACGGCATATGCAGGATGCATGCCAAAATGGCATTGCGCAACATGGAAACAGAAGGGTCTACTGAGCTGGATGTGGCGATCTCAGAAGCAAGGTCCGCAATAGCTGGGGCTGAGGATGACGGAATTGACGTTTCGATGGAGAAGGCACTGTTAAGCATAGTGGAGAAGAAAAAGCCGGCTAATTCGCTTTCCATCCTGCAGAGAATTAGGGAAAGCCTGCCTGGGAAAGCAGAAATAAAATATTCCGGGCTGCCGGAAGAAAGGAGCAGGCTGATTGGGATAATTAATAGCGGCGGGGCGGGTTTTGCGTTTCTAAAAACATGGTTTGGGGGAGAGGAATGCTATTCCGGAGATGAATTGGATTATTGGTGTGCACTTGGAATGCTTTCCGATATGGAAGATGCCTACTCAAAAATAGATGATGAAATAATGCTGCGGTCGGATGAGGCAGTAGCAAACGCGCTTATTTTGGACTATTATGAAACGAGCACTGCTGCGAGCCTGGTTGATGAAAGCCGGTATGAACTCGTGGTTTCTGCTGAGAACCCGCTCGGAATCGGGGCTGAAAACGTTGTTTTTGAGGTGCCGGCAAGCGTCGAAGTAAGAAGCATAGACCTCACAGAAGGAAGTGAGCTGGTGAGGGCAGTCGCATACGAGCAAGGAGTTGCCATAATGCAACTCAGGAACATGAGCCCTGGGGGAAGAGCGACCCTCCATTTTGTGAAATCCTATGTGCCGTGCAGGAGCACAGATTACTCGAAGACATCTGTTGGCGATGGAAACGGGAATGCAATAGTTACCGAGGCTTACGAATTGGAATGCTCGGTTGCGGTCGATGCAATTGATACTGGCTCCGAAGCCCGGAAAGCAGTTCTGGATGGAATGCAGCGTTATTTGCAAAACGGGATTTTGAGCGGTGGGGTGGAGGAAGGAAGGCACGAGCTGGAACTCGAAACCGAGGTTGATGGTGCCTACGTTGTGAGCGAAGGCGAAAGGAGTGTCGCAACCATAGGAATGAAGACTTATGTCGAATACATGCTGGATATAACCAGCACCGTTGACCTTGACAGCATACCAATAATTGTAGATGAAAGCGAAAAGAATCCTGCGAAAATTGAGATAATTGCTTACACTGGAGAGAGGATTTCGAACAAGCGCGCGCTCAGCAGCGGAATCGTTTATTTCGAAGTGCAGGGTATAGACGCCAGCCAAACCGCCCAAATAAAGGTGAAATACGAGTTTTCAGACTCAAGCGAATATGTGGAGCAGCGGATAGAGCAGATGAGGAACACGAGCCTCAGCAACGAGGCACGTGCGTATCTTAACAATGCCTCGAACCTTTACAATATTGGTGATTACGACGGTGCCATGGCTGCGCTGGAAGACGCGGAGGCGCAGGTGGAGAAGGAAGCGAAGGCAAGGGCCAAGATCCTCCAGAAGCACCAGGAGCTTTACGATGAAATAAGCAAAAAAGTCTCTGACCTGCGCGGCAGCATCGAACTTGCTGAGAGCCTTGGTGTGGGCGGCAGGCAGGTGGATGAGATGCGAGCCAGGGTTGGCTATCTTGAGGGGATGCTAAACAAAAACCTGACTGGAACGGAAAGCGTGAGCCCGCTGGAGGAGGTGGACCTTGGCTGGGAAGGCAAGGAACTTACGAAAATCCAGAAATACCTGAACGAAAACGAGGCGAGGATAAAGAAGGATTGGATGAAGCTCGGCCTGGAAGACGCGAACACCAGCAACGCGATAGAGAATTTGGAGGAAGCCGGAGCTGCCTTCTCAGGCACGATGAGGTTCAGGGATGGGGTGCTGGCGCTCGCCGCGGTTGAAGATGCAGATGCGAAGCTTGCGGCAGCTAAAGAAATCGCGGCTGGCATGTCAGAGGAGGAGAAAAATGCCCTGGCAAGAATTATTGAAGATGCGAAAGAGGTCTCAGCAGATTATGCCGCCGAAAGAAATGCCGTCCCCAGAGGCCATTATCTTGCCTCTTTGTTTGAGAAAAGCCCTTCGTGGATCGAGAATAGGCTGGATAGCCTAGAGGGAAGTGCTGATATAGATGGGGCGATAACAGAGGCAACATCACTTAAGGGCGAGATGAATGGCGTCATAAGTTTTCTGAAAAAAGAGGCAGAACGGCTTGGCAAAACTGCCGGGGAACTATATGATGAAAACAAGGATGGAATGGATGAAAACGCCAGGAATGAAATAGAAACCATGATTGGCGACGCGGAGGGCTATTTATCGAATAAGGAATATGCCAAGGCGGTGATTGCCTACGAAAACGCAATAAGCGCCATTGAGGGGGCTGAGGGTGGCGATTACGGCCTTCTCATACTCGCAATAACCGCGTTGTTGGTGATAGGAATTGTGTTGTTCCTTTTGTTGGGCAGGACAAAAATAGGCTTGCCGAGAAGCGGTGGCGGGCCGCAGGTAAAAAAACTTAAGAAAATGCCTAAGGATGAGGATTTCGAATAGATTACACAAACATTCCTAACTGGGACTGGCCTTTCGGCTGCTTTGGAGGCAACTCCATCTTTTTTTCAGGGGTGGGGGAAAATCTCTTCCTTTCCAGCTCCTTTTGCAATAAAAGGAGGATCTCCTTCATCTTTTGCTCCCTTTTCTTGGAAGCCCAATAATAGTATTCATCCCTGGTGGCCCGCGTCATCAGCACGTGCACGGAGCCGTCCTTGAACCGGCCGGCCCTTCCCCTCCTTTGTATGGAACGGATTTCGCTTGGGATGGGCTCGAAAAAAATCACTGAATCGACTGCAGGAATGTCAAGGCCCTCTTCTCCAATGGAGCTCGCAATCAGGATGTTGAATTCGTCCTTCCTGAACGCGTCCATCGCCTCTTCCTGGTTCTTTCTTGTGAAACCGTCGCGCTTTCCGACAAAAATCCTGGTTTTGTGCCCTGCCCGGTCCAGAACCTCTTTCAGCCGATTTATCTGGTCTCGGTATTGCACAAACAAAATTACCTTCTTGCCCTGCATCGAAGACAGGAGTTGGACTAGCTTCTCTGTTTTTGGATGGTCCTCCACAGACATAACAATTTGTTTTATCTTCGCTATCTCAGGGCTCGTGGTTATTGCTCGGGCTGATTTGGAATCGTGCGCATTCAGCTTGCCCAGATAATTGAGGAATGGATGGGGGCCTTGGGTCTGAAGAAGCTCCTGCATGTGCAAAAGGTGCAAAAGGGAATAGTAATATGAAAGAAGTGAGTATTTCATCGGGTGTTTCAGGGCCCTCAGGCGCTGCCCGTACAGCATAAACTGCTGTTTGGAGGTTGTTGGGGGTTTTATGAAGGATGAGGACAATTTTTGCGTATAGAATGAGATCAGTGATGAGAGAATTGTATCCGCTTCCCTCAGTTTTGGCGAAAGGTCCACTTGTACCCAGTTCTTTTCCATGGTTTTCATGTAAGGTTTGACGTCCTGGTCAAGTTCTGTCCGTATTTCTATGTTTTTTATTTTGAGGTTTTCAAGCACCTTTTTTATGCGCGCCCGGTCGCCTCCTGGCGATGCGGTGAGGGCGAGAAAAACACATTTTTCCGGCATGTTTTGCGCGATTTCCACATATGCATAGTCGCCAACGGCCCTGTGGGCCTCGTCAAAAATTACCAGGGCGGTCCGCGCTTTGGGGTAGATGCCGCTCCTTATGTCGTTTCGGATTGTTTGTGGGGTTGAAACAAAGATTTTTGTTGTGTAGAGCTCCTCGCGCTTCTTTTTTGTGGTTTCCCCAGTAACCAGAGAAACTTCGTTTTCGCCCAGGTTTAGGGTGTTTTTGATTGTTGTGTTGTGCTGCCTGGCCAGGGGTTTTGTTGGGGTCAGAAAAAGTGAGGTTCCACCTTCTGAAAGTGTTTTTTCTATTAGAGACAGGGCGATCAGTGTTTTGCCCAGGCCTGTAGGTAGAACCACCAGCGTGCTTCCGTTGTTTTTGACAGAATCGATTATTTGTGCTTGGTAGGCGCGTGGCTCCAGATTCATAGGTTAATAGTGGGGTAAAAGGATTAAAAGAAGGGTGTGTGGGAGGGTGTGTTTCCACTAATATTGTTTGTTTATGATATGATATATGATAGTAATTTAAAGTAAATGTAACCATGGTTACATAGTGTTTGTATGATTGTTTATTTCTACGATATCAAGACTGTTTTGAAAAATTACAACCGCGTTAAACGCGTCTTTTATTACAACCTGAACAAACAAGGGCTTTCCAAATATTTCTGGAAAACAAAATCTGTTCTTGTCGTGCCCAACAACCTTGAGCCAGTGGTCGACCGTTTTTTCAAAGAGTACTCAAAATTCTGTATTGCTTATAAGATAAAATGCAAGCAAATTGAGGAAGTTGAATAGTGGAAATGTGGGGGGTCCCCCTACTTTCTCTTCACACACCATTCCTTCAGGAAAGTCGCAACCAACCGAACCCCCTTTCCGGTGGGGCCCTTGCAGAAATATCCCAAATCCCCATCACTCCACTCAACACCCGCGACATCCAAATGAACCCAAGGCGTGCTACCCACAAATTCCTTGAGGAACGCCGCGGCCGTGATGGTTCCGGCTTCACCACTTTCACTCCCGATATTTTTCAAATCAGCGTAATCCCCCTTTATCATCTCACTATATTCCTTCCACAACGGCAGCTCCCAGACCTTTTCCTGCGTCTCAAGGCCGCAGTCATACATCTCCTTCATAGCCCCCTTATCAGTTCCAAGCATCCCTATCCCATGCTTGCCTAGTACGATCAACACCGCTCCGGTGAGGGTTGCCGCGTCTATAATCAAGTTCGGCTTTGCCTCGACCGCGTATGCAAGCGCATCCCCAAGGATAAGCCTGCCTTCCGCGTCAGTATTCAATATCTCAACCGTTTTTCCATTATACATCCTTACAATATCCCCTGGTTTCGTTGCGCTTCCGCTTGGCATGTTTTCTGTCGCAGGCATGAGCGCGGTTATCTTCAAAGGAAGCTTCATCTCTGCCACCGCCCGCATCACACCGAGCATCATCACGGCGCCGCATTTGTCGAACTTCATCGTGTCCATGCCCTTTGAAGGCTTGATGCTTATGCCGCCGCTATCGAAAGTTATGCCCTTCCCAACAAGCACAACATGCGGCAGTTTTTTGCCATCATTATATCTCAGTTCTATGAGCACAGGCTCCTGCACACTTCCCCTTGAAACCGCAAGAATGCCGTTCATCCCCTTTTTTTCCAGCTCGTTTTTGCCCATAACCCTGAAGCCAAAACCATATTCCCTTGCGAGTGCCTTTGCCGTTTCCGCAAGCTTCTTTGGCGTCATTATGTTCGCAGGCTCCACAGATACCAGCCTCGCGTAGTTTTGCGATTCCGCCAGCACTACACCTTCCTTCACTGCGGCTGCCAGATCCAACTTCGAAACCAGCACGAGGCGGTCAAGTTTCCTCTCTTCTTTCTTCTTTTTCTTGTACGGCTCGAGCTTCAGATCCGAAAGAATGGCGCCCTCCACCACCGCGGTTGCAACATCCTTCTCCGAATGCCTCATCGCACCATTGAAATCCAGCCATATGGCGACGTCCTTCAGGCGGGCGCCCCTTGCTCCCCGGACTGCTTTCGCAGCCGCAAGCCTGAACCCATCCAGCTCTATTGTCTTCTCCCTGCCCAGCCCGATGAACATGAGCCTCTTGTATGGCTTCCCCTTAGCCGGCAGCATGTAGGCCCGGCCCTTATCTCCGGCAAAATCTTTTTCCACACCTGCCCTGAGGAGCTCCGCGTGCACCCAAGCCGGGATTTTTCCCTTGAAACAGGGCACAACGAGCAAATCCGCTGAAACAGAGCCAAAATCCTTCCTTGCAAACTCAACCTTCATCCATACCACCAATGAATCTGTGAGCATCAACACACTTTACTTATTAAAATATTCTGCCCGCTTCAGCAACTGCATTGGATTGCCCTTTGCAAACGAGCCGGCGGGCACATCTGCATCCACGAGGCTCGCGGCAGAAACAACCGCCCCACCCCCTATCTCCACACCCGCAAGCACCGTTGCGTTCGCGCCGACCATCGCATCCTTCCCGATAATTGTTTTCCCGGTGCGCAATTCATCCTTCAGGAACTCGTGCGCAAGTATAGTCGCATTATACCCTATGATGCAGTTTTCCCCAAGTTCTATCAGTTCCGGGTAAAACACATCAAACATCGCCATTAAGCCAACCGCCGCATCTTTGCCGACCTTCATTCCGGTCATGCGCAGCAAAAATCTTTTCAATGCGAGAGAGGGCGCATATCTCGATAGCGAAACAACAACAAAATTATACACGACCCTCGCCGGGTTCCTGAAATGCGTCCAATGGTTGAGCGAGTTCTTTCCCGAAACCTTAATGGCCTTGAGGCTCCTCAATCATTCACCTACAAACTAGCTTCTATGTGCTCAACCGCATTCTTGAAAATCTTCAATCCTTCCCCGTGCTTCACACCCCCCCGCGTCCACCCAGGATGGTTGGTCGGATGGTTGAAAGCCTCTGGGTGCGGCATCAGCCCAAATATGCGGCCGTTCTCGCTGCATATCCCCGCTACGTTCAGGATTGAGCCGTTCGGATTGAACGGATAGTCCGCGAACTCTCCCCTTGAGTTCACATAATAGCACGTAGTCAGCTGCTTGCCCACCATCTCTTCCAATACCTCTCTGCTTGCGGGTATGAATCTCCCCTCCCCGTGCCTGACCGGGAGGTCAATGTATTCAATTCCCTTCGTGAAAACACACGGGCTTTTGGCATTCATCTTCAGCCTCACCCACCTATCCTCGAATTTTCCAGATGCATTGTAAGTTAGCGTCACCCTCTGAACGAAATCCGGCCTTGGCAGGAG
>Ga0315295_10003868_pt1 | contig 12716 bp, 11 predicted proteins | sample YL17G14_0_MG_FD_204453 | JGI IMG/M metagenome (GOLD analysis project Ga0315295, IMG submission 204453) | Sediment microbial communities from Yellowstone Lake, YNP, Wyoming, USA - YL17G14_0 | ecosystem: Environmental > Aquatic > Freshwater > Lake > Sediment | place: USA: Wyoming | collected... | reverse complement strand
ATATAATCTTATGTGATGTAATTTTCATAAAAATGATCTAGTGTTGAGTTAAAAGTAAAAAGGCAAAAGGAAAAAGTGAAAACACCCTGGAATTAAGCATGTTCCAATAAGTATAGAATACTATATCAACATTAACACAACACTAGTTAATTATTAAAAATATAAAACTATGAAAGATCAATTTTATAAATTTTCAGATACATCTCAAAATGTTAAACTGATCAGGTATGAAGTATGATCAACTGAAACTCAGCAATCAGATCTGTTTCCCTGTTTATGCAGCATCAAGGCTGATTACCAGGGAATACCAACCCTATCTTGATAAAATTGGGATCACCTATCCGCAGTATCTGGTACTATTGGTCTTATGGGAAACAAATAATATTTCTGTGAGTGAGATCACAGAAAAATTAATACTAAACACTAATACCGTAACTCCCCTTTTAAAAAGGATGGAATCACTTGACATTATTTCACGTAAACGGTCTGAAAAAGATGAACGTAAAGTAATTGTCCGTCTGACTCAAAAAGGAAAGAAAATGAAAAAAAAAGCGGCATCAATTCCGGAAAAGCTTGCGGCAGGATTAATTACAGGAGGAATGACAACTGAGGAATTAATTGAACTAAGGAATAACCTGAACCTGCTTGTTGGTTTTCTTATTGAAAAGAATAAATCAGAATAGAGAATAAAAAAGTTATCAGCTTAATTTGACAAATAAAGAAAAGAGACAATTTTAAGAATGAGAAATTACAACACTATGGAACAAAAAAGTCAGAAAGCATTAATCGCCGGATCATCATTGCCGGCATCATAGCAGTCGCCACCGGAGTCCTTCAGATGAAATTGCCATCATAATCCATCCTGGGATCGGCATTGGATAAATCAATGACTCTCTGAAATCCCGTATTCCCGTTTTTATGTGTCGATGAACCTGCATTGTAACATCTTGTGATACCCCACATACCATTATATATTTTGCCGGCACTGGCCGTATCAACGTGATAATGCCCGAATAAAAGCAAGTCGATCTTATTTTCAATAATGTTTTTTAAATCGCTGCTGTCTTTTAAATGCATTCCAGGCTTGAAATCAAACGGGTGATGGTGCAGGTATACAACCTTCTTCCGGCGGACAAGTTCCGGCTTATTTAACATTCTCTTTAAACGCCTTAATTGTGCCTCTCCCAATTCACCTTCGGAGAAGAAACGATCGAGCTGGTGCAGCTCTTCAGCTGTTGAATCGAGACCGACAAAAGCGATTCCATCAATAATATCGAGTTTTGGATATGAAATTTTCCGGGATCCATAATACTTTTTCTTAAACAAACCAACAAATTTCTTATCGCCAATGGCTCCGGTACCATAGTCATGATTGCCCGGAACAACAAGTACCCTGTATCCGCGTTCTTCAAGCTGCTTAATAGCCTCGACAGCTTCGACAGTTTGTTCTCCATGATTGGCATTATCAACAATATCGCCGGTAATCACAATAATATAGTTCCTTGCAGGTTGTTTCAGAAATGTGATGTTATCGATAATAGAATGAAATTTATCGCCACACTCTTCATGTCCGATATGTAAGTCAGATAAATGAATAATTCTTTTCATGAATTATTATATAATCTATAATCGCATTTAAAGATATAATATAGTAGCCACAATATTTCATTCTATTCCGGGAAAAATCAGTTTAAGGATGGCATTCATTTTAATTGTCGGTTTTTGCAGCGTTTAAACTGTTTCCGGGTCTTTGAATCAAAATCTGTTCAGTTGCGGCGTGAAAGATTCTTCAGAAGAGCAATTACTGAATGTGCGGGTCAGGAGATAAATTATACGAAAAACTAATTCTACAGCTATGGATCATATCGTCACTCTCGATTCACGTTCAAATGAAATTGAAAACCTTATAAGAGGGACTAAATCGATGATCATCCATGGCGCGGATGTAAAATGTATTCCATACGGCCTGGTTGCCGGGGATGATGTTTTGTATTTCGTCGCAGACGACGGATCTGGTGAAGTGAAGGCAAAGGGGATTGTTTCATCGGTTTATAATTCTTACAGGTTGTCTGCAGCAGAATCATTTGAAATGATCATCAGGAACCAGGACAAACTCACGTTGCCTGATGATCTGTTTTATAAGTGGGCAGGAAAAAAATACCTGGTGCTTATAGGGATCAGGAATGTTGAAGCGGTTCAGCCTTTTTCAATCGACAGGGGTGTTCTTTCAATTGCAGATGGATGGTCTCTCGTCAGGAATATTGAAGATTTTATTTCCAGGGATTGTAAAACCGCATAATCTTTAGTCGTGTATCTTTTGTCGTGAGCCTGATTTCGAACTTCTTTAAAAAGCTGCACCCTGCCCTGCAGGCTGTATTCTTATCCGCCTTCCCGATAGCTATCTGGAGGCGGATCGTCCCCCACCAAAAAGGGAATTTATTGGACTTCCGTTTCCCTCTAAAATAAAAAATCTGTCAGATCATCTGTCTGATTCCTTAATTCTGCTTATTTTTAAGCGGAACTTAGTAACCAAAATAAATAAGAACAGAAACAATCCAACAAAAATTACTGACATGGACATAGAAGAGATTAAAAACAGGGTAAAAAAAGTAACTGCTAAAGTACTTGAGATTGATGAATCCGAAATATCGGATAATGCAAACTTTTCTTTCGATTTAGGGGCATCATCTATGCAAAGTATTTTGCTGATTGCCGGCTATCAGGAAGAATTCAACATTGAAATGGACGAAGAAAAATCACTTGAGATTCAGACAATTTCAGAAGCTGTCGACTTCATTAGCACATACCTCTTGTAAACTCCAAATTAACAATAAACCTATGTCTACAAGATCAGAAATCCACAAGCAGAACATTGTTAAGATATTCAATCCCAAATCAATTGCTGTTGTTGGTACCAACAATGTAAAAGGTACAGTTCCCTATGATATTTTATTCAACATACTGAAAACAGAATTTACAGGTGTTGTATTTCCTGTAAGTCCGGGTGAAAAATCTATATGTTCGGTCAAGGCATATAAATATGTAGTGGATATTACTGACCAGATTGATCTGGCTATCATTGTTTTTCCAAGTGCGGTTTGCCACATGGCTTTGGAGCAATGCGGGCAAAAAGGAATTAAAGGGGTGGTTATTATTTCAGCCGGTTTTAAAGAAGTCGGGGAAAAGGGACTGGAGCGGGAAAAGCAGCTCAGGCTGATTGCTGAAAAGTACGATATGTCAATAATCGGCCCTAATTGCCTGGGTATCATCAACACCGATCCGCTCATCAACCTTAATGCTTCATTTGCCCGTAAAATGCCTGAACAGGGTAATATAGGCTTCCTTTCGCAAAGTGGTGCACTCTGTACAGCTGTTCTGGACTATGCGCTTGCAAAGCATATAGGCTTTTCGAAATTTATAAGTTTCGGCAATAAAGCAGATATCAGCGAAATTGACCTGATCTATTATTTGATGGAGGATGACAAAACCAGGGTCATATTATTATATCTGGAAGAAGTCACGGATGGCCGTGCACTAATGCAGGCTGCTAAGGATGTTACAAGGCTGAGCGGAAAACCTGTCCTGCTCCTTAAGGCAGGCCGCACTGAGGCCGGAGCTTCAGCAGCTGCTTCTCATACCGGATCTCTGGCCGGAAACGACGAAATATTTGACGCAGCCTTTAAACAAGCCGGAATAATCCGCTGCGACAATATTGAAGAAATGTTTAATATCGCAATAGCATTTGCATATCAGCCGGCCCCCCGATCGAACAAGGTTGCCATTATAACTAATGCCGGCGGACCCGGAGTTCTGACAACCGATGCTGCCATACGTGACGGACTACAGCTTGCAAAGTTCTCGGAAGAAATCACCAGGGAGTTCAGGAAAGCTTTACCGGCAAATGCAAATATTAGAAACCCTGTTGATGTTGTCGGCGATGCCCGTGCCGACAGGTATAACATAGCTCTGAACGGAGCCTTCAGAGAAGATGATGTTGATGCAGTTTTCGTGATCCTTACACCTCAATCCATGACCGATATTGAAACCATTGCCAGAGAAGTGGTAAAAGTCTCAAAGCAATATTCCAAACCGGTTTATGCCTCCTTTATGGGTGAAGCCGATGTTGCGGCCGGAGTTGATATCTTACTTAGAAATAAAATTCCGCATTACATCCTCCCTGAATCGATGTGCCGGAGTTTCTCGAGGGTTTACCGCTTCTATCGCGACCTTGACAAGGACCCCCATCCGCAACACGTTTATACCGATGTTGACACAAAAACAGTCCACTCAATATTGGATGAAGCTATCCGTAATAATCATCTCTACCTGCCTGAAGATGAAGCCGGGAAGATTCTCAAGATATACGGTTTCCCAATAGTTGACGGCAAAGCGGCAACCTCATCTGACGAAGCAGCTTCAGTTGCTCAACATATCGGATTCCCAGTAGTAATGAAAATAATTTCAGATGATATTGTACACAAATCCGATGTTAAAGGTGTTGCATTAAATGTGAATTCAGGTGAAGAAGCCAGAAGCACCTATCTCACAATGACTGAGCAAATTTTGCTGGTTAAGCCAGAAGCCAGAATTAAAGGGATACTGATCAGCAAAATGATTTTGTCAGGCGAAGAAGTGATACTGGGGATTAAAAGGGATCCGTCATTCGGGCCCATCATAATGTTTGGACTTGGAGGAGTGTATGTTGAAGTCTTTAAAGATGTGAGTTTCAGGGTAACACCGATTGATGAGATAATTGCCGATTCTATGATAAAACAGATAAAATCCTATAAAATCCTTAAAGGGATCAGGGGAAAAATGCCGCGTGATATTCCGGCAATAAGAGAATGCCTTATAAGATTAAGCCAGCTGGCTCTTGAATGTCCTCAAATTAAAGAACTGGATATCAATCCTTTAATAGTACTTGAAGAAAATAAAGGATGTTATGTTGCCGATGCACGTATTATGCTCCAGGCTTCAACTGCAAAATGACATCTAAAAATCAAATCATCTAAAGCAAATTATCAATAACATTTAAAAAATTAAACTATGAGAATCATCATTAAAAAAGACCAGAGCGAGATTGGGAATTGGACAGCCTCGTACATTATCAATAAAATCAAAAAAGCTAATCCTACCAGTAAAAAGCCATTTGTACTGGGCTTACCCACAGGGTCTTCCCCCTTGCCTGTGTACAGGGAATTAATAAAAAGGCATAAGGCCGGTAAGATTTCTTTCAAAAATGTGGTTACTTTCAATATGGATGAGTATGTTGGTCTCGAGGAAAATCATACTGAAAGCTATCATTATTTCATGTTTGATAATCTTTTTAACCATATTGATATCCCAAGGGAAAACATTAACATTTTAAATGGAAATGCCAAAAATCTTGAAAAAGAGTGTGCCGATTACGAAAAAAAGATCCAGACTGTTGGAGGTATTGATTTATTCCTGGGAGGAATTGGTCCAGATGGCCATATTGCCTTCAACGAACCGGGATCTTCGCTCACTTCGAGAACAAGAGTTAAATCCTTAAGATATGACACCATTATTGCCAATTCGAGGTTTTTTGGCGGAGACGTGACCAAAGTGCCAAAACAGGCTCTCACGGTAGGTGTCGGAACAGTCATGGATGCTAAAGAAGTAATAATTGTCATATCAGGATTTAATAAAGCCCGTGCTCTGAAGGAAGTGGATGAAGGAGGGATAAGCCACATGTGGACTGCTTCAATCCTTCAGATGCACCAGAAAGGCATTATTGTTTGCGATGAACCTGCAACCTTGGAACTTCATGTTGAAACCGTAAAGTATTTTAAGGATTTAGAAAAATCAAGCTCATTTTAATCAGGGACTAATTACTTTATTAATAATCATCCAATCCGTTCGAAAATATGGCTTACAGGCATTTAACAAAAGAAGAAATAAACAGACTTCTTTCGCAAAATTGTTTTGCTGACAACTGGAACAACATTACCGTTACAGAAGGATTTTCTCCCGAAAATATTATACATACCCGGTTTGAAGGCAACATAAAACTGGGTATTTGTTCGGGAAAAATAGAAGCAGGAAAAAACATTTCAAAGACAAGCGGAATTTACTACAGCTTTATAAGTAATTGTGAAATTGATGATCATGTTTATATATCAGAAGTTAAAAACCTGTCAAACTATATAATCGAAGGGAATGTCGTCATCTCAAATGTCGGTACATTGGTTGTAAATGAAGAGTCATCTTTTGGTAATGGAACTGAGATTGAAGTTTTAAATGAAGGAGGCGGAAGAGAACTGCCAATCTTTGACAGGTTGTCCTCCCAAACAGGCTATTTAACAGTACTTTATCGCCACGACAAAGTTTTCACCGGCAAAATGCTTGGTTTAATCAGGGAATATTGTGAATCAAAACGTTCAAACCGGGGACTAATACAAACAGGAGCACGGATTCAGGATTCATTCATAATTAGGAATGTTTCGGTCGGGAGTTACGCTGTCATTTCGGGAGCCGGATTGCTTGAAGAAGGGACTATCCAAAGTTGCAAAGAGGCGCCTGTATTTATTGGCATAGGGGTTGTCGCCAAAAAGTTTATCGTTTTGTCGGGATCGAGAGTTGATAGCGGAGTAATACTTGATAAATGCTTTGTAGGCCAGGGAGTAATAATGGGCAAACAATTTTCAGCTGAGAACTCAGTGTTTTTTGCCAACTGTGAAGCATTTCATGGCGAAGCATGCAGCCTGTTTGCCGGACCGTATACTGTAACCCATCATAAATCAACCTTGCTGATAGCCAGTCTTGCGTCCTTTTTTAATGCAGGAAGCGGCACAAATCAGAGCAACCATATGTACAAACTTGGCCCTTTACATCAGGGTATTTTGGAGCGCGGTTCCAAAACAGGCTCTTTTTCATACCTGTTACTGCCGGTTCATATTGGAGCTTTTACTGTAGTAATGGGTAAACACTATACAAATTTTGACTCCTCAGATTTCCCGTTCTCATATATCTCAGAAGAAAAGGGAAAAAGCGAGCTTACCCCGGCGATGAATCTTTTCACTGTTGGTACCCGCAGAGACATTGATAAATGGCCTGCAAGAGACAGAAGAAAGGATCCGGATAAATCCGACCTGATCCATTTTGATCTGTTCAATCCTTACATTGTCGGTAAAATTATTAACGGGATCAATATTCTTAATGAACTTACTGAAAAAACTGATAAAAAACAAGACTTTATCATTTATAAAGGAATAAGCATCCATCGGCTCCTTTTAAAAACCGCCCGGAAATATTATGAAATGGCCCTTAAATTATTTATTGGTCAGGAGGTTATTGGGCGTATTCATGATTTGAATAACAATTCCTCGCTGACAGATTTAAGAAATATGCTTACAGCTCAGGGTACAGACGGAACAGGTAAATGGCTGGATATATGTGGATTGTTCTCCCCTGCAAGTAATATTGATGAGCTGATTGCCTCGGTAAAGACCTGCAAAATAAAGTCAGTTAACGAATTAAATGAAAATTTAGCTTCAATTTATAACAACTACGATAAGTATACCTGGGTATGGTGTTCCAGCCTCATTGCTCAGCAAACCGGCTTTAAACCTGAAAATCTCGCGGTTGATGGTTTAGCACAGATTATTGCCGACTGGAAAACAAATGCCATTAAACTCAATAATATGATCCTGAAGGATGCTGAAAAAGAGTTCGACCCTGGCAGCAAAATTGGATTTGGAATTGATGGTGATTCAGACACCATGGATGATGATTTTCAAACTGTCCGTGGAGAATATGACAAAAATAAATTTGTAATCAGCCTTAAAAAAGAATCTAATGAAATTGAAGAGAAAGCTGACAGGCTAATTGCTGTTCTCGAAACCTTCAAATAATATAATCAAAGCAGATAGTCATGATAAAGCTTAAGTTCAAATCACTTAATAAAACCGGATTGTCTGCATTTATGACCACACTGGTTGGGATCAATCTGATATCTTTTCCGGTGTTTGCCGGAAAGGATCTGAGAACCTCGTTTATATACGATAGTCTCAAACGGACTTTTAATATTCATATTCCGTCATTTTATGATAAATCTATACAGGTTCCGCTGGTTATTGCATTACATGGAAGGGGTGCAAACGGAGCGAGCATGATTATTCTTACCCATAAAGGTTTTAATAAAATGGCCGATAATGATGGATTCATAATGGTTTATCCGGATGGAATTGAGCTGAACTGGAATGACGGCAGAATGGATGAAGAAGCAAACGATCGTGCACACCGGGAAAATATAGATGATGTCGGCTTTTTATCTGCATTAATAGATTCCATGATCAATGATTATAACATAGATCCAAAACGGGTTTACGTGACAGGTATATCAAACGGAGCTATAATGTCATATCGCCTGGCTTGTGAATTATCCCATAAAATTACTGCAATAGCTCCGGTTGACGGGAATATTCCGATCCTGATTTTTTCTGAATGCTCTCCGTCCCGAGCCGTTTCAGTACTGGCCATTAATAATACAGATGATCCTCTGGTTCCGTTTGAGGGAGGTTATATTTATGGAATCCGAAAGATAAACCTGGGTAAAGTTTTATCTGTTAATGAATCAATAGAATTCTGGGTAAACAGGAACAGGTGTTCAGTTATACCTGTCGTGACTGAAGAGCCCGACATGGATCCCAAAGATGGTACAAGAGTAACAGTGAAGCAATACTGCAATGGTCTTGACGGAACAGAAGTAGTTCTTTATGCTGTTGAAGGCGGTGGACATACCTGGCCCGGAGGCGTTCAGTATTTGCCTGCAAGGGTTATAGGAAAAACTTGCAAAGATTTTGATGCCAATGAAGTCATCTGGTCGTTTTTTAAGAAACATTCCAGGTAGTTGATTGTATCTGTAATATATAAACAGGGAGGATAGCTATTAGTACAAAATCTTTTCAGGAACGAGGCTGGCTGAAGCTTGATAATGCTGCGAAACTGTTTCCGGCAATTATTTCGGAAGATCTTACCTCTGTTTTCAGGGTAACTGCATCGCTGAAGGAACCTGTAAAATATTCGGCAATCAGGGAAGCTGTGGCAATAACCTCACATAGATTTCCATATTTCAGCGTTTCCCTGGGAAGCGGGATATTCTGGCATTTCCTTGAATTTAACGATCAGCTGCCGCGTATCCAGGTCGAAGAAGAAATCCCCTGTACTGCCTTTGCCGTTAAGAGAAGAAACGAACCCTTGTACAGGGTGATAATTAAAGGCAAAAGGATTTCCGTTGAGTTCACTCATATACTGACCGATGGCGGAGGTGGACTGGAATACCTGAAATCCCTGGTTTATACTTACCTGACACTTACAGGTAAACATATCAGTACACCAGGAGAAATAATCCTGCCTGGAACGCCGGTATCCAAAGAGGAGTCCGAAGACGGATATATCAAGTTTTTTCAAAAACTGCCCCCTCCGTCAAAGCTTGTCAGAGCCTGGCATCTTCCTTTCAAGCTTAATAAGAGACCACGGTTGAGAGTAATTCGGGCTGAGATCAAAGTTGATGAAATCCTGGCAATATCGCGTAAGCTTAAAGTGTCTGTTACCGAGTATTTTGTATCAGTCTACTTTTTTTCACTCCAGAAGATTTTTATTTCCTCCAAAGGTTTTGGCAAAAAAGAAAAGAGAAAAGTATTGAGGATTGAAGTGCCGGTTAACATGAGAAACAAGTTTCCCACCAGGACAATGCGTAATTTTTCTCTTTTTGTGCTGCCGGAAATTGATGTGCGACTGGGAACTTACACATTTGAAGAGATACTCAAATCAGTTCATCACCAGCTGCAGATAAGTACCGATATCAAACAGATATCACGATTCCTGTCATCGAATGTAAGTTATGAAAAGCTTTTAATCATCAGGATAATGCCCCTTTTCATTAAAAAAATGGTTACTGCTGTCATTTACAGAAACCTTGCTTCAAAACGATGGACAGGTATGGTTACCAATCTTGGACTGGTAACTCTTCCGGGAGAAATGGAGGATATGATTGATTCGTTCGAGCTCATTCCGACTCCACCCAATAGAAAAGTGAAATCAGGCTGCGCGTTGCTTTCGTATAGAGACAAGCTAAGGATCTGTTTCTGTGATATCACACAATCAACTGAGGTTGAACGGCATATTTTCAGGCATCTTTCGGATGCCGGTATTCACGTTAAGATTTTGAATAACAATTATAAGCACGGAGTATGACTTTATGCGTCAATTGCGGAGTTGAGCTGGATGACGGACTGAAGATATGCCCTCTTTGCGGAAAGGATCCTGAAAATAAAGGAGAACAGGAAAAAATTTCCGGTAATTATCCTTCGGATATCATTCAGCTTGAAAAAAAGGAAACCAGAAGGTATCTCTGGGAACTAAGCGGAATAATAGCCTTTTCCGGGATCGCTGTTTGTACTATCCTTGACCTGTTAACAGGCAAAGGGTTGAACTGGTCGCTCTTCTCCGACGTTTCAATAACAGCCGCATGGGTAATCCTGACACTTTACCTGTTTGCATACAAAAGAACTTTGATAATAGTAACCTTACAGATGCTTGCAATTCTGACAGCTCTCTATTTTATTGACCTTATCGCCACCGGTAGGGAATGGTTCTTTCCGGTTGGCCTTCCGGTGACGTTTGCCGGATTTATTGCAGCAGGAACTGTAATTGTTCTCTACAGGGTAGTCCATTTAAAAGGGATGAATATAATCGCGTCAGGATTTATTGCATTATCAGGATATTGCATTATAACAGAAATAATATTTGATAAATACCTGCGCGGCTTTGTGGATTTGCAATGGTCGCTCATCGTAGCCGTTTCAATTCTTCCAATAGCGCTGTTATTCTTCTTCTATCACTACCGGCTGAAAAAGGGGAACCGGCTTGACAGCATTTTCCATATCTGAGATCAGGGATTGGCAACAAGCGTCTATCCTTCTCCGCCAACCGGTTGATTCGGCTGGCGAAGCAAGGCAAAAAAAGAGCGCTGAGTTTTTCACTCAGCGCTCTTTTATTTATAGTGTGAACCCTTTTATTTACCTTCGTGATGCATAAACGTTGCCCGACTCTCTGTGGCTGCTGCTTTTTTCAGAAGCGGTTCTGCCCTGCGGGGCTGCCTGTCCGGTACTGCTATTCCTTCTGCTGTCAGGTGCGGCGGGGCTGACACGCGTTGCCGACTGGCTTTCTGGTCTGGCAGGCTCTGTCCTTTGAACCGTTGCAGGCTGGCGGGAAGGTCTCGCAGGTTCTGACCTTTGCACCGTTGCCGGTTGGCTGGAAGGTCTGGAAGGCTCTGTCCTTTGCATCGTTGCCGGTGAGGAGTTACTCCTTTCAGAGGCAGGAAGCTGTTCGCGTGTTGACTGAGATGGTGCTGGCCTTCTCTTCTGATTGTTCATGGCCGGACTGTCCCTCATTCCGGGATTCTGACCGGAATGTACCCTTGAATAGAACTTTTCACCCTCTCTTCTCTGTTCAGGACGGCTGTAAGTGGATCTAAAGTGCCCTTCATTCATCTTTTCATCCATAAAGGGTGAGTGATGGCGTATATTTCTGAAGTAAAAGTCCTCGTATCCGGTGTAGCGGAAGCTATCCCATGGGCGGTAGTGTGAGTAGTAATAATGAAACCTGTTGTAGTGATATCCGTAGTAATAGTGCCAGTACCACGGGGTCCATCCGTACCACCAGGCAGGCCAGTAACCCCACTCCCATTCCGAGTGCCAGACCATGTAACCAGGTCTGTAGATGTATCTTATTACCGGCCAGCCGGCAACTTCATAGTATGTGGTAATAACCATATTCCTGTGTGCCTTCCTGGCAGCTTTTCTATTATAACCGTAGTTGTAGTTATCAGCATAAATTGGTTCAATTATATAATTTCTTCCGTATAAAGCTTCATCACCGATGAGCTGTATCTGCACTGATCCGTTACGGAATTTCTGGACGGTGATAACAGCTACATCCTGAGTTTCATTGCGGTCGAGGGCTACCCTTAGCACGATGTTGTGGACATCCCTGTCGACATAGTCTGAAACCATAATGTAGTCGACCATGTTGTCACCATTGAGGTCAAGGTTGTTGATCCTGGAATTCATATCGTTCAGGCTTCTCTCAAAGCCTTCAAGAGTCCTGGATTCCTGGAAGAGATCCATCACGGCATAGAGGTTAAGATTGTCCCCCGGCCTGCCGAGGTATTCCTTCGGCCATTCGCCTGCCATGATTGTGCCCCATCCTGCGAGCAGGAGTGCGAGGATTGATGTGATAACTGACTTTTTCATTGTTTTAAGTGTTAGAAGAACTGTCTCTTCACACTATAGAATTCAAAAGGTGTGCCAAAATATTAATGTGACGCGTAAGTGGCTGATAAATAACAAATAACGGTTTAAGGTACGAGGTGCGAGGTGTGGAGAAGGACAACAATTGTCGTGCGATCTTGCAGTCATGCAGTCCGGTTGCGGATTCAGGTTTTATGAACTCTGGAAAATAATGTATATTTTTAATGTGGATGAATCAGTATTTTGCAGTGCATAATCTGAATATCAAAAGATAAATATGGACCACAATCTGAAAAAACTGATAGCAGATGGTGAAAATCAGCAGCTTGACTTTAAATATTGCGTGTCTGACAGCAGAAAGATCGCCAGGACATTGTCAGCTTTTGCAAACAGCGACGGCGGAAAATTGCTTATCGGGGTAAGGGATAACGGAAGTATAGC
>Ga0315295_10003867_pt1 | contig 12717 bp, 12 predicted proteins | sample YL17G14_0_MG_FD_204453 | JGI IMG/M metagenome (GOLD analysis project Ga0315295, IMG submission 204453) | Sediment microbial communities from Yellowstone Lake, YNP, Wyoming, USA - YL17G14_0 | ecosystem: Environmental > Aquatic > Freshwater > Lake > Sediment | place: USA: Wyoming | collected... | reverse complement strand
AGGCCTACTTTTATGGTGGGGACATACATGGGAGGGTGGGACGTTACAGGCGCTTATGCCTGCAGGGGGGTCAAGAGCAATGGCAGCGTGGGGACAAGCGAGGTGAACGTTCAATTGGGAAGGAAGCTGGGGGTGGCCCCGTTTCTAGGCAGCATAGAGGTGAGCAGCATAACGCGATATGTTTTTGTGGATTTCATGAATCCCACAAGCATGGCGAACGATTTCAAGCAGGAGATATCCTTCCTTATGATCCAGAGTAAGGATCTTTCCGAACAACTGCTTGTCGGTTCCGGTTCAACGGACCATCCCGACAGCCAGTACTACCTGAACTTTGAAGTTTATGCCAAAAACCTGTATAAAAAGGGCATAAGCGTGAACTTCATTTTCCATTCCGTCGGTATGAATTACCGCCAGCCTTTCGATGGGCTTGAATTCATCTCAACCAACCTTTTCAGCAGAAAGATTCTGGACGGGACCATGGATATCGGGCTTGAGGTCACGGTCCCGCTGTCAAAAAGCCTTACATTGAAGAGCAGGTCGGATGTTGTGACGGATAATATCGGTAAAATTGATCGGGATGTTCCGGGATCTTCATATACGCAGGAGCTGTCATTTGACCAGTTGGTCAATAAGGATCTTTCTTTCAATGCGTTCTATAGGTATTATTTCGTTCCAAGCAGGAAAGACCAGTTTTTCGTAACGGTCCCGGAGGCTTCGGACCTTATTGGTCTCGGCCTCGTTTACAGGTTTTAGACAAAAAAAAGCCCTGATGGTATACTAGGGCGGCAAGGAGAAAAGTATGAAGAAGATCTTTCTGATTTTATTAATAGTGTTTGGTGCGGCAGGATATTGTTTTTCGGCTGCGACTAAGGAAGCAGTTGTTTCGACAAGGGAGGCAGCAAAGGCACCCGTGCCGATCCTAATTACTCGTGAGGCAGTTATTTCGACAAGGGAAGCAGCAAAGGCATCCGTGCCGATCATCATTACTCCTGAAGCGGTTCCGATGCGCGAATCCGCAGTTAAATCTCAACCCGTTCAGCTGAAGTTCAGGGACGTCCCCGACGACCACTGGGCGGCAAGCTCTGTTTACGATCTTGTGAGCATGGGGGTGACCCAGGGATATCCGGACGGAACGTTCAGGGGGAACAATAACATTACCAGATATGAGACAGCGATGTTCCTCTCCAAGCTTGCCAATGCTGTTGGAAAGTCCGGCGACGAAGCCGAGATAGCTATTGAAAAGCTTAAGGATGATATAAGGGCCGATATAAGGGGTTTGCGTGCGGATATTGCGGAACTTAAGCGCATGCCCGAAGAACAGCAGGAAAAACCGATCTCCGGTTCATATTCAGCCAGCATGACGTTCGGCAATCTTGTGGCAGGGAACGCATCGGTTGAGGGCCAGACCGCGCCAGTAGGGCCGCTCGTTAGGTATAGGCTTAAAACGACATTCACAAAGAGCATAAGCGAAACCGCAAAACTGAAAGTGAATATTGACACAATGGATTCAGGTTTTGGCGGCGGATCAAGCGATCTTTCGACAAGGATACTTGATGTGGCTGGCGACCTGCAGCTCTACATCGGGCTTGAAAATCCCGTAAATGTCAACGTGACAAGCGGTCCGGGGCCTGTAGTACACACAGAGGAAGCGGACGCGAACGGCAATTATATAGCCAGGTCGGAGAACGGGGTCGTTTATATGCGCCCCTGGAACAGCATAATGTTCTCCTCAAAAGTATGGGGGATGGACCTGGGGCTTGGATATATCGCAAGAAAGGTAAGCACGTTCGGCGAGGTTGAAGTGAACCAGGTCAAGACAGCGATCGGCTATAATTTTCCGGGGATCTATTTTTTCCCGACCTTTAAACTGAACACCAACATAGATTATCTTTCCAATAGGCCACAGGCCAATCCGCCGGGCCCGAATGACACGAAGTTCACTTTTGATACTTCCTTTATGCTGAGCCAGAAATTAAAGATGGGCATGCTTTACAGTTTTGGGCAGGGAGACGCCCCTCATAACTCGATGTACGGCATGGACTTTGACCTGCTCGACATCTGGGATTCGGGGACCATGCTTTCGTTCAAATACAAGAAAGTCGGCACTCAGTATCTTTACGAGAATGCGACGCTTAACGAGGACCTGTTCGCCGGACTCGATGTTTTTAATAGGTATATAGGCAACGGCAGCGGGCTTGGCGTGGTGGATATTGGAACTGAACTTACCCAGGTGCTTACTGAGAACGTCAAGATCGTTGGAAAAAGCGACTGGAGGCTCGCCGCGGATAATTCATACGACAGCGATTTTCCGCAATGCAGCCTGGTTCTGGAAGGCGGGGTCGACTGGAACCTTGCGACCGACACGGTGCTTAACGCGCTGTACCGCGTTGAGAGCATGCCGGCGGCAGATGATAAATCGACAGATCTGACGCAGATCAGCTTGTCTTATAAGTTCTAAAGTTGGACCTGAATAACATAAGAACAAGAATAGTCGGCAAAAAGATACTGTTCATGGAAGAGGTCGACTCCACAAATGCCGAGGCACGCCGCCTTGTCAAGCTCGGCGAAAAAGAAGGGACGGTCGTTGTAGCCGCGTCCCAGGTGAAAGGGAAGGGGAGATTTGACAGGCGATGGATATCGCCGACTGGCGGCATTTACCTTTCGATAATACTGAACCCCTATGTAAGTCCCTCCAAACTCCCTATCTTGACCCTGCTTTCCGCTGTTGCCGTGGTCCGTACCATTAGGGGCCTTACAAAGCTGGATGCTGCGGTGAAATGGCCGAATGATATTGAAATATCGGGCAAAAAGGTGGGGGGCATACTTTGCGAGGCCGTAAAAAACACGATAATCATCGGCATTGGCATAAATCTAAATGCCGGATTGAGCCTTTTCCCCCCTTCCTTGAAAAAACAGGTGACTTCCTTGAAATTTGAGACGGGAGCCAGTTTGAAAAGAGATAAAGTGATAACGATACTTCTTGAGGAATTTGATAAGCTTTACAGCGATTTTCTGCACAGCAAACAGGACGAAATAGTTTCCGAATGGAGCAGCTTTTGCCGGACCCTTGGGGACAAGGTAAAGGTGGAGACAACGGATGGGATCGTCAGCGGATTTGCGGAAAAAGTGGGCAGCAGGGGAGAGTTGCTAGTTCGGGGCTATGATGGTAAAATTAAAAAAGTATTTTCCGGGGACGTAATAAAGGTCAATTTGGAGCATTTATGAGCTATATTAGAGGAATAAGAGGGGCAATATCTGTATCAAAGAACACTAAAGATGAGATAGTCTCATCTGCCAAATCGCTTTTGCGTAAAATTGTCAGCTTGAATAAGATGAAAATCGAGGATATAGCCAGCATTGTATTTTCAGTGACAAGAGATCTGAACGCGGAATTCCCCGCGATAGCGGCAAGGAAGCTCGGATGGAAGAACGTGCCGCTGCTTTGCACGTACGAAGTGGACGTTCCCGGATCGCTTCCGCGATGCATCCGGGTACTGATGCATGTGAATTCGAAAAAGAGCCAATCGGCGATAAAGCATGTTTATTTAAATGATGCAAAGAAGCTCAGGCCTGACCTGGGCTGATCTGGAGGTTTTTTTTATGATGATAATAATGAGGTCCGATGCCACAGATGAACAGATAAATCATGTGACGGAATCTTTGAAGAAGATGGGATTTGGGGTCCATCTTTCAAGGGGGATAGAACGCACTGTGATCGGCGCAATCGGTGATAAAAGGACAGTCGCTATAGAGAACCTATTGGTGCTTCCTGGAGTTGCGGAGGTCGTCCCCATCAGGAAGCCTTTCAAGCTGGTATCCAGGGAATTCAAGAAAGAAGACACTATTGTTGATATAGGCCACGGCATAAAAGTGGGCGCGACCGCGCCGATATGCATCATTGCAGGCCCGTGCTCCGTTGAATCAAGGGAACAGATAATCGAAACCGCCGAGATAGTTAAGAAAGCGGGAGCAAGAGGACTGAGGGGAGGGGCTTTCAAGCCGCGCACATCCCCATACTCGTTCCAGGGATTGGGCGAAGAAGGATTAAAATACCTTTCCGAGGCAAGCAAGAAAACGGACCTTCCTGTCGTGACCGAAGTAATGGACACGCGGGATGTGGAACTTGTTAAGAAATACGCCGATGTCATGCAGATAGGCGCAAGGAACATGCAGAACTTCAATCTTTTGAAAGAGGTCGGGAAAACCAAAAAGCCTGTCCTGTTGAAGAGAGGGCCGGGTTCGACCATCGAAGAGCTGCTAATGGCGGCGGAATATGTGATATCCGAGGGCAACAAGAACATTATTCTTTGCGAAAGAGGGGTAAAGACGCCGGAAACTTACACCAGGAATACGCTCGACCTTAATGCGATACCTGTAATTAAAAAGTTGACGCATTTACCGGTAATTGTTGACCCAAGCCACGGTATCGGCGTATGGGATCTCGTCCCCGCAATGGCAAAAGCATCGATCGCTGCCGGGGCAGACGGCCTGATAATTGAAGTCCATCCAAAGCCGGAAGAGGCTCTGTCGGACGGAGCTCAGTCATTAAAACCTGATAATTTCGCGCTATTAATGAAAGACCTTAAGAAAGTGGCGGAAGCTGTCGGAAGAACGATGTAAATGAAGATCAACCTCGCGGGATATAACCTCGATTCCACCGTGATCGAGGAGTTGAAAAAGCTTTCTCCTGAACGGGCCGATGTCACGCCCGAAACGCTATCCGCTTCTTATGCAAGGATAAGCAGGGATCCCCGCCCGATCGATGAGCTGCGCAAGGCTGCAAGGGCCGAGGTAGAAAAAGCAAGAAAGTCCAATCAGGCCATTATATTCAAGATGGGGCACCACTCAGTCGCTGAGCACGCGGTTTTTAATTTCGATGTCATCGGTGTTTCAAGGCTTGCCGTTGAATCACTCGAACATTTCAGGTTGTGCTCTTTCACGGAAAAATCACAGCGGTATATAACTCTTGGCGATGACTATGTGGTTCCCGATGAGATAAAGACATCGCCGTTCATCAAAGAATACAGATCAATAATAATGCTCCAGAACGATTTTTATCATCGGGCATATGAAAAATTCAGGGAATATGTTTTTGCCAAACACAAGGATCTTGCGAAAGATGAAAAGAACCAAAATCTTCTTGAAGGCTGGGCAAAAGAGGATGCCAGATATGTTACTGCGCTTGCGACACAGGGTCAGCTCGGGATGACCATCAACGCCAGGAACCTTGAATTGATGGTAAGGCGGTTCGCATCAAGCAGATATTCGGAAGTTCAACAGATAGGGCAGGAAATATATCGGCTGGCAAAGGAAGTTGCCCCTTCGATAATACTTTTCACGGAAGCGAACGATTATGATTCTAAAACATATGAAGAATTAGCGAAATTCAGAAAACTGGAAGCGAAAAGGGGTATGCAGAAAAATCTTGTTACTCTCGAGGACTATTCAAGGGATGCCGATGACATGGTCATCGCATCACTTTTGCATACGGTTTCCAAAGCGTCTTTTACGGATTGCAGGAAAGCAGCCTCAAAGATGACGGCAGCAAGGAAAAAGGAGATCATAAAGGCCGCATGTAAACGCATGGAGTTCTACGATGCCATGTTACGAGAATTCGAATTTGCAAACCTTACATTTGATCTGGTGATCTCCGCATCCTGCTTTGCCCAGTTAAAGCGCCACAGGACGGCTACTATAACTACCCAGGATTATGATCCATCCCTTGGAGTGACCGTCCCGCAAGCGTTTTATGACGCCGGCATCGCCAAGGAATTCAAGGAAATACTCCACAGGACGGAAGACCTCTATTATGAAATGGAGCCGAAGCTGGGAGTATTCGCCCAGTATATCCTGACAAATGCGCACAGGCGGAGAGTTCTGCTCGGGGTTAACGCTAGGGAGCTTTACCATATATCACGATTAAGGGAAGACGCGCACGCCCAGTGGGACATAATGGAGGTTTCCACCGAGATGTCAAAGCTCGCGAAAAAGGAAATGCCGCTTACATTCATGCTGATCGGCGGAAAAGACAGATATCCAGAGCTTTATAAGAAGGTTTACGGTGTTCCGCCGAAATTGACGCCGCCTAAATAAACTTCCCGATCTTATCAATTAATTCCTCGATCCCTGTTCCTTTAAGCGCTGATATCGCAACCGCGGGGGAATATTTATTCAATAGGACTTTTGAATCGCCGATATACCTGTCAAGCTTGTTAAATACGGTCAGAATGGGCTTGGTTATGGCTGAGAGGTCCTCGAGGACCTTGTATGTCGAATCTATCTGCTGCATGAAATTCGGGTGCGAAATATCCACGATGTGTATCAGAAGATCGGCCTCTGTCACTTCTTCAAGAGTTGCCCTGAACGATTCTATCAGGTCATGGGGCAGGTCCTGTATGAATCCGACGGTATCGGTCAAAAGTATTTCTTTTTTATCCGGCATTTTCAAGATCCTTGTCACGGGATCGAGAGTGGCGAAAAGTTTATCCTCAACTGTAACGCCGGCTTTCGTCAGGGTGTTTAGGAGAGTTGATTTGCCAGCATTGGTATATCCTACTATAGCAGCGACAGGGACTTTCGATCGCCTTCTTCTTTCTCTTCTGATGCTCCTGTGATCCCTTACTTCTTCCAGCTCTTTTTTAAGCTGGGATATCCTTTTCCTTATGCGGCGCCTGTCCATTTCAAGCTTGGTTTCACCGGGGCCCCTGGTACCGATGCCGCCCCCCAGACGCGAGAGTTCGATACCTTTGCCGGAAAGATGCGTAAGAGTATAATTGTCCTGTGCGAGCTCCACCTGGAGCTTTCCTTCTTTTGTATGGGCATGCTGCGCGAAAATATCAAGTATGAGGCCGGTGCGGTCAATAACTTTGACTCCAAGCTCTTCCTGAAGGTTCCTTACTTGAGATGGGGAAAGGTCGCAATTGAAAATAACGATATCTGCATTTGCAGCTGCGCAGGCGGCTTTTAGCTCTGTAACCTTGCCTTCGCCTATGTAATACCTGATATCGGGCTTGTCCCGCGACTGGATTACCTCGCCGGCGGATTCGGCCCCCGCGGTCTTCGCGAGCGCTTCAAGCTCGACCAGGTCGTAGGGATCTATCTTATCTTTTTTTAAGCTTACGTCAACAAGGACAGCGCGCTCGGTCTTATTCATTCTTCAGTTCACGCTGCATAAGGGAGGATATTGCCTTGAAGGGATCTTTTCCTTCATAGAGGACGGAATAAACCTCTTCGGTTATAGGCATTTCGATCTTTAATCTTCTTGATAGTTCCCTTGCGGCCTTGGATGTTGGGACGCCTTCGGCCACGTCATACATTTTTGTGATAATGTCCTTGAGCTTCCGCCCTTTTGCGATCTCAACTCCGACCTGGTGGTTCCTCGATAATGTGCTTTCGCAGGTGGTTATCAGGTCGCCAATGCCGGAAAGCCCGCTGAAAGTCTCGCTTTTGCCGCCCATTGCAACTCCCAGCCTCATTATCTCGGTAATTCCCCTGACCATAAGGGCTGATTTAGCGTTATTACCGAGCATTAATCCGTCCGCCACCCCGGCAGCTATTGCTATGACGTTCTTCAAAGCGCCTCCAAGCTCGACTCCTATCATATCGGTATTGGTATAGACCCTGAACCTGCCGCTGTTCAATATTTCCTGAACGAATTTCGCCGCTTCTATATTATCGGATGCGGCTACCGTGGCGGCAGGAAGTCCCCTTGCGATCTCCTTTGAAATGTTCGGCCCGGATATGACGGTGACCTTTTCACAGGGGAGTTCTCCCTTGATGATTTCCGACATCCTTTTTTGTGTCTCTATCTCAAGGCCTTTCACGGCGCTTATGATGACAGCTTCTTTTTTAATGAACCTTGACGCGTTCCTCAAGGTCTCCCTAAGGTACTGCGATGGAGTGGAAAATATAATGATGTCGCAAGACGCGGCTTTTTTAAGATCGGTCGTTGAATCAATATTCTGCGGGAGCGGAAACCCGTTCAGGTATTTCTTGTTCTCTCTCAGCTCTTTTATGCTTTTTGCTACGTCTTCCTCGTAAGACCATATAGTGACTTCATGCTTGTTCTCCGCGGCAAGTATGGAAAGGGTTGTGCCCCATGCCCCGGCTCCAATGACGGATATTTTGCTCATTTTTTCCCCCAGATCTTCGGCTCGGTGCCGGAAAGGAGCCTCTTAATGTTTGGCACATGCTTGTATATGACAAGGATCGCAACGATAACGGCAGCGATCGAATATTCAACCGGTTTGTGGAATGTGAACATCAATACTATAAGAAGAAGAACCCCGCCTATTGACGTGACAGAGACATATCTTGTTGCGGCTATAGCGGCCGCAACGTAGATCATAGCGATAATAAAAAGATCAGGCGCGATGCCCAGTAATACTCCGAGGCCGGTCGCGGAGCCCTTCCCGCCCTTGAATCCGATATAAACAGGATACATGTGGCCCATAACAGCAGCGATGCCGGATATAACTATCACAGCAGGGGAGGCCGGGACCATAGCCTGAGCTATATAGACAGCAATGGCGCCTTTTAACAGGTCAAGTATGAACACCGCCATGGCGGGAGCTGTGCCGAGCGTCCTGTAGATGTTCGTTGCCCCAATGTTCCCGCTGCCGACCTTCCTTATGTCAATTTTCCGCAGCTTGCCGGCGATGACGCCGAAGGGAATGGAGCCGATCAGATATCCGATAATTATTGGTAAAATTATATTTAGGATCATTCGGTGCGTATTTTACGACAGAAAAGGAAACCTTGCAACCAGTCTCCATTTCCTGTAAGATGACCGAGTTTTTGAAAAGGAGATTTATATGGTAACAATAGCGATCACAGAAGCAAAAACCGGAGTGTCAATAGAGACGGACGGAGGCCTGTTCCAGGTCATAGATTACAAGCACAACAAAACTGCGCAACAGGCCAATATTAAGATCAAGATGAAAAATATGATCACCGGTGCCATAGTTGAGAAATCTTTCAGGCCCGCCGAAAAGATCGAAAAAGCCCACATAGATTACAGGAACATGCAGTATCTTTACCGTCAAAAAGACGATTTCACCTTCATGGACCAGGAATCTTTTGAGCAGGCAACACTGACCAGGGATAAGATCGGCGAAGCGGCCGGTTATATCAAGGAAGAATCCCTTGTTACGCTGATGTACTATAAGGACCAGATTATCGGCGTTAATATACCGAATTCAGTGGAGTTAAAGATCGTCGAGACCGAGCCGGGATACAAGGGCGATACCGTTCAGGGTGCCATGAAACTGGCAAAACTTGAAACGGGCATATCCATCCAGGTGCCGTTGTTCATAAATGAGGGCGATTCAGTGAAAGTGGATACAAGGACCGGCAAATACATTGAAAGAGTTTAGTGTTGCATTATATATCGGGATAATGTAAAATCTGGAGTTTGTTATGGACCTAGATCTGGTAAAAAAGATAATCAAAATAGCAGAAGAAGCGGACATCTCCGGCCTTGCCGTGGAGCAGGCGGGCTTCAGGGTAGAGGTCAAGAGAGAAAAGCAGGTCATAGCCGCAGTACCCCAGCAGAATATAGTGCATCAATCAGCCACCTCCTCAGCACCTTCCAAACCGAAACAGGAAGAAGAAGAGGGCGTTACGGCAATAACAGCACCGATGGTAGGGACTTTTTACAGGTCGCCGTCGCCGGATTCCTCCGCGTATGTTGAAGTAGGAGACAGGGTGGAACCCGGAAAGACCGTTTGCATAATCGAAGCGATGAAGCTTTTCAACGAGATAGAATCGGAGATAAGAGGAGAGGTCGTGAAGGCCCTCGTTGAGAACGGCCAGCCTGTTGAATACGGGCAGAAATTATTCCTGATCCGCAAGGAATAATGAGCTTAACCGGCAAAAGGTGGCAGATCAGCCGCCAGGAAAAAGAAGCCGCCCAAGAGATATCCAAAGCATCCAAAATATCCACAACACTCGCGCAGGTACTAATTAACAGGGGATTATCCGGAATATCAGAGATCGATGCGTTCATTACGCCGAAACTCAATTTCCTTTCAAATCCTTATGATATTCCAGGCATGGAAAAAGCCGCTCAAAGGGTCCTGTCAGCAAAGGAAAGGGGAGAACGCGTCGCGGTATACGGCGATTATGACGTCGACGGCGTTACGGGCACGGCGATCCTTCTATTAACGCTGAAAGATCTCGGGATAGATGCCACATATTACATCCCGCACAGGTACAGCGAAGGCTATGGCCTGAACAACAGAGCGATAAAAAAACTTTTTGATGAAGGCGTAAAACTGATATTGACAGTCGACTGCGGAATAAGCAACGTGATAGAGATAGAATATGCCAATTCTCACGGGATGGAAGTCGTTATTACGGACCATCATAATCCTCCTGACATACTTCCGAAGTCCCATTCGACGGTTAATCCGAAATTGATAGACGGCGACCACAGGGCCAGGGAGCTTTCGGGCTCAGGGGTAGCCTTTAAATTCGCGTGGGGGCTTTACAGGGCCGCGGGTATAAAGGACAGCGCGAACCTTATGGAAATGATAGACCTGGCGGGCCTCGGCACTATCGCGGATATAGTCCCGCTTCTTGACGAGAACAGGATACTGGCGATATACGCGATCAAAAGCATGAACGATTGCAAAAGGATCGGGCTTAAGAGCCTGATGGATGCGGCCGGCATCAAGAAAAGGATAACAGCGAGCACTGTCAATTTCGCCATATCACCGAGATTGAATTCCGCCGGCCGCCTTGAACACGCATCGCTGAGCGTCGAGCTTCTTATTACAAAGGACGAACTGAAGGCGAAGAAACTGGCGCTCGAGCTGAACAGGTTGAATTCTGAAAGGCAGAGCATAGGCAGACAGATACAGGAGGAGGTCTTCGCAAAGATAGGGGACAAACCCGAAAGATCGATCGTGCTCTGCGGGAATTCGTGGAATCCCGGGGTCATCGGCATAGTCGCCTCACAGGTGGTGGACAGGTATTACAGGCCGGCAGTCCTTATAGGCGTAAATGAGGGGGTAGGAAGGGGCTCGGCAAGGTCCATAGACGGAATAAACATTTTTAATGTCCTCAAAGAGTGCAGGGACCTGTTCACGGATTTCGGGGGGCACAAGAAAGCGGCCGGTTTTGAAGTTGTTGAGGGGAATATCCCGGAGCTAACGAGGCGGCTTAAAGAGCTGATCGACGGCCTTGTTTCAGATGAGGAGCTTGTTCCCACGCTTGAGATAGAAGCTGCCATTGATCCTAAGGAGATCACGATGGGACTTGCTTCAGAACTTGAGCTTCTCCATCCCCACGGCGAAGAAAATCCGCCGCCTGTCTTTGTAAGTTATGGATTGAAACTTATCGATATGAGACGGGTGGGCGACGGCACGCATTTAAAATCAAGGTTCACGGACGGAAGGATCACTTTGGATTCGATCGGGTTTTCAATGGGAGAGCTGGCATCAAAATTAAAGCTGGGAGACTTGTATGATTTAGCTTATAATTTAGAGGTGAACGAGTTCAACGGCCTTGAATCGGCCCAGTTGAACCTTGTTGACATAAGGAACGAGGAAAAGCAATGAAAGTATTGGTCATAGGGAGCGGCGGAAGGGAACACGCGCTTGTTTGGAAGATAGCGCAGAGCAAAAATGTAGATAAGATTTACTGCGCCCCGGGAAATGCAGGCATCGCAGAACTTGCCGAATGCGTTAATATCAAATCTGATAATATCCCGGAATTAAAAAAGTTCGCTATAGACCGAAAGATCGACCTCACTGTCGTCGGCCCCGAAGCCCCGCTCGCGGCAGGTATAGTCGACGAATTCAAGAAAGACGGCCTGAAAATATTCGGGCCTTCAAAAGCAGCCGCAAAACTTGAAGGCAGCAAGATATACGCGAAAGAGATAATGAAGAAATACGATATACCGACCGCGGGCTTTGCTGAATTCACGGATGAAAAAGAAGCCATCAAATATCTGCAGGATTCGAATATTCCGATAGTTGTCAAAGCTGACGGCCTTGCCGCGGGCAAAGGCGTTGTTGTGGCCAAAGATTTTGAAGAGGCAGAAGAGGTGGTCCACAGGATGCTTGTGGAACGGGAATTCGGCGAGGCCTCATCAAAAATAATCATCGAAGAATGCCTGATCGGACAGGAAGCTTCCATCCTGGCATTTGCGGATGGAAAACATTTTACGGTGATGCAATCAGCCCAGGACCACAAGAGGATATTTGATAACGACATGGGCCCGAATACCGGAGGCATGGGCGCCTACAGCCCGGCGCCTGTGGTCACCGATAAGATATTAAAGGAAGTTGAAGATAAGGTTTTCAGGAGAATGATGGACGGCATGCAGAAAGAAGGCGCTCCTTTTGTGGGAGTGCTTTACGCGGGGATAATGATCACAAAAGAAGGGCCGAAAGTCCTTGAATTCAATGTGAGGTTCGGCGATCCGGAGACGCAGCCGATATTGATGAGGATAAAGACGGATATCATCGATATCATCGAGCATATAATCGAAGGCAAACTCGACAAGATCAAGATCGAGTGGGACAAAAGGGCCGCTGTATGCGTTGTTCTTGCTTCAAAAGGCTATCCCGGTGATTACGAAAAAGGCAGAGAGATCAGGGGCCTTGATGAGACAAAAGCATTAAAAGATACAGTCGTTTTCCATGCGGGAACATCAATAAAAGAGGGCAAAGTAGTGACTTCTGGAGGACGTGTCCTCGGGGTAACTGCTAT
>Ga0315295_10003865_pt1 | contig 12717 bp, 8 predicted proteins | sample YL17G14_0_MG_FD_204453 | JGI IMG/M metagenome (GOLD analysis project Ga0315295, IMG submission 204453) | Sediment microbial communities from Yellowstone Lake, YNP, Wyoming, USA - YL17G14_0 | ecosystem: Environmental > Aquatic > Freshwater > Lake > Sediment | place: USA: Wyoming | collected... | reverse complement strand
TCATGCGGAGCGGCTTGGTGCTGGAGACCGGCTCCATCGTAACCGTGGACGTCCGGCTGGAGATTGGCCAGGTTACCGAAACCGTGGTGGTCAAAGCCACCTCGCCGTTGATCGAGTCCGAGTCCTCCAGCGTGGGCCAGTTGATCGAGCGGGCCAACGTAGCGAACATGCCGGTGGAAAGCCGGCGCGGCGCATCGCTGGTGAGGCTGATGGGCAGCGTCGTGTACCGTGAAGAAGCGCAAGGCGAGGCCATCCCGCGTTTCAGCATGGGCGGCGGCCGTTCAGAACATGACGCTGGCCGACCAGTTCCCGGCCGGTAGTTTTCTGTCGGAGCGTCAGATTGCGGCCTGGTTGAGCATGAGCAAGACCCCGGTGCGCGCCGCCTTCGAGGGGTTGGAGATGGAGGGCTTCGTCATGACCTCTCCCCAGCAGGGGGTCGTGGTGCGGGACCTCACGGTTCACGAGATTGCTGACCACTTCGAGATCCGGATCGCGCTGGAATCGTTTGTGGTGCGCAATCTGGCGGGCCGGCTCACGCCCGATCAACTCGAGCGGTTGAATGCCAACCTTGATGCCCAGCAGGGATGCGTCGCGGGAGGCGATGTTCATCGCAGCGTGAAACTGGACGGCGAGTTCCACCTCCTGTTGTGCAGCTACTTCCACAACGAGGAAATCAACCGGGTGATGTGGCAGACCCGGGACAAGATCTTCCGCGTCATCCAGCGCGTTCACACCCAACACCCCGAGCGGCTGGCGACGAACTACCCGGAGCACCGCGCCATCGCCGAGGCACTCATCCAGGGCGACGGCGAACTGGCGGCCCGGCGCAGGCAGGAGCACCTGGAACACGGCAAGCAGTTTCTGCTGCCGCCCCGCCGCCCCACCGCCAGCCTGGCAGTTTCCCAGCAGCGATGATTTCCGCACTATTTCTGGACTGACTCGATTTCGACAATTATGTCAGCCACATCCATGACGATGCGGCGGTAGTCATACAGTGGCGCGATCCTGTTGCGGTCCCTCACTTCCAGAATCAGGTGGATCTGTTTTCCGCCGGCACCGGTCGGAATGGTGATTGCCGCCTTGGGCTGGTCCATGCCCGAAATCTGCACTCTGCCCGGATACGTACCGGCCTCTTCATACACCCACCAGAGAAACAGCAGCGAATCGCCGTCAGGATCGGAACTAGCCGAGGCATCGAGCGGGATGACTTCCCCGGCCTTTGCCTTGAGCCGCAGGATGGTGTCGCTCTTGTCGCCGTTGAAGGCAGCGACGGGATGATGGTTGGCTTCTTTGAACGGCTTGACCGCCCAGTCCATCCGGCAGAGCAGATCGTTGAACATGGCACGACGCCAGCGCCAGACAGGTACGTAGTCGTTGTTGTAGTACTTGCCGCTTTCCGGATCGGTCCAGTCGTCGCTCACCTCGCGGTACATGTAGAACGGAGCTACTTTCTGCTCGTCGGGCTTGATGTCGGCGTGGCGGGACCAGAAGTCGGCCACCTTGTTGGCGGTAAAGCGTCCGCCCCAACCTCCCCACAAGGGGTGGTCGACATCAAACAGCCCCTTGTTGACCAGGCCCATCCAGGGAACGGTACCGCCGCCTTCAATAAACCCCAGCCCGCCGTTTCGGAAGCGGCGTTCCGGATACAACTCGCCGAGCGCGCCGTGTCCGGTACGGACGTGCTCCTTGAGCCATTCGTGCTGCCCGGCCACGGTTTCCGGGTAAGGGTGCCAGGTGTACGGTCCAAGGTTGGTGGCCGCATTGCCGTCGCGGCCGCCGGGGCCGCCCCACGCATAGGTCTGGAAGTTGCTGCGGATCCAGTGAATCCGCGGGAATTGGCGGCAAATCCAGGCGCCGGCGTTGTCTTGCGCGCCGTTTTCGAACACGCGCAACTTCGCCACAAATGCTTCCGTTTCCACCGGCGTGTGCGTGGCGCGGTAGTCGAACAATGCTTGCGCCAGCGTGTTCGACCCGGCGTTCACCACCACCCAAACCGGCCGCGGGTCCTTGCGCGTCAAGGTGGAGATGATCAGCTTCGAGCCCGCGCTCGATTTGCCTTCGCCGACGTCGGCCATGCCGTAGTTGTTCTGGCCCGCGGCCACGATTCCGCGCAGGTATTCGGGAGTGGGCCAGCCGTCGGCGTGCAGCCGCAGGTTTGCCACGATCTTCTCGTAGCCGCCGATCAGTCGGTGAAAGAGGTCAGGGCGCGGGTTCGTACGCAGAAACTTGCCCGTAACGGCGATCAGACCCTCCATGTCGATCTCATTCGAGCACATGAGCAGGTGCGCCATCTGCTGCTCCTCGTCGGGCTCGTTACCCATGTCGGCGAGGACGATCAGGCGGTTGCGCGGCGCCTGCGGAAAAGTGGATTGGCCGGCGGCGGCCGTAACCAGAACGGTCAACACAACGAGAAGACGTAGCAGAATCGAAACCATAGCGGCCTCCAGCGTTGACACTCTACTGGCATCTCAGTCAGATTGCAGCCATTTCGAAACTCCAACTGCCAATTGACCGAGTTGATCACTTCAGTTCGAGTATCATCTCGCCCGAAGAAGAATCTTGCCGCTTTGCGGCGCCAGGACTACTGCTTTCACCGGTGCTTTCAGATCAGGATCCGTGTAGGTCGCCTCAAGCGCGACGTTCTCTCGCCTCCCGCCCGGATTCACCAGAACAAGCCCATTCGTGAACCGCCGGCGGTAAACTTGCGTGCCCTCGATCCGGTAGCGATCCAGATCGGCGGGCTTTACGCTCTCGGCCGGTTCGCCGATTTTCCAGTAGTACATCGGGGCGAGATCGACGAAGCGCCGGTCTCCTTCGCGCCGGAACATGGGTACGCCGAGCTTTGTGGGGCATTGGCCGTTCTTTCTTTCCACGCCGAGCAGGTAGCCGGCGTAGGCCCACAGTTCCCACTCGTGGCGCCGCTCACGGTCGATCGCCTCGAAGATGGCGGTCTTCATGCCGGCATTGATGATCAGCGGAATGGCGGCCATGCCGCTCTGCGAGCACTGCATCAGCATCTTCACATTTTCCGCCCAGTTCTTGTATCCGGCATCGCACGGGTAGCAGGCCTTCTTGGGGACGGTGACGGTGCGGTCGCGCGACCACAAGTCCCACTCCTCCTGATCGTAGCCGCCCATGAAGTCCTCGATGCACATGCCATCGAGCGGCCGGGGCTTGGCCGCCGTCGGCAACAGATAAAACTTCTGTCCTGCCTGCCCTTCCCCAAAGCGGGAGGCCATCATGTTGTTGCCATAGATCACCGGATAGCGGCCGAACCGGCGGCGGAACTCCTCCTGCACGTACCGGACACCTTCTTCGTTCTTTCCGCGAAACTCGTCTCTCGTGTACGAGCGATCCTTGGCGAAATTCCAGGCCGGCGCCTTCCACTCGCGGCCCTGCATGTCGCGCTCGCGAAGGCTGCGGTCCATCAGGATGTCGATCCAGATTCCGTCGCCTCCCTGCTCGAGGAAGCGGACCAGCGTTTCCAGGATCAGGTTCCAGCGGGCGGGCGCGGCCGGATCGTAGTGGTAAGAGAGCACCTTGGAAATGTGCGGATCGTTCACTTCACCCGGCGGCATGCCGTAGTCGGGGCAGAAGACGCGGGCGCCCTTTGCGTGCCTTTCCGCTTTGCTGCCATCGAAGTTCCTGGTGACCCGACTCTCCCGGATTCTTGCGTCAAAGGCCTCGACCCGCATCATCTCGTCGCCGATGCGAACCCAGGTCACATACTCCCTGGCCGAACGGGAATACGGACCGGAAACGTTCGAAGCTTTGAGTACAAGCGGCCGGTATTCCGGTATCTCGTCCAACCGGAAAACGGTGACCCTGGCATCGATGTCCTGGGCCAGCGTGGCCACCTGGTGGTAGAGGACTTCGCGGCGAAGTTTCCCCTCCGCGGTTTCCGCGTTCACCGTCCAGGCGCCGATGTAGCGGATGAACTTCACCTCAGGATTGACCTTTCGCGCGCGGTCCATCTCTTCCTTTGCAGGCGACTGGCCGTAGACGAAGTCGAACGCCCCGGCGAGCCTGGCCAGGTCCTCGTCGGTGAACTTGTGAGATGAACCGAAAAACGGGGAATAAAGCGGGTACTCGGGTTTGGCCTGCGGCCCGGGTTCGGCCGCGCCGAGGAGCGAAGCCGCAAGAACGATCAGGGCGAGCATGCGCATCACGGTTACCTTTCCTGGAAGCTGGGCTTGCGGCCCGATGAAGGCCACCATTCGGACTCGGTGCGAGCTTCGCGGAAGATCTTTTCCAGGCGCGCTCTTACCTCGGGATACCGGGCGGCCACATTGCGCGTTTCGCCGATGTCGTCTTTCAAGTTGAACAGCTCCACCTCGAACTTCGGCGCCTGGCGGACCAGCTTCCAGTCTCCTTGGCGAAGAGCCTGCTGGAAACCTCCTTCGTGGAACTCCCAGTAGAGGCATTCGTGCGGCTTCTGGTTCTTGCCCAGGAGCGCCGGCATCACCGACATGCCGTCGAGGCCAGCCGGGGCGCGGGCGCCGGCAGCCTCGGCGAATGTCGGAAGCAAATCCCAGAAGGCCCACTGGAAATCCCTCGTGGCACCCGGCGCGATCTTGCCCGGCCAGCGTGCGATCATGGGCACGCGAATGCCGCCTTCGTAAAGATCGCGCTTGGTTCCGCGCAGGGGGCCGCGGCTGCCGAAGAACTCCGGGTTGTGCCCCCCTTCCTTGTGCGGACCGTTGTCGCTGGTGAAAAGGATCAGCGTGTTTTCGTCGAGCCGTTTCTGTTTCAGAAGAAAGAGAATCCGGCCGATGCCCGCATCCATGCGTGTGATCGACGCCGCGAAGTTCTTCTCCACGTCAGGCCAGTTCTCGCCTGCGTACGGCCCCTGGTCGGGCACCTCGATGGCGTTCGGTTGAACTTGCATCAATTCGTTGTTGGCGTGGGGAACCGTCGGCGACAGGTAAATGAAGAACGGCTCCTTCCCGTGCTGCTCAATGAACTTCAGCGTCCGCTCCATGAAGAGGTCGGGCACATAGGTCTTCCGGCGGTTGAACCAGTTGTCGAACAGCAGAAACTCGCGCCGGTTTTCCCAGATGTGTTCGGGATATGCCAGGTGCGCGTGCCAGTGGTTCAGGTAGCCGAAGAACTCGTCGAAACCTCTCTGGTTGGGCAGGCTTTCCGTTTCCGGGCCGCCCAACCCCCACTTGCCGAACAGAGCCGTCTTGTATCCGGCAGATTTCATCACCGTGCCGAGGGTCGGCTCGTCGGGGCGAATGGGCAGCTCGGGGTTCTTGTTGCCGCGCACGGTGCTGTGGCCGGTATGCAAGCCCGTCATCAGCACGCCGCGCGACGGTGCGCACACCGTGCTGCCCGAGTACGCCTGCGTGAAGCGCATGCCCTCGGCGGCCAGACGGTCGATATTCGGCGTCTTGATTCGCTTCTGACCGTAGCATCCCACGTCGCCATACCCAAGATCGTCGGCGAGGATGAAGATGATGTTCGGCCTGGCTGGCCGCGCCTGAGCAAATGCGGGGCCTGAAGCGGCCACGGCCGCGGCTGTTTCCAGAAATTGCCTGCGTGTCAGTTCGCTCATGTGATGTCCATCCGCAGATTGCGCAGATTTCGCAGATTCCAAAATTGGGTTTCAATCTGTGTAATCCGCGAAATCTGCGGCTTGGTTCTTCCTTATCCCAGCCGGCCGCCGAGCGATTTAGCCCATCGCTCGGGAAACCACTTCGCGAGCCGCTGCTTCACCGCCGCCGTCTCCGGCCTGGCCGCCAGGTTGTTCCATTCGTGCGGATCAACACGGTGACCGTATAGCTCTTCGGTTCCATCCGGATAGCGGATGTAGCGATGAGTCTCGTCACGCAGAGAGCCGCACTGCTCGCCGTATACGGTAAGGACGGGCCGATCCCAGCGGGTCGCCGGACGATCGAGCAAGGGCTGCAGGCTTCTGCCCTCCAGCATGTGCTTCGGCATCGGCAGACCGCAGAATTGCACCAAGGTAGGAAACAAGTCCACCAGGCTCACGGGTTGGCCGGAGCTGACCGGTCAAAACAGATACTTCAGCGCAAGCTGCATCACGCGGCCGGCGTTGACGCGGCTCAGGGTCGCCGCATTGGGCACATCGATGTCGTGCACGGGCAGGCCGAAATTAGCGGTATTAGGCGCATTGAAGACTTCCCAGCGAAGTTGCAGACGGCGCTGTTCGCTGAAGACGAAGTTCTTCATCAGCGAGAGATCCACCTGTTTGCGGCCCGGCCCGAGCAGAATATTGCGCCCCGACGTGCCGAAGCGGAAGGCGCCCGTCGGTACAGCCTGGAAATCGGCGACTTTGAACCAGCGTTCGACCGACGGGTTGTCGAGTTTGCCGCTGCCGAAGCGGTCGGGACGACTGGCTTCGCCTGCCAGGTAGTTGTGATTCGCCACTGTCACGCTGAAGGGTTGACCGTCCATCAAACGCACGATGCCGTTGGTCTGCCAGCCGCCGAGCAGCCAGTTGACCGGGCCGGATCTATTGAGCCAGCGCCTGCCTTTGCCAAACGGCAACAGGTACGAGTAATCCAGTGTAAACACGCGTGGGCGGTTGTACCCCGACATGCCGCGCTCCAGTCTCAGATTGCGCGAATCCTGGGCCCCGCCCGGATCGCCCAGGCCAGGCGCGCCCGCCCCCATGACAGCGGAGGCGTCGTCAAGGGATTTCGACCAGACGAAGTTGGCGCGAAAGCCCATGCCGTTGGAGAAGTTCTTGCGCAACGTCGTCTGCAACCCGTTGTAGTTGGAATTCGAGCCAAAGCCGACGTACTGAATGCCGCCGGTGAAGACCGGGAAGGGCCGCGGCGCACCGGGCAGGCTGCGATCCTGCTGGTTCAGATCGTAGCGGCGGGTCAGATGGTGACCCACCGAGCCGACGTAGCCAATCTCAAATGCGATCCCTCTGGAGATGGCCCGTTCGATCGTGAAGTTGTATTGCTGCAAATAGGAGGGGGGCGCGTCGAATTGTACGCCCGCCGTCGAAGTGCCAGCACTGGCTGACGCGATGTTCGCCGGAAACGGATTGCTCAGCGTCAGCGCCAGTGGATTGGTAGTCACACGAGAATAGTTTTCGGTGACGGAATACGGATAGTTGTTGGCCAGCAATTGCCGCGCGGCGTTCTGCGTCGAGTTGGCGTAAAAGACACCATAGCCCCCGCGCAGGACCAGTTTGTTGCTTTTGAGCGGCCGCCACGCGAAGCCGAACCGGGGCGCGAAATTCAGGTAATGGGTCTCGACCAGCGCCCTGGGAAATCCAGATTCGCCTGACGTAACAATACGGCCCACGCTCGGAATGAAGTTGGTGAACTGGTTGAACTTTTCGACCGGCGGCATCAGCAGGTCGTAGCGCAGGCCCAGATTCAGGGTCAGCTTCGGCGCGACCCTGAAATCGTCCTGCACAAACAAGCCGTAGGTGGTGCTGAAGAGGTAATTGGTCTTGGAGTTGAGCAAGCGGTTGCTGGTATTGAGCAGCCCCAGCAACAAATCGGCAACCGGCTCGCGCAGCGAGGCGCTCTGCTGCGTCCAGATGCCATTGAAAGTCATCGTGCCGCGCGCGTTGTTGTTGAAGAGCTGGAAGAACTGCGTGCGCACGATCTCGGCGCCGGCGCGGAAAAAGTGCCGTCCCTTGGTCACGCTCACGGCGTCGTAGACCTGATAGGTGTTGACGGTGATGTCCACCGGTTGCGCCGACGGATGGCCGAGTTGCTCGTAACCGGTGACGTTGGTTCGCGGCACGCCGGCGGTCTTCTCCGAGCTCACGCCGGACAGTGTTTTGACCAGCTCGAGCAACGCCGGGTCATCGCTCCGCCAGTTGGAGTAGCTTTTCGAACGAGCAAAGCCAAGGCGCAGTTCGTTGACGACTACCGGGCTCAGGATGCTGGTCAACCGTATTGCGGCCTGGTGGCTCCCGTTCGCGTTCGTGTTCCCGAAGCCGGGCACCGCGCTGAGCCCGTAGGGATTGGCGCCCTTGTTGGGGCCGGTGATGTAGTGAAGAGCGAGCGTGTTCCGGCTGCCGACGCGCTGATCGAGCTTGGCGATGAAATTGTTGGAGTTGCTTTCATCCACCAACGATGCCACGAAGTTGTTGCCGCCGGCGCGGTTCGGCAGCGGGTAGAATTGCATCAGCTTCGACGCCAGGGGATGGAACATACTGGCCGGTATCTGCTTGTTGGCAAACGGCGCATTATTTGCGAAAGGATTGCGGATGGCGACCGGCGAGGCCGAGAAGTCGCCACGCCGATACGCTTCGGGCGGCACCGAGCCGATTTGAGTATTGCCGCGCCGCTCCCGCAGGCCCTCGTAGGAGAAGAAGAAGAAGGTGCGGTCCTTGCCGGAATAGGCCGCCGGACCGAAGATCCGGATGGGCAGCTTGACCGGGCCGCCCAGCGTGCCACCGAACTGGTTGCGCCGCAGCTTGCTCTTGTCGTTATCGAAAAAACCACGGGCATCGAATATGTCGTTGCGGACAAACTCGTAGACCGTCCCGTGAAATTGATTGGTGCCGCCGCGCAGCGCGACGTTGATGACGCCGGAGCCGACCGCGCCGTAGTCGGCGGCATAGGCGCTGGTCTGCACTTTGAACTCCTGCACCGCATCCACCGACGGCCGCACGATGGGATCGCCCGCGCGATTGCTGCGGTTGTTCATCCCATCGACGACGAAATTGACGCCGTCCGCGCGGCCGCCGTTGATCGCCGCAAAGCCGGCATTCGCGCCACCTTCGGCTATGTCCACGACGCCGGGGGTGAGGAATGCAAGCTCGCTGAAATCGCGGCCGTTCAGCGGCAAATCGTTGATCTCGGCGGTGGTGATCACCTGCCCCTTGGCGCCGGTCTCGGTGTTGATCAGGGGCGCTTGCGAGGTAACCTCGATGACCTCGGTGACTACGCCCACCTCCAGAGTGAGATCCAGCCGCGCCACCTGATCTACCTCCAGCGTGATGCCGCTGCGCTGCACCTGTTTGAAGCCCGTCGCTTCCGCCGTCAGCCGGTAGCTGCCCGGCACGAGGTTGGGCACCACATATAGCCCTTCAGCACTGGTCCTGGCCACGTGACTGCGATTGGTGGCGACAACGGTCACCGTCACCGCTACGCCCGGCACCGCCGCGCCGGAACTGTCGATGATCTGGCCCGTCAGGGTGGCGCTGAAGCTCTGCGCCGCGGTGTGGGAGGGCGACACCAGACACACCATGGAGAGGGCCAGGCCCGAGACCCAAACGAAACTCCATCTGCCGAACATGCTCACCTCCAACAAACGCCAGACGCGCGGCCGTAGGGAGTGCACCACCTCACGCCTGCGCAGTAAAGCGCGGCCAACCGCGGTTCGTTCATCACGACGAAGCTGCTGTTGAGGCAAATCGACTGGACCCGACGGTGAAACCAACCTGGTGATACTCGTTCCAGAAGCGGAGCGTGCTCCGCACAAAAGCGTCTCGTGCGACAACAGGGTCGCGCGACGCCAACCCCTCCAGGATTTCCTTGTGTTGCTGGGCGGCGGCGACGAATTCGTTGGTTGACGCCACATCCCGCTGAAGAAGCACGAACGCGAACAATCCGAAGGCCACACGTTCAAGGGCGAGGGTCAGAAACTCGTTATCTGCTGCATCCCAAAGCAGGCGATGGAACGCGACGTCGCTGCGATGAAAGTCGGCCAGGTCGAAGCGCGCGGCGGCCGACTCCATCGCTCGCACGTGTTCGCCCAGTTGGTGCGCACCCCCATCAGTCAACCGGACGGCGGCGCGCTCGATCGCCACGACTTCCAACGCCATCCGCACCTCGAGGACTTTCCGAAAGTCCTCGCGCGTCAGCACGGTCACGTGCGTGCCACGCTTGGGGGTCTTGCGGACGAAGCCCTGGTGCTCGAGTTCCTTCAGTGCCTCGCGCAGCGTCGGTTGCCCGATCCCGAGCGCCTTGGCCAGCTTGTGCTCAACCAAGCGTTCGCCCGGCTTCAGATCACCGCGCATGATGCCCTCCCTTAGCCAATCGGCGGCAGCTTGCGCGGTTGAACGGACGGCCAGTGGTTGCGATTCACGAAAGGAGGCAGGTGTGGAGAGCAAACTCATATAGGCGACGGGAGCATACCACAGGAGCGATACCTGATCTATTATTTTTAATTGACAGAAGATGGTCTGAAGAGGTATACCTCCCGTCGAGCATTTCCGTGACGGCTCAGAATTGCGCCTAAAGCCTTAACCGCTTCATAGGCATGATCCTTATGAGACGAGCATTGCCGGCAATCTTGCTGCTTCTGGCTGCGAGCGCCACGCTGCAGGGGCAGGTCTGGTCGTTGTTCTACGACCACAGCATCCCCCAGGTCCGGTTTGCAGCCTCGGAGATCCGAGGCGCAAGGGGAGGACGTCTCGTGGAGCAACCGCTCGACCGCCTTGGCGCACCAGCGCCAGGGCCAGTGCGAATCGTGATCGCCGCCGGTGGTGATGATGCGGGCCGGGTGGCACGCAGCCTGGGACTGAGCCTCGCGACACAACGCACGGGACAGTCTTATTCGATCCGGCGGCGTGTTCATCAGGGTGGTACGACCATCGCCGTGCTGGGGGCCGATGCCAGGGGCGCGATGTATGGTGGACTCGACGTCGCGGAGGCCATTCGTTTGGGCACCATCGAAAAGCTGGCCGACTCCGACCACTCGCCGCACATCGAACAGCGTGGTATCAAGTTCAACATCCCTCTGGACGTCCGGACGCCCAGCTACTCCGACAACAGCCACTCCGCGCAGAACAACATTCCGGAGATGTGGAGCTTCGACTTCTGGCGGGAGTTCCTGGACGAAATGGCGCGCCACCGCTTCAATGTCTTGAGCCTTTGGAACCTGCATCCTTTCCCTTCGCTGGTGAAGGTGCCCGAATTCCCCGAGGTGGCGTTGAATGACGTCTCGCGCACGCGGGTGCCGATGCGCGTCCTCGATAGCGGCAACGGCAGCGAGATGGTCAATCCTGAAATGCTCCAGAACACGGAGACGGTCAAGAAGATGACCATCGGCCAGAAGATCCAATTCTGGCGCGACGTGATGCAGTATGCCCAGGATCGTGGGATCGAGGTCTACTGGTTCACCTGGAACCTGTTTACCTGGGGCGCGCAGGGCAAACACGGCATCACGCCCGACCAGACAAACCCCCGAACGCTCGAGTACTTTCGTGCGAGCGTTCGGGAGACGGTGCTCACCTACCCGTTGTTGGCGGGCTTCGGAATCACGGCCGGGGAACGCATGCAGAATCGAACCGACGAATTCGCCAAAGAGAAGTGGCTGTGGCGAGCCTATGGCTTGGGGGTCACGGATGCCGTCAAGCTTCAACCGGAGCGCAAGGTGCGCATGATTCACCGCTACCATCAGACCGGGCATGAGGAGATCCTGCGCGAATGGCGAGACTATCCCGGTCCCTTCGACCTGAGCTACAAGTACTCCGTTGCCCACATGTACTCGATTCCCAACCCCCCTTTCATCAACGAGGTGCTGCCCCACCTCAATCCTAAGCTGCGAACCTGGCTCACGGTTCGCGACGACGACTACTACAGTTTTCGCTGGGGAGACCCCTCATACGCGCGGGACTATATCCGCCACATGCCCGGAAAAGATAAAGTCGCCGGTTTCTATATGGGACCTGACGGCTATATTTGGGGGCGAGAGTTCCTGAGCACGGAGCCCGAGACTCCCCGGCAACTGGTCATCAGCAAGCGGTGGTACGCATTCATGATCTGGGGGCGGCTCACCTACGAGCCTACTCTGCCCGACGAGGTTTTTCGGCAGACCCTGGCAACGAGGTTCCCGGAAATTTCCAGCGAAGCCCTCTTCCGCGCCTGGTCGGCGGCCTCGAAGATATTTCCGGAGATCACGCGGTTCTTCTGGGGCGACATCGATGTCCGCTGGTTTCCCGAAGCCTGCCTGAGCCACCCGAGGGTGAAAGGCTTCTACACGGTCGAGCATTTCATGAACGGCCAAACCATGCCGGGTAGCGGCCTCACAAACATCCGGGAGTGGAGTCGCCGCATCGCGGGGGGGCAGCCAGCCGGCGGCCCAGGGCCGCTTGAGACAGCGAATGCGCTCGCCGCACACGCTGAGGAGAGCTTGAAGCTGGTGGCCGAACTGCGCCCCGCGCAAGGCTCTAACAAGGAATTGCGGCTCACGCTTGGCGATTTGACGGCGATGGCCCACCTCGGCCACTACTACGCCGAAAAGGTGCGGGGAGCCTCCGATCTGGCTCTGTTTGACAGAACCGGCCTGGCCGAGCGGCGCGAATCTGCGATCGGCCACCTCGAGCTGGCGTTGGAACATTGGAAGCGCTACGCTTCAGCCTACACCTTGCAGTACGAGCAGCCGCGCTTATACAACCGTGTCGGATGGGTGGACATACCGGGACTGACAGCGAACGTGGAGAAGGACATCGCCACCGCGCGGCAGTGGCGCGTACACACGCTCAAAGACTAGGGACAGGACCCCGGAACAATAGCACTCAGGAGGTGCTTATGAGGTCTCACGAAGTGGTCAGCTTCCTATTCTCCCTGGGAGCCACGATTCTCTTCAGTGCGGCAATCTGCCTTTGGCTTTTCCTGCCCGCCGCATTTGCTCAGACGCAGTCGCAGTTGACGGGAACCGTGACGGACAATAGCGGTGCGGTTGTGGTTGGAGCGGCCGTCAGCGCACGCAATACGGAAACGGGTGTGCAATACAAAGCGGCCAGCAACCAGACCGGCGTGTACGTCCTTC
>Ga0315295_10003864_pt1 | contig 12719 bp, 7 predicted proteins | sample YL17G14_0_MG_FD_204453 | JGI IMG/M metagenome (GOLD analysis project Ga0315295, IMG submission 204453) | Sediment microbial communities from Yellowstone Lake, YNP, Wyoming, USA - YL17G14_0 | ecosystem: Environmental > Aquatic > Freshwater > Lake > Sediment | place: USA: Wyoming | collected... | reverse complement strand
CCAGGTGGCGCCGTCGTCGTCGGTCGCGTAGGCGCCGCTGCTCGTGCCCACGAAGAGGCGGTCGCCGAGGTCGGGGTCGATGTAGAGGACGGTGGGGCGCTGGCGCCACGGCCGCTCCTTGCCGTAAGGCTGCCAGGTGCGGCCGGCGTCGGAACTTGCGCGCAGGCCGCCGCCCCAGCCGTCGGGGGCGACGATGCGGCCGGGCGTCTTCGGGTGGAAGACCGCGGCACAGGAGGTGCACCCCTTGAGCATCGAATGATGGAACATAGTCCATGTCTTGCCGCCGTCGCGCGAAATGTAGGCCCCGCTCATGTCGCACGACATCATGACGAGGTTCGGGTCCAGCGGCGAGATGGCCAGGCTGAACATCGCCCCGCCGCCGCAAAGGCCCACGGGTTCCCACGTTTCGGCGGCGCCGGCGGCGGTTCTGAAGGCGACGAGGCCGAGGATCAGCGCGACGGCGACGGCAAGAGCGGTTTTCATGTCCTCGCCTCCTCCGCTTGGGATACTCTTCGAGGCCTTGCGCGGCGGGTCGGGAGAGCCGCCGCGCGGCAAGGCCAAACCGCTTTGCGCGGCGGGTCTCCTGATCCGCCGCGCAGAGTTGTCTCCCCTTGAGTCAACCCTGCGGCGGGCGGTCTGTGGTGCGGGAAATGCAGCCATCTCGGGGCGTCAGCCCTTGGGCGGCCTCTTGCTCAGGTCCGGGCCCTCGGCGGGGAGTCTGACGTCGTCGGGCAGGGCGCGCATCTGCACGCTGCGGAATTGCACGTCGGTGAGCCAGGCGCCCAGGCCGGGGCATCGGGGGTCCGGCATGGGCCATGCCGTGTTTTGCGTGAGCGATGCGATTGGGCCCTTCCATCGCAGCAGGGGCCTGCCATCCAAGGTCGCGGCGATCTCCGCCGTTTCCTTGTCGAAGCGGACGAATATGTCAATCGTGTATTGTTGGCCGTTGACCAGTCCGCCCGGCCCGGTGGAGGCAAACTGGCCGTCGATCATCTCTATCCCGTTGGCCTGGCCATGGTACCCACTGAGCGTAAGGTTGCACATGGTCCCGCCGACGGGCAGAAAGAAGGCGATGGCGTCAGTGCCGCTGCGGCGGATAAACTTGGCCTGGAGTTGATAACTCCCCTGGATGAGGACGGGAATGCGCATGCGGCACCCCCGGTCGGCGGCGACGATGAGACCAGCGTCGCCCATACCCCAGTGGCCGGTCACCGGTTCGCCCAGTTTGTCGATGAGTCTCAGGCAGTCGGTCCAGGCGCCAGTCAGTTTGTCCGCGACCTCGGGTGCCGGCTTGGCGGCGGGCACCTTCACCTCGCCCGTGAGCGACCTTATCTGCACCCGGCGGAACACGACGGCGGCGTGGCAGGCGCCCACGCCGACATAATTGCTGTTGGGCATCTCCCATCCGCGGTAGACCGAGAGCGCCGACGTGGGACCCTTCCAGTGCACGAAGGGCTTGCCGTCGAGGGTGGCCGAAATGTCGGCCTGCGCCCCCTGAAGCATGACCTTGATGGCCAGCAAGTATTCCTGTCCGTTGACCAGTGTGCCGGGGCGGACTGCCGTCTCGTTGGTGCCCGCCCACTTGCCGTTAATGGCCTCCAAGCCGGAGGCGGCGCCCGAGGCGGCGCTCAGCACAAGGCCGCAGGCCGTCGGGCCGACGGGCAGCATCACGAAGACCGTGTTATCCCCGGCCATCCTAACAAAGGATATCTGCATCTCGTAACTGCCGGTGGGGGCCGCGGGAAGTGAGACGCGGCAGTTCCGGTCCTCGTCCCGAACAGACAGTTCCTCCGTGCTGGCCAACCACCTGCCTAACACATGGTAGTTGCGCAGGTCTCCAAGTTGCAGGCAATCGATCCAGTCGCCGGGCGTGGGTTTGGCGGCGGGGAATTTCGCCAGGGCGTCCTGAATCCTCTTCAGCATCAGTGTGGCCGTTGCCCGGGCGATGTCGTCGGCCGAGTGGGTGTTCAGGAACCGCTCGTAGTAGACCTGGGCCCTTCGGAGCATCGCCCCCTTGCTGGCCTGCGCGGCCGCTTGATCCGCGAGGCCCCGGTACCACTCGCCGAGTTCTTTACACGCCATTTCCGGCGCTTCCTGGAGGGGTTTGGCGGCGGCAGGGACGTACTTCTTCGTCGCCTCGTCGAGGCTCTCGTCGACGAATTTGGCGGCCTCGGCAGGGTTATCGAGTTCCACGAGGTAGAGGCGCACGAGTTCTTTGCGTGCGGCGGCATCGTCGGGCTTGGCCTCGAGTTTCGCCTTGAGGGCCGCCAGTTGCTTTTCCATCTTTGCCTGGGGCGCGAGGCCGTCGAGTTGGGCCTGGAGGGAGGCCTTGGTGCTGGACCTGATGGCCGTGGCGATGGTTATCGCCTGGCGGAGCGTGGCCGACGCCCCGTCGACGTCCTGGGCGGCGGCCTGGGCGGCGGCCACCGTGCTCAAGGCCGTCAGGAGTGCCTCGCCCGCCTTGGTCCTCGCATCGCCCCGCGCGGCGGCGTACTGCTTCTGGTACAGGGCCGCCCACTTCTGGAGGCACTCGACCTTCTTGTCGCCAACGGTCTCGGCCAGCAAGTCCATGGCGGCCGTGGCGGTCGGATAACCCGAGGCGTCCTTGGCGGCCAGTTCGTAGGCCTTCTCGCACAGGACGGTCAGGAAAGCGGGCTGGCTGGAGACCTTCTTGGCCGCGTCCAGGAGTTGCTTGGCCAGGGCGATGTCGTCGGCGGGGGAGGGCGTGGCCAGGACGCGCTTCAGGTCGTCGCCGTAGAGTTGGTTGAGGGCGTCGGCGGCCTCGTCGGCCGTGGCGATGGCCGCGAGGATGAAAAGGCCCGCTGCCGCCAGAAGACACGCTGCGCGCATGTCATTCCCCCCGCTACTCAGGACGTGAACTTACTTGGCGCAAGTATGTGTGTTCGGAAGACTACTGTCAAGCACAAACCCGCTCGCCCGCAGGCGCAGATGCGCCAAGGTTCCCGGCGAACCCCAGCCATCGAGGCCGGCATCCCCAGCGCGCCGCTGGCTGGGCAGGAAGAAGGCGATGGCGTCAGTGCCGCTGAGGCGCACGAACCTGGCTTGGAGTTGACGGCTTCCCTGGACGGGCATGAGAATGCGGATGCGGCACCCCCTGCGGGTGGTCATCAGCCCTTGGGGGTTGGCCTGGTTGGGGCTGGGGACGCGGTCGCCGGATTGGCATCGGGCAACTTCAACTCGCCCGAGAGCGCCCGCATCCGCACGCGACGGAATTCCACGGCCGAGAGGTGGGCGCCGAGGCCAAGGCACTTGGGATCCGGGGTTCTCCAGTCGGGGAAGGTTGAAAGCGCCGAAAGCGCGCCCTTCCAGTGCACGAACGGCCTGTCATCCAGGCTGGTGGCTATCTCGGCCTGCTGCCCCTGAAGCATGACCTTGATGTCGAGCGAGTACTCCTGTCCGTTGACCAGTGTGCCGGGGCGGACCGCCGTCTCGTTGGCACCGTCACCTGCCCAGTTACCGTTGATGGCCTCCAACCCGGAGGAGTGACCTCTGGCGGCGCTCAGCACAAGGCCGCAGGCCGTCGGGCCGACGGGCAGCGCCACGAGGACCGCGCCATCCCCGTTCGTCCGAACGAAGACGACCTTGACTTCGTAATGGCCCGTGGGAGCCACCGGGATGGTGAGGCGGCTGAACTGTCCGGGGGCGACGACCAGGCCCTGGTCTTTTCGCTCCCACTTGCCCGCGACACCATGCTTGGCGGGGGCGACGAGTTTCAGGCAGTCTATCCACATCCCCGGGAGTGCTTTGTTTGCCGGCAGTTTCGCCAGGGCGTCCTCGATCTTGTTGAGGGCCAGCGTGGCCGTCGTGCGGGCGAGGTCGTCGGTTGTGTGAAGGCCGACGAACCGCTCGTAGTAGCCTTGGGCCCGACGGAGCATCGCCCCCTTGCCGGCCTGCGCGGCCGCCTGGTCCGCGAGGCCCCGGTACCACTCGCCGAGTTCCCTGCACGCAAGTTCCGGCGCTTCCTGGATGGGCTTAACGGCGGCGGGAACGTACTTGCGCGTGGCCTCGTCGAGGCTCTCGTCGACGAATTTTGCGGCCTCGGCAGGGTTATCGAGTTCCACAAGGTACAGGCGCACGAGTTCTTTGCGTGCGGCGGCATCGTCGGGCTTGGCGTCGAGTTTCGCCTTGAGGGCCGCCAGTTGCTTTTCCATCTTTGCCTGGGGCGCGAGGCCGTCGAGTTGAGCCTGGAGGGCGGCCTTCGTATCCGACCTGATGGCAGTGGCGATGGCGATCGCTTGTCTGAGGGTTGCCGCTGCGCCATCGACGTCGCCCGTAGCGGCCTGCACTTCGGCGACTTTGCCAAGCGCCTCGGTGAGCGTCTCGCCGGCCTTGACCTTCGCGTCGCCGCGCGCCGCCGCGTACTGCTTCTGGTATAGGGCCACGCACTTCTGGAGGCAGTCGGCCTTCTTGTCGCCAACGGTCTCGGCCAGCAAGTCCATGGCGGCCGTGGCGGTCGGATAACCCGAGGCGTCCTTGGCAGCCAGTTCGTAGGCCTTCTCGCACAAAACGGTCAGGAAAGCGACCTGGTTGGAGACCTTTTTCGCCGCGTCGAGCAATTGCTTGGCGAGGGCGACATCGTCGGCGGGGGAGGGCGTGGCCAGGACGCGCTTGAGGTCGTCGCCGTAGAGTTGGTCGAGAGCGTCGGTGGCATCGTCGGCCCGGGCGCTGGCCGCGAGGATGAGAAGGACCGCTGCCGCCGGGCCGGCCAAGGCCAGCGCCGCTATCGTCAATACCGGTAGTGCGGCCAGCCAAACCAATGGACGGACATGACTCATAACGCCCTCCCATTGCAGGTCCTGCGGCTCGCCAATTGCCGCACACCGGTTCCGGCATGCGGCCTTGGCGCTGCCCCTTTAGACGACACTGTGGGCGCCGCGGTTCTAAGAGACTCTCGCCGCCTGCATGCCCCGTGATACATCATTGGCAGGGGACTCCCGCTCGCCGCGGCGGGCGGTCTTGCCCACCGTGCAGCAATTTCCGGGATTGCCTTGAGTGCCATGCCTTTGCGCCGCTACGGTGCTCCGGCCTTGGCCGCAGCCGCCAATCGCCCGCTCATCACGAGCGGGGCCACGAAGTCGCGGATGAACTCCTCGTTCACGTTGTCGAGGTGGCCGCCGTAGTTGCCGGCCCTCTCGAACTCCGGCTTCCAGGCGATCGTGACGACCTTCTCGCCGTAAAGCCGCCGGGTTTCGTCGGAGGCGTTCGGCGGGATGATGAACCCCACCAGGCCGGCCGGCCCGGCCCCGCCGCCGTCGCGGTCCGCCGTCCCCGTCAGCGGAACGAGGAACCGCAAGACGCTGTCCTGGCTGGAGGTGAAGATGAACAGGCGGTTCCGCACGTGACGCAGGGCCGCCGTCAGGTCGTGGCTCGCGCTCACCGAGGCACCCAGGAGCACCACGCTCTCAACCTGCAAGCCGTCGGGCAGCGCCTCGAGGGTGTAGACCGCCACGGCCGTCCCGGCCGAGAGGGCGATAAGGTGCATGGCGTCGCCCGGGCAGTACTTCCGGTGTTCCTGGATTCGCGCGGCCAGTTCCTTGGCCTTGCCTCGCTTGTACGCCACGCCGGCGCCCTGGTCCGCCAGGGGGCCCAGGCCGGTCTCCCAGGGGAACATCTCGCCGAAGACGCTGTAGCCGGCAGCCTCGAGGCCCTTGCGTACCCCTCCGCTCCAGTTCTGGATCGCGCTCCCCCCGCCCGCCCCGTCGAGGTAGTAGACGTAGCCTGCGGGAATGCACTGCGACGTCGCCGGCAGGGCCACGCCGCCGCACCCTGCGGCCGCGAGACTCCCCGCCAGGATCACTGCAAGCGCGGCGACGATCTGCCGATGCCGGGACATGCCTGGCCCTTCCATTGCCCGTGTACTCTGATTGTACTTCGGCCGCCTCTCTCGCCACAAGCGCCGTCCGCCGCAGGTCGCTGCGCGCAGACGCCGCGCAAGCGCGCACGGTTGGGACTGTTCTGGACATCCTTCCTGTGCCGCACTATAGTGCGGGCGGCATGTCCGGTTGTGCCGAGGGCGACCCTGGCGAGGGAGAGAACGCATGCGCCGTGCCGCAGGGGCGACGTTGATGGCGCTGGCCGTCGCGCTGGCGCTGGGCCCTCATGCGGCCCGGGCGGTGACCGACGACGAGGTCCTGGGCGCCATCAACCGCGGCCGCGACTACCTGCTGGGCCGCCAGAACCCCGACGGCTCGTGGCCCGAAACGCAGCACCTCGGCGCCAACGAGGTCGGCCAGACCGAGATCGCCCTCTTCACGCTCCTATCTATCGGCGTCCATCCGAACCGCGAAAACGTCGCCAAGGGGGTCGATACCGTCGTGGTCCGGAACCTGGACTTCAACTACGCCGTCTGCTGCCGGGCCATGGCCTACGCCCGCCTTCAGAAACTGTGGACCGACTCGAAGCGCGACACCGTCCGGCAGGCGCTCAAAGGCGACGTCCTCTGGCTGATGCGGGCCCAGGGCTCCAGCGGCGGCTGGACGTACAACTCCACCGGGGGCGCCGGCGGCGTCTACGACCTCTCGAATACGCAGATGTCGATCCTGGCCCTGCGCGAGGCGGCCCTGGCGGGCATCGAGATCCCTCCCGCCGTCTGGAAGAATGCCCAGGACCTCTACTGCAAGGCCCAGTTGCCCGACGGCTCGTGGGACTACTTCGAGAAGAGGAAGGTCAACTCCCTCTATGACCCGGTGACAGGCAAGGTCACGCCGCTGGACCGCGAGGTGGAGTTGCAGGGCTACGGCTCGATGACGGCGGCGGGCCTGGCGTCGCTCTTCATCACCTCCGACAACCTGGAGCCCGGCCGAGGATGCCCGTGTAAGTCGGGCCAGTCCACGAACCGCAGCGCCACCGACATCGACCGCCGCATCGACATGGCCTTGGCGTGGCTCGAGAAGAACTTCAGCGCCGAGGGCAACCCCAAGGCGCTCCACTGGCAAAGCAAGTTCTGTCCGTACTGGCTGTACGCCGTCGAGCGGGTCGGCAGTGCCGCCGGGTACAAGTACTTCGGCGCCCACAACTGGTACAAGGAGGGTGCGGAATTCGTCCTCAGTTGCCAGCGCGGCGACGGCTCGTGGGACGGCGGCCTGGGGCCGATCCCCGACACGTGCTTTGCGGTCCTCTTTCTCTACAAGGCCCGCGCCCCGGTCCTCTTCAGCAAACTCCAGTACAAGGGCGACTGGAACCTCCACCGCCGCGACATCGCCAACCTCACGGCGTACTGCGAACGCGTCAAGGAACAGCCGTTCCACTGGCAGATCGTGGGCCTCCAGGCGCCCGTGGCCGAACTGCACGACGCCCCCATTCTCTACATCACCGCCGAGACCCCGCCCGCCTTCACCGACGAGGAGGTCGGCAAACTCCGCGCCTTCACCGACACCGGCGGCACCATTCTCTTCGAGGCCTCTTGCGGCAACCCCGCCGTCCGGCGATGGTTCATGCAGTTCGCCAAGACCGTCTGGCCCGAGTGGCCCCTCAAGCCCGTCGGCCCCGCCCACGCCACGTACAAGGACCCCCACGCCCTGAGGCAGCGGCCCGAGGTCATGGGCATCGACGACGGCCTGCGGACCTTCCTGTTCTTCTCCATGGAAGACGTCTCGTGCCAGTGGAACGTCAAGGCCTACGCGGCCAGGGAGTACCTCTTTCAGTGGGGCGTGAACCTGTTTACATATGCCACCGACCATAGCCCGCTGCGCGCTAAACTCGCCGCCGGCGAGCCGGCCAAGGCCGAACGTTACGCCGCCGCCGTGAAGCGCGGCACGAAGGACACCGTGCAGGTGGCGCGGCTCAAGTATGACGGCGCGTGGAACACCGGCCGACACTACAAACCGTTCGAGAACCTGGCAGACCATCTTTGGAAGACGGCCGGGATTGCCGTCAAGCCCGCGGAAGACGGTCTCGCGGCTGCGGACTTGGGCGACCGCGACGCCGCCTACCTTACCGGCACGGGGCCCGTCGCCCTCTCCGACGCCGACCGCGAGGCCCTGAAACAGTACCTCGCGAAGGGCGGGTTCCTGTGGGCCGAGGCCGCCGCCGGATCGGCCGCCTTCGACCAGGCGATGCGCAAACTGGCCGCCGACGCGGGGTGGGAACTCAAACTCCTCGCGCCCGACCATCCGCTGATGAGCGGCAAGTTCGCCACGGCCGCCGGGTACAACGTGGCGGCGGGGGTCCAGTTCCACCAGGCCCTGCGCACGCGGCGCATGGGCCGCCCCGCCGCGGACCTCTTCGGCATCTACCAGGGCGGCAAACTCGTCGGCGTCTACAGCCCCTTCGACGTCCTCTTCTCGGCCACCGGCTACGAGGCCTGCGGCAACCTCGGCTACCTCCGGCCCGACGCCCTGGCCGTGGCCACGAATGTCGTTATCTACCTGACCGACCGGGCGGGCGGAACGCCGTGAGAGGCCGCCGGCGGGGGGGGGGGGCCTGAGTGGCTGTGCCTTGGCACGCGGATTCCGCCGGCCGGCCCATGCCGGCGGGTTAGAATGACCGCTACGCCCCACGCCGGTCGGGGGCGAAGGCCGACTGGAAATCACGGATGAGAACTACCACCACAGCGCCACATAGCGCGGCGGGTCTCCTGACCCGCCGCGCGCATGCGTTTTCTGGCCGCCGCAGGGCGCCTCGAGCGCGGTGGGTCGGGAGACCCACCGCGCACGGCGTCATTTGGCGCTGCAGTATTACAGCAATCTGCGTTTGTTCCTGCCTGGCGCCGGCCCTCTGCATGGTTTCACTCGCCCGCGCCGAGTCCGCCGCCGCACCCGTGCCGGCGGACCTCACCCCTGCGGCCGCGCCACCGGGCCTATATGTTCGCGACGGCGTTCTGATGAAAGACGGCCGGGCGTATCGCGGCGTCGGGGCCAACTACTTCTCGCTCTTCTCGCGGATGATCAAGGACCCCGCCGACACGACGTCGCTCGCGAACCTCAAGGTCCTGCACGAGGCCGGCATACCGTTCGTCCGGTTCATGTGCGGCGGCTACTGGCCGGTGGAACAGAAACTGTACCTGGCGAACCGCGAGGAGTACTTCCGGCGCCTGGACCAGGTCGTCCGGGCCGCCGAGGCGAGCGGCACGGGCCTCATACCGTCGCTCTTCTGGTACTACGCCACGGCGCCCGACGCCGTCGGCGAACCGGTGGACCAGTATGGCAACCCCGACAGCAAGACCGTCGCCCTGGTGCGGCGGTACACGGCGGAGATCGTCGAGCGGTACAAGGACTCGCCGGCCATCTGGGGGTGGGAGTTCGGCAACGAGTACAACCTCGACGCCGACCTGCCGGAGCACCAGCGCTACCGCCCGGCCTGCCAGCCGCAACTGGGGACGCCCAAGGAGCGGACCGCCCGCGACGAACTCAAGTTCCCCCAGGTCCGGACCGCCTACGTCGCCTTCGCCGAGACGGTGCGCAAGTTCGACCGCACGCGCCTCATCATCTCGGGTAACGCCATCCCGCGTCCGGCGGCGTGGCACAACGTCAATGAGAAGTCGTGGGCGCTCGACACCGAGGCCCAGTTCGCCGAAATCCTCCGGCGCGACAATCCCGACCCGATGAACACGATAAGCGTGCACCTGTACCGCGACGCGAAGGGCGTGTACCCCGGCGGTGCCGGGAGCATCGACGAGTTTCTCGGCCTGGCGATGAAGCATGCCGCCGGGGCGGGCAAGCCGCTATTCCTGGGCGAGTTCGGGACCGACCGGCAAGCAGGCCCGCGCGAAAAGCAGCAGGCCATCTTCGAGGAGTTTCTGGCCGCCATCGAGAAACACCGCGTGCCGCTGGCGGCCTTCTGGGTCTTCGACTACGACGGGCAGGACACTGACTGGAACGTCACTTTCCGCAACGACCGGTCGTTCATGATCGACCTGGTGTCGCGGTTGAACGCGCGGCTTGGCGCGAAATGAGTGCCGCGAAGATTCCCATCCTCCTGTGGCACGGGCCTCCGGCCTGTGCATCCTTGAGAGTGCACCGGAGTAACGCCGGTGCCGCCGTCGCTTCTTCCTGCGCCAAGGGGCGCCACTTCCGTACAATCGCCTGCGGGGGAGCCTTCTGAAGGAACAGGGGAACGCTTCGTGGTGCGATATCGGTGGTGGCTGGGTGCGGCGGCGTGCCTCGTTCTCGTCACCGCGGCGATCCTGGCTGAGGCGGCGCGCCCGGACCCGGCAGACGCGCCGCCCGAGCGCGTCGACCTCCTGGCGGTCGGCGACTGGGAGTACCGCGACGGCAACAAGCCGACGACGGCCCGGGCCATGGCCGAGTACGCGGCGGCGCAGGGCACGCCGATCCGGGCGGCGATCCTCCTGGGCGACAACTTCCGCCTCCACCTCAAGAAGGGCAAGGAGCCGCAACTCGAAACGATCTTCGAGGCGACGTACGATACCAAGCGGCTCAACTTCCCGTTCTACGCCCTCCTCGGGAACCACGACGGCGAGTCCGACAACCGGCGAATCGAAATGGCGTACGCCAAGGAGCACCCCGGCTCGCGGTGGAAGATGCCCGCCCGCTGGTATCGCGTGGACCTGCCGGCCGAGGCCCCGCTCGTCACGATCCTAGCGCTCGACTCCAGCAAGTCCGACATGGCCTCCAAGCAGTGGCAGGCCCAGAAGCAGTGGCTGGAGGCCGAACTCGCCAAGCCGCGCGCCCCCTGGACCGTCTGTGCGGCCCACCGTCCCCTGTTCTCCAACGGCATGCATGGCGACAGCAGCCGCATGCAGAGCGAGTGGGGACCGATCCTCAAGAAGTACCGCGTCGATTTCTACCTCTCGGGGCACGAGCACTCCCTGGAGCACCTGGAGATCGACGGCTGGCTGACGGCCTTCGTGGTCCTCGGCGGCGGGGGAGGCCGGCTCCGGGCCGAGGGCGAGGCCGAACACGGGCCTTTCTCAAAGTCCAGCCTCGGCTTCGCTCATTTGACGTTCGATTCTGCGCGCGCCAGGGCGCGCCTCATCGATGGCCGCGGCGCCGTCGTGCATGAATTCAGCCGCGAGGTCCAGGGGAGCAAGTAGAGTGGCAGGACTGCCCGCCGCGCAGACTGCCGCTACGCCCGAACGTGAACTGCCTGGGCCTGCGGGTCGCCTCTCAGGCGCGCCACGGCGTTCGCATGGCGCGGGAGCGCAGGCGATTGGCCTCGTCGTCGCCGACGAACTCTTCCCTGGCCGGGTCCCACTTCAGGGACCGCTGCAACCGGTGCGCGATGATCACCAGGTGGCCGAGCGAGGCCGAGCGATGGCCGATCTCCTCGTGCGAACTCGGCGGCTGCCGAGTCCGGATGCACTCGAACCAGTTCGCGTGATGATTGTTGCCCCCGGTGCTCGGGTCACGGCTCCTCAGGCGCATGTCGCGGAAGATCTCTTCCGGGCCGCCCTCGACGGGCCCGCTGGCGGTCATCGAGGTCACCCACCCGCGCTCGCCGACGAAGAGGCCGCCGAAGAGTCCGGCCAGCCGGGCCGATGCGGGAACCGCCCTGTAAAGGTCCTTCGCCTGGCCCCAATGGTCCAGGTGGTGAAGCAGCGTACCGTTGGCGTACCTGCATGTCAGTGTCGGGAACTCACCGCCCCGCGGATGCAGGACCTCGACCGGGCCGCTCGTCTCCGCGCCCAGCGCGTACTGGATTACGTCGGCCGCATGCGAATGAAACCACGTCACGGAAGCCGCGCCGAAATCCTCGCAGAACGACCACGGCACGACCCCCGGAGACGGGTTCATGTGATAGCAGTGATTGTACGGATGCCAGAGCGCCGGCCCCACCCAGAGGTCCCAGTCAAGCCCGTCCGGCGCCGGTTCCTCGGGCAGAGGGATATCGAGCGGCACGTACGAGCGGCCGAATTTCCCGGCAGCGAGCGCCTGGGCGTAAGGCTGAAAACGAGGCGCCCCGATGAAGCCCCCCAGGGTGTCCCAGGTCGTGAACGCCGACCTGATGCGGCCGAGTCCGCCCGTGCGGACGAACTCGCACACCGCCCGTATGGTCGGAATCGAGCGGTACTGGGTCCCGGTCTGAAACACCCGCCCGTACCGGCGTACGGTATCCGACAGCGTGCGTCCCTCGGCGATCGTCAGCGAGACCGGCTTCTCGCAGTAGACGTCCTTGCCGGCCCGGGCGGCGTCAATCGACTGGAGCGCGTGCCAGTGGTCGGGCGTTACGATCACCACGGCGTCGATGTCGGGCCGGGCCAGCAGTTCGCGATAGTCGTTGTACGCCGTGCAGCCGCGATACGCGCCGCCGGCGCGTTCGGCGGCGTAGGCCTCCTCCACGCGCTTCCTCGCGCCGTCGCGCCGCACGCGATCCACGTCGCAGACGGCCAGCACCTGGACGCCGCCGTCGCCCACCAGCCGCCTCACGTGGCCGCTGCCCATGAGGCCGACGCCGATCTGCCCCACAGCGATCCGCCCGCTCGGTGCCACGGCCCCGTCGGCGCCCCGCGCCGAGGCCGGGACGATCCACGGCGCCGCTGCGAGCCCCGACGCGGCCGCCGCCGCCCGCAGGAACTCGCGCCGCGTCATCCCGCCGGCGCCCGTCTTCTCTCTGCGTGACAGTCGTCGCACGGTGCACCTCACTTGGCGAGGCTCAGGCTCACCTTGTTGAAGAACTCGACGCTCTTGGCGATCTCGGGGACCGACTCGAGCCAGTTGTAGGCGTACTCGATGCCGAACATCGTGGGCCGGATGCCCAGGCGGTGGATCTCGCGGATGACCGCTTCGGCCTTTCCGGCG
>Ga0315295_10003863_pt1 | contig 12721 bp, 14 predicted proteins | sample YL17G14_0_MG_FD_204453 | JGI IMG/M metagenome (GOLD analysis project Ga0315295, IMG submission 204453) | Sediment microbial communities from Yellowstone Lake, YNP, Wyoming, USA - YL17G14_0 | ecosystem: Environmental > Aquatic > Freshwater > Lake > Sediment | place: USA: Wyoming | collected... | reverse complement strand
TGGCAGCAATTCCCCGGCTGGCCACTGTCGTGAGCTCTTCTACGTTAAAAACGAGTCCTCCACCTGTGCCTCCCATGGTATAGGCTGGACGAACCACCACCGGATACCCCAGCTCAGAGGCCACCTTCACCGCATCCTCCGTGCTGTAAACGGCCGTGCTCTTGGGCACTTCGATTCCCAGGCTGTTCATGGTCTCTTTGAATACAATACGATCCTCCCCGCGCTCAATGGCATCGATCTCAACTCCGATAACCTTCACCCCGAATTTATCCAGGATTCCAGCTCTATCCAGTTCAGAACTCAAATTAAGGCCGGACTGGCCGCCTAAATTCGGCAAAATGGCATCAGGTCTCTCCTTTTCAATAATCTGGATCATACGCTCCAGATTCAGGGGTTCGATGTAGGTAATATCAGCCATTCCGGGATCGGTCATAATAGTTGCAGGATTGGAATTTACCAACACAATTGAATATCCCAAGCTGCGCAGCGCCTTGCAGGCCTGAGTTCCGGAATAGTCGAATTCACATGCCTGGCCAATGACGATTGGACCAGACCCGATGATCATAACTTTATTGATGTCTTCTCGTTTTGGCATGACTCTCCATCTCCCCCTTGGCATTCTCAGACGATTTCCTAATTTCGCATCCTGATGAGGTCATACAACCAAGAAATAAAAAGACTCTCGTTAGCGCGGATTTTGATGCATGTGCAAATCAAATTGGATACCAAGCCGAAAGATGAAAAAATCCACGGAGTTCTGTGCTGTTGGGATGGGCGCTTATTGTCGACTTAAACTTATGAAAAAGGCTGGCTTAACATGGCTTCTGCTGCAAAAACGTTAGGCATTATTAGTGGCGTGCTCGGCCTCATCATAGGAATTTTCCTTTTGATAGGGGTTTTGCATGAGATCTAGAGGTATCGCAAGATAGCAGTTAGATGTCGGCATACTTGAGTCTCACTTTTCATCTGACTTCTCCTTCGCCTGCTAATTAAACGTTAATTAGCTATATCTTGTCATCTCTAATTCTCACACAAAAAAAACTCATTGCATTTAACTCGATTGATCTAGATTTGAGAAGCGTACTATCTACTTACTTTTATTAAAATAAATCAATTAATAACAAAATCACCGAAGAGCTAACAGAAAAAGTGCGACTTTTAGCCTACTTGTATAAATTCTAGAACTTTCCCCCGAAAGAAGCTCAAAATGGCAATATTTATTTAACAAAACATATCTTTTGTCAAATGTGACCAAAATCCCTGATTATCTCGAAAGAGAGCGGATCGATGAACTGCTGGATGCTGCTAAAACGTGCAGTCAGAGGGACTATTTGCTGTTGCGATTTATGTGGCGAACCGGCGTGCGGGTCAGTGAGGCCATAAGTGTCACCCCAAACGATATCGAATTCAAGAATGGTGTCGTGAATATCCGAAAGGCCAAGGGGGGGCGACAGAGGAGAGTACTTCTTGACGAAGAAACACTCAAAATGCTCTCCGATTATATCTTAGCACTAAATATCCTAGAGGATCGACCTGTTTTTCCTGTTACAAGAGCACAAGTATTCAACCTAGTGAAAAAATACGGAAACATGATCGGCGTTAACATCCATCCGCATACGCTCCGCCACAGCTTTGCTATATTTTTAGTGCGATCGGGAATGGATCTGCGGCGTTTACAGCTTTTGTTAGGACATTCAAGCCTCAGTATAACGCAAGTCTACCTTCAATTTAAAGATGATGACTTAAGAGAAGCGTACGAAAAAGTCCCGTTCTAAACTCTTTTTCGCTAGCTATTATTATAAAAGTGAGAGTAGAGACCTTAAAAAAGGCCAAAAACAGCATTCAACCAAGTAAAAGAACTTTTTGATGTCACTTGAAGCTTGCCATGATTTGATGATATCTTATTATTTCTCTAACATCGAGATCTGCAATTTTAGCTACAATCCGCTTGAGATATCTCATACAAATTAAAACTTAACATCCAACTAAATATAACCAGACACTCACTTTGTTTCTTATAACTTGCGTTCAAAAGCTAATTTTAGCGTGAAATGCGAACGGCTAAAGAAGCTTAAATACAAAATATATTTACTTAAAAGCCTCAAAATTAGGCCTCACACTCTAACGTCATGATGCTAAAATATTGAACAATTATTATGAAAGTGAGTTCTGATCAGCGATGGCGAATCCTGGATTCTAGAAAAAATAATCTTCATAATAAATATAATCTAATAAATATGTTGAAATTAATCTATTATATTATATTAGATATAAATTATTATTTAGAAATAATATATAGTGTCGTCACTTATCAGAAGCTTTACAAATCTAGCACAAGAACAATATGATAGTTTAAGACTAGTATTTTCTTAAAAAATCAGGTAAAAGTGAGAGTTAACGCAGTTGCTGATGCGTATGAGTTGGCTAAAAGTCAAAATTTAGGGATCGCGGTTAATAACGTCGCTATCAAATACGCCTAGAATTATTTCAAGTTCGTCTTTATTAGCACCTTCTTTTGGCTGGAACTTTATGCCATGATCCCCGTCATGGCGGTTCCGGTGATCATATTTACCTATTAAAATAGCTTGAGGAATTCTCAATGGAAACGCTTCACATCGCTGCGCTTTTCGATAATATTTGCAGACCAAACACATCGATACTGGATAAACTGGCAAAATGAGGTCTCCATTTTCGATTTTTTTTCCATCGTTGTAATGTGAGGTATTTCCGTTTTAAAAAACGTGTGACAAGGTTCCTTTTTTATCCCGTTACTTATCGCATCCAATTACCGCGTCGCGATCGCTGGATTATAAACTGCTACTTGAAAAGAATGATTTCATAGTATAGCCCTATTATAATGATCACCATCATCACGAACTCGGCGTAGATAAAAAAATCCTCAAGCTTTTGGTTCAAGGTTTATACACCTCAGCAACGTTAATAACGCCCACCCCATTAAGAGTGTTTCACGACTAACGATAAAACTTACGAATCTATAAACGCGTTTATAGATATCTTTCAGGTCCAATCGCTAAACTGCAAGTAAGTCGCAATTTTGTATTAAAATGAGGGCAAGTGAAATTAATTGAGTCTGAATTGATAAAAGAGAGAGTTGCTACCTATTTTTTAGCCCAACACTAGCGAGGGTGAGTGCAACTCCCGCTATCGCAACCACTGTTAATATAAAGGCCCTAAGCACAAATGCAGTAAAGAGGTATCAGACACTTCAATGAGCTCATCTATTGCTTCTATTTTGCTCCAAGGAACCGTTATTTCAATATGGAATGCTTGAATGCCAACACCAACCTCTAAGGCAATCTCTTTCGAATCGGAATCGATGCTGAAGTTTTTAACGTGGCCGACATCACACCCACTTAACGAGGCGACAGCCTTTTTGAGCAGCCCTTTCGCGTGAATAACCTCTGCATCGTGCTCACTAAATGATTCAAAGCTCGCTGCGTCTGACACGATCAAAGAGGCATCAATTGTTTCAATTACGGACGACGGGATTAGAGGGGTACTTTTAGTAGACTCGTTTTTGACAACTAGCAGCCCTTCTTTTAACCCTTCTTCGTACGTCACGTCCGAGACCAGGCCCCAATCAGTGCCACTTCTAGATGAGAACGTTTTTTTGCCACATGGTTTGACCTTTATGCACGTCACGAGTTAAAAACCATATTGTTTGCTATGAGATGGCCGAAAAGGAAAACTAAAAGTTCGAAAAGCCCAGTGCCAGTTAAGGAAGCAAATTTGCCACAATCATATAGTGGTAGGGCCCCGAGTCCTGTATTGAAACCACATTAAATCCTGCGCTTTTGATGAGAGACGCGGCTTCTGATTCACTGAACCTTATGTTAACTGGCGGCCCAAAAGGCGTAGCTTCTTTTTTCCAGTCCAGATTGACAAGTCTGCCATCCATCTTAAGGGCCCGTTTAGCATTCTGCAAGACCTTGAACGGATCTTTGAAATCGTGCAGAGCTATTCCGATAAACGCAATGTCTGCACAGCGCTCACACAGAGAGACATCTTCGGCTGCGGCTAGCTTGACCCGAATATTTCCTAAACCTGCTCTTTCGGATTGCGTACGTAATTCTTCGAGAGCCTCACTGTCAACGTCAACGCCGCATACTAAGCCTTCTGAACCGGTTATCTTAGCTGCTGGAAGAGCGAAAAAACCAAATCCACAGCCCAGATCTATGAAAACATCGCCGGCCCTAACCCCCGCTTCGGTCAGAATTTGTTCAGGGTTCTGCCAGCCCCTTCTCTCCCCCTCGTTACGATACGTGTGATGCATAATACTTCGTGTGCGATTCAAAAAAAGCGCGCAAACTATTTATTTTTCCCTATAGCCGAAATCTAGGCTCGCTTTTCGGATCTTCAAGGCTTGACGTGATGCCGATACGTATTCGGTCATACTCCTTCTGTCGTGACGTTATTTTCGGTGAAACGCAAGAACTGCACGAGCAAAAACCCCAGCACAGTTAAGATGAGCGTATAAAGCACCAGATCGCTCCACAGATATCCGCCGACGTTTTCGATAATCGCATACTTTCGCGCATCAACAATGAGATGGCTCGCCCATATAGCACAAGCTGCATAACCTGCAACAAGCGCAGTCCTCGGTCGACGGATAAAAGGCACAAGTGCCGCTAGGAAGACGAACGGTAAAACAATAAGGGAGTGCGATATCTCTATGTTACTTGCAAAATCAAATGCTCGTGCCAAGTCGGGCAAGAAGGCTATAAACGGCACCACGATCAAGTAACGATAATTAATGATCGGAAAGACGATGCAGATGGCCAATGCTACGTGAGCGATGATTTCATAGCGCTCTCTTGGTGGAAGATTAAACCATAGGTAGAAAAAGAGAAGCTGTGCGATAACTGCTACGACAAGCTTAATGAGATCCGCTTCAAGAGCCCGTCTTTTGTACTGCTCTATTTGATCGATCGGATAATAGGTCCTTCTTTGCGTTTCCATAGTGAAACCTTTTCCAAGACGAGCTTGTCCTTATATATATTTGTGCAGAGAGCTGATGATCCTAATCTTGAATTTTTTGTACGATGCGTGTTTGTTTGAGTAGGTTACAAAAAAGTGCTATGTAACAAAGCCACCACAGCGAGATATGTCAGAATACTTTGAAAACGAGCAGCAGGCCAAACGTCACCATAAGAAGCCCAGCGATAAGCTTCATATATCTCGCTGATTTCATTCTCCACTCTTCAGCCCTGTCCGTGCTCACCTTAATCGCATATATCGCAATGAAGACGATGATCATTGGTATAACGAACGCAAATGCGAAGAGGGCTGTGTACAAGTTGTTCTGGACCGTCGACATGCTAGTTAGATATGTCGTTGAAAAGTACGTGAACGGACCGATTGTGCAGGGCAAAGCAGCAATCGTAGCGATAAAACCGAGCGCAATAATCGCAATAAATGAACCGGTTTTTCCAAGAGTGCTAATGCTGTGTTTTGTAAACGTCGGGATCTTGAAACTAAACCAGCGATTATACCAAAAGAAGTCCTTGATAGACACAATCCCGACGATTAAGAGAAAAACGCCAATCAGAGTCTTCGTTAATTGTAGATTCGAAGCGCCAATAATTCGGACAAACTGCACGACGGCTAGTGCTGAAAGGAAGAATACAAAAAATACCGTCGCAATATATGCCACCCCAATGGCGAGGGCCCTCGCACGCGACCCGGTTAGGGCGATCGTCCCCATCAAGAAGATGAGCACGGAAAAAACACACGGGTTCAGCCCGCTGATTATCCCTGTCGTGATAAAGAGGGGGAGCGGGAAGTCTCCTTGAACGTCTGTCCCATCATCAGACGTAGTTGCATTACGAGTGGAATTATTTGTCTGCGGTATAGGCGTCGGGGTCGGCACAACATTGCCCATTATCTGATCGCCCGGACCCGTCGCCCCAGCCCGAACGGCCCTCGCAACTTCTGCTTGTAAGTCGGGCATTGACTCCTCGCCCCCCAGGAACTTCTTTTTGCCGACCATAATGGTCGGCACGGAGTCAATCGTCAAATTGTATGCTGTCAGGAACTTCTGAAAAAGGCTGTAATTTGCGTCATTTTGGATTTCGATCTGATAAACGTGAAGTGTAGGATATTGACGTGCCAGCGCCGCTATCGTCGGCGCTATCGCCTGACAGTGTGGGCAGTCATTTCTATAAAATTCATACAAGTTTACGGGCCACGGAGGGTACTTTGCGTTTGATGTAGTGTTCGAAAGCGATGATGTCTGTGCTGCCACAGGGCTAACGGCTGAGCTAAATAACAATGTTATAAGAACAATCGACAGTCCTAAAAGCGCTTTCTTGTGCATAAACTCAGTCAACTTTATCTCTATTGTTTGAGTGTATAAAATGAGATGGATCGTCGTTCACGTACTTGTTTTTGAATAGATGCGACTTTTTAACAAATTATCTTCTTGATTATATAATTATTTTTTGTTCTCAGTTGTTGCAACTTTGTCACTGTCGACATCAATCGAAAAACTGTAACACTACTTTTCTTTCTGCACTATTTGTATCCTTTTCCCTCTTTCCTCGTACCGCTGACGCAAGAACGATCTAAAAAAACACGATTGAATGATCACCCTACGTTGCAAGCAGTATGGTCTTATACTTGGTCCGACAAAGCCGCCGATCATTTAAAGGCTGTCTAGTATGTTTGCAGTCGTATCCGTTGGCCTAGTATGCACTTCCCACCCCTTAGCCCCCCAAATGGGTTTTTCGGAGTTCCTAGTGAATTCATGCATCGCGCCATGATGGCAGCTCCTCGCGCGAGCCCATCATCTACGAACACGACATACTCCTCAGGCTTTGCATAGATGCCCAGCTCTTTTATGACTTTCAAAATATGCTTCGGCTTGTTTCCGGTGATGCCGGCGCGGCCTGTTATCCCGATGCTTACCTTATCATTGATCAGACCCTTTGTAAGCGCTGTCTTTATGATTCTTTCAGCGATGCCGGTGGAGACCCAGTCAATCACGTCGTAGAGCATTTCAAGCCCAAAATCATGATAGATCTCGCCGCCGACTTTCGAAATTCGGTGAAGATCGCTGCCGTTTTCACCCGAATCAACACCGATGAGTGTTAATCCTATTTGCGCTGCCGCGGATGGATTGACAGGAACACTCCCAAATCGCTTCGACGTTTTTGGCACTTCTTCTATTCGGATATGTTCGTGGATCTCGTTTGCGAGAGCTCTTGCGTCCCGCTCGCGCCCAATGCCGACCTTTAACCGGCTAGGCTTCGGCAGATCGAACGTAGTGCCGCTCGTTTCATCTACCAGACCAGTGCCGCGCCCAACGGAATCGACGATTTCCCCTGAGATGCCACAGAAGTTCGTGATCGTATTCGCATAAGGAAGAACGTCGTTGGTGATGCGCCCTTTAAAGGTCGTGCCGAAATCCATCGACAGGCACGGATTTCGGAAGTCAACATCTGCCCATTTCGCCCCTTCCTTGATTCCCGCAGTCGCTAGCTCCCCTTCCATCTCATTTGCAACTACTTCAACGCCAGTCGAGCCTATCGGAGGCAGGACGCCACTCACCGAACCGTCAAACGCGACTTTATCGAGGAGACTGTATTCGCGAAACTTCTTCGGAAGGTGGTGAATACTCATTGCTGGCGTCATTTTTCTTGCTGTAACGCCCGCCATTAAACAGCCATCGGCGAGTGCCTTTATGAACTCGCCAATGTCTTCGGGCCGATCAAAGCCGGCGACGACGCCGGTGGAGCGCACGACAAAGTGAAGGTCATCAGCAAGCTCGAGATTTGCGTTTCGCACCGACTGAATTAGGGTCCGCTTCACCATTTCGGCGATGCTGTTTCGTGTAAGCGGCTTGTAGGTAAGTGTACGCCCAAAGATCTCTTCGCCTGGCTTCGGGTCGCGCACGTCACGCGTCATACTGACGACTTTGTTAACGACATATGCCTTACCTTCACGCATGTTCGTGGCCGTGAGGATACTCTTCGTCGTGGTGTTGCCCACTTCAACCGAAGCTACGACATAGAACGGCCCCTTCTTGATGTCAAGCAGAGACACCTCTTCGTTCCTTGCTATCTTCGGTTTAGCCCTCCACAGACCTAAGGCCACGATGTTTTCCCCCCCTCACCATTCCTCGATCACGCAGCAATCGATTTCTTCCAGCTTTTAAACCAGATCATCTATTTTCTGCTCTGTTACTGTAACGTATTTTTTTTTAAGCTTATAATCATTGATTTTTATCTGCATTCTCGTTAATAAGTCCTAAGAGCATTTCTCGCCCCTTTCGCGATTTAAAAAGCGGTACGTCCCAGTTTTGTACAACTCTTGACCGTTGCCCACTGCTTGGCCGACCTGTGTTGTCAATGCCCTGCTTTTCGTAAAGCTGCTTATGAACGAGAATCCCCTTCCGCTGCCACGATGGAGTTTTTGCAAGGTTGACACCGCGGTTGAACATAAACTCGTGCATTTGGCTAGCGTTCATCTCAAACAGTTTAGCGTGAGCATCTCGCGCAGTCTCGCCTTCTTGTCTCAAGTGGTAGTAGGTGTATGCGTGTAGGTGATTTCGCCAAGCTTCATTTTGTCGCCATTCGAGATACGGAGGTACGTCCAGCTTGTTCACGGGAACGACGCGTGCATCGAACGCTAAAGGCATACTGGGCTCGAGCTGTAATGTCACTGCGCTCGCGAAGAAGCTGGCGATAACAGAATCAAGCTTCTCGATCCTGCCGTCAAAAGGAGCTTCAATAAAGAGAGCATTTGCTTCGTCAGAAAACGTGAAGATCAGCTGCACCGGCAGGCCACTTCGGTGAATAAGGGCTTCCGAAGCAGCGCCCATAGACTTCGCAAAGGTGAGGTCGTGCGGCTGTTCGCTTTGAAGCAGCGAAAGCGCGTGCCGGAAATTCCTTCCGTCAACACGAACAAAAAAAGGAGCAACTGTGCGCAAGCCTGCGTAGATCTCGCGCTCTTTCATTACGCTTCTTCTTTGGGCTTAGCTCGACTGATGAGCGTTTTTACGACGCTGCTAACAAGGATAATATCGGCTATAGACTTTGCAAACCGGTAGGGTATCACTACGAATCGGTACTTTATGTCAAAAATATTATGGTTTATATCGCCTATAACGAGGCCCGTCACCCTCTTGTCGTTCGTATCGATCTTGATATCCTCCACTTTTCCTACATAATCTCCTTTATCGGTATATACGTTAAGATCCATTATCTGTGTCAGCTCGATTCGCATTTTAACCTCCCTTTCGAGTTTCGCGTAAAAGCTCCTCCATGCACTATCGACTAAAGTGATATATAGTTTATTAAATAAAGGCTAAATCAGGATTATTTTATGGCTTGGTCTTTTCGAATCGCTACCGTTCGCGGAATCCCGATTCTAATCAATGTTACGCTTATACTGATTATTCCCCTCTTCGCCTTCGCGTTTTCCATCTCCCCCCCACCTCTAGGGTTTGGAAACGTTCCCAACTCATTCGTTTACGGGACAATAGCGGGCATTATGATCTTTGTTTTCGTGCTGCTCCACGAGCTTGGGCACTCTCTTCTGGCCTTGCACTACGGCATCGAAGTAAAAAGCATAACTCTTTACCTCATCGGAGGGGTTTCTGCAATCGAAATCCCGAAAGATCCAAAACTCGAGTTCAGAACTGCGTTAGTTGGGCCATTGGTCAGCTTGGGCCTCGGCGCGCTCTTTTTCGGATTGAGCCTTGCAGTGACCGCAACCGTGCCAAATCTGTTTTTGCAGAACTTTGCGTATATTAACCTTGTTCTCGGTGGGTTCAATATCCTCCCAGCGTTTCCTATGGATGGCGGACGCGTGTTCCGGGCATGGCTTGCCAGTCGGCAGCCTTACTTGCAGGCGACGCACACCGCCGTGCAAATAGGAAAGATTTTTGCGATTGCAATGGGCATCGCCGGATTGTTTTATCTAGGTCCATTTATCATCATCATAGCTTTCTTTATCTATATCGCGGCGTCTGATGAGGAGCGACAGACAACGATTACGCAGACGCTTGCGGGAATTAAGGTGCGGGACATCATGACGACGGAGGTGATGACCGTCCCTCCATCGATGCCGATGACCCAGCTGATTGAAGTGATGTTTCAGAGCAAACACGCGAGTTATCCTGTCGTCGATAATGGAACGCTTGTGGGTCTCATTACCTTTGGTAATGTGCATCAGGTGCCCGCAAACCGTCGAGATGACATCATGGTGGGCAACGTCATGACGCGCAACATTCAACCCGCAAAGCCTGATGATGAAGCTTCTGAGGCATTCGTCAAGCTCGCGCAACAGAAGCTGGGGTCAATTCCAGTCGTGCAGGATGGAAACGTGGTCGGGATCCTCACGCAAAAAGACGTAACAAGCGCCATGACTCTGCTCGGGGAGGCGCGCGAACAGATCGTGCGCCCTGACGGCACTGTGATCAAAGCTTAGTGGAAGCAGGACCGAATGAACGAGAGCCCCGATCAGCCCGCAGAAATCATCGTTGTCGGCACAGCGCATATCTCAGAAGAGAGTATAGCAGAAGTGCAGCGGACCATCGAAGCCGAACGACCTGACGTTGTAGCTGTTGAGTTGGACCCCGGACGCTATCAGGCATTAGTACATCCAGAACAACAAGAAGCGTCAATTAAGGATATCCTCTCGAGCGGGAAACTTTACCAGTTCTTAGTTCACTGGCTGCTTGCATATGTGCAGAATAAGCTCGGGTCAGAAGTCGGAGTGAAGCCAGGGAGTGAGATGTTGTCCGCAATCGATGCAGCTAGAAGCGTCGGTGCGAGCATAGCGTTCGTCGATCGGGATATTAACGTAACCATTGCCCGATTCTGGGCTAAGATGCGTTTAATTGAAAAGTTGAGAATGCTTATCGCGCTTCTCGGGCTTACCACAAGTGACGAGGAAATTGACCTCAACGAGATCACGAACGATGATACTATCTCACAGCTTGTTACTGAACTGCGGCAATTCTCACCAAACGCAGCGCAAGTGCTCGTCGACGAGCGGGACGCGTATTTAGCGGGAAACTTGCTCAAACTGCACGGAAAGATCGTAGCAGTCGTCGGCGCGGGCCACAAAGAGGGGATAAAACACTATCTTGAGCATCCAGAGCTCGTTCCGCCGCTTGAAGAGCTTAACACTGTTCCGAAGAAACGCTTCAACTTCACAAAAATTGTGGGAATTGCTTTTTTAGCAGTAATAATAGGATTATTCGCGCTCATCATTCTTTCCGGCGCCCCGCTTGCCGTCGTGTTGCTTGCCTTTGGGTACTGGTTTGTCCTTCACGCTGTTTTTGCAGCTGGTTTTGCTATAGCTAGCAGAAGCCATCCGCTTGCCATTGCTGCGTCTGCGGGTTATGCTGGCTTTAGCCCTTTTATCCCGATTCCATTTCTCAAGGTTGGCGTCATTGCCGGATTAATTGAAGCCGCAAAGCGACCACCAAGAGCCGAAGATTTTTCAGGAATCACTAAAGCAACTTCAGTCCGAGAACTTCTTTCGAACAAACTTTTTAGAATACTTGTTGTTGCCGTCGCGGTTAACGTAGGCAGCTCCCTAGCAACTTTTATCGCTCTGCTCGTAATATTTCCTATGACTGGCGTTAACCCATATGACATCTTACATACTGCGCTCTCACACATAACGGGGATGGTGTAGCGTCATGGTGCGACACACAACAAGCAGCAAAGAGGTGCTTGACCTCCTCATAGCCTGGCTGGGCGTTTCATTCGCCTTCTATCTCGTATTATTCCTCCGGCCTAACTTGTCTCACGCGTCGGTCGAGTACGTCCTTCCTTCACTGATTATCACACTAGTCGTCGTAGGCTCAAGTTTTGTCTTACACGAGCTTTTGCACAAGTTCACGGCTCAGCATTTTGGTTTCTGGTCTGAATTTAGAGCAAGCTATACCATGCTTGTGTTTGCGATCCTGTTTGCCGCACTTGCGGGAATCGTGTTCGCGGCTCCCGGCGCGACGATGATTTACGCACCTTCTATTACCAAGCGACAAAATGGGATCATATCGGCCGCTGGACCCATTCTGAATCTAGCTTTAGGCGGACTGTTCTTGCTACTCTATCTCCTCTCGCCGATAGGAGGCGTGCTCAGAGACTTGGGGTGGTACGGTTTTGTAATCAACGTTTGGTTCTCTGCCTTCAACTTGTTGCCGATAGGCCCCCTTGACGGAAAAAAAGTGCTTGATTGGGGCATCCCTCAATTCGTAGCGATAGCAGCTGTGCCTTTTTTAGCGGCTATCTTCGTTGCTATCAACGTTTTTCACGTGCTCTAAACGGTTTTGGCGAACCTTATCTTCGATTGCACCGATCTCGAACCAAGGGCGGGACCTAATAAAGGGCTCCGAGAAATCGGAAGCTGCAAAGAATAGTTGGTTTGCGACAAACTATTAGTATAAAAAGAGGGGCGGAAAATTATGAGGCAAAATATGCAGTAGAAGATGAAACAGAAGAGACCTTTTCACGTCATGATCATACCCACCCTCGGCTGTCCCTCCAAATGCGCCTATTGCTGGAGTTCTGAGATAGGTTCACCCGTCATAAGCATCGAGACGGTAAAGGATATTGTAGCCTGGCTCAAGGACTTCAGAAACGATCCGGTCACATTCACGTTTCATGGCGGAGAACCCCTCCTGGCCGGGGCTGATTTCTACCAGCAGGCTCTGTCCCTGCTAACCCTTGAACTTCAGGATATC
>Ga0315295_10003862_pt1 | contig 12724 bp, 11 predicted proteins | sample YL17G14_0_MG_FD_204453 | JGI IMG/M metagenome (GOLD analysis project Ga0315295, IMG submission 204453) | Sediment microbial communities from Yellowstone Lake, YNP, Wyoming, USA - YL17G14_0 | ecosystem: Environmental > Aquatic > Freshwater > Lake > Sediment | place: USA: Wyoming | collected... | reverse complement strand
ATGAAGCGGGTAACGTGCCAGGGCGTGTCCGTACCGAGACGCTCGGCGATCCAGGTTGCGATCGTCCGCAGCGTCCGGTCGTCGTCGTTGAAGGTGGGGATGACGTTGGTCACGATCTCGACGTGGCATCCGTACTCGTGCTTCGCGCGCTCGGCGGCCTCAAGCACGGGTGACATATCCCTGATGCGGCACAGCTCCCGATACTGCGCACTCGTGGCGCCCTTGACGTCGACCCGGTAGGCGTCGATGTGTGGCGCCACTACTGCGAGTGCGTCGGCAGTGATGTAGCCGTTGGTCACCATCACCGTGTACAGGCCATGCTCATGCGCCAGTTTCGCGCCATCGAGGATGTACTCGAGCCAGATCGTGGGCTCGTTGTACGTCCACGCCACGCCGGCGCAGTCGTTGTTCACGGCGAGCACCGGGAGATTGCGGATCGCCAGCTCGCGCAAGTCGCGCGCCACCTCGCCCGGGTCGGCGTGGGCGATCTGCCAGTTCTGACAGTGCCGACAGGTGAAGTTGCAGCCGACGCTTCCCAGCGAGAGCACGGTGCTGCCGGGGAAGAAATGGTAGAGCGGCTTCTTCTCGATGGGGTCGGCAGCGACACTGCAGACGCGGCCGTAGGTGATCGCGAAGAGCGTGCCGTCGCGGTTCGTGCGGGCACGGCACACCCCGCTCTTGCCCGCAGCGATGCGGCAGAGGCGCGGGCAGACATGGCACTGAACCGCGCCGCCTTCGAGCCGTTCGTAGAGCATCGCCTCGTGCCAGTCGATCGCTTTCGCCGCCATCGCCTGCGGCTCCTACGGGCGCCGCAGACGGCGAATGCCGCGCTGTACGATCTCGACCAGCTCCTGCTGCAACGCGGGGTTGCCCGAGGCGATGCACGCCATCTGGTAGGCGGCATCTGAGCCCAGGACAGGCTTGCCGTCGAGGGGCAGGCCGGCGGCGTCGCCTATCGGCACGCCGGCCTCCACACACAGCAGGTGCACCGCAGCCAGGTCGTAGGGCGAGTTGCAGAGCACATTGCCGCGGCCCACGCGGCGAAACTCCGCCTCCACCCACGGGTGCGCATCGATGATCGCGGGGCCGATGTCGACGTATGCGTCGAGCTGCCCGGTCAGGATGCGCGTCACCGAATAGGTCGCCGAGCCGATGTCGAAGACCGAACCGCCGACAGACGACACGTCGACGAGCTCCTCGAGAACGCTGGCGAGGACCACCGCGGGGCGACCGCGGAAGCCCAGCGTCCAGAACAGGCTCTCTACGTCGGCTGAAGCCGTGGGCAGGAACGGGATCTCGTCGCCCAAGGCGCGCGTCATGCTGAAGCCGGCGCCTTTCTCGGCCACGAACAGGTCGCCGCTCTTGATCTCTTGCAGCACGCCGACGATGACGTCGCCCATGGTCGGGACTGGTGACGGCGGCACCGCGGCGATGCTGACGCACGCCATCTCGAAGCCCGCGGCCGCCGGCCGCGTCCCGTCGATAGGATCGACGATAAGGACGAGCTCCGGGTCGCTGGCGCCTTGAAGGCCGCCGTCCTCGGAGTAGAACGCCCACGTCGGGAGCTCCGTACGCATGAGCTCCACGAGCAGATCCTCGGCCTGCTCGTCGATGCTGAACGTCACGTCGCCGCCAACCGCCGTGCCTGCGTGGTCGCGCGCCGCGCGCAGGCCCAGCGAGGGGAGAACGACCTGTCGCAGCCGGCCGCAGAGCTCGACGAGTCTCTGAGTGTCTGGCTTCACTGGCCCTCCAGGATCGTCGCTGCCGACGGATGGCCGGCCGCAAGGGGCTCACATTCTACCCTGCTATACTTCGGATGCCGACCTCCCACCATCGACACTGGGTTGGCCGTCTTGCAGATGACCCCGCCACTCCTCATGTCATGATCGATCGCACAGCACCCACAGGGGTTGTGGCCTACCGCGGGGCGGGCAGTGCCATCTACCTCAACCTCACCAATCGCTGCTCGAGCTCCTGCGAGTTCTGCCTGCGTGCCTGGACTGACGGCGTGTACGGAGAAAGTCTGCAGCTCGATCAGGAACCCACAGCTGACGAAGTGACCCAGGCGATCGAGGTCACCTTCCTTGACGGTCCGGCTGACGAGGTCGTGTTCTGCGGCTTCGGCGAACCGACGATGCGCCTCGACGTGGTCCTCGCAGTCACCGAGTGGCTGCGCCTGCGACGCATCCGCAGCCGCCTCGACACCAACGGTCACGGCCAGCTTCTCCACCCGGACACGGACGTGCCGGCAGCGCTGGCGGCGGCCGGCCTCAACGCAGTCAATGTGAGCCTCAACGCCGCCGATCCCGGGACCTACGACCTCATCTGCCGGCCGACGTTCTCGAAAGCCTACAGGGCAGTCCTGCAGTTCGCCGAACAGTGTGTTGGCCACGGTATCGAGACGACACTCACCGCAGTCGCCTACCCCGGCGTCGATCTGCCTGCATGCGCCGACCTCGCTGCCGCCATGGGCGCGCGCTTCCGCGCGCGTGGCTTGGCGACGCCACGCGGACGCGAACCAGCCGAGAAAGGGGAAACGTGATGCCCGAAGCTGGCGCCCGGATCCTGCTCGTCGACGACGAAGAAGCGATCCTCAAGCTCCTGCGCTTCCCGCTGGAGAAGGAGGGCTACCAGGTCGTGACCGCCCGCGACGGCGAGGAGGCCCTCGAAGCCTTCGCGCGCGAGGACTTCGACCTGATCATCCTCGACCTCATGCTGCCTCATCTGGACGGCATGGAGGTGTGCCGACGTTTGCGCGCGCAGAGCATCGTCCCCATCATCATGCTCACCGCCAAGAGCGACGAATTCGACAAGGTACTGGGGCTCGAGATCGGCGCCGACGACTACATCACCAAGGACAAGTTCAGCCTGCGCGAGTTCCGCAGCCGCGTGCGCGCGCAGCTTCGCCGCGCCGAGATGAGTCGCAGCGCCGAGGCCACCAAGAAGGACGTCATCAAGGTCGAGGACCTTGAGGTGGACGTTCTCAAGCGCAACGTCGTCGTGCGCAGCGTGAAGGTCGACCTCACGTACATCGAGTTCGAGATCCTGAAGACGCTGATCTCGCACCCCGGCCGCGTGTACAGCCGGCAGCTCCTCCTGCAGCTCGTGTGGGGCGACAGTGACTACCGCGACGCGCGCACGGTCGACGTTCACATCCGCCACCTGCGGGAGAAGCTCGAGACCGACCCCAAAGACCCCGAGTTCATCTTCACGGTGCGCAACATCGGCTACAAGTTCCGCGAGTTCTAGCCGCCCGCCGCGGCGCGCTCAGGCATGTTCAGCTCCGTCAAGAACTGGCTCACCCTCCTCATGGTCGCCCTCGTGGCGCTGGCCATGATGGTTGCCTGGGTCTACGTCGTCCCGCCGCTGCGCGGCCGCCTCGTCGAGCAGAAGCTCATCGACGCGAAGAAGAACGCGGACGTAATCAAGGACACGGTCAGCCAGTGGCTCAGCGACTACACCGACCCCGAGGACAGGCTCGTCAATGACGAGGCCGCTTTGGATCGCACCGTCAACATGATTGCGACCAGATTCGGTGGTCGCGTCATCGTGTTCAGCCGAGACCTCACGCCAATTCAGGACTCCAACCCACAGGCTCGGCTCAACGTCGCCGGCTATCCGATGCTCGAGAGAACCGTCAACAGCGGCGTCGTCACCCAGGGCGTGGTGATCGCCACCGACGGCCGCCTTGCGGTGACGGCGGTCCCGGTCGTCAAGCCGAACGCCGGCAGGAAGCCCGTCGCGGCCGTCCTCGTGATCTCCTCCCTGGAGGACGTCGACAACGCGGTCGACGTGGTCCAGCGCCAGCTCCTGTTTGCCACCGTCCTGGCGCTGGGAATGAGCTTGCTGCTCGGGTACGTCGCGTCGTTCGTCATCGCTCTGCGGCTCAAGCGTATTGAGCGGAGCGCCGAGGCAATCGCCGGCGGCGACCTGTCGGCCAAGGTTCCCGAGACCGTCGAAGACGAGATCGGCCAGCTCGCCAACACCTTCAATGTGATGGCAGAACGGCTCCGCAGCGCCTTCGCCCAGGTCGAGTACGAGCGCGACCGCGTCGAGATCCTCCTGAACGACCTGAGCGAAGGCGTGATCGGCCTGTCGGCCGACGGCACCATCACCATCGCCAACCCGGCGGCGGCAGGGCTTCTGGACGCCCCTGTCCCGGTTGGCGCCGCCTTTGACGCCGCCCTGCCCGCCGACGTGGCCAACATCTGGCGCGAGTCCCACGAGGAGGGCGGCGTCGAGATCGTCGTCTTCGTCTACGGCGATCGCACCTTGGAGGCAACGACCTACCCCGTCGGCGGCGGCGCCGACTTCACGTCCATCGTCGTCCTGCGCGATGTGACCGCGCAGGCGCGCCTCGAGCGCGCTCGTCGTGACCTCATCGCCAACGCCTCGCACGAGTTCAAGACGCCGCTCTTCTCCCTGGCGGGCTCGCTGGAGCTCATCGACGAGGGCGAGCTGAGCCCCGAGGAGCAGCGTGAGTTCCTCCAAGTCATGCGCCAGCAAGTCGACCGGCTGCGCAACATGGCCGTGAGCATGCTCGACCTCTCTCGTGTGGAGGCAGGCTCCTTCGAGCTGCACCCGGAGAGCGTCGTCCTCGCGACCGTGAGCCAGTCGATCCTCGACGAGTTCCAGGCGCAAGCCCAGTCGAAGGGCCTCACCCTCGCAGTCCAGGGGGGCGAGCAACACGTCGCCTGGTGCGACGAGCAGCGCCTAGCGCAGGTGCTGCGCGCTCTTGTCGACAACGCCGTCAAGTACTCGCCCGCAGATGCGGCCGTGCTCGTCGAGACGGGCAGCGAGGGAGAGCACGGCACGGTGGCCGTTGTCGACGACGGTCCGGGCATCCCGGGCAAAGAGCTGCCGCACGTCTTCGAGCGCTTCCACCGTGGCTGCGAGGAGCGTGCCACCACGGCGGGCGCAGGTCTCGGCCTGTCCATCGCCAGGGAGCTGACCGAGATGATGGGAGGAGCGATCACCGCGGAGTCCCCGCCGGGAGGCGGCGCGCGATTCACTGTGCACCTGCCGCGCGCCGCCGGCAAGCAGAGCCCATCCAGCGCCTGAATCGCCCTCCGGTACGTGAAGCGCCCGATGGACACCGACCGGCGCGAGTCGGTACACACTCGTCAACCTCTGCGCCATGGTTAGCCATTGTCGCCGCGAGAGCACTTAACACCTACGCACCATCGTAGTGAGCGAGGGCCGTTCCGCGCGGGGGGCCGGTGACAACTCCGCGGCGGAGACGGCGTCATGCGCAGAAGGGACAACACCGATGAAGCTGAAAGCGTTTCTGGCGGGGCTGGCTGGAGGTGCGGCCGCCGCCGCGCTCGTCGTCATTCTCCTCGTGGTCGTGTTCGATCTCGGACGGGTTGAGCAATCCATCGTTCAGACGGCGGAGACGCCCACGACGTACGTTCCGGCCAGTGGCGAGGGCATGACCCCGGCGGAGATCTACCAGCGTCTGTCGGGCGGCGTAGTCATGGTCCTGTCGCGCTTCCGCGGCACGGACGTGTTTGGCCAGTCGGTGAGCAGCGAGGCGCTCGGCACTGGCTTCGTCGTGGATCAGGAGGGCTACATCCTCACCAACGCCCACGTCGTCGACGAGGACGGCCAAAGAGCTTCGAGCGTGACGGTCGTCTTCAACAAGAGCGGCTCGGAGACCAGGCGTGTGCCGGGCAAACTCGTGGGGGTGGATGTCGGCAGCGACGTGGCTGTGATCAAGGTCGACCCCAACGGCCTCGGCCTCAAACCGCTTCCGCTCGGGGATTCCGACAAGGTGGTGGTCGGTGAGACGGTCGTCGCCATCGGCAATCCCCTGGGCTACGACTTCTCGATCACGGCGGGGATCGTTTCGGCCACGGGGCGCAGTCTCCAGGCGCCCAACGGACAGACCATCCCGAACGGCATCCAGACCGACGCCGCCATCAACCAAGGCAACTCGGGCGGCCCGCTCATCAACGCCGGCGGTCAGGTCATCGGCATCAACGAGCAGATCGTGTCGCAGAGCGGCGGCAACGAAGGCCTGGGTTTCGCGGTGCCGATCAATACCGCCGTGCGTTCGTTGAACGAGCTCAAGTCCAACGGCAAAGTCCGGTACGCATGGATGGGCGTCGGCTTGCAGACCATCACCAGCGACATCGCCAGCACGTTTGGCGTGAAGACCCAGGGCGGCGCGCTCGTGCTGGACGTCGCGCCAGGCAGCCCAGCCGCCAAGGCCGGCATCAGGGGCGGCGACCGGACGGTCACCGTACAGGGTCAGCAGTTCACCGTCGGCGGCGACGTCATCGTCAAGGCGGACTCCACCGACGTCAACTCGGCTGACGACTTGATCGCCTTCTTGGCCACCAAGAAGCCCGGCGACACGATCACGCTGACGGTTGAGAGGAACGGCACCACGAAGGAGCTGCGCGTCACCCTCGCAGAGCGGCCCACCAACCTCTAGCACACCCTACCCGACTGTTCTGGGTAGACGGTCCACTTTTTTTGACACGTCACCGCCCGAGGATGTACAAAAGAGGTTCCCAACGATCGTCGCACCGCGGGGAGGTCGACCCATCCAGCAGCCGCTCGACACGCGACTCCAGGCGTTCCTGCCGATAGTCCGCGGTCTGGCGCAGCTCCTGGGCCCCGACGGCGAGGTGGTCCTGCACGACCTCTCCCGCTTGCCGCACTCCATCGTCGCGATCGAACACGGCGAGGTCACGGGGCGTACCGAGGGTGACGTCCCGACCGATCGCATGCTGCGCAGCCTGCGCGGCGCCGGCGACGCGGCGGACGTGCGCATCTACATGTCCTCACGCGAAGGCAAGATCCTCAAGTCGATGGCGGTGACGCTCAGGGACGAGGATGGCGCCGCCTACGGCCTTCTGGGCGTCAACTACGACCTCTCCGACGTCGTTTGCGCACAGCGCGCCCTGGCCAATCTCCTGGCCGCTGACCGACCGGGCGAAGGCACAGCGCCGGAGCCCGGGGAGATCTACGCCGACGACATTCGCGATGTGGTCGCCGGCATGGTTGCCAGGATCCTGGGAGAAATGGGCAAGACGCCGGCGGCGATGACGCGTGAGGAGAAGATGGAGGTCGTTAAGCGCCTCGAGGAACGTGGCGCGTTCCTGGTGAAGCGCTCCGCCGAACAGATCGCCACTGCCCTCGACCTCTCGCGCTACACGATCTTCGCCTATCTTAAGGAGATCCGCCGCGGCGGCGGCGAGCCTTCGGCAACGACGGGCATAAGGGGCGGGACACCGTGACGTGCGCTAAGCAGCAGGCGCCCGGCGTCAGCGTCGAGGTGACGACCGCTCGCCGGCTATGCTCCGTCCTGGCCGCGGTTGACTGCCATTCCCTCGCGGTCGTCGGGCTGGCCAAGAACGCCGGCAAGACGACCGTCGTCAACGCGCTCCTCGCCAATTGCGGACGACGCTTGGGCTTGACGTCGCTCGGCCTCGACGGCGAACGCACCGACCATCTCACCGGGCTCGCCAAGCCCGGCGTCGCGCCGCCGGTGGGCACGCTGGTCGCGACCACCGAGGGATCGCTGATGCGCTCGCACTACGACATGGAGGTGCTCGAGACGCTGCCGTGGCGCACACCCCTGGGCAGCGTCGTCATCGGCCGCGCCCGCGGACAAGGCCAGGTGGAGGTGAGCGGCCCGACGACGCTGGCCGAGCTCCGCACGACGATCGACCGATTGCGGACGCTCGGTGCCGAACGCGTCATCGTCGACGGCGCCATCAACCGCCTCGGCAGCGCCTCGCCACGCGTGAGCGACGGTGTGGTGGTAGCCACCGGAGGCATGGTCGGCGAGAGCTTGGAGGACGTATTGGAGACGACGGCCGGTGCGCTCGAGATGCTCCTTCTGCCCGGGGTCTCGGGGGCGACACGTGCCCGGGTGGCGGGACACGCCGCCGCAGGCACGCGTGCCGTCGCCTACAGCCGCGACGGAACGGCAGAAGTCCTAGAGCTCGCCACGGTCGTCGGCGAGGGCGTCGCCGTCGCCCGTGAGGTACAGCGGCTCGGTGCCCACCTCCTGCTCATCGGCGGAGCCGTCACGGAGGAGTTCGCCGCCGACTTCACCCGAGTTCTCCCACCGCGCTCCGAACTGCGCCTCGTCGTTCGCGACGCGACGGTCCTCGTGATGCCGCCCGCGGCGGTGAGGCGCTTCCTGCGCCGCGGCATCAGGCTTGAAGTGCTCACGCCATTGCGCGTGCTCGCCGTTACCGTCAACCCTTTCCGCCTGCCTCAGCCGTATTGCGCAACAGCCCTCTTCGCCGCCGTCGCCGGTGTCGTCGATCAGCGTTTGCCGTTGTTCGACGTCGTGCATGAGCTCGCCCGGCTGCCCGTGGGCCGTCCCCCGAGATCCCACCAGAACGTTTCCCCCTGACGAAAGCGGGTGCTGACGTGGACAATGCGCTTCGGCTGGATACAGCACTCGTGACGCGCGCTCGAACAGCGGCGGACGCTGTCGCCGCCGATATCCAGCAGCACATCGAGGAACACACGACCGATACCACCGAGCGCGCCACCCTGCGCCTCCTCGGCGTCGCCGGCGTCAACCGTATCGCCGTGCCGCTGGTGAACATCGTCGTGGAGCACGCGCGCGCCCTGCTGCCATCTGGCATCACGAGGACGTTCGTCGCCGCGATGAACGAAACCGGGAGGAGCGCCCAAGAGGTCGCCGAGGGCGTCGCCGAGGGCGACCTGCACCTGACCGAGGTGCCCGCAGAGCGCTGCGCCGCCGCGGAGGCGCGCGCCGAGGAGCTCGCACGCAAAGGCGTCGCGCGCATCGACGCCGCCCGCGCGCGCCGCAACCAGCTCGTCGCCCTTACGGGCGAGCCTTCAAAGCCCTATTTGTACGTCATCGTCGCCACCGGCAACATCTATGAGGATGCGGCCCAGGCCAAGGCCGCCGCCCGCGCCGGAGCCGACGTGATTGCCGTCATCCGCACGACGGCACAGAGCCTGCTCGACTACGTGCCCTACGGCGAGACTACGGAGGGCTTTGGTGGCACCTACGCGACGCAGGAGAACTTCCGCCTCATGCGCGCCGCCCTCGACGAGGTCGGCGAGGAGATCGGCCGCTACATCCGCCTCTGTAACTACGCCAGCGGCCTCTGCATGCCGGAGATCGCCACGATGGGCGCGCTCGAACGCCTCGACATGATGCTGAACGACTCCATGTACGGCATCATCTTCCGCAATATCAACATGCAGCGCACATTCGTCGACCAGTACCTCAGCCGTTTGATCAACGCGCGCGCCGGGATCATCATCAACACCGGCGAGGACAACTACTTGACGACCACGGACGCCTTCGAGAAAGGCTACACGGTCGTCAGCTCCGACTTCATCAACGAGGCCTTTGCGCTCCGCGCCAACCTCGAACCCTGGCAGATCGGACTCGGTCATGCGTTCGAGATCAACCCTCAGACCCCGAATCAAGTCGTCTTCCAGATCGCCGACGCGCAGCTCGTGCGCCAGCTGTTTCCGGGCTACCCGCTCAAGTACATGCCGCCCACCCGATACATGCCGGGCGACATCTTTCAGGGCCACATCATCGACGGCATGTTCAACTTCACCGGCATCTTCACCGGCCAGGAGATCATGCTCCTCGGGATGCTCACCGAGGCCCTCCACACGCCGCTGCTGCAGGACCGCTACCTGAGCATCAAGAACGCCAAGTACGTCTTCGAGGCCTGCCGCGACCTTGCCGGTGAGGTGACGTTCAAGGAGGGCGGCATCATCGAGCGGCGCGCGAATGAGCAGCTCGCCTTGGCGGTAGAGCAGCTTGAGCGCGTGCAGGCGATCGGCCTCTTCCAAGCGCTCGCAGACGGCGAGTTCGCCGACGTCAAGCGCGATCCCCGCGGCGGGCGCGGCTTCGAGGGCGTGGTCAGGATCGCCCATGACTACTTCAACCCGTTCTTCGCGGCCCTCCGGGAGGGTCGCATGACGGGGGCACCGGAGGGCCCGCTTCCCGGCTCAATCCCGAAATCGCCAGAGGGGGGCAGTCATGCTGATACGACCGTACGGTGATACACGTGACGACGGCGTCATCCAGTTCTCGTTTACGCTGCCGATGGCCTATTCAGTGAAGTCCGCCGATGTCGGCAAGCAGTACCTTGAGACGCTCGGCTTCCACACAGTGTCCATCGCCGAGTGCAAACCGATCGATCCGGGGTACACCTTCTACGTCGCCTATGGGCGCGCAGAGACGGGCATCGACCCCGACACCGTGCGTGGCGACTACCTCCACGTCGAGAAGATGGACTACCACGCCATCAACGCCCTGGTCAGGGAGAGGCTGGGACGCCGGCTCATCGTGGTCGGCGCGGCGGTAGAAAGTGACGCCCACACGGTCGGTATTGACGCCATCATGAACATGAAAGGCTTCGCCGGGAACTACGGGCTGGAGCGCTACCCGGAGATGGATGCGCTCAACTTGGGCTCGCAGGTGCCGTGCGCTCAGCTTCTGCGCGCCGCCATCGAGCGCGATGCTGACGCGATCCTGGTGAGCCAGATCGTCACGCAGAAGAACATCCACGTCCAGCACCTCACCCAGCTCGTCGAGCTGCTGGAGGCTGAGGGTGTGCGCGAGCGGTTCGTCCTGGTCGTCGGCGGCCCGCGCATCGACAACGCGTTCGCCAAGGAGCTCGGCTACGACGCCGGCTTCGGCCCTCGCACGACGCCGCTCGAGGTCGCGTCCTTCCTTGCCCAGGAAGTCGTCCGGCGGCGAGGGTCGCAATGAGCCGGCGCCGACTCGATCGCATCTTGACGGCCTTCGGCGTCGTGTGCGTCAGGGTGGTCAGCGTCGCCCAGCCGGCACAGAGCGCATCCGCAGACGAATCGCACCAGGGAGGCCAGCGTGTCTGACAACGATGTCGTCATCCTTTCCGCGGTCCGCACCGCTCAGGGTCGTTTTCTCGGTGGCTTCTCGCAGACGCCCGCCGTCGACCTCGGAGCGGCGGTCATGCGGACCGCGCTCGAGCGCGCCGGCGTCGCCGGCGACCAGCTCGAAGACGTGATCTTCGGCCACGTGATCCAGGCTGGTCTGGGCCAGAACACGGCCCGACAGGCGGAGCTGAAGGCCGGCATCCCCGACGCCGTGCCCGCGATCACCGTCAACCGCGTGTGCGTCTCCAGCGCGGCTGCTTTGGCGATGGCCGCCAACGCCATCAAGGCCGGCGATGGGGCTCTCTACCTCGTCGGCGGCATGGAGAGCATGTCGCGCGCACCGTGGGCCTTGCCCAACGGGCGCAGCGGCTACCGTATGGGGATGCCGACCGACGTCATGTACGACACGATGGTCTGGGACGGGTTGTGGGACGCCTTCCACGACTACCACATGGGCGTCACCGCCGAGAACCTCAGCGAGCAGTTCGGGGTGAGTCGCTCCGAGCAGGACGAGCTCGCCTATCGCAGCCACGCGAACGCGGTCGCCGCCATCGACGGCGGCCGCTTCACGGACGAAATCGTCCCAGTCGTGATCCCGCAGCGCAAGGGCGATCCCCTTGTCGTCGACACCGACGAATGCCCGCGACGAGACGTCTCGCTTGCGTCACTGTCGAAGCTCAGGCCGTTCTTCAGGCCTGACGGCGTGGTGACCGTAGGCAACGCCTCAGCGATCAGCGACGGCGCCAGTGCGCTCGTGGTGGCCTCGCGCGCCAAAGCCAAGGCACTCGGCGTCAAGCCGCTCGCCACCTTGCTCAGCTACGTCACCACCGCAGTCGCGCCGGAGATCATGGGGCTGGGCGAGGCGCGCGCGGCGCAGCTTGCCCTTGACAAGGCAGGCCTGGCGCCCGCTGACGTCGATCTAGCGGAGCTGAACGAGGCCTTCGCCTGTGTCGCCGCACTCGCGATTCGCGAACTACGCCTCGACCCCGACATCGTCAACGTAAATGGCGGCGCCGTCGCCCTCGGTCACCCGCTCGGCAGCACAGGCACGAGGATGGTTGTCACCCTCGTGCACGAACTTCGCCGCCGCGGCAAGAGCATCGGACTCACAGGGGCCTGCGTTGGCGGTGGCCAAGGCGCCGGTTCGGTCATCAGGTACGACGTTTAGCGGAGATCAACACACGATCGGATGGCGCCTGAATGGCCGCTGGCAGACGGTCCGCGCGCCTCGGGGGAGAGGAGACACGATGAAGGAAGGCAACAGATTCGGAGCGCACCGGGTACTCGAGCCCAAGGGCGTTCTGCCGCAGCCCGCCTGGAGAATCGACAACGCCATGGAGATCTACGACAACGAGATCCTCATCGAGGTCGACACTCTGAACATCGACGCGGCGAGCTTCACGCAGATCGAAGAGGCAGAGGGCGGCGAGGCCCTCAAGATGGCCCGCCACAGCCTCGATATCGTCGCTCGCCGCGGCAAGCACCACAACCCGGTGACAGGCTCCGGAGGCATGCTCCTCGGTACCGTCAAGGAGATCGGTCCCAAGCTTCAGCATCGCGACCTGGTGCCCGGCGATCGCATCGCTACCCTCGTGTCGTTGTCGCTGACCCCCCTGAAGATCGACGAGGTCATCTCGATCAACAAGGACACCTGCCAGGTGAAAGTGAGGGGGCAGGCGATCCTCTTCGAGACCGGCATCTACGCGAAGATGCCCCCCGACATGGACGAAGCCTTGGCGCTGGCTATCCTCGACGTCGCTGGTGCACCCGCTCAGGCAGCGAAGCTCAGCAAGCCCGGCCAGACCGTCTTCATTGTCGGCGCTGGTGGCAAGAGCGGCCT
>Ga0315295_10003861_pt1 | contig 12725 bp, 9 predicted proteins | sample YL17G14_0_MG_FD_204453 | JGI IMG/M metagenome (GOLD analysis project Ga0315295, IMG submission 204453) | Sediment microbial communities from Yellowstone Lake, YNP, Wyoming, USA - YL17G14_0 | ecosystem: Environmental > Aquatic > Freshwater > Lake > Sediment | place: USA: Wyoming | collected... | reverse complement strand
AAAACTCGTGTTTCTTACATTGGTGCACATGGATTACGTTTACGGTAAGATTCTTACAAAAGATGGTTTTATCATCGGGCATCTTTGTTTGAAGCAAGATAAATGGGTCGGTGAGTTAGGAAGTGGTATCCCGCCGAAAAAACCGATAGCCAAAGGATTGATCATCCCAACGTGTGTCAACGCGCATACCCATCTTGGTGATTCCTTTATCCGGTTTACGCATCTTCAGCTCCCACGTACTGTCAAAGACCTTGTCGCTCCACCAGCTGGTTTGAAACACCGCTTATTAAAACAAGCATCGGAACAGGAAATCCTTGAGGGGATACGGAAGTCTCTTGTGGAGATGTCCACTGCTGGCACCTCGTGTTTTTGTGATTTCCGGGAGGGAGGCTTGCTGGGGGTGTACCAGCTAAAGAAGGCGATGAAACACTGCGGTGTCAATTCAGTGATCCTCTCGCGTCCTTCGCAGATGACCTACGAGAAAGAGGAGCTTGACTTGCTCTTAGATAATTCCGATGGGATCGGTCTGAGCAGCATCTCTGATTGGGAGCCTTCTGAAATCGAAAAGATGGCCAAGCATGTCAGAAAAAAGAAAAAACTGTTTGCGTTGCATGCCAGTGAAGTACACCGTGAGGATATCGATCGTGTGCTGGATTTGCACCCAAATCTTTTGATACATATGATTGCTGCGACAAAGGCAGACCTTGAAAGAGTCAACGATGCATCCATACCGATTGTGATCTGCCCCAGATCCTATCTGTTTTTTCGCTTAAAACACAACCTGAAACTCATGAAAAACACTAGTGTGACGCTATTGCTTGGCACGGATAATGCAATGATTAACAATCCAGATGTAATCGAGGAAATAAAAGTGTTACAGAAAACTGGTGTATTCTCTCTTGAAGAATTGTTGACAATTGTCACCTATACTCCAAGGAAAGCTTTAAATTTGGATGACTGCATTCAGGGTCGCGACCTATCAGAAAAATACATCGTTTTAGAGAAAGACTCTTTAAAACTATTATATGCTTCAAAATAGGTAGGGACGAGAGGGACAACAATGATAAAAGTAGAAAATGCGATGTCAAAAGAATTAATTGTAGGATACGTACCAGGTACCATCCGAGAAGCATTGAAGATTCTCGCAAAACATAATGTTTCCGGGATGCCTATCCTGAAGAAAGACACCAAGAAAGTCGCTGGTGTTCTGACTCGTTCTGATATTTTCAAAAACCCTGATGAGGAACAAATCGCATTGATTATGAGTACAAAACCATACACCGTGATGAAAGACGACGATTTATCCACTGCAGCAAAACTTCTGTATGAAAACCGTATCCACGGTCTTCCTGTGATCGACAAACGGAAGAATCTGGTTGGTATCGTCAGCCCCACCGACATCCTCAAGACATTGAACGATTCCTATGATGATATCGTGGATAACTATTTCACAAGAAACCTCGTGCCGGTGTACCAGGAGACGCCGATTACCATCATCATGGAGATCATTAATGTCACCAGCGAAACCGCACTTCCGATTCTCAATAAAGAATGCGAGCTTGGCGGTATCGTCAGCGAAGGTGATTTATTCAAACTCAGTCATATAAAAGAAAGCGTGTCGCAGACGAACCTTGGCATGGGTGGCGATGAGGATGAATGGACATGGGAAGGAATCAGGGACACAATCCGTCTGTACTATTCAACAACAAAAGTCGATCTCCCCCCAGTCGCGGTCAAAGAAATCATGATTACGAATGTCATTAAAGCGTACAAGAACGACCCGATCTCTGAGATCGCGCATAAGATGATAAAAAACAAAATCAGTCATGTTCCTGTGGTCAGCCCTGAAAACAGACTGCTGGGAATGGTGACCGATATCGATCTGATGGCATGCATGTTTAAATCCTCCAAATGAATTCCCTTTTTCTAGCGTAGGAGACTTCCGCTGATGCCTCAAGATATCTACGATAAAATCATGATGGTAGCCAAACGCAGAGGATTTATTTATCCATCCTTTGAAATCTATGGTGGTATCGCAGGATTCTATGATTACGGACCACTGGGGTCTCAACTGAAAAACAATGTCGAGAACCTCTGGAGACGTTTCTATCTCTTGCAGGATAATTGCGTTGAGATTTGTACACCGACGATCACCTTATATGAGGTCCTCAAAGCATCTGGACATGTGGAGGAGTTTACCGATCTTACAGTTGATTGTGGTCGCTGTAAACGATCCTACAAGGTCGAAGATATCATCCAGAAAGGAATATCTGTCGAACAAGCGGTGAAGAAAAACCAGATCATCTGCCCGACATGCAAATCTGAACTACATGACGCCCATCCGGTCAACCTTATGTTTTCGACGACAATCGGCATCGGTGAAGGAAGGAAAGCGTTCTTACGACCGGAGACTGCACAAGGGATTTTTACGAACTTCCATCTGCTCTACCAGTATAGCAGAAAGAAGCTGCCGTTCGGGGTCGTCCAAATCGGCAGAGGATATCGGAACGAGATCTCACCCCGACAGGGGACACTTCGCCAGCGAGAGTTCTCCATGGCAGAAGCAGAGGTATTCTTCGACCCCAAGGATAAGACCCATCCATATTTTAACACGATCAAAGAAAAGGAATTGTTCCTTTTTGATAATGAAAAAGAACTGAAAATCTCGGTCGCTGATGCCGTAAAAAAGAAAATCATCAACAACCAGGCATTAGCGTACTATGTGTATCTGACCCAGGAATTTCTCTTAACAGCGGGGGTAGACCCAAAGAAGTTCCGATTCCGGAAACATGCAGCAAACGAGCTTGCTCACTATGCAGCTGAATGCTGGGATGCAGAACTCTACAGTGAACGGTTCGGCTGGGTGGAATGTGTCGGGATCGCTGACCGGTCCGCGTATGATCTCAACGCCCATATTATATCATCAAGCGTAGATATGTACGCGTTGCGAGCGTTTGAAGAACCACGAGAAATAGTAGTAAAAAAAGTGATTCCAAAGATGAACATCCTTGGGCCACGGTTTGCAGGCAAAGCAGGAAAAATCAAGGAACAACTGGAACAGCTGGATGCAGCAACAGTGAAGAACATCACGGTCACCGTCGATGGCGAATCCATCGACATCCCAAAGGATTGTTATGAGATTGTTGAAGTCAAAGAAAAACAAAGTGGCGAGAAATTCGTCCCCCATGTCATTGAACCGTCGTACGGGATTGATCGGATCCTGTATTTCCTCCTTGAGCATAACTATGTGGAGGGGAAGAAAAAAGACGAGGAATACACGATTTTGAAATTAAATCCACGGGTCGCACCAACTAAAGCGGGGGTTTTTCCCTTGATTGGCGATGATAACCTCATTAAGATTGCGAGAACAATTGATAATGATTTGAGAAAAGCAGGGATCAGCACGTTCTATGATGAGAGCGGGACGATCGGGCGACGGTACGCACGCATGGATGAAATAGGAACACCGTTTTGTATCACGGTTGATCATGACTCAATGAACGACAATCAGGTCACGGTCAGAAATCGTGATACCACCAAGCAAGAAAGGATAAAAATACAGGAAATCATTTCGTATATGAAGGGAAAGATATTCCTCTAATCTTTTTTAGAACGCTTTGACTGTCTTATCGACGATTCCTAATGCTTCGTCGATTTCTTCAGCAGTGATGTTCAACGGTGGTCGGAATCGTATGGTGACTGACCCGCAGGTTAGAACGAGAAGACCATTTGCATACAGCTTATCCTTCAGCTCGTCTCTTTTTTCAGGGGTTGGCAAATCAAAGGCGCCCATCAGACCCCTTCCACGTGCATTGGAGATCTCCTGCGGGTATTTCTTCTCGATTGCTTCCAATCCCTGAAGCAAGCGTTTCCCTTGAATCTCTGCGTTTTTCACAAGGTGTTCTTCCTCGATGATCTCAAGGTATTTCTGGCAGCGGACCATGTCAACGAGATTCCCACCCCAAGTTGAATTCAACCTGCTGGGGACAGCAAAAACGTTCTCTTTAACTTCATCAACGCGATCACTGACCATGATACCACAAACCTGCGTCTTCTTCCCAAACGCTAGGATATCTGGTTCGACATCAAAATGCTGGTACGCCCACATCTTCCCGGTCAGTCCAACACCGCATTGTACTTCATCGACGATGAACATCATCTCATTTTCATCACAGAGCTGCCGAAGTTTCTGGAAGAATTCCTTGCGGAAATGGTTATCTCCGCCTTCACCTTGGATAGGTTCTATGATGAGAGCAGCGATATCATCAGGGTTCTGCGCTACCGCATCTTGTATTTGAGCGACCGCGTGTCTTTCTCGTTCCTGCACATCCTTAAGATTTGCGTCCGTGAGCGGGAATCGAATCATTGGGTTGTCGATCCGTGGCCAGTTGAATTTCGTGAAATATTTTGTCTTGTTCATATTAAAGGTATTAGTCATGGAAAGGGTGTAGCCAGTTCTACCGTGAAACGCGTCCTTGAAATGAATGACCTGTCTCCCTTTTTTTCCGAGTCCTCGATCCAAGTTTTTTCGCACCTTCCAGTCAAATGCAGTCTTCAGACCGTTTTCTATCGCAAGAGCGCCTCCAGCGATGAAGAAGAGATGGTGGAAGTGTTTTGGCATCGCATGTTTGGCGAAGCTGTCCACAAACTCAGCCATCTCGACTGTGTAGACGTCAGAGTTTGTTGGATTGTTGACCGCGAGTTCCCCCATTTTTTTTATAAAATCCGGTGTGGTCATCGCAGGATGATTACATCCAAGGGGTGCGGTTGCGAAAAACGAGAAACCATCAAGAAAATATCTTCCAGTTCTGGAGTCATAGATCCTGCATCCTTTGCTTTTTTTAAGATCCAAGACAAGGTCAAATCCATCTGCAAGCATGTATTTTGCAAGTGTTGCGTGGACTTCTGTTGGTTTCATCGTCATATTATCAATACCCCTTAAAATAGGATTGTTCTCTGTTTGAGCGGTATCTTTCCTTGTTATAAAATAATATCGGTCGTATGTTGAAAAAAATATCAGCCTTGGAATCGCTCTGTTTTCTCCTTGAATGTAATACCTATTTCTTCGAGTTCATTTAAGATAGGGTTATAAATCTCTGGGATGACAGGGATATGAACGCCGGTCAAAGTGATCTGTTTGTTCAAGACCATTTTTACTGCGATAGCCGCAGGTAGTGCAACAGTACGGGCGACAGAGGTGTCACCATCCGGGATACCGTAATCGACCAAGGTCGAGGTGACATACTCCTTTTTCGATGGATATTCCGCAATGAACTCATGGTGCATGACGACCATGTCTCGCTCATGCGGGCTCATCGACATCTTCTGTAAGGTCAGTACGTTGAGATAATCTAAGGGATTATTCTTATCCTTCGGCAGTGGTTCATTTCCAAACAGGCCGAGCCATTCGAGTCGTTTGATGATTGCAGAATAGGGTTTAAGGCTGAGATATTTTGCTGTTGTCTGTGGGAGATCGTCCTTTGGTTTTGCACCGATGAGATGTCTCGTGAGATCTCCATATGTCTTCCCGGAAAAGTCTTTTGGTGGTTCTTCGCTTAACCAGCCAAGCGCAACGATCGTTCGGATGGTCTCGCACCACCCGGTCATCCTGAAGGTCCCACGGTACACGGTTTGTGCGTGTTTCAAACCGTATATTTCTTTGTATGGTATGGAATTTCTGTTTGGATAGTTTTCAAATGCTCCGATTCCTTTGATATCCTGTATATAGTAGTTTTCAAACAGTTGTTCACCAGGGATGGAGACTTCTTTGCCGTTTTCAAGCCATTTGGCTGCATTCCGAGACGCGAGAAGAACGCCACGTGGTGACCATGAGAACTTATATCCGAACGGGTTGTTGTTCGCCTCATGGGAGGGTAGCGCACCGGTGGTTGATTTAAAGCTGATCACTTTTCCTTTCTTTTTTTCGATGTCATGAATGATCCGCATCGCTGACATATGGTCAATACCCGGGTCAAGACCACATTCATTCAGAATAAGGATGCCTGCCGTCTTTGCTTTCTTGTCAAGGGCTCGCATCGCATCGCTGACATAGGATGTGGTGATCATCTGTTTCTTATGTTGTATACACATCTCTGCGACCTTCACATGATAGGTATAGGGCAGGAGACTGACGACAACATCTGCTTTGGAGACCAGATCTTCTACTTTTTTATTATCGTTGACGTCTAATGAAATCGCTTCTCCCCGTGGGTGTCCATCGATCATCTGTTCTGCTTTACTGACGGTTCTGCTCGCCATGATCACATGATAATCAGGTTGATCTAACAGGTATCGAATCATCGGTCGTGATACCATGCCTGCGCCTAGGACAAGTATTGTTTTCATTTTTTCTGCCTCCAAGATTGGAAAAGTTCATTGCAGCGAAACAAATGACCTTATAAATATTTGTTGATGTACTGATACGCGGGTGTAAGCTTCCCCTGATACAGGATCACTGCGTTTTTTATCTCAGCAGGTAACGCGATTTTTTTAAAATCTGGTGCGGTGAAATCAGCATTCATTATCCCAGGGACAAAACGTGAGAGGATTTCACTAAACGACTCTGAGGATTCCTTGGGCAGTTCACAGGGGAGATTATCTACCGCCATCACAACGATGCCTTCACCGTCGTATCCATCCGTGATCGTATCAGTGATTGGGTCGTACACAAAGACCGGGTTATCCGGGGATGTTGTTTTCTCAGTAAACTCAATCGCACCGTTGATATCAGCACTGATATCGCCAACCACCTTCAATCGTGGTTTTTCTTTTGTCTTGAAGAGGTTTTTTATGTTCTCTTTGGTAAGAAGGGGTGGGTATTGCGCGCTCCAGAAGATACAATTCATCAAGATGGAAAAGGAGGGGATATACTGTTCAAAGGTTGAGCGATATCTTTCAGGATGCGTGTAGTACTCTTGTAAATCGAATTTCTTTCCAGCAGTTGTTGGTTCTACCATGTGCTCTTCTTTGAATACCACCTTATAGATCACTTTATTCGAGGGATTCTCAAAAATTGATTCGATGTCCTTTGGTTGTATCTCTTTGACAGGAAGAATATCCAGGATTTCCTGTGCACCGATTGAGACATGGCCATACCCGCTCAATCCGATAATCAGCGGTGTCAATGAAGGAGGTAGCCCCTTGGTTTTGATTTCTTTGCCTACAACCGCGAGATGTTTTTTAATATCAGTTAAATCCTTGTAATGGATCGTCTGTTTAATCGCATTGAATGGAGTGTCTATCTGCTCCGAGTGTAAGCGTCGTCCGAACGTCCATAACGTATCAACCATGCCAGCAAGACCAGCATACCTTCCGAAGAACACCAGTCTTTTTCCTTTAGCATCGACGATGCGTTCATAATCAATTAAGGTGCATCCCATGTCCATCATTTTTTTCAGCATCGGCATGTTATGTTCTTGTCCTTTGATGGTATGGGAGAAAAACACGTAGGTCTTACCTTTCTCAAAATACTGAACAGGGATTTCCTTTACCGCAAAGACGACGGAGCTTGGTGAGAGGCTCTCTTGTACATAAGCACCGGCCTTCTCATAGTCCGTATCGGGGAAGACTCGTATGGTCGAGGGTTGTATGACTGTTTTGATCCCGTGTTTTTTTTGTAATTGGAGGATATGTTCAGGGGTGAGGGGTACTCGTTGCTCCCAGCGGTTTTTATCTTCTCGTCGTATGCCTAGTGTTGTGGTCATGTGGTACACCCACGACACCCCATCCGTTGTCATTTAAAAGGTTTTCCGGAGACCTTTTATCGAGTGGTTACAAATAAAAAATCGTTCTTTGAGAGAAAAAAAAAGAAAGGTGAGGAGAGAGGGAAGAAGGGAGGAGAAGGAGGAAAGGAAGGGAGGTTTCCCTCTCTCATCTGCGCTTCAGTATGAACTACGAGAGGCTGATGCTGGATATCTCGCTGAGATCTGAGAGGTTGTTCATCTTTACCATTGAGTCGGAGACCGTATACAGGACATCACCGATGAATAGGGTTCTGGTGATATCGGTGCTGGAGGAGCCCCAATACCAATAGTAGTCTTCAGTATGTTGCATCTGTTCAGGGGTCTGATGTGTGATTCGCCCTTGGTATTCAAAGCCTTCTTCAAGGCTGAGGCGGTAGACGTACGCACCTTGGAAGGTGAACTGTCCCCAGTCTGATTCGAATTCAGTGATGCCACTGTTATTGACTGAATCTAAGGTATCCTGGGGTATCTCATAGAGACTAACTGGGATGATAAGAAGTTCTTTTTCTCTGTCAAAGAGGAATGCTTTGTGGTCGTAGAGAGCAGGGCTGTCTGTTCCCCGGTTTCCAATGACGATTTTAGCTTCCTCGACCGGGTGTTCGATATCACTGACGTCGAAGAGCGCGAGTTTCAACCCAAGGATAGCAGTATAATACACTGCTCCTGGTGTATGTACTTTGTCCGCATCGATGCTGGGGTCGACTTCTTTTCCAATACCGATGATATGGGTCTCATCGTAGGGATGGAGGTACTCGGAGTAACCCGGGATCTTGAGTTCGCCAAGGATCCGTGGGTTGTACGGGTCTGACAAATCAACGGTAAAGAGGGGGTCGACCTGGACGAAGGTCACGAGGTACGCGCGATCCCCAAGGAACCGTGCCGCGTAGATGGATTCCCCTGGTGCGATGTTCTCTATTTTTGAGACCTGTGTGAGGGTGTCGTCAAGGATGTAGATGTTGTTGCTGGTCTGGGAGCCTTCCATCCAGTTGTTTCCCGAGGTGGTTGCGATCCGGAAGAACCCGTTGTGTTCATCCATGGAGAACTGGTTCAGGATATGACCAGGAACTTCCCCCTGTGCGATGTAAGTGACGTCACCGGTGGTTATAGATATCTTATGCAGAATGGTTGTTTCTTGGTCATTGGCTGGTGTGCCCTCGGCTCCAGTCCTGTAGAGCAGGGGATAGTAGGGGTAATGGAGTGATGCAAGGAAGATGTTGTTTCGTGACACATACATGGTCTGGGAGCTGCCCAGCATGAAACTTTTCTCCACCACATCATTGGTGTCAAGGTTCAATGAGATCACATGGGTCATGGTGTCGGAAAGCTCCGGGACATCCACATAGTAGATGTCATCTGCGGGGATACTTTGGCTTTCATTATCAATACTAATTTGAGGTACGTTGAGAGTATAGTTCTCCTCATCAACAGCATTGTAAATAGTATAGGTGTATTCTGTTGCGACCACGTAGACATATTCATCAATCAAACGGGCATCAAAGTAACCCCCGTCAATCCTGATTTCCTTCACCAGGGTCGGGGCTGCTCGTTCACTGAGATCATAGACGTTGATTGCGGTCTGTGAGATACCACCCCACCAGATATCCTGGGTGATAGCACTCACTTTCATGTCACCTTCGAGAAGAGGATACCCGTAGAAACCACCAGTGTTTCCGAAGACCACCAATCGGTCGCCCCGGATGAAGATATTACTGATGGAGACATTGGTTATTTTGATCTGGGCAAGAATCGTTGCTTCGAACACAGGGTACGCTCTGAGAATGTAGACGGTTTGATTTGCGACCACATACAGGTAGGTCCCATCTGTTTTCACAATATCAGGTTCGTCAACACCAGCGACCTGCACATTGGTCGTTGAATATGAAGGAGGCACCTCACCACCTAACGCTGACGCGTCATTTGCGGCTCCTGATTCTTTTGAAAACATGACATTAGGCGAGTCGTAAAGGCGTCCTTGGTTTCCCGCTGTAGCAAAGCGTTTCTCCAGGAAGGAACGGAGGTCGTCATACGATTGGAACGTGTTGAGTTTATAGGTATAGGCTCCTTTGTCCAACGGCGAAAGGCTGATGACTGCTACAAGACTTGAGCACACCAGCAGACTTACAATCAATATTCCTGTTATTTGAGTGGTTTTCTTTTCCATAGCGATCACATCTGAGTTTAATTCTGGTTATATCTGTCAGAGTTTATATAGTGTCTGAAAACGTTTGGGAAAAACCAAACAACTTCACCGTATTGTTTCAGTCACCCTGTATATAGGTATAAATAATGATGTTCCATCATAGAGAAGCGATGGGAAAACAAAAGGTGCTGAAGAAAACCGATGTATTAACCGCATCAGAAATCGGCCAGTATCACTATTGCTCAACTGCGTGGCTGCTGCAACGCTGCGGTTTTGAGCCAGAGTCACCATATCTGGAAACAGGAAAACAGATCCATGTTGCATTGGGTGACACCATCGATGGTTTTGAGACAAAAATCCGCTATGCACGATGGTACGCGATCCTTGGTTTTCTAGTCTTATGTGCCGCGATTCTTCTCCTCTTCTTCGAGGTGATCCTATAGACTTCTTGTTTCTCAGCAGTATTCTAATGATTGGTGCGATTCTTCTAATCGCGTCCGCGGCATGGATACGATGGTCCGTGCAAAAGAAAAAAAAATCCTATGGAATCCCCGATGGATTGATCCTGTACTCTGATCTGAATGTTCCCGCGGCACCACTCTTCTCAAGACGTTCCCGTCTCACTGGAAAACCAGATTACATCGTGAGGAAAGAAAACCAATGTATTCCCGTGGAAGTCAAATCAGGAAAAGGAGCGCATCCACATCAGAGCCAGGTGCTCCAGCTTGCCGCGTATTGTCAGATCCTTGAGGATACCTCAGGGGTATTCGTCCCAGAGGGAATCCTTGTGTATAATAATATACCATATACAATCCGGTTTGACCCGAAATTGCGCTTTGAACTCGAATCAGTGATGAAAACCATGCGAGCGTCACTACGAAGCGGTGTTGTAAAACGGAATCATCACGAGCCAGGACGATGTCACCACTGCTCGATGAAGCAGTATTGTACAGATGTTATACCAGATGCTTCCTAATTCCATAAAAATAATATACTTATCTTGTATTGTAACCAATCCATCTGAGAACGCTATGGGATAGTGTATGAAGAAAGGTCATGGCATCGGTTTCGGGAAGGCTATTTTGTTTAATGAACACTTTGTGGTATATGGAATTCCTTCAATCGTTTCTGCGATTGGGAACTATACGGTCGCAAAAATCGAACCGTATAACCATGTAGGATTCACCCTTCTAGATAAGCGTCCTGCAACACCAAAATACAAGGAGGACAAACTTTCGCAGCAGAAGGAATCCTTTGAACTGATGTTTAAAAAAATGGGTTTAGACTTATCCAAGAAAGGAGTCAGTATCACCCTTGAAGGAAATCTCTATGCCGCAAGCGGCATTGGTGCGTCTGCCGCGTCCTGTGTCGCGGTCGCTCGTGCACTTGCAGAATATTTTGAGATGAATCTCTCTGATGATGAGATCAACGAGATCGCCTACGAGGGCGAGAAAGGATATCATGGGACACCGTCTGGTGTGGATAACACCGCATCAACCTATGGTGGGTTGATCTGGTTCCAGAAAGGCGAGAAGAACGTCATCGATCGGATCGCGCTGTCCAATCCTGTGGAGATCGTGATCGGAAACACCGGGAAGGTGACCGATACGAAGGTAGCGGTCGAAGGAGTCAAACAACGTAAGGAGAAAAATCCAAAGAAATATCGGGAGGTCTTTGACCGGGCTGAGAACATCGCGTATCTGGCGAAACGGGCGATCCATGACGGGTCATTGCAGGATGTCGGAAAACTCATGAATGAGAACCATAAGTTGCTACAGCAGATTGAGGTGTCGTCCCGCGAGCTTGATTTCCTGGTCAGTGTCGCCCGTGAGGCAGGCGCGTATGGTGCAAAGCTGACCGGTGGAGGCTTGGGTGGCAACATGATTGCATTGACCCCGGGAAAAGAATTACAGATTAAGGTTGCAACCGCGATAGAGAAAGAAGGGTTCCAGACCCTGAAAACAGTTATCGGTGCGTCGCGCGAGAGTGTGGAATAAGTATGTATCTGCGTCCGTTTCTCAAACAATTAGAAGAGCAGGAGAAACTTGTTCGTATTAAAAAAGAAGTCTCCGTGAAGTACGAGATTGCTAATATCATATATACTCTCAATGAGAAACCAGTGATATTTGAAAAAGTGAAAGGCTATCCGTTCCCAATTTTCGGTGGAATCACCTCCGATCGTGATATCATCGCGCAAGGGCTAGGGACGACGAAGGAAAAGCTGCTCATGAAACTAGTAGACTCGCTGCGTCATCCAAAGATCCCCGAGGTTGTTGACAAAGGTCCATGTCAGGAGGTTGTGGTGAAGAATCCTGATCTAGCGAAACTGCCGTTGTTGTTTCATTTGCCTGGTGATGGCGGGCGGTACGCGACCGCGACGGTTGCAACCATCAAAGACCCACAGACCGGTCGGAACGTGTCATATCATCGGTTGATGGAACGAGGACCGAATCGGTTCACTGCTCGTTTGATCAAAGGACGACAGACACGTACCACCTATGACAGAACTGCGGGTGACCTTGAGATGGCGGTCTGCATCGGCAATTCCGTGTCCGTGATGATCGCTGCATCATTGGGTCCGCCGTCCGGGGTTGATGAGTTTTCGATTGCGAATGCGCTTTTTCCAATGAAGATGGTGAAATGCAAGACCAAGGACCTTGAGGTCCCTGCGGAGTCTGAATTCGTCATCGAAGGACGACTGACGAAGGAAGTAGACCGGGAGGGTCCGTTTGTGGATCTGACCGAAACCCGTGATTTCGAACGGAAGGAACCCGTGTTCGTGGTGGATTGTATCACGCATCGGAAGGATGCAATGTATCAAACATTAATCAGATCGGAAGAGC
>Ga0315295_10003859_pt1 | contig 12725 bp, 16 predicted proteins | sample YL17G14_0_MG_FD_204453 | JGI IMG/M metagenome (GOLD analysis project Ga0315295, IMG submission 204453) | Sediment microbial communities from Yellowstone Lake, YNP, Wyoming, USA - YL17G14_0 | ecosystem: Environmental > Aquatic > Freshwater > Lake > Sediment | place: USA: Wyoming | collected... | reverse complement strand
AGGTCCGGCCGCGCCTGTTTGATCAGTTGAAAAACCTGGTGCCAGAAGGCCTGCATCTCGCCGGGCTTCAGGCCGGACTCGTCGTGCATGCGGAACTGCAGCGCATCGGCCTCGGGAAGGACCTCGAGCAGCTTCCGCAAAGCGGCCTTGGTGTAGGCGTTCAGATTGTCCGCAGTGACGCCCCAGACCAGCCCGGGAACGCGCTTTCCCACCAGCTCCGAAGCGCCCTCGATGCCGCCGCCTTGCACGCCGCCGCGGTAGATGTGGTCCCAAATAGCCACGGTGACGTTGATGCCGCGCTCGTGCGCCGTCCGGATCATGGCGCGGAAGGCCGCCACATTCCGTTGCTGCTGCTCGGCGGCCAGCCCCACCAGCTTCACCTCGGGGAATTGCTCGAGGTCGAAGAAGTAAGGATAGAGCGGGGCCATGAAGCCGCCGTTCTCGTATCCGAAGATGACCACGAAGCTGTTGATGCGGCTGGCGGCCAGCAGGTCGAAGTAGCTCCGCCACTGCGCCTCGTCATACAGCCGGCTCTCGAAATAGGCCCGCTGCATGGTGTACATGGAGACGGCGCGGTCGCGCATGTAAGGCTTCTCGGCGGTGTCCCGGATGTGCGCGAACGGCCGACCGGGATCGGCGCTCCAGGAAACGCGCTGGGCGGCATCCAGCGCCGCGTACATCAGCCCGCGCGCGTCGGCGCCGCACAACACTAGCGCCGGCCGGCCCTGGAGCTTTTCCTGCCGGATGGCCAGCGCCTCGGGCGCCTGTGGCGTGGCGGCGCAGCTTCCGGCTGGTTTGCCCGGGCCTGCCTTGGCGATCACCAGGAAGTCCGCGCCGGCCGCCCGGATGGTAACCGCGCGCTCCACCGCGTAGCCTTTCGCTGTGAGCGCCTTCTGCAGCTTTTCCAGCCCATAGCGCGCCGGCGGCTCCAACGCCGCGTCGCTGACGATGACCACGCGGGACGCGCCCGCTGCCGCCAGCGCGAACACCAGCGCGCCGATCAGCGCCCCGAACTGTTTCATCAATCGCCTCATCGGCCCCTCCAGATGCGTGCTCAGTATAGCAACCGACAGAAACGTGATCCGCGCAAATCCGCGTAATGTGCGGATGGCTCGTGGCGTTCGGAGTTTTTTGGCCGATGCTGCTGCGTGTGGGTGGAACGTTGGACCGCCTGCGCGTCGATGGCCGGCAGATTCGCGATTCGAGTAACTGCGGCGGCCTCCAGGCCGGCCGCGACGAGTTAAGGCGACCCGAGCACGTGCGCGTGCCTGCGCCGAACAGCGAGCACATTGGCCAGGTTCCGCGCCAAAACCGGCTCATAGTGAGCAAGCGCCAGGCGTTCCAGCTTTGACCGAATACGGCAGGCAAGAACGTCCTTGACCGGGCCGCCCGCCAGCAACGCTTGCGTCTCCTCGCGATCGAACACTACGCCGCTCGGCTCGATCCGCAGCAGGCCGGCGTTGTGGGGGCATGTCTCCTGGCACTCCAGGCACCCGACCAGGCAGCGATGCCCGGCGGGCAACCGGTCCTGCGGGCAGTCGCCGGCATTTTCGGTAAACAGCGTCAGGCAAAGATCGGCGCGCAGGAGGAACTTTTCGCTCCGGATGGCGGCGGCCGGACAGACGCTCCGGCACAACCCGCACGCTTCGCACTCGGGCAGCGCCTGCGGTTGCGCCGGAGACCACCCCGCCGGCAATGGCAGATCGCCGTCTGTCCGGTACCCGACCAACTGGAAGTAGCTGCCCATGCCGGAAATGTAAGACAGATTGTTCAGGCCGTACCGCACCAGGCCCAGGCGCGCGGCAAGCGCCTTCAGCGGCACGGCCAGCGGCTCCAGCCGGGTTTCGGCGGGAAAGACATCCGCCAGCAGAAGCTGCCGCACCGATTCCGGCAAGCGGGAGTAGTGAACGTAGGTGGGTGGCGCCAGCGTCTCCAGCGCACCGTTTTCGAGTTCGAAGGTTATGGTATGAGCCGGGCGCGGCACGGCCAGCACCAGCACCCGGGCGGCGTGGGCGCCGGCCTTTTCCGCCGGCGGAAACTCGAACACCCGCAACTCCTGCTGCTCGAACTGGCGGTCGATTTCGCCCGAAGCGGACAGGCGCTCGATGTCCGACCGCACCTGTTCCAGCACCGAAAGCGGACCCCAGGCAACTTTCCAGCCGCGCGCCTCCGCCCAATTTGTCAGCTCGATCATCGCTCGCTCCTTGCGGGCCACGCCGCCCATATAACCTACAAGTGCTATTTAGCAGGTTATAGGATAAAGCCCGCGCCGTAACCTGTCAAGGTGATTTTATGGGTTAGAATGACGGATATGCCAAGCGCTTCCCGTTCCGCCTACAACTTCGAGCTGAGCGGAGGAACCTTGTGCCTGGACTTCGCCAACACGGTCGACAACCGTCCGGACGCCTCCCGGCGCCTGGACCATTTGACCGGCTATTCGGCGCTCCTTGCCTTTTTCGAGCAGAGCGGCGCGCTGAACGCAAAACAGGCCAGCGACCTGGGGGAACGCGCCGGGCGCGCGCCGAGGAGCGCCGGGAAGGTCTTCCAGGCGGCGCTCGCGCTGCGCGAAACGATCTACCGCGTTTTTTCGGCAGTGGCGGCCGAGCGCGCTCCGGTGGAGCGGGACATGGAGATGCTGAACGCCTTCCTGTCGGAGGCCATGGCTCACCGGCGCGTCGTCGTCAAGCGTCCGGGGTTCGCGTGGAACTGGGCGTGGAGTGAGGACGAGGCGCTCGGCCGGATTCTCTGGCCGCCGGCGGTTTCCGCCGCCGAGTTGCTGGCCGCCGACCGGCTCGAATCAGTTCGCGAGTGCGCGGCCGAGACCTGCGGCTGGCTGTTTCTGGATCACAGCCGCAACCAAAGCCGCCGGTGGTGTGACATGAAGGTGTGCGGCAACCGGGCGAAGGCACGCCGTCATTACCAGCGCCGCCGCGCTCCCAGGGTGGCGCAAACCTTGCCGCTGTCCAGTTAATTCGTGGACACTACGCCAGACCTTGAACCTTGGACCTCCGCTTCAGCGGGGCAGGAAGCGGCGGCGCTTCTCGGCGGCGGGCGCCAGCGTCAGTTCCAGATTCGTCATCTCGTCCTTGCGGATGGTGACCTCATGCGTCTCGCTGGCGAAGCCGCGGCGCTCGATTACGATGGAGTGTTTGCCGGCGGACAGCGGGATATTGACCGGAGTGCGGTACTGGGTCGGTGTGCCGTCCACGATGATGGACGCGCCGCCGGGATTGGTGCGTATCGAGAGCCGCCCCGTACCCTGCGGGGCCACCGGCGGCCGCAGCGGCTGCTCGGTGACGATCGGCCGCTCCGGCACCAGCAGCACGCGGATGGTGGCCGGCGCCGCATCGCCGATGTGTACTGCCCGCTCGATCACCTGGTAGCCCGGTTTTCGGATGCTCAGCTTGTGCTCACCGAAGCTCAGCGTGTAAGCGGACGGCGTGGGGGCAGCCTGCTGCCGGCCGTCGAAGTAAACCTCGGCGCCCGGCGGGATGGTCGTGATGTGGACCGTGGCCTGCAACGGCACCAGCTCCATGACGATGGAGCGCGGCCCGGTCCTGGTGAACTCCACCTCACGCCGCGCCGGCTGAAAGCCTGGCTTGTGTACCTCGATGGTGTGCTTGCCGAGCGGCAGTTTGAAGCGGTACGGCGTCTGCCACTCGGGCTGCCCGCGCCCGTCGATGCGGATGGAAGCGGAGTTTTCGCCGGCACTCACCAGGAATTCGATTTCGGCCGGTTTTAAGGGCGTCCGCGTTGCCTTGGCGGCGGAGTCTGAAGGCGCCGGGCCGGCTGCCGGCTGCGCCGGGGTTGCGTCGGGCGGGGGCGTGACAGACGGCGCGGGGGCTGCCTGCTGCGGCGCCGGCGGCCGCTGCGGCGCGCCCGGCTTCCGCCCCTTCCACAACAGACCGCCGCCGATTGCGGCCAGCACCAGCACGGCAGCGGCCACAATGCCCGCCAGAAGAGGCTTGCGCCGTCGCCCAGGGCGCGCCACCGCCGGAGCCGCCGTCGCGCTCGCCGCACCTGCCTTGGCAACCGCCGGCGCTGCTTGGCCCCGGCCCGTGACGACGGTGCGCGCATCGAGCGGCAGCGTGGCGCTGGCCGCGCCGTCGTCAACCGGCGCTGCCGGCACGGCGGCCGGAGCAGCGGCCGCGCCCCGGGCGGCCGCCGCCTGTGCCATCCGCCGCCCCCGCTCGCGATAGGCCGCGTAGTTCTTCAGATCCCCGGCCAGCTCGCCGCAGCTCTGGTAGCGCTCGGCCGGGTTCTTGGCCAGCGCCTTCAGCACCACGTAATTCACGCCGGGGTCCAGCGCCGCTTTGACCGCAGAGGGCGGCTCCGGATGCTCGCCGATGATCTTGTAGATGACGGTGGTGATGTTGTCGCCCAAGAACGGCCTGGCTCCCGTCAGCATCTCGTAGAGCATCACGCCGAGCGAGAACAGGTCGGAACGGCTGTCGGCGCCCTGTCCCTTGACCACCTCCGGCGACATGTAGGAAGGCGTCCCGAGCACCTGGCCGGTGCCGGTCATGGTGGCGCCCGTGATTTTGGCGATGCCGAAGTCCATCACCTTGACGTGCCCGCCCGACACAATAACGTTGGCGGGCTTCACGTCCCGGTGCACGATGTAATGGCCGTGCGCGTGGTCCAGCGCGGCCGCGATCTGTTCCGCCAGCCGAATCACCTGCTCCACCGGCAGGGGGCCTTGCGCCAGCATCTTCTGCAGCGTCTCGCCCTCGACCAGTTCCATGGCGATATAAAAAAGGCCCTGGTCCTCGCCGGCATCGTAGATGGTGACGATATTGGGGTGAGAGAGGACCCCGGCCGCCTGCACCTCGCGCCGGAAGCGCATCACCAGTTCCGTGTCTCCGGCGTCCAGTTGCACGGTCTTGACGGCGACGGTTCGGCCGATGGTCGGGTCGTAGCCCCGGTAGACGACGCCCATCGCGCCGCGCCCCAGTTCCTCGATGATCTGATACCGGCCTACTTGTGTCGGCAACATAGCCCAGCCCGCTGTCCGCGGAGTATAGCACACGAAGAAGGCTGGAGCCTGGAGGCTGGCGGCTGATGGCCTACTGCCTGCTGCTTACTGCCTCCAGCCTCCGGCATTCTGCTACAATCTGTCGATGCCGCAGAAGGGCCCCGGGAGGCCGGGCCGGCGAACACGCGCACCTCAGCGGCGAACGCCAACTGCGAGGGAGCTATGACATCACGGTTGTTTCCTGCGGTGGTTCTGTTGGTTCTCGGGTTCGTCTTGGTGCAGACCACCAAACCCTACCTGCACGGCTGGAAGTACGAGCAACTGGTGCAGAGGGAGGTCGATTCGGGGCGCACCCGCGCCGAAGCGGGCGCGGTGCATAAGCGGGTGCTGGAGCAGGGCCGGGCCATGGGTTTCATCATTAAGGATGACGACGTGCAGGTGGAGCGGCTGGTGCGCGGCTACCAGGTGCGCGTCCGTTACTCGGTCCCGGTGGACTTCAAGGTGTACCGCACCGTCGTTGACTTCAGTTTCGCCGCCCGCACCTCCGACACCGTGCTGTCGGAATGAAACGCCGAGCGCTGTGTGCCAGCGGTACAAGGAGACTCCGCACTCCGCACTCCGCACTCCGCACTCCGCACTCCGCACTGCGAACTGTGGTACACTCAACCGAAGTACGGCGGGCACGACCCGTCGGCTCTCTCCGCGCGGAAGTGGCGGAACGGCAGACGCAGCGGACTCAAAATCCGCCGCCCCACAAGGGCGTGAGGGTTCAAATCCCTCCTTCCGCACCAAATAAGCCATTGTGTTTTAAGTAAGTTACGGGCAGACATTCTTCGTATACCCCAAACGTACCCGAGTTTCGCTGTTCATTCGCCCGGCCACTTGGCGTGCCGGCGCGCGATGTGCTCGCTGATGCCTAGCGGCTTCTCTGCCCCGTGCGCCCTTGACCCGAATCCGTCAATGACGTAGGATACGATCATGACAGCAGCCATCGTCGGGCTTCCTGCATACGAGAGGCAGGCGAAAAGGTGGCTGAGTCTTTCCGAGAGGGAAGCACTTGAGGATCACATAGCCCACGCGCCGGAAGCACACCCAATCATCCCTGGAACCGGCGGCATCAGGAAGGCTCGCTGGGGAAGGAGCGGAAAGGGCAAGAGCGGAGGCGTGAGGGCAATTTACTATTTCCACGGCGGCCGATGCGCGGTTTACATGCTGGCTCTTTATTCCAAGAGCCAGCAGGCGGACCTGACTCAGGCCGACAAGCGCGAACTGAAGAACATCGTGGCCAGGTTGAAAGGCGGGGTAGTGCAATGACTCGGAAACCGGCAACCAGGAACACAACGCGACCGAAGCACTCCAGGCTCGGCCGACAATTGATTGAGGGCATGAAGCTCGCCGAGCGGCACATCCGGGGCGAAATCAATCTGCCCGTGCGCTACGTTGAGGTGCCCGAGTCCGTTGACGTTAGGGCGATTCGGGTAAGGTCTGGACTAAGCCAGAGTGAGTTCGCAAGGCGTTACGGGATCAGCCCGCGAAGCCTGCAGGAGTGGGAGCAGGGTCGCAGAGAGCCCGAGGGAGCAGTCCGGGCCTACTTGCTGGTGATCGACCGCGATCCACAGGCCGTCGAGAGCGCCCTGCAGCAGCCGCACTGACACTGGTGCAGGTGTGGGCGCGCAAGATGCAAAACCCTGGAGTAGAATGCCTCCATGCTGAATCGCGCCCGCACCGCTGTCTGTCTCGTCCTTCTGGTTGCGCCTTCTGTTTTCGGCCAGGCGAAAGCAGGCGGGCAATCGAACCCGGAACTCGCCCGGCTGTATGACGAAGACCAGAACGATCGCCGCAAGGCCACCGCGATGACCGCCGAGGATTGGGGGAAGGTCGCGCTCAGGGACGCGGCGCGCCGCAACCGGGTCAGGGAAATCATGCGTACGGGCGGGCTGCGCGCCGGCGAGGACTATGAACGGGCGGCGTTCATTTTCCAGCACGGTGAGGCGCCCGAGGATTATCTCCTCGCCCACGTGCTGGCAATGACGTCGGTGGCCAAGGGGAATGCCGGCGGCCGCTGGATCGCCACCGCGACACTCGACCGGTTTCTCGAAAGCGTCGGCCGGCCGCAAGTGTTCGGCACACAACTGAGCTCGAAACAGCCGCTTGACAGCGAGTTCCTGCCCGATTCGGTCCGGCTGGACAATTGTGTCCCGACGCTGGCCGGCCGCGCCAGCATGGTGAGAGCGATCGAGGACGGGAACAGCATCCCGTTCGTTGCACCCTGCGCCGCCGGGACTGACACCGGCCTTCACCCTGCGCCTCTCACCGCAGGGGAGGGCCAAGGCGGACAGGCGGGTGTCGTCGGTAAATGGAAAATCACCGCCGAGATGCCGGACGGCAAATGTTCGCGGGTCGATTTGGATCTTCGCGATGAAGGCGGCAAGCTCAGCGGAACGGTCAGCGGCGATGAGAAGACCATCCCCCTCCAGGACGTGAGATTTGACGGGCACGAGTTGACGTTCAAGCTGACGACAGACGAGGGCACTTATGGAGTCAAGCTGGCCTTCGAAGCGGCATTGAAGGGGACCGTGACCACCCCATTCGGCGAGACTGGCCAAGCCTTCGCCACGCGGTAGTATGTGACCGACGGCTGCGACCGCCCCCCGCACCTCTTCGCCTCCTCAGACCTTCCCCTTCTTGACATGCATACAAAGAGCCTCTAGAATCTGCATTGAGGGGCAGACGATGCGGACAACTTTGAATCTCGACGAACAGGCGTTGGCCGGCGCGATGAAGGTCGCCTCGGGCAAGACCAAGACCGCAATCATCAATGAGGCGCTGCGCGATTATGCGCGGCGGCGCCGCTTGCGCGGGCTGTTGAAGTATGAAGGGAGACTGCGCTGGGAAGGGGACCTGGACGCGCTCCGGAAGCGGGAGGGCCGCCGATGAGGGTGCTGGTCGACACCTCAGCCTGGGTTGACTTCCTGAACGGGCACGTTTCGCCCGAGCGGCAGGCGGTGGCCGATCTGGTGGCCGGGCACGACGAGCTTTGCACCTGCGGCGTCATTGTGGCAGAGGTGTTCCAGGGGCTGCGGCGAGACAAAGGCCGGGATGAACTCCAGCGCCTCTTCCGGGACCTCTCGTTTCTGGAACCCTCGGGGATAGAACTCTACCTCCGTTCCGCCGAACTCTACCGGCTTCTGCGCCAGCGAGGGGCCACAGTACGATCCACCATCGACTGCCTGATCGCCGCCCTGGCTGAGGAAAACGGCTGTTACATCCTGGCCCGGGACCGCGACCTGGAGGTGATTTTGCGGAGCGGTCTGGTTAAGTCACGCCTCTGGCGCTTTTCAGGGTGATCGTTTCGTCCAAATACACGCGCACGCGGGCGTTCTTGCCTGGCTGCGCTCCGGTGGCAAGCGCTATCAGACTCTCAATGAGCAATTACCGTTCTCGTTCGTCCTTCGTCGCCTCCCAGAGGGCTTCTAGTTCGGGCAGGGAGATAAGGTCGCGCGGCCGCCCGGCGGCCCGTCTGGCAGCTATGAGGGCGGGCAGGGAAAGAACAGCACAGGTCGTTCCGAACAGGGTGGCATGCGATGAAGCGGCCAGTGCCCGAGGATAGTCGCCGACTCCTGCCACCTCACCCAGAAGATCCAGATCACCCCAATCCGTGGTCAGCGTGAAATTCAGGCCTTGACGGAGAGTGTTTGCATCCCAGAGGAAGGGGAGGTCGTTTGGAGCACCGCGAAGGCGCGGGTGGAACGGAGCGAGCGCCTCCACAAGCCTCTTCAGGTTGCCTTCGTCGCGGGCATAGCAAATGTCGAGATCCACGGTGACCTGCGCCGAGCCGTGGATGCAGGCCGCCACCCCTCCGACGATCACAAAGGCCACTCCGCTCTCGACCAACCGCGGAATCAGCTTCTCCAGATCGATCATGGCTGAGACTCGCGAGGCCGCGCCGCTGCACCACGGATCGCCTCCAGGTTCTCCACTGCCTTCTGAAGATCGCGCAGACGTTGCTCGGGGGTGCGCTGCAGCCGTTCCATGAGCAATGTCAAGTCGACGCCGAAATCGCGGGCCGCAGCGATAGCGCCACCCGGCCTCGGGAAACGCAAACGTTCGACTGCCTCTCGCATGGTCTCAGTGTAGCAAATCCCAGTGGGAATCGGCGCCAGGCCGAAGCGGCGGAACGGCAGACGCAGCGGACTCAAAATCCGCCGCCCCACAAGGGCGTGAGGGTTCAAATCCCTCCTTCCGCACCAGATTGCCCTTTTGTTTTTCATTGAACTGCAAGCGGTTTTGACTCACGCGGCCAGGATGGCAGCCAACCCGCCGAGCGATTCGCTTGACCAGTTTCCCTTCAGCGCGTATTCGGCTACGCTGGCTTTCCGGCCAGGCATTCACGCGGTACAATAAGGCCGACAGGAGCACCCCGTGAAGCGAACGATTCAGGTACGCATCTTTCGCGGCGAAGGCCGGTACGTCGCCGAATGCCTCGACCTGCCCGTGGTCACTGAGGCATCTACGCTGGACGAACTGGCCGTCAACATCCGTGAGGCGATTGCCCTGCACCTCGAGGGCGAGGACCTGACTGAGTTGGGCCTGGTGAAGGACCCGACTGTACTTGCAACCCTGGAACTGGAAGCCGTGGCCTGATGCCCAAGCTTAGGACTCTCTCCGGTCGGCAACTCCTCCAGGTTATCTCCAGCTTGCGATTCCACCCCGTCTCCCACCAAGGGCCAAGTCTCAGCCCTTGATTCCCTTCACGAGTACGTCGGGCCGCAGCGATGGCGCCACCCATCCTGGGGAAACGCAAACGTTCCACTGCCTCTCGCATGGTCTCAGTGCGGCAAATCCGAGTTGGAATCGGCGCCAGGCCGAAGCGGCGGAACGGCAGACGCACTGGACCCAGGATCCGCCGCCCTTCGGGGCGTCAGGGCTCAAATCCCTCCTTCCGCACCAAGTTTTCCTTTGTGTTTTCATTGGCTTACGGGCAATTCTTTCTCGCGTACCCCAGACGTACCCGCGTTTCGCTTGTCTTTTGCCACTCCGGTCAGCTGCCGAACCGCCGAAGTTAACCCCCCGGATCGCGTCAAAACCGTTACAATGCGTCCAGGACAGTCGCATGAACCCGTGGTCCATCAATCCGACGTGGCAGAATTTTGCCTCGCTGTACCGCGAGGCCGCGGAGGCGCGAGAGGCCCCGAACGACATCTCGAAGTTCCACCACCTAACGGCAGCTTTGTATTTTGGTGTCGCCACCATTGAGGCGTTCTTGAATCAACAGATGCGGCGGTCTCTCGCCGCAACCGAAAGTGAAGAGCGAATCTTCCACACTCTTCGCTATACGCGATTCGTGAAAAAGTTCGAGAAGTGGCCTTCGACTGTTCTAGGGTCTAGTCCCGCCATCGCTCCATCGACCATGGACTTGCTTCGCCTCTGTAACGACATTCGGGGCGACTTGACGCATCCTAAGACGAGCGGCCGGGACATCTACGGAAAGCTAGAAAGCATCAATCCCGAAGCGCTCGTGCTCGCGGTAGCCGAATACTGCGTTCGCTTCCTCGAAGTGCGACGGGAAGTTTTTCCTTACTGGTTCCTCGGTTGGAACTACCTCAACCCTAGACCGAACACGCACGAGATCATCGTGATCGGTGGTCAGCAGTTTTCTTACTCACTATGCAACATGGGGTATCGGGTACCGTACTTCGAAGCCGATCGCTCAGAGGCTTGGCGACGCCAAAACATGAGCTCCTTCGACGGCTACTTATGCATCAAGCAGGCGCTCGACCGTTATGGCCGATGCGAGCCCAAGCACCCTCGTTTTCCCCATATGCCGATCCTTTGCGCCCGCTGGTGGACTGAAGAGCACTACACAAGTTGCGGGCATGTCACGCAAGAGGCGATTCAACACGTCCTCGATGCGGAGTTCCCCACGGAGGCCCTGCCAGGCCGGGATTCATCTCATTGAATGACGGTCGTAGTTAGGGAGCGTCACGTCGGCCTACCTGCTTCGGTCGCCTCGCCGCCGTGTACCAACCGCGTGATGGTCGACATTTGCTCCCAGCGGGCCGATGTGCTCGGCATCAGCGAGCACATCGCGCGCAAGCACTACGCCAAGTGGAGCCCCGCCCGCCAGCAGCGCATCTCGTCCATCATGTCGCTGGTCCAGTCCGGCGGAGCAGCCGCCCAACCACCCGCGCGCCAGGAGAAGCCGGCCGTCATTCAGTGAGGGGGCGTTTGGGTCCTCCCAGACTGCCTCGGCGGTGAAAGCAGAGAAAGACGCTGGATAATCCCCCTCTATCCCCAGTGCCAGTTCTTGCGGCGAAACTTCCCGTCCCTGGTTTCCCGGTCTCCCCAATTGCCAGCCGCGATTCTCTGCGGCCTTCCATTTTCGAGTAACATCGGGCGGATTGACTTTCGCCTTCCATTGGCCTACGCTGTGCTTTGGTCGGGATGACAAACAAACCAATCGCGATCTTCGACACAACGGCGATCAACAGGTTCGCGGAACCCAACCGGGCCGATGCTAACCGTCCGCTAATCGCCGGTTTGAAGTCCGGTTTTAGGTTGCGGATCACTGCAACCAATGTGGACGAGGTGATCGCGACGGAGACCGGCGCAATCCGTGAGCGGCTGCTCAAGGTGTGCCAAGAACTTGCCGGGGCAGGAGAGATCATTCAGCCTTTCCATGTGATTACCGAGAGGCACATCACCGAATTCGAGAAGCGGGGCGGCACCTACGACTGGAGGCGTGTGGACGTCCGCGCACCCGAGTATGAACGCGGGTTTATGTACATTGACGATGACTTGTCAAAGGCCCAGAGGAAGCATGCGGCGGAGGTCGCGGCTCAATTTGAACAACTTTACGTGGATGCCCGCCCCGCATTCGAGGAACTGTTTCAGAGGAGTCCAGAACAACGGCCCGCCTCCGCCGCCGATCTCGTAAAGGCGCTCCAAGTACCTGGGGGTGCTTTCTGGGCCATGGGGATCAAGCTGTATGCGGCAAAGGCCAAGAACGTCCCCGATGAGGACACGATCAGACGGTTCGTGCATGCCTGTCCGCCTTTCCGTGCGCTGCTGATGGCCTGCTTCGTGGCGCAACATGATCGGTGTGACCGCACCCTCACTGACGCGGAACAGAAGAAGCTCGCGAAGCGAAACGACCTCTTCATGTCAGCCTACCTGCCATATTGCGACGAGTTCATCTCCGATGATCGTGACCAGATTCGTTGCCTCCGGGAAGTGGTTTGCCTGGCGAATCTGAACACCGAGATTCTGTGGTACGGGCAACTGACTGAAAGGCTAGCCGGGAACTTGCCGAACGCGGTTACGGGTTCATGATTGTCCTGGCCTGGGAAACCGCCCCGGTCAGCGAGTTCGGTAGTAAGCATCGGGAGTTTCAGCGATGTGTCGGCGCCAGGAGTCAATGGGGACTCACTCTCGGAAGGCGATCACCTTAGAAAATTGTCTGCGTTTTCTCTCGTAACCAACGCCTGGCCGGTATGGATGCGTTTCTCTACTGGTTCACCCCGCGCCGCTTTGATCGCCGCTTCGACCGCGCTGCGGCCGAGCGTTTCCGGATACATGGCCACATCGGCCGCCAGCCGGCCTGCTTTGACCGCGCGAACGGCTTCGCGTGTTGCATCGATTCCCACCACCGCGATCTTGCCTTGCAGATTCCGCGCCGCGACCGCTTCCACGGCGCCCAGTGCCATCTGGTCATTAGTAGCGAAGACGGCCAGCAGGTCGGGATGCCGCG
>Ga0315295_10003857_pt1 | contig 12730 bp, 13 predicted proteins | sample YL17G14_0_MG_FD_204453 | JGI IMG/M metagenome (GOLD analysis project Ga0315295, IMG submission 204453) | Sediment microbial communities from Yellowstone Lake, YNP, Wyoming, USA - YL17G14_0 | ecosystem: Environmental > Aquatic > Freshwater > Lake > Sediment | place: USA: Wyoming | collected... | reverse complement strand
CATCCTTGCTCCCTGATTCAATATCATGTTTGAAGGGAGGCAGTATCGCACGGAATATCCTTGGACCTGCAGTAATAAAGAAGATTATGGTTATTGCGCCAACAATCATATCATATGTGCTGGTCATTAAAAAGAGGTTGGGATCGACGCCAAGTGCAACCTTGAGAGAAACAAGGTTGGGAGTGCCACCTGTATAGACTCCGACAAGCATTCCTGCAACTTTCCAGCTTTCTGGTACAATATCCCTAAAAATAAAATATCCTGATATAACAATTGCTATTACAGATATAAGGGCCAGAATCATAGAATAAAATCCTACTTTGGCAAACTTTAACCACCTTTTAACATTAAGAGAAAACAATAGAAGAGGAAAAGCAATCATTACGCCTATTGAGGACAAGTTATCCTGGATACTGGCAATTGAGTTTACATAAATATCATTCTTACTTATTGTTCCGGATGCTAACAAAGCTTCAGCCTCCTGACCGGGAAGTGAAAGTTTCCCTTGCAATGCCAGATGAAAAGCATCGCTGCCCTCTGGTAAAATTCCAACGCTCCCGAGAATTAGCCCAAATCCGTATGCAAGGACTATTGATCCAAGCTTTTTAAGAAAAGACCACCGCCTGCACAAATAAATTATTACCAGTGGAAATGTAAAATAAAGGAAAACAAGAAGTACAATTTTTATCATAAATCAGGGTTTTCGGTACTCCCAAATATAAAAAAAGCGACTCACCAAACAGTAAATCGCCTGAAAAATAGGTATTTATACTTATTTACTTGTCATCACAATCACACTCCTCGAAACTCTTTTTATACTGTTCAATAGCTTTAATGCTCATACCCATACTTGAAAATCCTCCGTCATGATAAAGGTTTTGCATGGTGACTTTCCTTGTCAGGTCAGAAAAAAGAGATATGCAGTAATCGGCACACTCTTCAGCTGTGGCATTTCCCAGAGGAGACATCCGCTCAGAGAAGTCTACAAGTGAATCGAAACCATGTATACCGCTTCCTGCAGTAGTAAGAGTAGGTGATTGTGAAATAGTGTTAATCCTTACTTTCCTGTCGCGGCCATAAATATATCCAAATGACCGTGCAATTGATTCAAGAAGGGCTTTAGCGTCCCCCATATCATTGTAGCCTGTAAGAGTCCGCTGTGCGGCAACATATGACAATGCAACCACTGATCCCCATTCGTTTACAGCATCATACTTATAACAGGTCTGCAAAATCCTGTGAAAGCTGAGGGCAGAAATATCGAAAGTCTTAAGCATATTTTCATAGCTTGTGTTTTCATATGGGATATCTTTTCTTACGTTTGGTGACATCCCAATAGAATGCAGGATAAAATCAAATCTTCCGCCGAAAATTTCCAGGCTCTCGGCAATCAGCTTATCAATATCAACCATGCTAGTAGCGTCAGCAACAATCAATTTGCCGGAAGTGATCTGTGCAAGTTCGGTTATTGTACCCATCCTGACTGCAACAGGAGAATTGGTAAGGACAAGTTCAGCACCGTGCTGCCAGGCTTTAAGGGCAACCTGCCATGCGATTGACTTGTCATTGAGTGCACCAAAAATAATTCCTTTCTTTCCTTTTAAAAGACCATCATTCATTTTCAATTTATATTAGATATGTTGAAGTACTTATCTTGAACCAGCTTTTATCAGTTCTTTTGCATTCCTGACCGCTGTTTCTGTGATTTCACTTCCGCTCAGCAGTCTGGCAACTTCCTGAATCCGTTCACCAGGAGATAACAATTTAATCCTCGTAATTGTTGAATCACCTGAGTCTTCTTTATATACATGGTAATGCCTGGTTCCCCTCGAAGCGACCTGCGGCAGGTGTGTAATATTGACTACCTGCATATATTTACCCATGCCGGAAAGGATTTGGCCTACTTTGTCGGCAACTTCACCGGAAACTCCTGAATCAATTTCATCAAAAATAATAGTTGGCAGGTTTCTGTTTTTTGTCATCACCGATTTGAGGCTCAGCATAACTCTCGACAATTCACCTCCTGATGCAATCCTGGCCATATTTTCAGGATCTGTCTGTTTATTAGCTGAAAAGAGGAAATCTGCACTATCAATACCTGATCGAGTAAAGTCCTTTGATCGTGATAATGATATTCTGAATCTGCCATTCGGCATCCCAAGCTGTTTCAGCAGCCCGGTAATCTTTAACTCAATTTCAGGTAATGATGATTTTCGCTTCTCTGAGATTTCTTCTGAAAGAGATGTCAGATTTTCAATTGAAGTTTTCAAAGAAGATTCCAGTCCGCTGAGTCTGTCATCGCTGGATACTATAGATTTTATAATGCCCTCTATTTCTTCCTTTTTAAGGAACAGCTCATCCAGATTCTTAAGCCGGTGTTTCTGAATAAGTGAATAAATATGATCAAGCCTGTCGTTTATCTTTGCAAGCCTTCCGGGATCAGCTTCAGTATCCTGTTCCAGTTTTTCGATCTCATTTGCAAGGTCATCAAGTTCAATATACGATGAACTAATCCGTTCCATAATATTCTGTACAGACGGCAGGTACATACTGATCTTTCCACCGACAGCCTTCACTTCCCGGAGCATCGCCAGAATAGATGTCTGGTCTCGTGAAAACAGCTGTGAGATATTTGTAAGGGATTGCTTTATTTCCTCAGCATGTTCCAGAATCTCCTGTTCCTTTTCAAGCTCATCCTGCTCTCCTTTTACAAGCTTGGCTTCTTCAAGCTGGTTGAGGTGAAACTGATAATACTCCAGGTCAGCTTTGTTCCTGTCAGATTTCTCTTTCAGTTCATTGTACTCCTTGTGAAGTTTTTTGAATTTTTTGAAGGCATTGCTGTAATCATTACGCAGTGAACCGGTCCCTGCAAATGAATCGATTATATTAAGCTGAAACGCATTATCATTAAGCATCAGGACCTGGTGCTGGGAATGGATATCGATAAGCCTGTCGCCCAGTTCCTTCATCAGGTTTATTGTTACAGGAGTATCATTTATAAAAGCCCTCGATTTACCGGCTGGATTAACCTCTCTTCTCAGAATGGCCGGACTTTCATAATCAAGATCATTTGAAGCGAAGAAATCTTCAAGATCGTGTTCTTCTATCTTGAAATTGCCTTCAACCACACATTTTTCATTTTTATCGAGAAGTACTGAAGAGTCGGCTCTTGACCCAAGGATAAGGGAAAGTGCACCCAGAAGTATTGATTTACCTGCTCCTGTCTCTCCGGTTATTATTGTAAGTCCGTTTTCGAGAGTAAGGTCAAGTTCCCTGATAAGAGCATAATTACGAACGGTGAGTTTTACAAGCATAGCCGGTCAACAGGTTTAATTGGCTGCGGTAATCTTCTCATATTTTGTCTTGTTTCCCGGATCAATCTCGGTCAGAATTTGTATAACCCGGCTTTTCTCTTCCGGAAATGCTTCTGAAAAAATATTTATAAGTTCATCAGCTTTCGATTCCATAATGATCTGGATCAGGTACATGTAGGGATCTGGTTTGGCCCTGTACACCTCCTGAATCAACTTCAGGCTCTCTGCAATACTTGTCCTGGCCTCAGTAATCTTTGATTCCATTTTATCAAGGCCGTGAATGTCATATTCATATATAAACCTTCTGACTCCTTCGTACTCTTTGTCAAGTATATTCTTAACAAGCCAATACCTGTTTTTGTTTCTCGAGCCATCGTATGGCTTCCAGCCTGGTTCAGAAGCATTCTGGGCATTAGTGACAATTTTTTCCGCAATCTGGAAAAACTCCGTACCACCTTCAAATGAAAAAGAATCATAGTCAAAACCAAGAATAATATATGTATAGTAGGCAAGAACCGATACCAGGCTTGACCTGTAGGAATTCGGGTCAAACTCAAGAGGTTGAAATTCGACATATCTGAATTGAAAATTATTATCAATAAAATTCAGCATTGTCGAATTATAGGTAGTATTGAAAACCGGACGCCGCAACTGCACCTGGATTGTACCTCTGAATTCATCAGCTGAAAGCTGTTCAGTAAGGTTAATAAGAATGTTACAGTCAACTCTTTCAGCATAGCTGAAAACATTATTGGTCCAGATAGTGTTATTCATGAATTCGTAAATATCACGCTGCATCGATTCAAATACCTGACGGTTGGAACCCTGAATCTTCTGTGCCGATATCTGTACATTACAATTAAGTTCCTGTGAATAAACTGTATTAGTACTAAATATCAGGAAAATCAGAAAAGAATATTTTATCGGTTTCAATAATCTCATCCGGATTAACTTTTTAACATAGAAACAATTTTATCCAAAATATCTTTTGCTGTTTCTTCTTTTGATTTCAACTCAAATTTATCAATATTATTGCTTTTGTCAATAATAGTGATCCTGTTTGTGTCATAGCCAAATCCCGCCCCATTATCCTGCATGGAATTCATAATAATGATATCAAGGTTTTTACGCTTAAGCTTTGCAGTTGCATTGGCTAATTCGTTATGAGTTTCGAGGGCGAAACCTGCAAGTATCTGCGATTTCCTTTTCATTTTCCCCACAGCCTCTGCAATATCTTTTGTAGGTTTCAGCCTGAGAAGTATTTCGTCACCGGTCCTTTTTATTTTTCTTTCCTCAATTTTCTCCGGAGTGAAATCAGCAACTGCTGCCGCGAGTATTGCTATATCACAATCTCTGAACCTTGCAATGCATTCATCAGCCATTGATTCAGCTGAAGTGACATTAATGATTTTTATGGTCTTATTTTGGGGGGCTCTGTTCACCGGGCCAAGCACAAGTTCCACCTCAGCACCGTACTCGGCAGCGGCATCTGCAAGGGCTATTCCCATTTTCCCTGATGAATAATTGCTGATATAACGAACCGGATCAATTTGCTCCTGAGTCGGACCTGCATTAATCAGGAGACGTTTGCCAATCAGAGGCTTATAATTTTTTTTTTTGAAAAAAAGCTGTTTATCTCTTTAACTATTTCCTCTGGTTCCGCCATGCGCCCTTTACCTGTCAGACCACTGGCCAGTTCTCCTGAAGGAGCATCAAGAATATGATTGCCCACTGATTTTAGGGCATCCAAGTTCTTAATTGTGGCTTTGTGATTCAGCATATCTACATCCATTGATGGAGCTACAAAAACAGGACAGCGGCACGACAGGTACGTAGTCAGCAGGAGGTTGTCAGCAATTCCATGAGCCATCCTGGCAATTGTATTGGCCGTTGCAGGAGCAATAAGAAAAAGATCGGCCCAGATGCCAAGTTCAACATGACTGTTCCAGTTTCCGTTTTCCGGGCTGAAAAAATCTGTAAGGACCGGATTTTTGGACAATGTTGCCAGTGTAAGCGGAGTAATAAAGTCTTTTGCATGATTAGTCATAACCACCTTTACTTCGCACCCCTCTTTGACCAGCAACCGGACTACAGTTGCAGTTTTGTAAGCCGCAATACCACCGGTTACACCGACTAGTATTTTCTTTCCTTTCAGCATTTAAGGCTAGACTTTGCTTTTACCGGCAGGTGATTCGGGATTCCTGTAAAAAATCTTACCTTCCTCAAGTTCCTGAAGTGCTATAAGAGTTGGTTTTGGAAGACGCTCATAGAATTTTGATATCTCAATCTGTTCACGGTTTTCAAAAACCTCTTCAAGATTATCGGTATATGAAGCAAATTCCTCAAGCTTCTTATTGAGCTCCTGTTTCATCTCAACAGAGATCTGATTCGATCTTCTTGAAACTATGATAACTGTCTCATAGATGTTTCCCGTATCTTTTGTCATCATTTCAAGATTGCGGGTTACTGTAGTTGAGGGTGCCATTGATTTTCTGTAATCCATATATATTTATTGAATGTTTTCCAGTTTGGCAGAATCATCAATTTTAAGATATTTTGCCGTGTCCTGGTAGATTTTCTTTACTTCTTTTGAATATTTGCTTTCAGGGAATTCCTCCATAAAAGAAAAATAATCATCAAGGGTTGCCTGGTATCTTTCTTTCTGTTTAATGGCATAGCTGTTTTCTGCATAAAGAAACAGGGAATTCAGTTTTAGATACATCATTTCCTCCCTGTATTTTGATTCAGCATATTCTTTAAGGCTGTTCGAAAGGGCAGTAATAGCTGCCTTGTATTCTTTCATATTATAATAAAGCTTTGCATTCAGATATGATTTTTCAACAATCCTGTCCTGGAGTTCTTTTACATAATCCGTCGCTTCTGTCACCTTGGGACTATAAGGAAACCTGTTTATAAATACATTAAATCCCTCAATAGCGTTTCTGGAGCTTTCCTGGTCAAGTTCAGCCCTTGATGAAATGTAATAATCGCATTGTGCACCAAGGAAAGTTGCGTCTTCGGCATATTTTCCAAAAGGATACTGCTCAACAAGCGACTTAAAATAGGTTCCGGCCATATCGAACTGCTTCATTCCATAGAAACTCTGGGCATTGAGCCAGTTCAGTTCTTCAGCTTCACCTGTAGCCCTGAAACGAGGAATTACCTGGCCCAATAATTCTGATGCCTTTACATATTGCTTTGCTGCGTAATATTCTTTTGCCTTTGTCTTTTTAAGTTCATAATCAGTACTCTTGAGGAGTTTTTCATACTCCCCGCATGAAGTCACCAGGATTGAAATTACCATTAAAATATACAGCCTGAATTTCATACAAAAAAATGTTGCGCAAAATTACTGTTTTTTTTTGAATTCAGTTATGGAAACACAATATTTAACTTTTAAAGAATAAAACAGGACAGTAACCGTGGATTAATGTTTAATGATCTGATGGACAAATTAGGTATAAATAGGTATGAGTTAGTGTTCCTTTATACTTACATTTGTGCAAATTTTTTAAAAGCTTCTCAAAATGGATATTTTCGACAAAATCAAATCAAACAAAGGGGCATTAGGCCAGTATTCCGATTTTGCTCATGGGTATTTTATGTTCCCAAAACTGGAAGGAGAGATTGCCTCCAGAATGAAGTTCAGGGGCAAGGAAGTCCTTACCTGGAGCCTGAACAATTATCTTGGTCTGGCAAATAATCCTGAAATCAGAAAAGCTGACGCCGAGTACGCCGAGAAATATGGCCTTGCATACCCAATGGGTGCCAGGATGATGTCGGGACATTCGGCCAATCATGAGAGATTTGAGAAGATGGCTGCGGAGTTTGAAATGAAGGAAGATGCTTACCTGCTCAACTATGGATACCAGGGAATGGTTTCAATTATTGATGCCCTTGTTGACAGGCATGATGTCATTGTTTATGATTCTGAGGCCCATGCATGTATTATGGACGGACTTAGGCTCCATTTTGGAAAAAGATTCGTATTCCCGCATAATGATATAGAAAATTGCGAAAAACAGTTGCAGCGTGCCACAAAACTTACAGAAGAATCCGGTGGTGGAATTCTGGTAATTACTGAAGGCGTATTCGGCATGGCAGGCGACCTGGGAAAACTCGACAAGATTACAGCTCTTAAGAAGAAATACAATTTCCGTTTCCTGGTCGATGACGCTCATGGATTCGGTACAATGGGAGCTAACGGCAGAGGTACGGGCGAACACTTTGGTGTGCAGGATCAGATAGATGTATATTTTGCAACTTTTGCTAAATCGATGGCCGGAATAGGCGGATTTGTAGCCAGTACAAAAGAAGTAATTAATTATCTCAGATATAATCTTCGTTCTCAGATATATGCAAAATCACTTCCTATGGCAATGACTTTAGGTGCAATTAAAAGGCTTGAGATAATCCAGACAAATCCTGAATACAGGGAAAAGCTTTGGATAATAGTTAAAGCTCTTCAAAAAGGACTTAAAGAAGCAGGACTTGATCTCGGAAAAACCGAATCACCTGTCACACCTGTCTTTTTCAAATGCGGTTTAACCCAGGTCACCCAGCTTATTTATGACCTAAGGGAAAACTACAATATTTTCTGTTCGGTGGTCATTTATCCGGTGGTGCCAAGAGATGTAGTTATGCTGCGGTTAATACCAACAGCTGTTCATTCGCTCGAAGATGTAAATTACACTATAAAAGCTTTTGAGGAAATCAAACGTAAAATAGACAACGACGAATATCCTCATGAAATGGCTGACTTCACGAAGTAATTGATATGCTTTTAGAAAGAAGCTGCATCCTTGAATGCGGCTTTTTTTTTTATGACTTTGAACAAAATCAACCTCATACTGGTTTATATCTTACTAAATCCATGATATAATTCACCTATTCAATTAATCATAGATCCTGATTATTCAGTTTATGGAAACTAAAAAAGCAAAAGAGCAGAATTCCGTCTTAAAGGGATATAATATGCTCCTCTATTTTGCCGGCAGTATGATAATGTACGAACCCGTTGAGGAATGTTTCGTTGATTTCTGGTCAAAAGGTATTTTAAAAGCGTTACCTGTAAAAAGCAGCAATCCAAGATTTATTGAAGCGGCTTCTCAACTCAGAGACTCCTGCAATGACAAAACCCAGTGCAAAAAAATGCTGCAGGATGATTTCAACAGTCTTTTCATAGGTTTCGGATTACCTTTGGCGCCACCAAGAAAATCAAACTATATCAATATCGAGGAATCAAGCGGGTTTGGAACAGAAAAAGTAAGTGATTTCTACAATGCATACGGATGGCAGAAAAGAACCAGATATAAAATCCCCGATGATAATCTGGGAATTGAATTGCTTTTCCTCACGCTTCTGAATGATAAGTATATTGCTTTTGACGACGAAGCATGTCGGAAAGAGATGAGAAGTGAAATCAGGAGGTTTATTAAACAACATGTACTGTCGTGGCTTCCTGAATGGAACGAACGGATGCAGGAATATGCCGGTACACTCTGTTACAAGGGTATAGCTACGTTGATATATGCCAGTTGTGAAGATATTTTTGACCTGCTCGACAATTCCATGTCGAAAATGAATTTCACCGCCGAATTCAGAAATTAGGATTGAATAAGTTTATTATTGCACCTATATAATATTCCCTCCACCCTTCAGAAATTTCTGAAAAATCACCATCCGGAATGTTGGTATGTTCGACAGTGACCAATGAGTTTTCACCATCGGGGCTGATACTAATTGTAGCTATTGATTTGTCGGCCTGATCGCCGAAATACCATTCCTGAACGACTTTGTTATCCTGGATAAATTCCAGATTTCTTCCAGTAATATCCCCTTCCCACAGGGAAAATTCTGAACCTGGCTCGGTTGACATTTTTGCAGGATACCCTGACCAGATTTCAATTGTAAGAGGGTTAGTCAGGGCTGCATATATATCTGAAGGCTCAGCATTTATTTTGAAAGTTTTTTTGAATGTTTTCATAATATATATATATATTTCTCTGTCGGTTTTTCACTCCCAACCCCCTAAAGGGGGCTAAAATTACAAAGTGTCAGATACCCCCTTTCAGGGGGATGGGGGGTATTTAACTGTGAAGCTCTGACAGGTATCGCTCTGCTTCAATTGCAGCCATACATCCTGAACCAGCAGCTGTAACTGCCTGACGGTAAACAGGATCCTGAACATCTCCGGCTGCAAAAATACCAGAAATATTGGTTTTTGTTGAACCGGGTAATGTCTTAATATAGCCAGTTTCGTTTGTTTCAATAAACTCCTTAAATACATCCGAATTAGGTGTATGTCCTACAGCAAGAAAAAATCCATCAATTTTCATTTTAACTATTTCTTCCTGGGGAGTTCCTTTTTTCTTAACAAGGACTACACCCTCCACACCATCTTCTCCAAAAAGATCCACTGCCTGATGTTCCCAGAGTACTTCTATATTATGCGTATTCAATACTTTTCCCTGCATGGCTTTGGATGCCCTAAGAACATTTCTCCTTACCACCAGGTAAACTTTCCGGCACAAGCCAGCGAGGTAAGTTGCTTCTTCCGCTGCAGTGTCTCCCCCGCCCACAACTGCCACATCTTTACCTTTATAGAAAAATCCGTCGCAGGTCGCACATGCTGAAACCCCCATCCCTGAATAACGCAATTCAGCCTCAAGTCCAAGATATCGTGCAGTGGCCCCGGTAGCAATAATTATTGCATCAGCTTCAATCACTTTGTTTTCATCGATTATCACCTTATGAATCCTGCCTGAAAAATCAGCTTTTGTGGCAATACCGAAACGGATTTCGGCTCCAAATCGTTCAGCCTGTTTTCTTAAATCTTCCATCATAACCGGACCTGTGACTCCGTCAGGATAGCCCGGGAAATTCTCAACATCTGTTGTGGTTGTAAGCTGTCCTCCCATCTGAAGGCCTGTATAAAGCACTGGCTTAAGGTTTGCCCGGGCTGCATAAATTGCGGCTGTATAACCTGCTGGACCTGAACCAATTATAAGGCACCGAACTTTTTCAGCACTTTCAATATCAGGCTTCTGTGAATCTTTTGAAAGATCGAGAGGTTTGAAGATATCCATTTTATATATATTCTGTTTCTGCAAAATTAACGGCTCAATTCAATTAATAAGTTGCACTCGGAAATCTTTTTAACATTTCCGATGGTTGCAGGTTTCTCATCTTCCAAGTTATGAAGTTCCAGAAACTTCCTATAGGATGCGCCGTTGCTGAATTTTACTGAGAGAATTGTCTTTTCATCATTTACAATTACTGCGGTATAATCAGTTACTCCCTGAAAAAAGTCTTCAAGATCGGGTGATCTATCCGCAATGCCAAGCTTCCCTTTTACCAGGAAGCACTTTGTCCGTATTGTTTCATCTGGAATGCCAGGCAGATACCCTGAAAGGTCAATTTCATTTACCTTAATTTTATCCGTAATGATTTTCCCTATCGTTAGTGAAGCAATGCTGTCGGATCGTGTACCCGTTGCATTGATTATGCTAATATAATATGAGCCCTTACAGATTTGCAACTGGTACCTGGTCCTGCAGGTAAATTTTGAAAGAGAAGGCATATCCAGACAACGATATTTCGATACTGAAAAAATCCCAAAAGCTTCCTCAGTTCCGTTCATTTTATATATTTCAGTCTTATAACTGCCATCCATAAAAGCGATCTCTGTCACCGATACTACAGAAAAACCATACTCCAGATAAAGCTCCGCGCCGCCATCGATATAGCCAAAAAGGGCAGTACCGTTAAATATCCTTGAAGAAGTAAATTTTGCTCCCGGCAAATCACTTTTGTCTATTGACGGAAAATCTTCCGGGACCTGCGAAAAACAAGCCGAAAAACCAAAAATCATAAAGGCCGATACAAGCAGATGTTTAAACATCACTTAACTCATTTCAAACATTTTGAGATCTATTTTGTTTTTATCCGAAACTCCTAGTCCCAGAGCAGTTGCCATTGAAAGAAATGTCAGTGATTCGGGGGAAGGAGCTTTCTGCAGGCCTTCAGCTATTCTTTTTTCTGCAATTATATCATAACCGATCCTGTCCATTGCTACCGGATCGGAAGAAACAAGCATTGAGTTATAGTTACAGATAAACTGCGGATTTGCACCTGGCCCGCCGTTAAAACATCCCCTTAATCCATCACAGATATTTAAAACTACCTTATCGCGCAGAGGAGCGAAGGCACAAACCTCTGCACATGTGTCATTCCAAAGTTTTGCATGAAGACGCCCTGTATTTGAAACAGAACCGAAAGCAAGGTTTTTCAAGGCATTGGTTATAGACCCGCCCGCATTTTTGAGGATCGGGATATTAATGATCTTATCAACCTCCTGAGTTACAATCTTTGTGAAATATGAAAACTTTCCTCCATTGATCATATAGGGCATAGTTTCTGCGTCATATTCTCCTTCCACATCAGCCCAGTAATACCATTCCTTATCAATATTTCTTTCTCCGTACAGTTTTCCGTTCTCATCAGTATATGAGCCTTTTTCATCCTGTAGTTCTGTACCCCTGATTTTAATTCCGGGATAAATATCCTGGGTAAAACCGGTATCCTTCAATTCCATTTCTCTCCTGTCCCAGATTATTATATCCTTTTTATCAATTCCGCTTTCTGTTAATTGTTTAACAACAGATTTCACCACGGCATGGCTGGTTGAAAGCAGGGTACCGGCAACCGGATTGACCTTCAGACCGATCTTTTCGCCCGGACTTACAAACATTCTCCAGGCTTCTTTAATATACTTCTGTCCTGTCAGTTCAAGCATCGATTTCTGCAGCATCAGGTACGCAACGGATTCGACAGGCAAATCATTCACTACTGCATTCAAGTTTTTTACCAGGACAACCTTTCCGGGAAATTTTCCGGGCATGGAGTCTGAATTCCTGGTTTTTTCCCCGGCATCACTGATATTTGTAGCCGGTTTATCCTCTGCCTGCAGATTCTGTGATGCCAGACCTATTACAGGGGTTGAAGCCAGAGCTGCTCCGCCAGCGCCAATGATTGTAAAGAATTTCCTGCGGTTTATTGATTTTCCTTTCATGACAAAGTTGTTATTTGTTTGGAAATTTGATCAAATATACTTATTTGGGGAAAAGAAACTAATTTAATAGCGGCATATGCATTCTTACATTTTTGTAGAATCGGAATAGATGACTATTTTTGCAAGATTAAATGACCACTTCCACCAAGGCTACGGTGGTTAAAACGGGGTGTGGCGCAGTTGGCTAGCGCACTTGCATGGGGTGCAAGGGGTCGTCTGTTCGAGTCAGATCACCCCGACAAATGTTGAAGGGGCGGAGTTTTCTGCCCCTTAATTGTCTCTATCTGATATGTATACTACTTACATCCTTTACAGTTCTAAAATAGATAAATTTTATACCGGT
>Ga0315295_10003856_pt1 | contig 12730 bp, 8 predicted proteins | sample YL17G14_0_MG_FD_204453 | JGI IMG/M metagenome (GOLD analysis project Ga0315295, IMG submission 204453) | Sediment microbial communities from Yellowstone Lake, YNP, Wyoming, USA - YL17G14_0 | ecosystem: Environmental > Aquatic > Freshwater > Lake > Sediment | place: USA: Wyoming | collected... | reverse complement strand
CAAAGCCCGTACCTGGGACGCCCTGTGGAAGGCCATCGCCGCCGCGCTACGGGCCGTGACCGAAAGCGACGCGGCCAACTGGTTCGCGGCGTGTGGGTACGCTACGAATGAACGTGAACTGCTCTAGAACTCTCGGGCGGTGGGTCTGTCGCCACGGCGAATCTTCGAGCCCGACCCGACGCGCAACCTTCCGTTCCGGTGCCTCCCGCATGGCCGTCCAAGCCTTGATGTCCCTGCCGCAGGCTGCTAGGATGCCCGCCGACCCGGCTTAACCGCCGCGCGAAAGCGAGTGCCCATGAGCCTGACGCCGCTGGACATCGCCATTGTCGTTGCCTACATCGCCAGCGTTATCGTGATCGGCTTTCTCGCCAAGCGCAAGGCCGCCGGGGGCTTGGAGTCCTACTTCCTCGGCAACCGCCAGATGCCCTGGTGGATGCTCGCCATGTCCGGCTCCTCCTCCTACTTTGACATCACGGGCACCATGTGGATCGTCTCGATCCTCGTGATGGCGGGCCTGCGCGGGATGTGGATCCAGTTCGTGTGGGGGTTCATCATCGCGGGCTTCTACATGGCCTACATGGGCAAGTGGATCCGCCGCAGCGGCGTCATCACCGGGGCCGAGTGGATGGTCAAGCGGTTCGGGTCCGGTCGCGCGGGGGACCTCGCCCGACTCTCGTACACCTTGTACGCCATCGTCACGATCTCGGCGTTTCTCGGCTATGCGGCGGTCGGGATGGGGAAGTTCGGGACGGAGTTCCTGCCCATCTCCAACGAGCACGTCTGCGCGGCCCTCATCATCGGCGTCACGGGTATTTACGTGGTGATGGGCGGCTTCCGGGGCCTGACGATCGTCGAGTTCTTCCAGACGATCATCCTGACGCTCGGGGCACTGATGATCGGGTACCTGGGCTTTGCCGCGCTGCGGACCACGGACCTTGCGGCCCCTCCGCCGCCCGACTGGTACAGCATCTGGCCCGTGTGGACTTTGGCCCGCGACGTGCCGCAGGGCTCGGTCTACTGCATCGGCCTCGATAACATGTACTACATGTTCGGGGCGGTTGTCATCGCGTACGTCGCCAAGGGGCTGCTTCTTTGTGCGAGCGGGCCGGAACAACTCTTCGATTTTCAGAAGTTCCTCGCGGTGCGGAACCCGCGGGAGGCATCGCTGGCGGGCATGCTCTGGGGCGTCTTTCACAGTGTGCGGTTCCCGATGGCGGCCGGCATCGCTGTGCTGGGCATCGTCGGCTTTGCCGCCGAGCCGCAACTCTTGCAGAAGATCTCCACCGATCCGGAGCGCGTGCTGCCGGTGGTCATCGCGCACGCCCTGCCGACGGGCCTGAGGGGCCTGGCGCTGGCGGCCCTCATCAGCGCGTTCATGGGCACGTTCGGGGCGATGGTCAACGGCGGCGCCAGTTACCTCGTGCGCGACGTGTACCAGCGGTACATCCGTCCGGCGGCGCCCGACAAGGAACTGGTGTACGCCAGTTACGGGGCATCGGTGCTCTTCGTGGTGGTCGGCATCGTCATCTCGATTTTCGCCGAGTCGATCAACACGATGTTCACGTGGATCATGACGGGCCTCGGGGCAGGGGTGCTGATGCCCAACGTCCTCCGGTGGTACTGGGCGCGGCTGAACGGCTGGGGCTACTTCGCGGGGATTGCGACGGGCATGGCCCTGTCGCTCCTTCAGGTAATCCTGGAGGCGCACAAGATACTGCAACAGCCGGTCTACGTGACGTTCCCGGCCCTGGCCCTGAGCGTCATGGCGGTGGCCGTGGTCGTTGCGCTCCTGACGCCGCCCACCGACATGAAGACGCTGAAGCAGTTCTACCGCGACGTACAGCCTGCCGGGGCGTGGGGCGCTGTGGCGCGGGCCGTGAGGGCCGAAGACCCGGCGTTCCGGAAGGAACCGTTTTTCATCGACCTTGTGAACGTTGTGATTGCGGTCGTCTGGCTGGCGGCCCTCTACACGGCGCCAGTGCTTTTCGTGACGCACCAGATGGAGTACGCCGCCATCGCGGGGGCGGTCGTGCTAGTGCTGACCGTGGTCCTGGTCTTCACGTGGTGGCCGCACCTGCCGAAGGCAGAGCGCCTATAGCCGCCACGGGCTCCGCATGGTGCGGGTGAGCAGCCGGTTGGCCTCGTCGTCGCCGGGGAACTGCTCAGCCGCGGGGTCCCACTTCAGTTTCCGCCCCAGTTGGATCGAGATGTGCCCGAGTTGGCATAGCGTGGTCGTGCGGTGGCCGACTTCGGCGTCGGCGATGGTCTGGCCGCGCGTCTTCACGCAGTCGATGAAGTCGCGCTTCTCGCTCTTCATGGGCAGGTGGATCTCGTGCGGCAGGATGGGCGACTTCAGGATCGCGTCCGATGAGGCCGTGAGGCCCGACTTGTCCCAGTTGGCCTGGACCCAGCCCTCGCTGCCTTCGAACCGCACGTACGGGTGCTCCATTTTGTAGAACATCTCCACGCCGTTGGCGAAGCGGTACCGGACCTCGAAATCGATGAGCACGTTCCAGAGGCCGTCGCTCGGGTAGACGCCCTTGCCCTCGACCTCCACCGGGCCGGTGTGCTCGGTATCGTTGCCCCACTGGGCGATGTCGTTGATGTGCGTCCCCCAATTGGTGATCATGCCCTCGCAGTAAGCGCGCAGGCGCATCCAGCCGGGGCGGTCGAGTTTCTTCGGCTCGTGCACGCCGTCGGCCGTGTACGGCGTCGCCGCCCCGGGGCCGGTCCACATCTCGTAGTCGAGTTCCTGCGGGACGGGAATCGGCGTCGGGTTGCCGCCCGCCACGTCGCCGCGCGGCACGCCGGTGCGGATGGTGTGCACTTTGCCGATGCGGCCGTTGCGCACGAGTTCAGCCGCCTTGTGGAAGAACCAGAGCGAGCGGGCCTCGCTGTCGGTCCGGAAGACGCGGCCGTAGCGGGTCATGGTGTCGGAGAGGATGCGGCCCTCCGCGATGGAGAGCGTCAGGGGCTTTTCGAGCGCCACGTCCTTGCCGGCCTTGGCGGCCTCGATGGCCATAGGCACGTGCCAGTGATCGGGGGTGGAGATCATGACGGCGTCAACGTCGGCCCTCGCCAGCACGTCGCGGAAATCCTTGCAGGTGTCGCACCCCTTGGCGGCGCCCGAGCGGGCTTTTTTGGCGTAAGTCTCATCGACCATCTTGCGGGCGTTCTCGGCGCGCCAGGCGTCCACGTCGCACACCACGGGGACGTGCACGTCGTCGAACGAGAGGAACGTCCGCAGGTTGGCGATCGTCCCCTGGCGCCCCACGCCGATCATGCCGATGGTCACGCGGTTGCTCGGCGCGGTTGCGCCGGCGGCGCCCAGGGCCGAGCCCGGCACGATGTACGGCGCTGCGGCCGCGGCGAGGGCGGTTTTCACGAACCTTCGGCGAGTTATGCGCATAGGTATAGCCATTGCGTCACCCCAAAGAACGCGCCCACCAAGGTGGGCGGCTAACCAGGAAATTGCTTCTTGATTTCGAGCCACTTCGCCATCGAGCGCGCAAGGTGCGGCTCCGACGGCCCCGCGATGCTGTAGCACTGAAGGCCCACCGGCCCCGCGTACCCGGACCGCTTGACCGCGGCCATGAAGCCCGCGACGTCGAAATCGCCCTCGGCCAGCGACACGATCTTGCCCTTGTCGATGCCGTTGATCGTCACGAGCATGCAGTGCGGCATCACTTCCGGCAAGAGTTCTTCAAGCGGTCGCACGGGCTTGGCCGCCTGCCAGTGATACAGGTTGAGGTTCACGCCGACCGTTTTCAGGCCGACTTTCCTGGCCAGCCGCACGCCGTCCTCGGCCCGGTGGGTCCAGAATCCGACGTGCGGGTAAATGGAGATGACGGGGCCGGTGTCGCCGCACCAGTCCGCGATGCGCTTCAGGGTCTCGACGCCCTTGTCGTTGGCCGCCGGGTCGGAGGGCTTGAACTGCTTCGACGTAAAGCCGATCTCGATCCTCGCCCTGCGGCCCTTGAGGAGCGCGATGTAGTCCTTCAGGAGCGGATCGATCTCCGCCTCCACCGGCGGCGTGAAGTAGAGCGACGCGAACTCTAGGCCCTGCTTATCGAGCGCCTCGAGGACCTGCGGCAGGCGCTTGAGGTTGAAGTGATCGGTCATGCCTGCGTAGCCGAGTTTCTTCAGGAGCGCCGCCTTGGCCTCCAGCGCGGGCACGTCGGGGCCGTTCAGGCCGTTGTCGAATGCGTAGAGGGCGTAGGGGGGGATATCGCGCAGCGCCGCCTTTGCCGCCGGCGCGCCGGCCGTCTCTGCGGCCCCGCCGTAGCGCGCAATCGCCGCCGCGCCCGCCAGAGACCCCACCGCACCCAGCCACTGCCGCCGCGTCATGGCGCTTCGCACAGTTCGTCCTCCTGCACGCTCAGGCGGTTTTGCGAATCTGTATCGGCTTCTTCCCCGCCGGTGCCGGCGTGAACATGTCGGCGGCCTTCAGGCCCAGTTCCTTGGCCATCTGGATGCTGTAATCGAGTTTGCCGGCGTTCGTGCCGCGCCCGTTGGAGGCGAACGAGAACTTCGCCCCGGCCTTCTTCGCCAATTTCAGGAACGCCGGGCGCGGCAGTTTGGCCCAGGCGGCGATCTCGATGGCCACGTTGTTGGCGACGGCCGTGTCGATGATCCGCTTCATCCGCTCCTCGGTCCACAGCGCATCGAACTCTGGGGCTAGCACCGCAGGCAGGAACGTGGCGCACGCAAGGATGTCGATGGGTTCCTTGGCCTTGCGGACCGTGAATTCGGTGTATCGCTCCATGAAGTCCTGCTTGTCGGCGATCTTGACCTTCTCGGCCTTCCAGAGTTCGACGCGCGAGCCGTCCTTCTCGACGAATGTCATCGCGTCCGAAAGGACGTAATCGAGTTTCGCGATCGCCTCCTTCGAGAACACTGTCATCCAGTCGTAGCACTCGGCCTGCACGCCCTTGAGGACGCCCTTGCCGTCGAGCATGGCGATGTATTTGGCGAGGTCGTCGTCGTTGCCGAGGACCACGGGGTACTTGTTCTCCTTCGTGCCGGCGTGCTCGACGATGCCGAACTGTATGCCGCGGGCCTTCATGATCTCGGCGATCTTCTCGATGCCGAAGCCGTCCAGGTGGACGTGGTAGTCGATGACCGGAAAATCGAGGCCATCGGCCTGGACCTTCGCGACCTCTTCGGCTGCCGCGCGCCCGGCCCCGAGGATCGTGAGCGTACCGGCTGCGGCCGCACCTGCCAGAAACTGGCGCCTGCGAATGGTGTTCTTCATCGTGGTTCCTTTTCGTATGGATTCGATTTCTGACGTGCGACGATGCTACCGCCGCGCGCAATCGGTTGCAATGCCCCAGGCGCGCGGTATGCTGAGGTGACGCGAATCTGAACCTCCGGCCGCACGGCTTTGCGCCGCTGCGGCTGTTGCCGTAGCCCGTAAGAGGAGTAGCGCTGTGGACATGAGCGAGATGCGCCGCGAGGCGCGCATGCAGGAGTACATCCCCGGCGTCTACAACTACTGCGACCGCTGGTGCGAGCGGTGCCCCTTTACTTCGCGGTGCCTCAACTATCGAATCGTCAAGGAAGACGATTAAAGGGACCCCGCGTCGCGCGATATCCACAACAAGGCGTTCTGGGACCGCCTCGGCCGCATGTTTGCCCAGACCAGGGAGATGATCAGCAAGTACGCACAGGAGGAGGGCATCGACCTCGACGCGATCAACGCCGAGGAATTTGTGCGAGACGAGCGCTGCCGCGATCGGCAGGTTCGCAGCCACCAGTGCGCGGCCCTCGCCCGCCGGTACGCCGCTTTGGCCGCAAAGTGGATGGACGCCAGCAAGCCGCTGCTCGAGGAGAAGCAGGAATCGCTGAACGCGGCCCTTCGCATGGAGTTGCCGGGCGCCGAGCCAGCGGCCGAGGCCGACGCCATCTGCGATGCCCTGGAGGTCGTGGCCTGGTACCAGTACTTCATCGGCGCCAAGGTGCAGCGGGCGCTGCATGGCGCCGAGGACCCCGACGCGGAGGACGACATGCCGCGCGACTGCGACGGTTCGGCCAAGATCGCCCTGATCTCCATGGACCGCTCGATTGCGGCGTGGGCGACGCTCCGGCAGGCCCTCGCCGACAAGGCGGATGTGATCCTGGACTTCCTAGTTCTTCTGGACCGTTTGCGCCGCGGGATCGAGAAGGCTTTTCCCGACGCGCGGGCGTTCGTGAGGCCGGGTTTCGATGAACCGGCCCGGTGACCTCGCGCCCGTTGCCCTAAACGCAGGTTGCGTGCGCCGGGCCGAAATCGTAGCATGGGGCCATCCGGTGGCGGTTGTGCCACAGGGTCATCCAGAGTCGGGAGCCTGAATGAAGACGCTCATTTACAGCGGCATCCTTCTTACCCCCACAGAACGCATCGAGGGCGGCTGGCTGCTGGTCGACGGTGAGAAGATCGCCGCCGTCGGGCAGGGCGCGCCCCCGGCCGCCGAGCGGCGTATCGATGCCGCCGGGCGGTTCATCGCGCCGGGCTTCATCGACCTGCACGCCCAGGGTTTTCGCGGATACGATCTGTGGGACGCGGCGGACGAGGATTTCCTCGGGGCGACGCGCCAGATGGCCGCCACCGGCGTGACGGCCGCCCAGGCTTCCGTTGACGCCACGGAAGAAGTCTGCCGCATCATGCGCCCGCGGATCGGCCGTAGTTCCCCTCACCCCACCCCTCTCCCGCGGCGGGGAGAGGGAGAACATCTTGCTGGCGGCACGCGCCTCGTGGGCCTGTACTTCGAGATGCCGTTTGTTTCGCCGGCCAAGCATGGGGCGATTCCGCTGGAGTGCATCCACCCGCCGTCGATAGACCTGGCCCGCCGGATTCTCGAGTGGTCGCGCGGCATACTGACGATGATCACCATCGCGCCGGAACTGCCCGGCGTGCTGGAGATCGTGCGGCTGTTTCGCTCCGCCGCGGGGCCGTGCGGCCCGGTGGTGGTGGCCCTGGGGCACACGTCGGCCAAGTACGAGCAGGCCGTCGCGGGTATCGCGGCCGGCATGATGCACTGCACGCACCTCTATAACGCTATGCCGGCCATGCAGCATCGCGAGCCGGGGCCGGTCGGGGCGCTGCTGACGGACCCGAACATCTCTGTCGAGATCATCTGCGACGGCGTGCACCTGCACCCGGCGGCGGTTCGCGTGGCGATCGCGTGCAAGGGTGCTGCCAAGACGTGCCTCATCACCGATTGCGTGAGCGGACGCCGCGGGAAGATTATCGGCGGCGCCCCGCGCCTGGAGGACGGCACGATCGCCGGCAGCATTCTCTCGATGGACCGCGCGGTGGCGAACGTGATGAAGTTTGCGGGCGTCAGCCTCGATCAGGCCGTCGAGATGGCCACCCTCAGCCCCGCCCGCGCCGTCGGCTGCGACCGCGTGAAGGGGTCGCTGGCCCCTGGCAAGGACGCCGACGTAATCCTCTTCGACGCGGGCGTGAACGTTTCGCTCACGATGATCGGCGGGGAAGTGGTGTACGAAAAGGAATAACGAGAGGGCATGCTTGCCGCGGGCTGGGGTCGTCGTTAGAATTTGGCGTGACGTGTGGGCGTCGGCATGTTAAGGGATAGCGCCATGACCGAGATCGTTTTTCAAGTCGAGGAGGACCCGGACGGCGGTTTCACCGCCAAGGCCGTGGGGGCCTCGATTTTCACGGAAGCGGACACCCTGGAGCAACTGCGCGACAACATCCGCGACGCCGTCAATTGCCACTTCGACAAGCCGGAAGGGCGGCCCAAGGTTGTCCGCCTTCATTTCACCCGCGATGAGGTGATCGCCTTGTGAGGCTTCCCCGCGACGTCTCCGGCCCGCCCAAGCGGGCAGGCCGTGGGCAGGCCACCCGACGCGGCGCGGGGCTACATCCAATCGTGAACTGGTCTAGCGCATACTCTTGGTCAGACTTGCCTTCAACGGTTCTCTGCGGATGCACTCCAGTTGTTGCGCACAACCTTGTCCTCGACAATGATGCAGTAAAGGTCAGTCCAATCCCGTTGCCAACGCCACCCCATCTTCGTGCCCGCCGCATTTCCCTCGATCCATTTGGCCGCGTGCTTGGCTGAAAGTGGCTGCTTACAGTGCGGGCACCTTGGACCGGCGCCTCGACGAAACTTTCCTCCGCATTCGCATGGAGCCACGAATGCCTCCGCCGACTCGGCAATGGCTTCGTATGATGTTGACAAGAAATCCTTGGGGGCGCCAATTACATCCAGCAGCGATGTTGCACCGCAAGTGTCGCAGTAAGCGTAGCACGTGTCGTTGAATCCGTTGTGTATGAGTCGATAGCGGAAGGTTCGCGCACAGTTCTCGCAGATTCCGACATCTTCGCATATACCCACGGCGAGGCCCTCGGAACTGGCTCAACTCGGGCTCATCCAATAGATAACAGCGCAACAGGCTCCTTTGTACATTTGCTGATACCGGGGCGGGGACGCGCCTAAGCTTCTACTTCGCGCCCACGTCCCCGCTTTCCCACGTCCCTGGCGTTAAATCAGTTGCGTCACGCCCGGAATCGCCACCTCCGGCGCCGGCAGCGACGCCTTCAGATCGAACTGCGGCGGCGTAAGGTCCAGTTTCGATTCCTTCAGAACCCAACTGTAGTTGATCTCGCGGCCGGTGTAGGCCGACATGCGGCCCATGATGGCCGCAAGGGTGCTCTCGGCCACCGTCTTGCCTTCGTTGAGGGGCTTGCCGGCGCGGATGCTCTCGATGAGGTCGGTGTGCTCCTGGACGTACGGGTTGGTCGCCTCGCCCTTGAAACTCCACGTGTTGGGGCCCGAGATGTAGCCGGAGCAGTTCGACATGCCTTTGGTGCCCGCGACGTGTTCGGAAACGCGGCCGGAGGTCTTGTCGTTCTGGCGGCAGAAACTGGACCAGCGGATGTCGCCGTCGTACTCGAAGTCCACACCGAAGTGGTCGTAGATGTGCCCGAACTCGGGGCCAGTGCGCTGCTGGCGGCCGCCCGTTGCGAGGCATTTCTTGGGCGGGCCTTTCATCACCCAGCACATGATGTCGATGTTGTGCACGTGCTGCTCGACGATGTGGTCGCCCGAGAGCCACGCGAAATAGTTCCAGTTGCGTATCTGCCACTCCATGTCGCCCCACTCGGCCTGCCGCAGCACGGCCGGGTAGTAACTGTAGTCGCCGACCCAGTAGATCTGGCCGGCGGTGACGGCGCCGATGGCGCCCTCGTGGATGCGCTTCAGGTTCTCGACGTACGGCGCCTGGTGCCGCCGCTGCGTGCCGGCCACGATGCCCAGACCCTTCTGCGCCGCCAGTTCCGACGTGGCCAGCACCGACCGGATGCCCACCGGGTCCACGCCCACGGGCTTCTCCATGAAGACGTGCTTGCCGGCCTCGATGGCGGCCTTCAGGTGCATGGGCCGGAAGCCCGGCGGCGCGCAGATGAGCACCACGTTGATGTCGGTTTTCATGAGTTGCTGGCAACCGTCGAAGCCCGAGAAGGTTGTCTCGGGCGTGACCTTGCACTGGTCGCCCTTGCCCTTGAGGCTCTTGGCGAAGCCCTCGGCGCGATCCTTGAAGAGGTCGGCCACGGCGGCGATCTCGACGTTCGGCGCCGACTCGATGCAATTCTTGACCGCGTCCGTGCCGCGCTTGCCGCAGCCGATGAGGCCCACGCGGATCTTGTCCGACCCGGCCGCGTGGACGTGGTTCGTCTCGGCCGCCAGGGCCGCCGCGCCCGCCACCGTCACGGCGGTCGACTTCACGAAGTCCCGCCGCGTCATGCCGCTCGTCCCCTGAGTGCCCTTGTCTATCGCTCGGTCCTTTCTGTGCCCGTGTCTGGATTGGCCGTCTCGCCTCCCGCAAGCCCGCGGCGGTGTGCGTAGAGTCTACCCCAAAGCCGGCCGCGTTACAAAGCGTTTACAGGCACCCGTTGCGGCATGGGTTACAATGCGCGAGTGGAATGGCCCTGCCGCATTTTGCTGGCTTGCCCGCGGCGGCGTGCTAAAAAAGTGAGAACTCGTTATGCCGAGTTGCGTCTATTAAAGCGTGCGAGCGTAGAGCCGGCACGCCTGCTTGGGGGACTTTCATGAAACGCTTCATATCTCACGGGCCGAGTACGGAGGACACGACCATGCGATCCACCCGAATTGCGCTGATCCTGGCTCTTCTGGCGATGGCGGCGATCCTGCCGCGTGTCTCTGCGGCTGAGGCCCCGCCGGCCGAGAAACCTGCGGCGGCCGACAAGCCTGCCTCGGCCGCTGCGCCGGGCGCTGCTGCCACGCCGCCCGCTCCGCCGCCCATCCGGGAGGAGAGCATCTACATCCCGTACACCAAGCTCCGCGAGGTCTTCGAGAAGGAAGGCCGCGGCGTGTTCCTGCCGTACGAGAAGTTCCAGGCCCTCTGGCAGGCCGCGCGCGATAAGACCGCTCCGCCCGCCGAGGTCAAGCCGCCCGTCGACGCCCTCATCACCGAGGTCGAGAACAAGGCGACCGTCTCGAAGGACGTGCTGAAGGTTTCCGCCGTCGCCCGTATCGAGGTCCTGAAGGAAGGCTGGGTCGAGGTGCCGCTGCGCCTCGGCGACGTGGCCCTGACTCTGGCCACCCTCGACGACCAGCCGGCCCGCATTGTCTCCGACGGCGGCGGCTACAAACTGCTCATCGAGAAGAAGGGCAAGCAGCCGCAGCAGTTCACGTTGAAGTTGGAGTTCGCCAAGGCGTACACGAAGGCCCCCGGTCAGAACAGCGTGTCGGTTGATACGCCGCAGGCCCCGGTCAGCAAGTGGGAAGTGCGTATCCCCGAGTCGGGCGTGAAAGTGAACATCCAGCCGCTCCTGGCCGCCACGGAGGTGCCACTCGCGGCCGGCGCGAAGGTCGAGGAGACGGTCGTCCTTGCGTTCGTCGGCGCCGCGCCCACCGTCCGCATCGACTGGACGCCCAAGGCCGAGGGCGCCAAGGGCCTGGAAGCCCTGGCGTCGGCCAAGGTGGAGCAGGAGGTTCGCATCGACGAGGGCGTCACGCGCACCCGCACGCGCCTGGCCTACGAGATCAGCCGGGCGGAACTGACGCGCCTGGAGGTCGAAGTGCCGGCCGACCAGAAGGTCGTCAATGTTTTCGATGCCAACGTCCGCGAGTGGTCGGTTTCACCCGCCGGCGCGACGCAGAAGATTTCCGCGCAGCTTTTCGAGCCCGCCAAGCAGACTCAGAACCTCGTTGTCGAGCTCGAAAAATTCGGCGGCGACCAGGTGGCCGATATCGCGGCGCCCGTTGTCCGCGCCTTGGGCGTCGGGCGCCAGCAGGGTGTCGTGGTCGTCCAGGTGGCGTCGGGCCTCAGGGCCGAGGCCGCGAAGCAGACGGGGCTCTCGCAACTCGATGCCGGCGATCTGCCCGCCGCGCTGGCGAAAGGCAAGTGGGATTTCTCGTACCGCTACGCCGCGCTGCCGTTTGACCTGGCGCTGCGCGTCGAGAAGGTCCAGCCTCGCATCACCGCCGATTCGTTCGTCGAGGTCCGCCTGGGCGCCGAGAGCCTCTCTGAGCGGCTGCTCGCGGTCTACACGATCGAGCGGGCCGGCGTGTTCCGCCTCGAGTTCGACGTGCCGGAAGGTTATAACGTGCGATCCGTTCGCGGCCAGCAGGCCCCCGGTGCCGAGGCCGCGCAGATCGACAGCCATCACCTGGAGGGCGAGAAGAAGACCCGCCTCATCGTCAACCTCTCGCGCAAGGCCCTCGGCAAGGTGGCCGTCGAGGTGCAACTGCAGAAGGCGCTTGCCGAGCCCGACCTGCTGGCCCCGACCGGCAAGGCCGCCGCCATCCCGCTCGTGATCCCGCGCGTGGCGCCGGCGGGGGTGGAGCGTGAGACCGGCCGCCTCATCGTCTACGCCCCCGAGAGCATCACCGTCAACCCGACCGCCACGGCAGGCCTCCGCAGCATCCCGATTGCCGAGGCGCTGCAGGGTAACTCCGGCGGCGAAAGCGGGGCGGAGCGGTCCGTCCTGGCCTTCGCGTACACGCAGGAGCCCGTCACGCTGGCCCTGGCCGCCGAGCGGCGCAAGCCCCTCGTCACCGTGCAGCAACTCGTGGTGGCCCGGATCGACTCGGGCGTCGTCAAGTACGAATCAACGCTCTTCTATGAGATCCTCTACAGCGGCGTCAAGGGCCTCCGGCTCGACGTGCCGAAGGACCTCGCGGGCGACATCCGCGTGGTCACCGACCGTATCCGCCGCCAGACGCTCGATGAGGCCCAGCGCCCCAAGGACATTCTCGAAGGCTACGAGGCGTGGTCTCTGGCAGGCGAGACGGAGTTCATGGGCAAGGTCACGGTGCGTCTGGCCTGGGAACGGGCGATCGAGAAACTCGACGTCGGCAAGAGCGTCGCGCTCGTGATCCCGCGCCTCATGCCGCGCGACGTCTACCGCGCCTGGGGCCAGATCGTTCTGGCGAAGGCCGAGACCATCGACGTCCAGGAATCGACCGAGACTGGCAAGGTGGCGGGCCTGCGCCCCATCGACCCGCAGAACGACCTCATGCCGGGCGCGAACGTGCCAGGCGCGGCCCGTGCGCTGGAGTTCCACGACGACTGGGCCCTGGCGGTCGTGGCCACGATGTACAAACTTGAGGACGTGAAACGCACGAGCATCGAGCGGGCGCTCGTGCGAACCGTCGTCACCCTCGGCGACCGCTGGCCCGTGCAGGCGCTGTACCGCATGCGCAGCGCCCGTCAGCGTCTGCTCGTGAAATTGCCGGCTGGCGTCGAGTTCGACACCGAG
>Ga0315295_10003854_pt1 | contig 12737 bp, 9 predicted proteins | sample YL17G14_0_MG_FD_204453 | JGI IMG/M metagenome (GOLD analysis project Ga0315295, IMG submission 204453) | Sediment microbial communities from Yellowstone Lake, YNP, Wyoming, USA - YL17G14_0 | ecosystem: Environmental > Aquatic > Freshwater > Lake > Sediment | place: USA: Wyoming | collected... | reverse complement strand
GAGTCGACCGATTCGTCCTTGTTCACGATCTGCCAGAAGATCAACTCGGCGTCGTTATCGAGCTGGACGGAGAACCAGTCCCAGCCGTGGTTGACCTGGAAATCCCCCCACTGGTGGTCCATCCAGCCGATCCCCGTGACCGTTATGGTTACTCCTTTGATTTCAAGCTCGCCTTCGACCTCCAGGCGGGTGAGGGAATAATAGTACGAGCCCTTGTTGGTCCACTCGATCAGGCCGTCACCCCCGACTAGGAAGGGCGGCTTTTCGGAAACAATGTCAAGGTTGAGCGCGATCCCGGGGCCGAAAGATTCCAGTCTGTAGGTGGGAGGTTCCCGCTCAGTCCGCCACCAGCGGTCCTGATCGCCCCAGCGGACGTCCAGGCGGCCTTCGGCGTAGTCGGGGTTGCCGACGTCGGCGTCGTGATAGAAGACGGCGTTCTCGATATCGGAGATCGAGAGGATCCGGAGGGGAGGCTTGAAGAAGGCCACCATGGCACCATACTCGTGGCCGTCCTCCCCTTTCAGGGTGAAGTTTCCGTACCACCACTCGATCAGGGAATCGGCGTGGGAACCCTCGTCCACGGGGAAGGTCGCCTGGGGCGGCCCGTAGGGGAGGGGGTTCTCGTTTGAGCAACTGAAAGCATAGGGCAAGGCGCATAGGGCAAGGAGCAAAAACACGATAAATCCCAAATCCAAAATCCAAATACTACCAAACAAATCCCAAATCCCAATTTCCAAATATTTAGATTTTGGCATTTGGTTTTACAGGGATTCTTTGGCTTGTTTTTTCTTCCCGATCGGGCAGACCCGCAGACACTCGAAACAGTAGTAAAAAATCCCGGTGTTCAGGTTCTGCCAGTATTCCCAGAATTCCGGGCTCCGGATCAGCTCTTTTTTCTTTTCGAGATCGGCCTTGGCAATCTCGGTGGCGAAGCGGACCAGGCCCGGGAGCCCGTGCTTGAGGATATTGGGGGCGCAGGCGAAGACGTTGACCTTGCCATCCTCCCCGATGGCCTGGACCGGGCAGGCTTTAACGCATTTCAGGCAGTCGTTGCAGAGCCGTTTCGATAAGGGTTTGTCCGCGGCCAGGGGGGCGTCGGTCAGGATGGAGACGAAGCGGACCCGCGGGCCGAATTCCGGGGTGAGGAGGAGGCCGTTTTTCCCGAGGTTGCCAAGGCCGGCCTCCAGCGCGGTGTGGCGGTGGGAGACCTCGGCCTTGAGCCCCAGGCCCTCCGCGGTCATGGGAACGGGGAGATGGGTGGGGATGGCGGCGGACCGGTAACCCAGGTCATCGAGGAAAAGCGAAAGGTCCTGCGCGATCTGGATCAGCTTGGCGTATAGACCCTGGGTGGAGAACTGGGCGATCCGGGGGTTTTCCCGGGAGGTTTCGAGTACGGAAGGAGGGATCCGGACCCCCGCGACGATGATGGCGTTGGTGCCGGGGGGCGGGAGGATCTTTTCGATCCACTGGTATTGATCCGGGTATTTCTCCATCGCCTTGGGACTGGCGATCCCGACCAGGTCCGCGCCGAGGGACAGGGTTTTTCGCTTGATCTTTCTAGTCAGCTCGCCGCTTGCTTTTTTCTGGCTCATTTGGTTTCTCTGGTTTTTTTGGTCTACCTGGTTCATCTGGTTCAGCGTTCAAGGTTCAACGTTCAACGTTCAAGGTTAAAGGGTGTCATTCTGAGCACATTCGCTTTGCTCAGTGTAAACCGTAGGCGAAGAATCTCTCTTTTCTTCCATTCGTAAATCGTCAATCTACAATCGTCAATCGTCAATTCCATTGGTTTCTTTGGTTAACTGATAACCTGATGCCCTGATATACACAACCTGACAGCCTGGTAGCCTGATATCCTTCGTGTTTTCCAGCCACCTAACTACCAAACCACCTTATTTTTTCTTCTTTCCCCGCTTCCCGCTTTTCCAGAGCAATACTACCACGACAGCCAGGAAAGCCGCGGACAGGATGATCCGGCGGAGGGCAACCGGGTCGGGAGCGGAAGACCCGAACTGCCGGCAACCGCATCCGCCGCCGCTCCCCACGATCCCGTTGATGTTGGTCACCCCGGATAATTCCTCGATGGTCAGTTCCTTGGGGAGATCGGCGGCATGGAGCGGGGGCGCCGAGATGAGTAAAGCGAAGGCGCAGATGAAGGTAAGGCGAAAGAAAAATCTTAAAGCATTCATCCTTTGACCCCCGAACCCTTGGCCCCCAGGACCCTTGGTTTATTGCGTGAAGAAGTCGCAGCTCGAGTCCGCGAGGCAGGGGTCATCCACGATCTCGGTGCCTTTGGTAGCAAAATAATGCCCGATCAGGTTGAGCAGGTAGGTGTCGATGTTGAAAGCCTTCTCCGGGTGGGGGACGTCGAATCCGTGCTGGCCGTGCGGGTTCATGTAAGGAATGCGCATCCCGGCCACCCCGCTGGGGGTTTTCACGCTGAGCCGCAAGGGCGGGTCCAGGGTGGGCTCGCCCCAGGCGTCCCCGCAGAGGTTTCCGTTGGGATCGGAACAGCGCCAGTCGCGAAGGGAGGAATCCGTAAAAACACAGGCGCAGTTGGAATAGCCCCGGCTCCCGTCCAGGTCATCCACGTCGAAGAGTAAACTCACCGAATGGGTCTGGCCCTGCCCGTCCCGGACCGGGACGGTGTAACGGTTCAGGCGCTCGGTGCCCTCGAGAACGTGCTTGTCAATTAAAACCTGGTTCGGGGTTTTCCCGTAGCGGGTGTCGATTTGGAAGAGGTCGATTATCCCCGCGGAGCGGGCGATCTGCACCCCGGTGTTGACCGGGACGTTCATGTCCCCCACGGTGGGGATGACGAGGACGTTGGCGCCCGGCTGGATCCCCGGGTCGGTATCGCGGAAGTCCAGCGGATCCTGGAAATAGTGCGGGGCGTAGGAATTCGGGTCGGCGGGGTCGAGAATGGTCTGGGAGATCCCGAAGAAGCGGCGGAGGTCGGGGGTCTGCCGGAGCTTGCCCATCCCCTCGGCCAGGAAAACGAGGGGGACCCCGGCCGGGAAGATCGCGCCCTGCCAAACCGCATCCAACCCGAACTGGTTGATGATCCCCTTCTCCTTTCCGTCGGGGCCGACGACGCGGATCTCCAGGCCGTCGCCGAGCGGGAAAGGATCGGTTACGGTCACGGGTGAGTCATTGATCCCGAGGAAAGCCCGCTTTTCCACCGCGTTCATGGCATCGGCGGGGAGCTGGGCGCGGAAATAACCCTGGGCGTTCACCACGGCGTAGGTTTGCTCTCCGGTTTTCAGATTGGAGAGGATCACGCGGTCGCCGGGCTGGATCAGCGTGGTATCGGCCAGGGGCACCTCGCCCAGGACGTTAACGTCGGGGAGAAGGAACTTGAGGCGGGTCAAGCCGTTACCCTGGGGGTTTCCCACCAGGATGGGGCCGAGCATCCGCAGGAAGACGGCTTCCACCACCCCCGGCTGGGTGCAGCGGATGGCCACGTTGGTGAGTCCACCCGCCCCGGAGGTGGGGGCGGCGGCGGTGATGGCCGGCTCGACCCCGGCCAGGAGGCCGGAGAGGATGCCGCCCAGGGAGATGCCCCAGGTGTGGTAATCCACGGTGGGGCCGCCCAGGTCGGGGACTCCGTCGAAGTTGAAATCGCCGGCCAGCTCCTTTTCACCGTCCTGGTTCAAATCCAGGTCCCAGCGGTTGTTCCCGTCAAAGGAGCGGAGGAGGCGGATCAGCTGGAAGTAGTCCACGATCGACTGGCGGACGATGTCGCGGGTATGGAAGGTGTCGGCGGTCCAGAAGTCTCCGCCGGACTCCGGCCGGCCGTCGTTGTTCAAATCGCGGGCCCGGTCGTGGAGGAGGGCATCCACGAAAGGCCCGAGGTGATAAGGGCCCAGGTAGGATTTGATGATTTCGAACAGGCTGACCTTGCTGGCCAGGTTGGTCCCGGGGGTGATGGTGAGGCCCGAGGTGCCGTGGCCGACGGCATCAATGGCGCAGACGGCCAGACCGTGGCGGGCCAGGCTCCCGGCGAAACCGAGCATCTCGAAGCGGGAGGAGGTATAGCCGTGGCCCTCGACCACCACCGGGAAGGGAGGCTGCCTCCCGGGGCCGGGCTTGGGGACCGAGCACATGAAATAAACCGTGGCCGGGGCGAGGAAAGCCTCGCCGGTCAGGGGATCAAGATCAAAAGATTCATCCTCGTCCGCCAGGTATTTTTCGGTGGCGATCCCATCCTTGTCCGCCAGGAAGTAAGGCGTGGTGTAGCTCCCGTTGACGAAATAATCCACGTAATCGTAGGTGGCGATCAGGGCGTTGATGGACGCGGGGTCGACCAGCTCGGGGAGGGCATCGAGCGCCGGTTTCAAAGCGGCGATGAGGACCTGAGCCTCCGTCCGGTACTGGCCGCCGGCCGGGTAGGCCGGGTCGTCGTTCATGGGGAGGACCGCGTCCACCCGGGCCGGGTAATCCCGGGCCAGGTAGGCGAAGGGGCCCACGCCGTAGAGACCCTTGCGGATGGCGACCAGGTCCCGGGTGACGGACTGGGTGGTGAAGGTCCAGGCGAAAGCCACGTCGTCAAGCGAGAGACCGTAGCGGGAAATGAGGCCGGGCAGGGGCTGCAGGTCGCGGGTCTGGGATGGGTGGTTGATCTCGGGGTAGGGCGAGCGGACCGGCTGTCCGTCGGTTCCCTGCAAACGGGTGGTCAGGACCACCGCGTAAAGACTTTCTTCCTCGAGAGGCCGGAGCGGGCGGGCGATCAGGGTCTCGGTTTCCAGTTCGTAGAAGGTGATCAGATAGTTATCCGGGTCGGTGACGCCCTCCGGCCAGGTGTTGGGATGGTCGAGGACACCGTCGAAATCCGTGTCCTCTCCCGGGTCGAGAAGGCCGTTCCCGTTCGAGTCCTCCTCCACCGTTTCAAACAGGAGGTTGTTGCCGCCGGCCCGCGGGTCGTTTCCAAAATAATTGTCGGGCCGCTCGAGAACAAAGGGGAAATTTCCCTGCCCCAAGTCCAGGGGAACCGCCTCCCCGTAATAGAGGGAGGCGGGGTTCAGGTTAATCAAGAAGATGGCGTCGTCGGAGAAATCCAGGTCGGGCTGATGCCTCCGGGCGATGTCCCGGAGATCGAGGCGGGCGGAAAAACGGACGGAGACGGGGCTCGCGACCCCGAAGCCGCTGAGCCGGTCCAGCTTCTCCCGGATCCCCGTTTCGAGTTCGGTGGACGCGATCAGGCTGACATTCACCCGGAGTCCGGTGGGGGAGCCCGGGTCGGGGACCGTGGCCAGGTTGTTGGGGAAGGGGACTTCCGGGAAGGGCCGGGCCTCAAGGTCGATCACTACCCGGGGGCCGTTGCCTTCCGGCGTGGGTTTCAATCCCTGGGGCCGGTCAGACCACCGGCCGCATGAAAGAATTGTCAAAATGAGAAGCGGAACCAAACTTACTATTTTCAAATCACTGGCCATTTTTTCATTCCTGAAAATCTCCCCCCGCCTCTCTTTTAACAAAGAGGGGAGAATAACCTTCCCCCTTTTTCAAAGGGGGAAGGAGGGGGATTTGATAATCTCTTTTTTATTTTCGCCTTTCTTCCTTTTGCTCCCTGCTCAGAGGCTAAGTTTCCCCGGCTCCTTGTTCACGAGCACGTAGTAATTGCAATTGGCCTTGCAGACCTCGACGCCTTTTTCGTCCACGGTGGTGATGTCGATGATCCAGTCCCCCCGGCCCCGCTCGTCCACCGGCTTGATCTTAGCTTCCGCGTCCTCTTTTGAGATCGAGAGGTGGCAGTAGGTCTTGGTCATCGAGGGTTTCAGGTAGCGGATGGACATCCCTTTGTTGATCAGGGTATAGCGGTCGTAGTCGTAGGTGGTGGCGAAGACGGCGGCCCCAGCCATCTCGATGAGGATGAAAAGCGAGCCGGCATACATGATGCCGACGTGGTTGGTGTTGGGACCCATCGGCATCGAGACGGTAATGTCCCGCTCCTTGAGTTTTTCCACCGCGAAGCCCGAGAACTGGATGATAGGGATCGTCTGCTGGAAACGTTCGACCAGCCATTGATATTTTTCGTCCACTTCCGCCATTTTTCTTCCTCCGCTTGCCCTACCTCCTGGTTTATCTGGTTGATCTGGTCTGTTTGGTCTATCTAGTCTTTCTAGTCTATTTAGTCTATTTGGTCTATTTGGTCTATCTAGTTTGTTTAGTTTCTTTGGTTTTCATTCCGCAATCGTCATTCGTCAATCGTAAATTTTCTTTAACTCGAAACTGGTTTCTATTACCAATTCACCGTGATCCGCCCCCGGACCTTGTAAATCGGGTCCAGGGTTTTTCCGTCGGCGTCGGCCAGGGCCCGGCCCGGGAAGAAGACACCGGCCTCCATCCCCACTTCCGGCCGGAACCGGGAGGCGGGGCGGATTTGGTAAGAGACTTGGCCGTCCAGTTCCCAACCGAGACTTTTGTCCCGCGCCGGCCGGTCGAGGAAATTGCGGTTTTCCCCCGCCTGGAGGGTGAGATAAGGGTCGAGAAGATCGCCCGCCGAACGGGCGTAGAGCAAGCCGAGGGCGGTGGTGAGCCGGGGAACGGGTTTCAGGGATTGGGTCAGGAAAAGGTAATAGGCGTTGGAGATCGAACCATTCGAAGGAAGAAGCTCCACCCCCGGGCTCGGGACACCCACCAGGTTGGGATTGGCCGCCCTGGCGGCCCCGGCCGCCGAGATTTCGGCGAGAACCTCTTCAAAAAGGATGAGGCCCGCGCGGTAATTGGGGTCGAATTTGAAAATGTATGCGGTTCCGTCCTCCAGATTGGAATCGCCGGAAGCGCCCCCCAGTTCCAGGCCGGTGGTCGAGGATAAATAAGGAAGCCAGAGAAGCCCCCGGAGGGCTCCCCCCAAGCCCCGGACGGAAACCCCGTCCGGGTGGGCGTGGTTCCGGAGCTGGCTGGTCTCACCCAGGGTGAAGGCGATTTCCCCCTCAAACTTGAGCCAGGCCCGAAGTTTTTCCAGCTCTCTTTCCATCTGCCCGGAGAAATCCAGGGCCCAGACCTTGAGCTCGTCGCCGTCATCATCCTTTTGATTCCGGTAAGCCGCGTAGATCCCCGCGCGGAAACCTTTCTCTTCCAGGAAGGAGAGGAATACCCCTTGGAGGGCCCGGTCGCCGTCGAGCAGATCGGCGTTCTCGTCCCGGTAAATCAGGTCGAAGGCCAGGACGGTGACCAGGTGCTCGGCCAGCCAGGACCGGGAGAAGGCTGAGAACGGTTTGGTGGCGAAGAGCAGGCGGTCGGCGAGGTCCCCGTAATAGGCATCGCCGAAAGCGACCGGCTGGAGTTCGTTTTCCGGATCCTCCCGGTCTTCGCCGCCGTTGGCCAGGATTCCCATCCCGACGGAGGAGGCCATCTGCCCGGCTCGGAGGATGCCGAACCGGGTTTTCCATTCCAGGTAGGCCTGACGGAAATCCAGTTGGGCCCCGGGGTCCCGGGCCCAGTCGGCGTAGGCGGAGGGGAAGCCGTTCTCATCCCCGGCATTGCCCCGGAAATCGCCTTCGGCCCGGACCCGGAGATTCTCCCCGAGTTTCAATTCCGGAGAAAGCCGGAGCCGGTTTTCCAGCAGGAAGGTCTGCCGGCTTTTTTCCGGCGCGTTATTAATAAGGAAGGAGGAAACGGAGTCCAGGCGAAAACGGTATTGTCCGGGAATTTTATACTCGGCCCCCCGGACGGAAACCGCGGAAAGCAGGACCGCCGCCGTCAGCAGGCTTATTCTCATCGGTTTGAGGCGATTCATAGACCGAATAAGTTTATCAGCAAAGGAAAATGATTGGCAAGGATATTCGGCGGCCGGCGGCAAGCAGCCGGCGCCCGGTTGCGGGTAGCCCGAGAATAAATGAAGGAAATCAGGGCATCAGGTGACCGGAGAGACCAGATGAACAAAATGAACCGGCTAAAATGGGTAAACCCCGGTTGAAATCCATTCCTTCCATTCTATGTCATTCCCGCCCTTCGACTACGCTTCCCTCGACCCCGAAAGGGTTCTCGGGACGAGAACCCTTTCGGGGCAGGATATACTCCAGCGGGAATCCAGTTCGAAGAAGATGGATTCCCCCTCCGGTTATTTCCGCAGGAGAACCGCCTGGTTTCCCCCGGCCTCCTGGATCTCGAGCATTTTTTTCTCCACGGATTTGAGCAGGTTTTCCCCGGTGGTTTCCGGGTCGGCCATCCGGCCGGCGATCGAAACGGTAACGGGAAGCTCACTGGATTCAGTCAGGACGCTCGAATGCTCTACCAGGAAGCAGAATTTCCGGGCGATGGAATGCAATTGCTGTTCATTCACGTTATCCAGGAGAACGATAAATTTCCCCTCGCCCACGTGGCTCAAGGCGTCGAAGGGACGGATGTTGTGGGTGAGAATCCGCCCCAGCATTTTGACCGCTTCCAACTTGGTTTGATGACCGGAAACGTTGAGTTGCTCGAAGCCGTCGATCCCGAGGCAGAGAACGCTGAAAGACTCGGCGTATCTTTTCAGTTTTCCCAGTTTGCCCTTGAGGTGGGCTTCGATGTATTGCCGGTTTCCCAGGCCGGTCGCGGGATCGAAGAAGGAGGCTTTTTCCAACTCCTTGATCCGTTCCTGGAACATGATTTTCGGGGAATTGTCCCGGAAGATCTGGACGGCCCCGGCAATCCGGTCCTTCGAGTCCCGGATGGCCAGGACCTGGACCAGGACCGGGACCCGGTGCCCGTCCCGGTGCTTGAGATAAAGCTCGGCCTCGCGTTCGCGCCCGTCGGAGAGGGTCTGAAGCATCGGGCATTTTCCCTCGCAGAGCTTCACTCCCTGGGCGTCAATATGGTTGAGCTGGTCTTCCGAGCATTTCTTCCCGATCATTTCCTTGGCCAGACAGCCGGTCAGTCTTTCCGCGCCCCGGTTCCAGTAAAGGATGGCCCGGTCCTGATCGACAAAAAATACCCCGTCACTCAGTTGATTCAGGAGGATCCGGAAAAATTTCTTGTTCAGCCGCATGGAATAAAACCGGGTTTCGGATCAGCGAATATTTATTATCCTTGGCCCGCGGTTATTCCTTGACCAGGGAAACGGAGTTGGAGCCCGCGCGCTGGAGCTCATCCAGTTTTTCCCAGGAGGAATCGATGAGGGTTTCAACCGTGTCCTCGGGTCCCGGGATCCGGGCGATGATGGAGACGGTGATCTCCAGCTCCCCGGTGGAGGTCGGGACATGAGAGTGCTCGATCAGAAAGAGGAACTTGTTGGCGATGGACAGGAGCTGCTGCTCGGCGACATTTTCGATGAGGGAGACGAATTTAATCCCGCCCCAGCGGCCGGTCGCGTCGAAAAGCCGGGTATTGTTGCTGATGATCCGCGCCAGCAATTTAATGGCGTCGTCCCCGGCCGAGGGACCGAGGGCCTTCAAGCGCTCATGGCCATCGATCCCGATGAAGAGGAGCCCGAAGGGCCACCAGTACCTTTTCATTCTTTCCAGGTTGGCGATGAGGTTTTTTAGAATGTACTGCCGGTTCCCCAGGCCGGTGAGCGAGTCGAGGAGGGCGGCATCCCGGAGCTGGTCAAGCTCCTTGAGGAAGATAAGTTTCTGGATGTTATCCCGGAAGAATTCGGCCACGCCGAGCATCCGGCCCCGGTCATCCCGAACCGGGACGGCCTGGACCCGGACGGGCACCCATCTCCCGTCTTTATGGGTGAGGAAAAGGTCGGTTTCCGGCGGCACCCCCTCGGCCGGGGCCAGGTTTAAAGGGCAGCGCCCCTGGCAGGGATCGCCGCTGCGGTTGTCGCAGAGCCAGAGCAGGTGGTCCGCGCAGCTCTTCCCGATCATCTCCGCCGCCTTGCGGCCGGAAAGCCGCTCCGCCTCCCGGCTCCAGTAGACGATTTTTTTATTCGGGTTGGTGAAAAACACGCCTTCCGGGGAAGCGTTCAGGATGTTTTGAAAAAATTTTTTATTCTGCCACATATCAGTCCCTGCGGTTCCTTTCCTCCCCGGGTGATCGGGGCGTAACCTTTCCTTACAGGGAGGCGATTCTCTGCGCCGCCTCCGTGATCCGGGCCTTGTCCTTGGTCAGGGCGAAACGGATGTATCCCTCGCCGGCCGGGCCGAACCCCACCCCCGGGGTGGCCACCACGCCGGCTTGTTCGAGGAGAAGGGTGGCGTAAGCCGCGGAGTCCCGCCCGGAGGGAACCCGCGCCCAGAGATAAAAAGTGGCGGCCGGGACCTCGAATTCCAGCCCGGCCCGCTTCAGGGCCTGGGCCAGGATGTCCCGGCGCTCCCGGTAAATCCGGCGAATTTCCCCGGTGAACTCCTGCCGGGAATTGAGGGCGGTGATCCCGGCCTCCTGGACCGCCTGGAAGGTTCCCGAGTCAATATTGGTTTTGACCTTCCGGAGCCCGGCAATGAGCTCGGGGTTTCCCGCGGCGAAACCGATCCGCCAGCCGGTCATGTTAAAGGTTTTGGAGAGAGAATGAAACTCGATGGTTACCTCCCGGGCGCCCGGGAGCTGGAGGGCGCTCCCCGGGGGTGAGTCGAAGTAAATCTCCGAGTAGGCCGCGTCATAGGCCAGGATCAGGTGGTGGGCCCGGCAGAATTCCACCGCCTGTTTCAGGAATTTCTGGTCGCAGACCGCGCCGGTGGGATTATTCGGGTAATTCAGGAAAAGGATCCGGGCCTCCTTCCGGGGTTTCAGTTTTTTCAGATCCGGGAGGAAGTCCTGCTCCGCCCGGAGAGGAAAGGTCTGGGGCTCGCCGCCGGCGAGGATCGTGGCGGCCCCGTAAACCGGGTAACCGGGGTCGGGGACCAGGACCCGGCTCCCCGGGTCGAGAAAGGCCAGCGGCAGGTGGGCAATCCCCTCCTTGGAGCCGATCAGGGTCAGGACCTCGTTTTCCGGGTCGAGCTCGACCCCGAAGCGCCATTGGTAAAAATCCGCCGCGGCCCGGCGGAAGGCGGGCAGTCCCTCGTAGCTCGGGTACTGGTGGTTCGCGGGGTCACCGGCGGCCCGGCGCAGGCTCTCCACGATCGGCCCGGGAGTAGGGAGATCGGGGTCGCCGATGGAAAGGTCGATGAGGTCGACCCCCCGGGCCTGGGCCTCCTTTTTCTTGCGGTCAATCTCGGCGAAGAGATAGGGGGGCAGGCGGTCGAGCCTTTCCGAAAGCCGGTGGCGGTTGGATTTGATTGCCATGGTTTTCCTCTGTTTTACTGGTTTCTAGTTTCTGGTTTCTAGTCTCTGGTTTGTAATTTCTCTGGTCGGTCTGGTTCAGTGTTCAAGGTTCCCATTCACTGCGTTCCCTTCGGCAGAGTTCAGGACAAGCAGGGCAAGCAACGTTCAAGGTTAAAGGGTGTCATTCTGAGCACATTCGCTTTGCTCAGTGTAAACCGTAGGCGAAGAATCTCTTTTTTTTATCTTCCCTTTTGTTCTTAACCCGAAACTCGAAACTGTCTTTTGCCCTTTGCGCTCTGCCCTTGGCCCCTTGAACCCTAGACCCCTGGGACCCTTTCTTCATTCTTTTCTCCTCCGGGACAGCCGTTCGTAGAGCTCGAGGTATTCCCGCGCCGGGCGGCCCCAGGAAAAATCCGAGGCCATGGCGTTGGCGACGAGCTTCTTCCAGTTCGGGGGATCGGCGAAGACCCGGAGGGCCCGGTCCACCTCATGGATCAGGTCGGCGGCCTGATATTCTGAAAATTTAAACCCGTTTCCCCGGCCGGTCAACGGATCGAACGCTTCCACCGTATCGTCGAGCCCGCCGGTAGCGCGGACGATCGGGACGGTTCCGTATTTCAGGCTGATGATCTGGTTCAGGCCGCAGGGCTCGTAGCGGGAAGGCATCAGGAAGAGATCGCTCCCGGCCTCGATCTGGTGGGCCAGGGCGTGATCGAAACCGAACCGGACCCGGAGCCGTTCCGGGTGGGCGCGGGCCAGGCCGCCGAGCAGTTTCTGGTAGCGCTCCTCCCCGGAGGCCAGGATGATCAGGGCCAGGTCACGGAGGACCAGCCCGGGGATGGCCTCGGCCAGGAGCTCGATGCCCTTCTGCTCGGCCAGCCGCGTTACCATCCCGAGGACCGGGATGGTTTCAAAGGCCGGGGGGAAGGCGAAATTTTTTAACAGGTCTTCCTTGCAGGCCCGCTTGCCCGCGGTATTCCCGGGTTTGTAATTGGCCGCCAGGTGGGGGTCCGAGGCCGGGTCCCACTCCTGGTAATTCACCCCGTTCAGGATCCCGGTGAGGTCGCCCTGACGGCTGGCGAGCACCCCTTCCAGGCCGAAGCCGAATTCCCGGGTCTGGATCTCCCGGGCGTACTTCCGGCTCACGGTGGTGAGGAAGTCCGCGGAAAGGATGCCACCCTTCAGAAGATTGATCCGGCCCCAGAACTCGAGTCCGGAGGGGCGGTAGGCCTCGGCCGGAAGGCCGAGGGCGGGAAACTTTTCCGGCGGGAAGATTCCCTGGTAACCGAGGTTATGGAGGGTGAGGAGCGTGGCCAGCCGCGGGAAGCGTTCCCGGAGGGCCGGGAGCCAGTGGAGGTAGATGGGCAGCAGGGCGGTCTGCCAGTCGTGACAGTGCAGCACTGCGGGCTCGGGCTTCAAGAGGGGAAGCAGTTCGAGGACGGCCCGGGAGAAGAAGCTGAAACGCTCCAGGTTATCGGGGTAGTCCCCCTCCGGGGTGCCGTAAAGGTAGTCGCGGTCGAAGTAGCGGTCGTTTTCCACGAAAAAGACCGGGAACCCGGCCGGATCCGTCAGGCGGAGGAAGCGGGCCTTTTCCGCCCGCGCCCCGATCCGGATCT
>Ga0315295_10003853_pt1 | contig 12740 bp, 17 predicted proteins | sample YL17G14_0_MG_FD_204453 | JGI IMG/M metagenome (GOLD analysis project Ga0315295, IMG submission 204453) | Sediment microbial communities from Yellowstone Lake, YNP, Wyoming, USA - YL17G14_0 | ecosystem: Environmental > Aquatic > Freshwater > Lake > Sediment | place: USA: Wyoming | collected... | reverse complement strand
CCCAGCACCAGCCGACGCTGCCGGCGGGCACCATGTCGCCTGCAAAGCCACCGCGACGGCTGAAAGGGCGCGGCACCAGTACCGGACGCGGCGAGGCCAAGCGCTACCGCTCCTGCAAAGCCACCACGACGGCTGAAAGGGCGCGGCTTCAGATAGATGAACCACGCCGCGACCTCAGCGTCGGCCTGCAAAGCCACCGCGACGGCTGCAAGGGCGCAGCAGAATCACTCTGTCAATTCAACCGATCACGGCGCATCCAGCGGATTCTCCGTGCTCCGAAACGCGCGCACGGATCACAACCGAAATCGCTTGCGCCCTGCCGATTTTTTTCTTCGCGTGCCCCTCGCGTGCCGATTCCGTCGTGGCATCGGACACTTGCGTGGGATCGCTCACGTGGGCTCGCACCGTAGACCGAAAGATCCTTGTTGACGGTGCTACGCGCGATTTAGTAGCGGTATAGCCCGCCCGGAACCAGGGAGACGATGTGACGACGACGAAAAAGAAGCCCGACAAACCCGCCGACAAGTACCACCTCATGGTCATCCTCGACGAGGGGGACCGCCGCGCGCTGGAAGATGCAGCGGAAATCGAGAAGCTCTACAAGGCCGACACGGTCCGGCGCGCGATCCGCGCCTACGCCCGCAAGCTCCGCGCGCAAGTCGCTGCTGCCGGTTGAACCGAAGGGGGGCTCCGTGATCCACGGCAAAGGTATTGCTGTCTCTGCTGTCGTCTCCGCGCGTGCGCGTCGGGGGCAAGTCTGAATGGCTTGGCTGATCGATCCGCGCATGTGGGACGACCCCTGGTATCGCTCGCTGCCGAGCGACGCGCGCGAGGTGTTCAAGTTCGTCCTGTTCGGGAACGTCCGAACATCGATCCCCGGCCTGGTCAAGGGCGTGAGCGTCATCGCCCTCTCCGACGCGGTCGGCTTCCTGGTCGAGCAGACCGAGCACGCCCTGAACCGGGCGCTCATGCCCGACCACGACGGCAAGGCTCACGTGTACTTCGACGCGGTCGCCCGGGTCATCAGGGTGCCGAACGCGCCGAAGTACAACAAGTGCACGAACCCGAACCAGCTAGTCGGCTGGTTCCGGGCCTGGCGGGACGTGCCCGACTGCGCGCTCAAGGTCGCCCACCTGGACACCGTGCCGGCCGGAGTGAACCTGGCGAACGCCGAAATGCAACGGGCCTGGAACCGAACCTTCGGGCCGGTCATCGCTGCGAGGCAGAACGGCGTGCATTTGCACACCTATGCCGACCTGGACTCACCGCGGAACCCAGGGCAGCTAACCCTGGAAGGCTTGGCAAAGCCTTCCGAAAGCCTTTCCCTCTCAGAGGAGAAATCTGAATCGGGATCGGGATCTGGATCTAAGGCTTTCGCAAGCCTTACCGAAGCCTCTCCCGAGGCTTGGGATTCCATGAGTAGAGGAAATCTTCCAACTGGACAGGAAAGTGGAGGCGGGCATGGAGCGAGTGGGGTTGGTTACGGGGTTGGACCCGGCGGCAATTCTGGTGGGGCTGGAGGCGGACCGGGAGGGCCTCCGAACGGCAGCGCGGGAGGCGGGGGGGCCAGAGGCGCTGCTGCGGGAGCGGTACCCCTTGCTCGCCGCAAGCTGCCCCGCGGGCTGGACTGAAGCGGCGCTCGTCGCGGAGGCGACGGACTGGTACGCCGAGTGCGAGCAGCGGCTGGCCCTGTGCGCGGGTTGCCCCCCGACGGGCGCCGCCTGCTCCCAGGTGATTTCGCTGGTGCGGCCCGGCCAGCTTCCGGTCTGGCAGGGCGAGCGCGTGGTGGCGGCGCGCTGCGAGCGGTACCGCGAGTGGCGACTCGGGCAGCGCCTGGGGCTGGCCGACGTGCCCGAGCGCTACCGCAGCGCCAGGCTGAGCGCGTTCACGACCGAGAGCGACGCACAGCAGGCAGCGTTCGATGCGGTCGGCGATTTCTTTGAGGCGGTCCAGGGGGGCGGCGATCCCTGGCTCGTGCTCTGCGGCCCGCACGCGAGCGGCAAGACGCACCTCGCCTGCGCGATGCTGCGCGGTGTCCCGCGGACCATGCCGCGCAAGCGGTTCTGGTACTCCGACATGAACGAGCTACGGGTCGCGATGAAGGGGTACAAGTTCGACTCCGACGACGAAGATCCGACCGACCGTCTGCGCCGCACCGACCTGCTCGTGCTCGACAACCTCGACACCGGCAAGCTCGCCAAAGAGGCGTGGCTGAAAGAGCGCATCGAGGACGTGCTCTACCAGCGATGGAACCGGCAGCGCGCGACGTTGATCACCACGCACGGGAGCCTAGCCGATCTGGTCGGCACGTTCACCACGATCACCACGCTGGGGAAGTCGCCGTCATGCAGCCTGGTGTGAAAAGCACATCCGCTCCGGTTCCGCTCCGCCCGGCGCAAGGCAGAGTGCCGCCGCACAACCTGGACGCCGAGGGGGCGGTGCTCAGTGCCAGCCTACTGAAGCCAGACGACTACGAGGTGGTCGCGGGCATCGTGCAGGTGCAGCATTTTTACTCCGACGCGAACCGACGGATCTTCGAGGCCGTCGCGGCGCTCCACGAGGCGAGCCAGCCGGTGGACGTGATCACCGTCTCGACGTGGCTCAAGGCACAGGATCGGCTCGCGCAGATCGGTGGCACGCCGTACATCGCGCAGATCATGGACTCGGTGCCCGCGGTCGCGAACGTCGCGACCTACGCCGAGATCGTCCGCGACGCATGGCAGAAGCGACAGCTAATCGCGCAGTGCCAGACGTTCGCTGCCGAGGCGTACGACACCCCGATGCCAGCCCGCGAGCTAGTGCAGAACGCCGAGGCTTCACTCGCCGAGCTAGGTTCGAGTGGCGCCGTGTCGGCGTTCGCCCGCGTGGGCACGGTGGTGGCCGCCGAAGTGGATCGGATGGAGGAGGCGCAACGGCTCGGTCTGACCGGCTCGGGTATCTCCACTGGGTTCTCGCGACTGGACAAGGCGACGGCGGGCCTGCACAAAGGCGACCTCACGATCATCGCGGCGCGCCCCGGTCACGGTAAGAGCAGCCTCGTGATGAACGTGGCGGCGCACGTCGCGCGGAAAGGCGACGAAGCGGTCGCCGTGTTCTCTCTCGAAATGCCGAAGGAGCAGATCGCGATGCGCCTCGCGTGCGCCGAGCGCGGCATCGACACGGGTGACGTGCGGCGCAACGTCCTGAAGGTCGAGCAGCGCGCGGAGCTACGGCAAGCGGTGCTCGACCTGGCGCAGATGCCGCTCTGGATCGATGACACGGCGGGCCTCGCGCTGATGGAGCTACGCGCTCGTGCTCGGAAGCTGCAACGTGACCTGGCCGCAGAGCGCATGGGCGTGCCGTGCAAGCACCTCGGTCTGATCTGCGTGGACTACCTCCAGTTGATGCGCGGTACGCGCGAGCGCGGCGACTCGCGCGAGCAAGAAATCGGAACCATCACGCGCGGCCTGAAGCAGCTTGCGAAGGATCTGCAAGTGCCAGTCATCGCGCTCTCGCAGTTGAACCGCGACACCGAGAAGCAGGGCAAGGACCACCGCCCGAAACTCTCGTCGCTCCGCGAGTCGGGCAACATCGAGCAGGACGCGGACAGCGTGTGGTTCATCTACCGGCCGGACATGTACGACAAGGAAGTGGAGTCCGGGCAGGCGGAGCTAATCATCGCCAAGCAGCGCAACGGCCCGCTCGACACGATCGAAATGCAGTTCCGCGGATCGACCATGCGGTTCTACGAGCGCGTCGGGGGCGTGGACATGGAGCAGTTCGATGACTTTGACGAGGCGCTCCAGGCGACGTAGACTGCGGGCGTCGGGTAGTCATGCACCCGTCCTCCTCGGGTTGGCCCGCCCGCACGCTCCGCCGTTGTCCCCCTTTCCCCGGTGTTGAGCGTGCGGGCGGGCGGGCACGGAGGCACCCGATGCCGATTTCTTGACGGCCCATGGGACGCCTCGTACCGTGTCCGACGTGCTGCCCCGCATCCGTCTCGCTCTTGCCGTCGCCGTGGCCAGTGTCGCCCTCTCGGGATGCGGCGCGAGCGCCGAGCAGGTCGCCCTGAACGGTGCGACGGTCACCGCGAACACGACCCGCCTCGTGGTGCAGACCGCGGAGACGGGCGCCTTGGCCTTGTACCGCGCCGAGCAGATCGCCGCGGTTGATCTGGTCAAGGCGCAGAACGGCACACGCGAGCAAGCGGAGGCCGCGGTGCTCGCCGTCCGCGCGAAGTGGAAGCCGGTCTGGGAGGCCATCGACGCTGCGACGGCTGCGCACACGGCGCTGGTCACTGCGATCAGCGCGTACGAGCAGGGTAAGCAGGCTATCGCCGACGTGAGCCGCGTCGCGCTCGCCCTCGCGACAGCGGAGCAGGGCGCGGTCGCCGCCATCGAGCAGGCCAAGGGAGCACGCTGACATGCCGCTCGCGTTCGTTGCCTCGCTTCTCCAGTTTCTCGCCACCGAAGCGCCGCACCTCGTGGACGAGGTCCGCAAGCTAGTCACGGCATGGGCGGCCAAGAAGGGCATCCCGCACGATGCGCTACTCGCAGCGCTCGGGCCGGTGGACGATCAGGTCAAGGCGGTGGACACCGCGATCGATCAGCACATAGCCGCGCTCTGGGGCGACCAGACGCCGCCGGACGGGACGCGAAAGTAGCGTCATGCGCGTGAGCGTCCCCATCACGGTCGCGTTCGACGTGGGCACCCCCGCCACGTGCGTGCCCGATCCGCTCGCGACGATGAAAAGCCAGCGGGTGCGACTGCTGGACGTGGTGGTCATCGGGCCGCTGATGATCTGGGGCGGCGTGAAGGCGGGCGGGTTCGGTGGCGCCGTGCTCGCTCTGTTCGGACTCACCACCATGGGTTACAACGCACGGAACTACGCTCGCGTTCGCGACATGGCGGCGGCTGCGCTGCCGGTGACCGCAAGCCCCCCCGACGCGCAGTAGGAGACTCGCATGGCCATCACGTTCAAGGATCTGGTCAATCACCCGTACAGCTTCGCGATGGGTGTCGGAATCGCGAACGGCTTCCTCGCGGTGGGCCGCGGGAAGAAGATCGACATGCCGACTGCGCTCACGCTGAGCGCGATCCTCGGGCTCGGCGAAATGGCGCTGGTCATGTACGAGCCGGAGTCGGAGCGCTCCATGAGCCTGCCGGCGATCGGCGTGTACTCGGTGCTCGGTGTGCTCACGGGCCTTTTGCCGTTCGTGTCGCCCGGTCACCAAGAGCACGGCGGCGCGCTCCCGATCGCGTCGAAGGAACCGGGGATGCCGATCCCGCTCCTCGCGAGCAACGCGCAGCCGGGCGGGTCGCAGGCGGTGAGCGGCTGGGCACGTCGGCAGCCGGTGCGGCGCCGCCGGTACGGCTGATGTTCTACTCCTCCATCGGCGCGGATCCCGCTGGCGCAACCGTGCCCGCGTCCTCGGTTGAATTCTGGCACGCGATTCACCGGTTGCGCTTGAACGCGCAGGGCATCGAAAGCTGGAACCTCGACCAACTGGAGAGGGACGCGCGGCTCTACCTCGGTGTGGTAGCGAGCACGCCCCCGTCGCCGGGGCAGACGCCGGCCGACGCCGCGGAAAGCGCGAAGCTTACCGCGTACGCGCAGCGCATCCTCCGCGAAGCGGACCGCGCTCGCGCCGAAGGTCGCTCCCTTTCGGGTCCACCGAAGTGGCTCGCGTTCCTGGCTGTGCTTGCTGCCATTCCGCTCGCGTGGTTCGTGATCCGAAAGGGCTCGGGTGAGTTTCGTCACACGACTACGGTGCGCAGGGAGTGGGGTTAGGCGGTGGACCCGGAGAAGCTCTACTACCGCGGCACGCAGCGCCGAGAACTTGGCGGCGTGCGCGGTGCCCAGTCGTGGACCGACGCGATTGCGGTGGCCCTGATCTGGTCGGCGGTGCCAGGTGACCCGTGGGCGTCATCGCGCGAACGGCGCGAGGCGCACTTCATCGACACGTCCACCGTGCACGCGGCGCACCTGGCGCTGCATCACCCGCTCGTGATCCGTGAGACGTACATGGACGTAGCCGACGTGATGCGCGCGCTGCACTACGGCAAGCCCGAAGGCATCACCGGCGAGGAGGTGCGCAAGGTGTTCAACTACCTGCACAACCGGATCTACGGGAAGGCGCCCGGGGGCGAGTTTAGCTACGTCGTCGTGGACGAGGATGGTGAGCCGCTTGACGAGCACGACGAACCGTTCTCGCTAACCGGCACGGCGTCCTACATTCTCGACCTGCGCGATGAGGCTGCGCAGTACGGTTGGGACGACAAGGTGGTCGGGATCGACATTAAAGTCGCGGAGCGCCTGTCCGCCGACGCCTACGTGTTCTTCGATTCCAAAACGGTGCAGACCGTTGCGCGCCGTCTTGGGTTTGACGGCTTCGTGTACCCCGACCTGTTCCAGGGATGCGAGAGCGCTGCTCGCGACCTGTTTGGTTTGGAGTGCGACGAGGTCGAGGGCATTGATGACGCGAGGGACGTGAAGTACGAGACGGTGTTCACGCATCGCACGTACCGCCCCCTGACGGAGGAAAGCGTGGTCCAGGTGTGGGACGCGCCGTCGCTCACGTTGCTGACGGACGTGGTCGGAGGCGGCGGGTGAGTCGGGAGCGGCGTCGCTCACCGTGGGCACCGGTGCCCATCGAGGTGAGCTTTGAGTCGGGTGCGATGGAGGTGACGCTGCGCGACGGGAAGCGACAGGTGCGGAAGATCGTTACGCCGATCTTCCGCCTGCCGGACGGAACGGAGTTTACCGGTCGCCGCATCGGTCCGCCGCTGCGCCGGAAGCTGGAGTCAGCCGCACGGAGCCGACGGTGAAGATCCTGAAGGTCATCGACACCCGCGAGTACGAGGAAATCGCGGACGGCAAGTGGGCGCCGATCCCTGGCAGTGGCAACGCGCGCGAGTGCGACCGCTGCGGACGGCTCCACGAGGTGCACGCCTACGTCGAGGCGCCCGACGGCACGACGCTGATCGTCGGCACCGGTTGCATGGGGCTCGGGCCGGAGGTCGCGCGCAAGCTCGCATCGAAGGCGGGGACCATCGCGCGGCTCACGGCGGAGCGGGAGCACGTCGCGGATCTGGTCGTCGCCCGCGAGGCGGCCACCCGCGAGGCGGCGAAGCTCACAGCACCGGAGCCGGTGGACGTGACGCGCGCTTGGGGCGAGTGCGTGGGCGTGGGGGGCTTTGAGGCGTGCTACCGGTGGAGCCACAGCACGCGCCCGAAGCAGGAAGCGGTCGCCGAGGCGACGTGGCACTGGCGCGAGGCGATGGTGAATCAGCTAGCCGGTACGAGCACTTCCGCGTACGCACTGAACGATCGCCTGAAGCAGATCGAGAAGCGGCTGCGCGCCGCGGAGAAGGCCGCCGCGGGCTGACCGTCCGGCCCCCCGGGTTGCGCGCTCCTGCGCCTGCGTGTACGTTGCCTCCCCGAACACGTGATAGCGCTCGGAATCGCGCCGGGGCTGCGCGCCCTCGGATACTCGGTGCTGCACTTCAACGGTGCCCCGCGGGCGGAGCTTTTGGACAGCGACGTGCTCCACGCCGGCCGTGGCATCACGGTTCGCGACGCCATCGACGCGGCCCGCCGCATCCATTCCCATCGGCTGATTCTCGACGTGGTGCTCCAACGGAACCCGCCCGCCGTGATGGTGCTCGGGCCGCAGGCGGAGTCGTCGGAACCGCCGGAGCACGTGGCCGTGATCCGCCTCGGTCTGATGGCGCTCGGGCAGGCGTTCAAGGTCGAGGTCATCGACCTGCACGACGTAGCGGCGCTCTACGCGGCGCTCGGCATCGAGAACGTGAAGGGCCTGGCGCCCTGTCTCCGCGCGGCGGTGGCCGGACCAGCCGTGGTGCGCGACCGGCGCATTTTGTTCGCCACGGCGGCAGCGGTGGCTGGTAGCATTTCACGCAGGTAGGAGAGCTAAGTATCTGACAGTAGGAGGTTTGCACGTGCAACGATGCCCAGATTGCCGTCCCGGCAGGCAGTGCCGGCCGTGCCACGCGGTCTACATGCGCCAGTGGCGTCTGAAAGAGAAGCAGCGGGTGCTCGGCGAGCGACGGAAAGCGTCGAGCATCCACACGGAGCGTGACCAGCTAAAGGCCGCGCTCGGCCTCTCGCGCCTCGTCGAGAAGTACGCGAACCGCTGACCGCCCTTGCGCCCCGCGCTCGCCGACTGATACTTGGCAGCTATGCTGTCTCACCCGATCGTGCTGGCGCTCGTGTCGCTCTGTCTCGGCGTCGCCCTGGGAGTGTTCGTGCGTCGCTACCGCGTGAGCTACCACGGGACCGCGGCGCTCGCGTCGCTCGACCAGCTTGCCGCCGCGCTCGCCGGGCTGGAGCAAGACCTGGCGCACCAGCGCGGGGAGACGGAGCGCGCGCGATCCGAGCGAGACGAGCAGGCGCGGAAGGCGCGCGAGTATTTTGCCAAGATCGACGGGTGCGTGACCGAGGCCACGGAGAGCCGGCGACTCCTGGTCCGCACCGGGGCCGAGCACGGCAACGCGCAAGCGATGATGCTCACCGAAATCGAGAGCCTCGCCCGCCAGTACCAGGCCCTGGCGGCGCAGTACCACCAGGCGACCGGTAAAGCGCCGCCGCGCCCCGAGCCGCGGCTGAACCCGACCATCCAGATCGTCGCGGACGAGTTTCGAGAGAACCACGTGGCCCCCTATCAAAACCAGCCCGCCCCTACCCCTGTCGCATAGCGGTTGCAGCCGGGGGGTTGATAGCAGGACGGGAAGGACTTACCCTCCGACCCGATGACGACGAACAGAGAGGGGCCGGGCGCGGCCTCCGCGGTGCGCCATGAGGTCGAGGGACCACGCATCACCGACGCGCTCTACCAGGCGTTCAAGAACGAGCCGACTCCGATGGGCATGGATCCCACCGACGGGCTCCCCAAGCCGATCGTGTCGCAGGCGTGGAAGGATGCGCAGGCACCCGACCTGGATCCGTCGCGCTTCGTTTGCATGAGCGACTGCTCCAGCTTCGTCGAGCGCGACGAGTGGGGCGTCGTGCTCAATCGCTTCAAGCCGAGCGAGGTGCAGCGAAGCCCCGACGGGTCGTGGTTCGTGGAGCGCGAGGTAGGCTTCGCGTTCTGGCGTCGCACGATCCGCGTCGAGGTCGAGCCGCTCCGGCCGCAGTGCCAGCACTACGCGCGTCAGCTTGTGCCTTTCCCCGAGGAGCTAGACCGCTCGCTCGCGGTGCGCCTCTGCACGGCGCGCCGGACCGACGAGGGCGAGTTTCTCGACCTGGGCAATCAGCAGATCCTGGCGTGCGAGCTACGCAGCCCGGTGTTCGGCAACGAGCAAGCGCTGATCGATGCGTTCGACGAGCGCACGCTCGCTACGCAGCAAGAGCGGAAGAACAACGAGGTCACTGACGACTTCGATGTAGACGTGGCGCTTGGCGCCCAGACGACGACGAAAGGAACCTGAACGATGGCCGACAATCTGGAGAGACTGAACGCGGTGCTGGTGGAAATCGAAGCGCACACCGCGCGCTTGACCCGACAGGCGAAGCTGAGCGGAGCGACGCCCGCGACGATCATGCAGGAGGTCGCCGAGACGGTGATGCCTCTGCTCAGGGACTACGCGATGCTTTCGTTCAAGGAGACGGTCGCGCTGCGCGAGTACCTGCACACGGAGGTCGAGCCTTTGCTGATGGAGGCTGCCGGCGCGGCGGACTCGATGCTCCGGCCGGAGGACGCCGCGCTACTCACGCAGCGGTTGCTCGCCTACCGCAGCCTGCTCGACGGGTCGAAGGATCGCGTCGCGGGCGACGAGAGGGTCCAGGTCGAGGCGGAGCTTGGTGAGGTGGACAAGGCGTTGGCGCGCATCGCCGAAATCACCGTCGAGGAGGACGAGGACGACGGGGAGGGGGACGAGGACGACGACGACGACGATGACGGGGACGGCGAGGATGGAGAAAGTCCCGCCGCTGGCACCAAGCAGTGAGCGCCGTTGAGCCCGGCGACGGTTCGCCGAAGGAGCCGAAGCCGAAGCGCCCGATGAACGACGCGCAGCGCGCGGCACTGGCGAAGGGCCAGGCCGCGCTTGCTGCGCGGCGAGCGGAGCGCAAGCTGAACGGACTGGTGCCCACGACTTCCGCGGAGGTGCGTGAAGCGCAGGCCGCGCGCGCGGCAGCGGCTCCGCCGCGTGCCGTCGCGGAGTCGGACGAGGAGACGGACCCGGACGAGGAGCCAGAGCCCCCCGAGCGGTCGAACGGGCGCGCCCGGGTGACTCCGATTCGCAGCATCGAGGACGTGGCGCGGCGTCGCGGGGAACCCGAGCCTCCGCCCATTGAGCAGGTGGCGCGCGAGACGCGGCTCTACACCTTGGGCTCCGACCCGTTGCCCCCGCCGGAGGACGAGCCGCACCTGAACGAGGGCATGATCGCGTCGAGCGGTGGGGAGGTCGAGGACTTGGCCGGCGTGCAGCCGCCGAAGAACCTGGCCGACCTGATGAACCAGTGCCCAACGATCGGCGACGGCCAATACTACATCGAGGTGATCCGCCGCGCGCCGCAGCAGTTCGGTGGCGTGATCTGCAAGGGCACGCAGCGCCCCATCCAGCGCTACATGACCGACCGTGATTTCGTTGGCCACTACGGGGGCGGCGACTACACGCTGGTGCTCTACGGACCACCGAAGCGAGGCGGCGTCATGGACCCGCGCACTGGACGGATGCGCCACAAGGCGCTGTCACCCCCGGTGAAGGTCGAAATCTCACCCTCGGTGTATCCGCCAAACCTCCAAGCGGCGGTGCTTCACGACGACGAAAGTGAAAACGAAAGCGAAGGCGACGACATGCGTTACATCCAGCCAGGTTTCTCTCAGGGGTCAGCGATGCGGCCAACCACGACCGCCGACGCTCGCATGTTGGAGGTCCAGCTAGAGCACGAGGAGAAGATGCGTGCTCGCGAGGAAGCGAAAGAGCGAGAGGTGCGCGAGGAGCGCGCCGGCATGAGCGCGTCGCTCGGGCCGATGCTGGACGTGGTGCACCGGAACAGCATCGAAAGCGTGAAGGCCCTGGAGCGCCAGGCCGAGCAGCGCGCGCGTCAGGCGGAGGCGCAAGCGGAGCGCGCCGAGGACGAAAAGCGTCGCGCCGAGGCCCGTGCCGAGCAGGTGCAGCGCGAGTCGCGCGAGCGTGAGGAGCGTGATCGGAACCGACCGACCGACGCGGCGCAGATGGTGGACGGGTTCGCGAAGATGGCGGCGGTGCTGAAGCCGAGCGAGTCGGCGTCCGCTCCCGCGCTCGCCGCGGCGCAGGCGGACGCCAAGGGCGCGCAGGCGGAAGCCAAGGCGGCCAAGGAGGCGCTGGACCAAGCGCGTCAGGAAATCCAGCGGCTCATGCAGAGCCACACCACCGAGGTGCAGCGGATTCAGGAGAAGCACGCCTCGGAATTGAAGCGCGTGCAGGACGACTACCGCGACGAGACGACGCGGCGCACCGAGCAGGCGCGGAACGAAGCGGAGCGACTCGACCGCCAGAACCGCGACGAAATGAAGCGGCAGGAGGAGCGGCTCAAGGAGAACATCGACCGCGCGGAGCGGCGCGCCGAGGAGGCGGAGCGCAAGGCGGAGACGCGCGTGCAGGAAACCGAGACGCGGGCGGAGCGGCGCCTCGCGGAGGTGCGCGAGGAAATGCGCCGCGCGCTCGACGACCAGCGGGCGCAGAACCAGACGCGGCTCGACGACGAGCGCCGGCAGCACGAGCGCGATTTGAAGTCGCAGCAGACCACGTACGAGACGCGGCTCGCCGGTCAGAAGGACATGCTGGAGAACCGTGTCACCACCGTGGGCCAGGAAATCACGCGCCTCACGGCCGAGGCGGAGCGCTGGCGGAAAGAGGCGGAGGAGAACAAGGACATTGGCAAGCACATCGAGCGCGCGCAGGAAGCGGCCGCTGCGCTCGGGTGGGGTCCGTCGAACGGCGCGCCCGAGGGACCGGAGCCGCCGAAGGACTGGAAGGACATGCTCGGTCGCATCGGTATGGACCTCGTCCAGAAGCTGCCCGAGATTGTCCAGTCAGCGGGCGAGACGGTAAGCAAGCTGCGCGCTTCGCCGGGGCCGAGCCCCGAGCAGGTGCAGGCGATGCAGTACCAGGCGATGCAGGTCGGCGCGCAGAACAGCATGGCCCGGCAGATGGCCGGCGTTGCACCGATGGGGGGACTGCCGCCGCCGCTGCGTGGCCGCGACGGCAACGTGTTCCAGCCGAGCCCGCTCCGGTTCGGCACGGAGGACGCCTCTGGCCCGCTGGACCCCGGCGCTCCGCAGCCGCGCGCCGCGTTCGATCAGTTCGGGATGCACACGCCGCCCCCGCAGCCGCAGGCGTTCCAGACGCCGGCCTACCAGCCGCCTCCGCAGGGCTACGCGCCGCCGGCCTACCAGCCGCCTCCGCAGGGCTACGCGCCGCCGCCGGAGCAGACGTACGCGCAGCCGTCGCCGGCCTACCAGCCGCCCCCGCCCCCGCAGACGTACCAGCCGCAGACGTACCAGCCGCAAGGCGGTCCGCCCGCTGCGCCCCCGCAGCTACAGCAGGCCGCGCCCGAGCCGGCCATCATGCAGGCGCCGCCGGGATCGGTGCCGACGGTGATCCCGCCGGAAATGATCCTCCAGTTTGCTCCGGTGCTGGAGCAGGCCATGGCGTCGGGCGAGCCCGTGGAGAGCATCGCTCGCGAGCTTCTGCCTCTGCTCGGTCGCGACAACCTCGTCGCGGTGATCACTGGACTGAAGCCCGAGCGCGTC
>Ga0315295_10003852_pt1 | contig 12742 bp, 11 predicted proteins | sample YL17G14_0_MG_FD_204453 | JGI IMG/M metagenome (GOLD analysis project Ga0315295, IMG submission 204453) | Sediment microbial communities from Yellowstone Lake, YNP, Wyoming, USA - YL17G14_0 | ecosystem: Environmental > Aquatic > Freshwater > Lake > Sediment | place: USA: Wyoming | collected... | reverse complement strand
CGCCACCCGCGCCGGCCCGAGGCCGCGCACCGCGGCGGCGAGCACGACGCTCGAATCGACGCCGCCCGAGAGCGCGACGCACACGCTGCCGCACCCGTCGAACTGAGCTTGGAGCCGCTCCTGGGGATCGAGCGTCTCAGGCATCGGCGCTTCCGGGCGCGCTGATGATGGGCCGCTCGCCGCAGACCGGACAGGTGGGCGAGCGCTCGATCCGCACTTCGGTGAAGCTCAGATCGGCGCCGTCGAACTGCAGGAGACGATTGAACAGCGGCTCGCCAGTTCCCGCAAGCACCTTGATGACCTCCAGCGCCTGGATCGCCCCGATCGTGCCGGGGATCGGCCCCAGTACGCCGACCTCAGCACACGTGTGCACGGCTGTCGCCGGCGGCGGCTCGGGGAACAGGCAGCGGTAGCAGGCGCTCTCACCCCCCTGGATCGTCAGCGCCAGACCGGTCATGCCGAGCACGGCCCCGTCGACCAGGGTCTTGCGCCGCAGCACGCAGGCGTCGTTGAGCAGGTAGCGCGTGGGGAAGTTGTCGACCGCGGTCACGACGACGTCGTAGCGGTCGACGAACGCGAGGACGTTGGCCGCCGTGAGCCGCACCGCGTGGGGCTCGACCGTCACGTCGGGATTGAGCGCGCGCAGGCGGCTGGCCGCCACCTCGACCTTGGCGCGCCCGACGTCGGCGGTCGTGAACAGGATCTGGCGCTGCAGGTTGCTGAGCTCGACGTCGTCGTCGTCGACGATGCCGATGCGGCCGACGCCGGCGGCAGCGAGGTACGTCAGCACCGGCGCCCCGAGACCGCCGGCGCCGACCACCAGCACCGACCCCCGGCGCAGCGCCTCCTGGCCGGGCTCCCCCACGCCGTCGAGCACGAGCTGGCAGGCGTAACGCCGCCGCTCGTTCACGTCACGGACTCCTGGAGATCGGCGAACAGCGTCGTCGACAGGTAGCGCTCGCCGGTGTCGCAGAGCACGGTGACGATGACCTTGCCGCTCATACCGGGCCGCCGGGCAAGCTCGGCGGCGGCCCACACGTTCGCGCCGGCCGAAATGCCCACGAGGACGCCTTCGCCTCGCGCGAGCTCGCGCGCCGTCGCGAAGGCGTCGTCGCCCCGCACCGTCAGGATCTCGTCGTAGACCTCGGCGTCGAGCACCCGCGGCACGAAGCCGGCGCCGATGCCCTGGATGCGATGCAGGCCGGACGGGCGGCCTGACAGCACCGCCGACTCCGCCGGCTCGACCGCCACGACGAGAACCTCGGAGCGACGCTCCTTGAGGATCTGCCCCACACCGGTGAGCGTCCCCCCGGTGCCCACGCCCGCGACGAAGGCGTCGATCTGCCCCTCAGTGTCCGCCCAGATCTCCTCGGCTGTGGTACGCCGATGGCTCTCCGGGTTCGCCAGATTCTCGAACTGCTGCGGCACGAAGGCGTCGCCGCTCCCTGCCGCGATCTCCGCCGCACGCGCGATCGCGCCGCTCATGCCCTCCGACCCGGGAGTAAGCACCAGGCGCGCGCCGTATGCTTTTAGCAGCGCGCGCCGCTCCACGCTCATCGTGTCCGGCATCGTGAGTACGAGCTCGTAGCCGCGAGCCGCCGCGACCATGGCGAGCGCCACGCCCGTATTGCCGCTGGTCGGCTCGACGATGGTCGTCCGCCCCGGTGCGATGCGCCCCTCGCGCTCGGCTGCCACGATCATCGCCAGGCCGATGCGATCTTTGACGCTGCCGCCCGGGTTGAGCGACTCGAGCTTGCCGAGCACCTCGGCGCCGGTCTCGTCGGAGATGTGGTTGAGCCGCAGCAGCGGCGTACGTCCGATCAGCTCTGTGATACTGCCCGCCGTCTTCATGCCTTCTCCCTCTGAGATCCGACGCCGGCGGCGACGGTCTCCGTACCGAGTCAGATGTGATACATGGGCGCCGCGCAGCGCGCCGCGTCCTCGCGGCGCAACAGGTCGCCGATCGTCGTCTCCCGCAGAACATCCTCTGTAGCGCGCTGCGCCTCCATCCACACCGGCGCCGCGCTGCAGGTGGAGGCATGCTCGCACTGCCCGCGCGCGCACTCTTCCCGAGACGGGATGCCATCGAGCGCCGCCACGACCTCGAGGACGGTGATCTGGTCCGGCGGCCTCGCCAGCGTGTAGCCGCCGGAGGCTCCGCGGCGACTGTTCACCACAAGGGCGCGGCGCAGCGCTGCGAACACTTGCTCGAGGAACTGCACGGGGATGTCTCGGCGCTCGGCGATCTCGGCGAGACGCACCGGCTTCGTGCCTCCGGCGCTCTCGAGCCTCGCCAGCTCGATGAGCGCGCACACCGCGTACTTGCTCCTCATCGAGATGCTCATCCGCTACCCGCGCCCTTCTCAGCCATTCCAGATAATTCAAGTCGACAATACTGAGAATGTCGCGCGCATGTCAATCGTCGCGTGTACCGGCAGTCCCTTGCACGCGGCCTCGTGCCGTATCCCGTGCGCCGGTTCCGCGCCGCCCGACCGCGTTCAGGCCGTCACCTTCGTGCCGCAACCCGCATCGGTCAGGATCTCCAGGAGCACCGCGTGTTCCACGCGGCCATCGACGATGTGGGCGCTGGCGACGCCGTTCTCCAGCGCCTTGCGCACCGCGGCGACCTTGGGGAGCATTCCTCCACTCACGCCACCGGCGGACGCAAGCGCGCCCAGGCGGGCGAGGTCGCACTCCGAGATGAGCGTGGCCTCGTCGTCCTTGCGCTCGCACAGACCCACGACGTCGGTCACGAAGATGACCTTCTCGGCCTTGAGCGCCGCGGCAAGCTCGCCCGCAACCGTGTCGGCATTGACGTTATACGCCCCGCCGCGCTCATCGGAGCCCACGCTGGCCACGATTGGGATGCTGGCCTGGGCCAAGAGATGGAGCACGCTGGCGTCAACCTCCGCCACCTCGCCGACCCAGCCGAGATCGACGGCGCGGCCCGCCTCGTCGCGATGTCGCTTGCGGGTGACCCTCAGCAAACGGCCGTCCTGACCGGAGATGCCGACGGCCGTGCCGCCGTGGCGAGTGATCAACCCGACGATCTCCTTGTTGACCTTCCCCACCAACACCATCTTGGCGATCTCCATGGTCGCCTCGTCAGTGACGCGATGGCCGTCGATGAAGTTCGCCTTCATGCCCAGCCTCTCCATGTGCCGACTGATCTCATGTCCCCCACCGTGAACGACCACGGGCTTGACGCCGATCAGGCGCAAAAGCACGACGTCCTCCGCGAACTGCTCGCGTTGACGCGCCGACGTCATCGCCGACCCGCCGAGCTTGAGCACCATCGTCGCTCCCCAGAAGCGGCGCATGTATGGCATGGCTTCGAGCAGTGCCTTGACGGTTGCGCGCTTGGCCCGGTTCATGTCGAGTACTCCGCGTTGAGGGTGACGTAGTCGTGTGTGAGATCGCTGAAATACACGGTCGCTGCCGCGCCGCCGGGCTTGCCAAGGGCAACGTGAAGAGCGATCTCCGACTGATGCATCACGTCGCGCAGCCGGCATCGCTGCGCCTCGTCGAACACCGTGGGCTCGCCGTGCCGCACGATGACTACTTCTTCGTAGGCAATGGTCACCGAGGACGCGACGGCGTCGTCTCCGCCGAGGACTTGCCCCGCCGCCTGCATGATGCGGCCCCAGTTGGGGTCACGACCGTAGAACGCCGTCTTCACCAGGGGCGAGTTGGCGATGGAGCGAGCCACGGATTCGGCGGTGGCCACGTCGCGCGCACCCGACACAGTGAGCTGAACGATGCAGGTCGATCCCTCACCGTCGGCAACAATGGCCACGGCCAGCGCCTTGAGCGCCGCCCGCAGCGCCTCGCCGAGCTTCGCAACGCCGGCGGGTCCCGGCTTCACGCCCGATGCGCCGCTGCACAGACCCACCACCATGTCGTTGGTCGACTGCTGACCATCCACCGTGATGCGGTTGAACGAGGCCGCGACGGCGCCGCGTAGCAGCTCATCCCAAGCACCGGCGGTCACGATCGCGTCGCACGTCACGAAGCAGAGCATTGTTGCCATCTTCGGGCTGATCATCCCGCAACCCTTGGCCGCCAGCCCCACGCGCACGACGCCCTCTTCGAGCCGAACATCGAACGCTCCCGACTTGGCATGCCGATCCGTCGTCCTGATGGCGGTGGCGAACCGCATGGGCGCGCGGGCGGAGAGCGCTTGGGCGGCGACGGCAATCCCGGGCTCGATCTGCTCCATCGGCAGGGGCACGCCGATCAGCCCCGTCGAGGCGACGGCGACCTGCTCCTCGGGAAGGCCCAGGTGACCGGCCGCCACCCGACGCATGCGGAGTGCGTCCGCAAGACCCTGGACGCCGGTGCAGGCGTTCGCGATACCGGAATTGACGACGACGGCGCGCAAGCGAGAACAGTCGCACATCTCGCGCGTGACCGTCACCGGCGCCGCCGCTACGGCGTTGCTGGTGGACATCACGGCCGAGACGCCGGCGGTCGACGACGCCAGGAGACCGAGATCGAGCTTGTGGCGTGTCTTGACCCCACTGGCGACCCCCGCGGCGACGAAGCCCCGCGGATGAGTGATACCGCTGTTGACTTCATGCAGGCAGTCGGCAAGGGGCGCGAACTTGGTCTTTGGCAGCATCTCAGATCAACCCCTCGTGCTCGGGTAGGCCCAGCATCACGTTCATGTTCTGCACAGCTTGTCCCGAGGCACCCTTCATCAGGTTGTCGAGAACGCTGATCACGACAATGCGGCCGGTGCGTGCATCGAGATGCGGATAGATGCGACAGAAGTTCGTACCCACCACGTCCCTCAGCTTCGGCGGCTCATGGCCTATCTCGACGAAGCGCTCGCCGTCGTAGAACTCACGGTACAGATCGAGAAGCTGCTGCTGGGTCGGCGGCGGGAGCGTCCCGACGCGGACGTAGATCGTCTCGCTGATGCCACGCTGGAACGGCGCCAAGTGCGGGACGAACGTGAGCTGGGGGCCGGCGGTGGCGCTCTGGTCCGCCGCGAACGGCACCACCGGCGCATTCTGAGGCGCGAGCCCAGCGGCGATCTCCGGGTAGTGGCGGTGGGTTGCCAAACCATAGGCGACGTAGTCGGAATCCACGCTGCAGAAGTGGGTTGTGCCGGTCGGCGTCTTGCCCGCCCCGCTCACGCCCGACGTGGCGTGGACGACCACATCGAGCAGGCCGCGGCGCTTGAGCGGCGCGAGCGCCAGCAAGGCCGCGGTCGGGTAGCAGCCGGGGTTGGCGACCAGCGTCGCCGAGGCAATCTCCTCACGATGCAGCTCGGTGAGTCCGTAGACCCCCGGCAGCAGCTCCGGGCACGCATGCTCGCCGTACCATTCGGCATACTCGGCAGCGGTGAGTCGGAAGTCCGCGCTCAGGTCGACGACTCGGGCGCCGCGGTCGCACAGGCGCTTCACGACCGGTGCGGCCTGCCCATGAGGCGCACACACGAAGGCCACGTCGACGTCACTCACCTCGGCGTCGTGGCAGAAGGCCAGGCTGGTGCGCACGCGCGGAAGATGCTGCCGCACGGACTCGCCGGCCAGTTGGCGCGAGCTCATGTGCGTAAGCTCGACAGAAGGGTGGCGCAGGAGGAGCTCGGCGAGCAGCGCGCCGGTGAAGCCGGCGCCGCCGACAATCCCCACGGTGGCGACGGGGACGGTGGAAGGCGCAGCGGGGCGGGAGCCGGTGATACCGGTGTCGCAGCCGAGGTTTGCGCAAACAGGGCCTGTCATGTGGCACTCCGGAGGCACGTCAGGATGGGGGGAAGATGAGAGTAGTGAAGCGCCGGCGGGAGGCCAAATGCGAGAGGTCGCGGAACGAAACCGCTAGGAGCGGAGACTACCTCTGACCAATACACCGACCGGCCGGCGCACGTCGTGTACGTCGGGCTCGGACGGCGCGGCAGCGCCTGAGACTAGGCTCGGAGTGAACCGTTGAGAGACTCGTCGTGGTGGAGGCGCCGCTCATGAGGGGACGTAAGCTATCACGCGCCGGCGGGTCGCGCAACAGCCGCATCCGCTGCCTTCCGAGCGCGAGGCGAACGTCACCGGGCCGCGGTCGCATCGTCACAGCGACCTCGCCGCGTCATCCTTGAGCCACGGGACGCCTTCGCGCCACCATGGTTGCATGCCGCAGCCTCTGACACGCATGATCCTCGCCGCCGCGCTCTGCTCGCTCCTTGCGCCGCTGCAGATGGGCTGCGGCCACGAGACTGCGCCGCGGACCTCGCCCGCGCCAAGCGACATCCACCTCGCAACCTCGCCCCCCGCGGAGCACCCGTACCCACCGGCCGCCGGCGTCACCAGGGTGAGCCGCCTAGCGGCGATCGCCACTGTGAGGCGCTACTGCCGGCTGATTGACAGCGGCCGGCTCGGCCGCGCGGCGGCCCTGTACTCGCACCGTGGCGCCTGGCGGCGGCGCGAGCTCGCGGCGCTGCACCGCTTTCGCCTGCGAACGATTCGCGTCTGGGGCGCGCCCAGCGCCCGCACCATCACGCTCATCGCCCGCGTCCATGTGGGCGCTGGGCGCGGCTCTTCACTGTCCGACGGTCCAAACACGCTGTTCTTCACCCTGGGGAGGGTCGGCGCCATGCCGGGGACCTGGCTGATCACCGCCATGACCACCAGCCCGTAACCCTCCCGAAAGGGGTCCGTATGAAGGTTCGATCCTGGCCACGCCTCGTCATCGCGACGCTGGCAACCTCCGCTGTGTTGGGCGTCGCCCAACCGGCCTCAGCGGCATCCTCCCCGGCCGCAGCGGCAACCGCCTACCTGCAAGCGCGCGCCGCCGCCGTCACCGCCCCCAACCCCAGCGCCTCACTGGGCCGCTGGCTGATGCCCGGCAGCGCACTGGCCGCCAACGAGGCGCTGATGGCACGGGGCGCCGCCCGCCGAGCGCTGGAGTTCGGCCACGCCATCGAGAGCGCTACCTGCGACGTCGACATCCTGGACGAGTCGGTCGCCGCCGACGGGCGCTCCGCGACGGTGACCGCCCACGCCATCGTGACCACGACATGGCGCTCTCCCGAGGGCGCTCTCGACACCGAGGCCACCGGCATAGACCATACGCTGTCGCTCAATCTGATCGGCAACAACTGGCGCATCGCCGCCGACGTGTACACGGACGTCATGCGCCCGAGCTTCATCGAGGCTGCCGGTGCCTCGCAGGCAGCCGTCCGGCGCGCCGGACGAACGCTCGAACGGGCTGCTTCCGGCCAGAGCACGGTGACGCTGCCGACAGGCGTGGACAGGGCGTTTCTCACCCGTCGCTACCACGGCGTCATCACCTACGACAGGGCCGCGGCGCAGACCTACGCCGACGGCTACGCCCTCAGATACAACCCCTCCTATGTGCGTTTCGGCGCCGACTGCGCCAACTTCGCCTCTCAGTGCGCGGCCGCTGGACACATGCCCCAGGTCCTTGGAACGTGGAGCACCGGCTGGTGGTATCGCTCGAACAACACGTCGTCGCCCAGCGACGACAGCTACGGCATAAGCTGGATCAACGTGCCCAGGCAGATGGACAACTGGAATGGACGCACCAGCGATTGGGCGGCCTCTGCGGGCGCGCTCTCGCGCGGCGACTTCGTCTACTACGACTGGACCGGCGACGGCGTCTGGGACCACGTCGCCGTGATCGCCGGTACCAACAGCGCCGGCCAGAAGATCATCGACGCGCACACCACCGACTACTACCACGTGTACTGGAAGCTCGGCTCCAGCGCCACGCGCTACAAGTTCGCGAACGTGCGGGCGCAGTGGATCGTCTGAGCCGCCAATAGCCGGCGCCTCGCCCTCGGGCCCGCTGCGGAACGCGTTCACCGTCTTCCGCAGCGGGCCGGCGCCGCTCGCCGGCCGCCAAGGGCAGTTCCAGGCGGTCAGCGGCGGGGGGACGGACGTTGTGGGGGTTCAACTCGTCCACGTCGATGCGCGGCGCCACCATGGCAGCCTTGCCGAGCGACCTCGCAAGCTCAGCGATGCGACGGAGATCGCAGAGGGAGTCGACCATCATGGCGCGCACGCCACAGGCGACGACGCGCTCTCTCTCCGTGCGGGTCTTGGCAGCCGCGTTGAAGATGATCCTTGCGGGCGCGCAACCCGCCGTCAGCGCCCTGCCGAGCTCCCCGCCCAAGTTGACCTCCACGTGCGCGCCGGCAGCGCGCACCACCCTGGGGCGCCAGAGGTTCGAGCAGGCCTTGCTGCGTAGAACACCTCGGTTGACGCGCATCGCTTCCGGAAGGCGGCGACGATCTCGACCACGTTGGCTTGCAGTCGCCGGCATCGTGCTCGACGGTTGCCGCCCGCCAAGCGAGCGACGTATACTGCGCCCGCCTGGGCCTACCGGATTCGGGAGACGCGTGAGTCGCATGATCGGCGCCCGACCGCATCGTCAATGCCGCATCGCCTTCACCGGCAGCAAGGTCCACGACCTTCAGTCCCACTCCCCCCATACGAACGTCGGTCCGCACCCCACCGCGGTCGTGCCCAGGCGACAGTTGCCACCGACATTCCCAGCCACCGTTGTCGACGCTACGACGGGAGACCAATTGACTCGATCGTTCACCAGAGCGATGGCCCCTCGGGGCGCCTCTCATACCTAGTCCCTTGTTGGGTCAGCCTCTCATCGTCGTCAACCTGGACGCCGTCGCCGAAGCCACACGCCGGCTGGCTGACGACCTCTTGCGGCGCGGCATTGCGCTCATCGGCGTGACGAAGTGCGTCGATGGAGAGCCGCTCATCGGGCGAACCATGCTCGAGGCCGGCTGCTCCGGACTCGCCGACAGCCGGCTCTCGGGGCTCGTCAAGCTCGCCGCCCACGCGCTCGCGCCGCTCACGCTGATTCGCCCGCCGCAGCCCGACGAGCTCGAGGCCGTCGCTCAAGTCGCCGATCGCGTCTGCCTCAGCGATGTGGGCGTCGCTCGCGTGCTCGCCGAGCACGCCAGAGGCGCCGCCCTGCAGGTTCTGCTCACCGTCGATCTCGGCGATCGTCGCGAAGGTGTCCTGCCCGAGGCGGCCCCGGCGGTCGCGACCCAGCTCTCACGCTTGCCCGGCATCGAGCTCGCGGGCATCTGTGTCAACTTCGCTTGCTTGTCGGGTCAACTGCCCTCGCCGGAGCTGTTCCGGCAGGCCGAGGATGTCCTCGCCGCGATCGCCGACGCCTGTGCCGGCGAGCCGCTGCTCAGCCTGGGAGGCACCTGCGTCGTGCAGGCGCTCGACGGCTACCGCCCACGCTTCACCACCGAGCTGCGCGCCGGAGGCGGGCCGGTTTTCGGCTACGACTTCGTCAGCGGAAGCGGTATCGCCGGCCTCGAGCGCACCGACCCGGTCCTCTCGGCGGTCGTCCTCGAGTCCTACCGCAAGCCGCCGGCGACACCGGGCCGCTACGGCCGTGACGCGTTCGGGCATGTCCCAGACGCCGATCTCCCGCGTGACGACGCCTGGTACTCCTTGCTCAATCTCGGCCGCCGCGACGTGGAGCCGCAGGGCCTGCGACCCCTTCTCCCCGGCACGCGCATTGTCGGTGCCACCAGCGACGTGACGGTGCTCGTCAGCGACGAGCCTCTTACCCCCGGCGACGAGGTCGAGTTTGCGGTCGACTACGACGCCCTCGTCCGGGCGATCACGTCGCCCTACGTCGCCTGCGCGTACGTGAGCCGCCAGAGCCAGGATCGACCTCCCTCGACGCGCAACGTTACGTAACCTGCCACGCCGACGGATGCTACGTCGGCGCCGGCCTTCTCGACAGCTGTGGCAGGGCTCGCTCGCCGGCATGTGCGCGAGCCGTGGCGGGCCCACCCCGGCGAGACCGGGCGCGACGAGGCGTGGGCCGCCGGCGTCGCCGTCCCGCCGGCCGTGGTGAGTCCATCCCCCCAGGAGTAGACTGGCGCCACGGGCCGACCGGCCCTGTGGCAGATTGGCGGAGGGGGTCGTGATGAGCTGGAGCGGTACCGTTCGAACATGGTCGCTGGCCGCGAGCGCAGCGCTCCTGGGCACCGTTGGCGTGCTCCTGCTTCCTTCGCCAGCCAGCGCCATCGTCGACGGCGTGCCGCTCTATCCGCATGGCGTCGACGCCGCCTACAGCATGACCAGCATGGAGAACGCCGATCTCAGCGGACCGATGCTGGCGTTCGAGGCGCTCTGGCTCGAGTCCGGCAGCTTCGCTCCGGAGGGGCGGCGGGCGGTGACGAAGTCCGCGACCGCCGCCATCGTCGGCTGGAACACCGCCACGGGGCTCAACTGGCCCATCGGCCAAGACGGCCAATCGCTGCCCGCCTCCGCCGACCAGCGGCAGCCCACCGTGCTCGATCTGAACGGCGACGTACTTGTCGTCTGGCAGCAGCGCAACGACCCGGGAAAGAGCACCTGGGACCTGTGGCTGTGGCGCGGCAGCGAGAAGGGCAAGCCCCGCGCCGGCTACCCCAAGCTGCTCGTCAGCGGGCCGGCGCTGAGCAACCAGCGGGCGGCCGACCTCGGTCGCTGCCTGATAGGCAGCTCGACGCACCCCGTCGTCGCCTGGGTCGATGACCGCGACAGCGCCGGCGTCACCGATCATGTGTACTGGCTGGACCTGTTCGCCGACGCCGACGACAACAACACCATCGACATCGAGGAAGCAGGGTGGGACCCCGTCGACGCCGGCACCAGCGCCGATCGCAGCGGCAGCCTCCTCAAGGATCAGCACGATCCCGCAGTTGGCGCCGACGGCGTCTACTGGCTGGACGATCGTACCGCCGCTCAGCCGGGAGAGGCCTCCGTATTCCGTGCCGATCTCTCTCGCCAGCCGCCTCAGGCGTCGCTCTTCTGCGCGGAGCCGGCCGGGGACAAGAACAAGCTCAATCTGCGCGCCAGCGAGGCGGGGGCGTCGTGGCTCGGCCCCGGCATCGCCGGCGGGCCGTGGGAACCGTGGGCCAAGGTTCCGGGGGGCACCGCCGGAATCGTCACCGCTCTGGCCAACCCAACCGCGTTCGACCTCTGGCACTCGCGCTACGCGATCGCCGCCGGGCACGGCGGCAACACCGATGGCGACGAGGACATCTTCCTCTACGACGCGCTCACCGGCCAGTCGACGCCGGTCTGCAACGTCGGCGGCACCTCGCAGTTCGCCTACAACAAGCTCAAGCGCCAGACGATGCCGACCATCTCCGAGGCGGCAGGCGGCAGCCGCGTCGTGTGGAGCGACTCGCGTCAGCACACCAACACGCAGGCGACCGCGTGGAACAGCCTCGCGTGGGAGCTCTACGTGGCGCTGGTCCCGACGGTCTCGCTCAGTACCACCGCCACGAGCGCCAACTACGGAAGACCGATCACGCTCGCGACAACCGTGAGCCCGAACTTCGCCGGCAAGGACGTGAGCTTCCAGGTCGGCCTGCGCAGCGAGGTTGCCACTGCCTACGGAACGCTCGTGTGGTACCCATCCTGGAAGACCCTGGCGACGAGGACGCTGCGCCCGGCATCCACAGCAGCGTTCGCGTGGACCCCGTCGAGCCGCGGCACATACTACGTGCGCGTCTGGTTCCCCGGCGGCAAGAAGTACACCGACGTGGGCAAGCGCAAGGTGCCGCACGCTCCCATGGCGAGCCGCGTCGTCAAGCTCGTCGTTCAGTGAGATCGGCGAGGCGCGCCGTCTGAGGTAGCATGAGGGGCGAGTGGCGCGCGCCGCTCGCCCCTCATGCTACCCACCCGGAGCAGCCGTCGTGAGCGAACGCAAAGTCCGCGAAGAAGGCTTCAGCAAGGACGCCGACAAGCTCGTGCGGCGACTCTCGCTGGTCGCGCTTCTGCTCTCGCGTCGCGGCATGCCGGTCACGGCCGCCGAGATCCGCGGCAGCGTCGAGGGCTACCCCACGATGACGCTCGACGCCTTCAAGCGGCGCTTCTACGAGGACCGCGCGGAGCTGGCGGAGCTCGGCATCGGCATCGTCGCCGAGCCTGACGCCAGCGGCGCGACCGAGGTCTACCGCCTGCCCGCCGACGCTTACTATCTCGCGCCCGTCGAGCTGTCCGCGGCGGAGCTCGCCGCTCTCGCCGCCTGCCTCGCCGTGCTCGAGGAGCGTTTCGCCTACTCGCAGCCGCTGCGCCTCGCGCTCCTCAGCCTCGCACAGGGACGTCCGGAGCTCCTCGGCGAGACACAAACACCACCCCTCACTGTGATCCCTGAGCATCGCGACTACGGGACCGCCCTGGCCAAGCTCCAGGCGGCGATCGCCGACCGCAAGACGGTACGCTTCGTCTACTACGCCATCACCAGCGACCGGGAGATGGCGCGCACGGTGGACCCCTACGGCCTCCAGCTGGTTGGCGGCGAGTGGTACCTCATCGGCCGCTGCCACCTGCGCGATGCGGTGCGCACCTTCCGGCTCTCGCGCATTCGTTCCCGCGTCACACACGCCACCCGCACGCCTCACGACTTCTCACCCCCCGACTACTTCGACCTCACCGCCTACCGCAACCGCCCCGCGTGGCAGCTCGGCGCCACCCTCGGCACGGCTCGCGTGCGCGTCGCCGCCGCCATGGCCTGGTGGGTGGAGGCTCACTGGTCGCACTGCGGCGACGTTAGGCAGCGGGACGACGGCGCCATTGAGTACGAGACGCCCTACGCCGACGCACGAGCGCTCCTCGGCTGGGTGCTGAGCTTCGGTCTGGCCGCGGAGCTGCTGGAGCCGGCCGAGCGGCGCCCCGCGGGGGCGGCGCCCCGCGGCCGGCGCGCCCCCGCGGGGGGCCCGCCGCCGGCCCCCCCCCCCGCCCGGGGC
>Ga0315295_10003851_pt1 | contig 12743 bp, 16 predicted proteins | sample YL17G14_0_MG_FD_204453 | JGI IMG/M metagenome (GOLD analysis project Ga0315295, IMG submission 204453) | Sediment microbial communities from Yellowstone Lake, YNP, Wyoming, USA - YL17G14_0 | ecosystem: Environmental > Aquatic > Freshwater > Lake > Sediment | place: USA: Wyoming | collected... | reverse complement strand
ACGGCCAGGCGTTACGGCCTCGAGCTGCGCATTGCCCGCCCAGCCCGGGAGCCCCTAACCCAATTCCAGACCACAGGCTGGCCATTTTTGGGGAAAATGGCGGCCCGAGTATGGACACAGAACAACGAAAACGCCGGATTTAAGCTCAACGTTTCGGAATGCTGCAGGACGATGAAAATAGGCCCCGGACGGAAATTGACCAGGAACCTGGGCTGCGAAGCCCAATTCACAGGGCAACGCGGCCATGTAGACGACGGGATCCGGGGGCTGCGGGCGATCAAGGATGGCGCCATTTTTTACAACCAAAAGGACAGGATCTGGATCGTCAACCCGCTTACGGGCTGGACAGATGCCGAGGTCACGGGATATATTATGATCAGGAACCTGGCCAGACACCCAGCCAAAGTACGGGGGGCACAGACGATAGGCTGCGTCTTTTGCGGGGGAGGCAGCCAATATACAAACAGCGGCATCCGCATTTTGAGGAAGACATGGCCAGAAGCCTGGAAGAAATTTATCGTCTCCTGGGGAGCCGGGAGAATAATCCTGGCATTGAAATATAAAGTAAACCTGGAAGCCATAAACCAGGCCATCGAGGAGGCCGGCGGATTAGCAGAAATCGCGGCGAGCAGACCATGGATTTTTGACTTCACCAGGCAAACCCCGATACCGGGATACCAGAAATGATCAACAGAAATACTGCAAAAAAAAGGAAAATGAAACCAAGGGGCCGACCTTTCAAAAGGGGGTTCGATGAGAACCGGAACATGGCCGGCCAAAAGAATAAGCCTGCAGTTATACAAACACGGAGGTTTTCCTCAATTGTGACTGTTTTATGTGACAAAAAAACAACCATTCTGGACAAACGTTCAGGTAAAAAAATAACCTACACGAATCTGGAATGGATAGCGCACCGGCTGGTGAACAAGGCGATCGAGGGAGACCCCAAGGCGATCGAAGAAGTGATTAGGCAATTTGAGGCCAGAGAAGGTGGGGCTGGCGGGGGAAGCGCGGTTATGATCACCATAACGCCGGCGGGAGAATTCAAGCTTGTAGGCAACGATAATAACGGGAAGGGCCCGGGGGGATAATCGGCATGGAAATGAGGGGCACTCGGATATTCTATGAAAACCTGGGGAGCAAAAAGCCGATCATTATCAATATCGGGGGGGCCCGGTCCTCGAAATCCTACAGCCTGGCGCAGCTTTATGTTTACAAGTTTTTCAACGAGGCCAGGAAGAAATTTCTAACAACCAGGAAGACCTTCCCTTCCCTGCGATCTACGATTTATAAGCAGATATTGGACCTGCTGAAGGAATATAATCTATACAAATTTCTTGACCATTCAATTCAGGCCAACACCTTAATCAACCCAGAAAACGGGAGTTATTGGCTCTTTTCAAGCCTTGATGATCCGGAGAAAATAAAAAGCGCCGAATTCAATTATATCCACATGGAGGAAGCGAACGAATTTACCTGGGACGACTTCATGATCCTTAAGCTTCGTCTTTCAGGCCCCAGCATCGATGGCCTTCCGAACCAGATCCACCTGACATTTAATCCCTCTGATGAGGAGGGTTGGATCAGGAAGGAACTGATCACCAAGGACGAGGCTCAAATAATTCATAGCACCTACAGGGACAACCCGTTTTTGAGCCTAGAATACATCAAAATGCTCGAGAGCCTCAAAGACCAGGACGAGACCTATTGGCAGATTTATGGCCTGGGCCTTTGGGGGGTCCCGACCGAACTGGTTTATTCAAAGATTTATGAATGCGACGAAATGCCGGAGAACAGGGATGGAAGTTGTTACGGCCTGGATTTCGGATTTAACAACCCGAACGTTCTCCTCGATATAGGCAGGAAAGATAACGAGCTTTTTTTCGATCAGTTGATATACCAGGAGCGAATGACAAACGGGGAATTGATAAACCTGATGAAGGAGAAGATTTCGCCATACAACAGGAAGCACGTTATTTATGCCGACGCCGCGGAACCAGCCAGGATTCAAGAGATATGTAACGCCGGGTTCAGGTGCCAGCCGGCAGACAAGAGCGTTAAGGACGGAATCGATTTTATGCGGGCCCACAAAAAACATATCACGAAGCGCAGCGCCCAAACCCTGCGGGACTTTAAAAGCTATAAGAACAAAAAAAATAGAGACGGAAGTGTTTCGGATGATCCCCTGAAATTTATGGACCACGGACCGGATGCCGGCCGATATGGGGCCTATAGCCATTTCAAGAAAAGCGCAAAGGTTTTTATCGGCGTCACCAAACAGGATTTTTATTAAGGGAGGGAACATGTCTTTCATTGAAAATTTAAAATCTTACCAGGCAATGTCCAAGGAAATAAAAGCCCTTGAACGAAAGGCCGAGGAATTCGCAGAAAAAAACAGAGCCCTCAATAACCAAACAATGCAGCTGATGAATGACATCCTGACCTTGACGGAAGAAAGCAAGCGTTTTAGGGGGAATGAATACCAGAGTTACGATAAAGCCGTCAAGGAAATTGAGCGGAAATATAACGGGACGGCCGAATGGGGCGTTTTGCAGGCAGGAAATGTTATTGACCTTCGATCGGTTTTTATCGTCGCCGACGGGATAAGGATCATGCCCAGGGAAGGGGAAGCCAAGCCCGAAATGGATTTCTGCGATTCCTTCATGAGAACAAATAACCTGGATGAGGAGGTCGCCCCGGAATTCGCAAAGGAAGCTGAAATCGAGGGCAAAATATTAATCAAGCTTTATTGGGACCCGGAAAAAGAAATGGTTTCAGCCCGCTATAAATCATGGACCACAACCGGATATCGGATCACGGCCCACCCCCAGGATTACCTGCGATACACCAAGGCGAGTTGGACCCCTCCGAATTCAAGTAAACCGGAATCAATTGACGAAGCCTTTTTCGTTTATAAGAAATTTGGGGGAAGGATAAGCGACCCAAATTCAGCGGCGCCCAGGATCATGAAGTGCTTGACCCAGGTCGAGAGCCTCGACAAGGCGCTGCGCGACCTTCGAGAGATCAACCGCCTCAATGCCGGGCCCATTCTGGAAATGGCATTCGAAACGGCAGACGAAGCGAACCAAGCTGCGTTAGACCTGGAAAAGATGAATTGGAAAATCGGGAAGATCCTTCCCCATACCGGCCGGCTTGGATATGTCCAGCCATCCATGGCCGGGGTTGATGCGATCGAAACAGAGATCATAACTCTAGCCAAAATGATTTCGGGAACCACCGGTGTTCCGGTTCATTTCCTCGGCCTGCCGGACCTGCTCTCGAATAGGGCCACGGCGGACAATTTAATGCAATTGATTTACTCATCCACCAGGAAGGAGCGCACCACCTGGATTGGGGCCTATGAAGAAATCATTTCAAAATCCATGGCCATTTATAATGACCAAATGGGGATCGCCCAAAAAACAAGTAAATTGGATTCCCGGAAAATCAAGGTTGATATTCCATTTATTTCAGAAGAACATTGGGCCCACCTGGAGAAGGTTCTTTTGCCCGCGGTTTTAGGCGGGAAAATAAGCGACGAGCTTTTCCTTTCCCTGATTCCCGGAATCGACGCAGATCTGGAATTAAAACGCCGGGATGAAAAACAAAATTCGGAATCAGAGATGATAAAGAAAGAGAACGATTCCCTGAAGGCCGAAAAACTACAGAAAGAAATGGATGGGATTTAATTAGCCACTCTTGACAAAAGGTAAATAGGGAGTGCATATTTAGAGAGGAAAGCAAAATGCCATTCCCAAACGAACACGCCTGCCGTCTTCAAGACCCGAGAGAGGTGAAGGTTGTCGGCTCAATGACCAGGAACCACGAAGGGAAAAAATACAGGGTTTTGGTTGGGAAGCGAGTTGGGAAATCAACGTCAGAAGAACAGGCCTATCGATATCCGAAAGAGACATGGACTCCCGCGGAGGCCGCGGCTCATTGCAAGGCCCACGGCGGTTCCTTTGAGAAGGCCGGCGACCAGGCTCAGGAAATGGATTATTTAGATCCCGAAATAAATTCGATGATCAAAATAAACGAGGAGGATTGATGAAGCCAATAATGACCCATGAATTACCCGCAGTTATTGTGACCGGAGGGAAAGGCGAGCGTTTCAAGAAAATGACGGGGGACATTACCCCGAAGGAATTTGACGAAGCCCTCCTGGCTGCCGGCGGCAGGGCGATCGACCGCAGGGGCGTACCCGGAACATTCATTTCGGCATCCGAGCTAGATACGGCTAAGGCAAAGCCAGCCGAGATCAAGCCCCAGCCGGAGAATGGGCCAAAGAAGGGGCGCCCGAGAAAAGATGCGGCCGCTTTACGGCCGGATGAATGATGAGGGCCTTTACCAGGTGGCGCTTAACCAGGGAAATCAAGATAGCCATCCGGGCCATCCGAAGGATGGAAAAAACAATGGCGGCCCTGGGGATCCCGCGGCATCAAAGGAAACAGATGTTTCGTGACTTTATTAAAAGCGAGGCTTCGAGGAAGGGCCTCGTCGACATCTTGGTTGGAGCAACAAAATGAGGATTCTCGCCCGGCTACAGGAAATGGCGTCAAATGAAATTCTTTCTATCATTCCACCTTGGGAACTAGAGAGGATCAAGGCCCATGATCCCAAGCCGTTATTTAACGCATACGTAGTCGGCCACGAAGGGGAATCTGAGGGGCGCGTTCTTGGGGTTGGGAAAGTTGTTAAAAAATGGTTTAAAGATGCCATCCACAATCTATACGAAAAAATACAATTCGGGATTTCTATTTTTCATCAACACCAGGACACGAACGATAACGATGGCCGGCCATCGATCGGTGAAATTGTCGGCAAGAGCATGAAGTATATTGGGGATCGCCTTTCCGTAATAGCGATCGCATATATAAAGCCTGAATTCAGGAATATTCCGCTTGACGTCGCCTCGATAGAGGCTGATTTCAGCATGAACCAGGACCAGGTAGAGATTCACCGGGTCACCGGGATCGCCCTGGGAAATTCTGCCGTTAATCGCCCGGGGTTTGCGGGGGCAACTTTGCTCGCGCAGCTTCAGGCATTCAGCGAGAATAATAACCGCCAAAAAGGAGGCGAGAAAATGACCCTGGAAGAAATCAAACAGGCAATCCAGGAGGGCAGCTTTCATCCTTCGGAACTTTTTAATCCGAAGGCCCTAGCCAAAGACCCTTCCATCGAGGAGCTGGTGGAGGAGAAGGTTTCAAGCCAAATGAAGGCTCGCGGATACAACATCAGAAAATCCGCGGAACTTGAGGAAGATCGGAAGAAATGGCTCGAGGAGAAAAAGGCCATGGACGATCAGGTCGCCAACCTTAACCGGGAATTAGCCAAGGGGAGGGTTGGGGAGCTTTTCGAGAAGGTCAAGAAGGACCGAAAGCTCGATGATCGCCAGGTCAATTTCATCAAGGGCCGGCTGGCCAAATTTGAGCCGAAAGACCCCAAGGACCTTGACAAGGAATTCAGCGGTCACGTCGACAAAGAAATCGACGAATACAATATGGCCGCTCAAATCTTCGGTATCAAAAAGGACGAAGACGGGGAAGGACAGGCCAAGGGGAAGGACACAAAGAAGGACGGCGCCGGCACGGAAAAGGTGCAGAGCGGAGAGATTGAAGACAAATATCTCGACCCCGCACAAAATCCTTTCATTCCGAAATACTGAAGCATGGCCTGAAACTAGACTCAAAAGGCAACGAGGAAACAGGACAAGAGGCGTTAACCAAGGAGTAAGAATCATGGCTCAATATTTTAGGACAGCAACGCCCATGGCCGATTGGCGGACGTTCAAGTATATCGTCGCCGACAGCATCGGCCATGAGCTGGGAGAGCTTGTTCTTGTCCAGGAAACGGTCGGGCTTATTTTTATTGGAGAACCGATCCTGGACGTGAACGGCTGCAAAATCGACCCCCAGGTTGTACCTTTCGGAGAGGAATCCGTTCTGGTTTATCACATCGAAAAAGTGATCGTTGAAAAGCTGGTCGGATCCGCCGAAGTAGCCTTCCCCGGGGACAAGGTTTATTGGAGCGGCGTCTACGGAACGGGGGTTTCCCCTGTTTATACCACCGGCTGGTATTGGATCGGGATTTTCACGGAACCCCGGGGCGCTGACGAGGCAACGGCCGAGATCGACCTTAAGGGCGACAAGGCCACGCTCCTTGAATAGGGGCTGAGGAACAGAATAATGAGAAGCAGAATTTTTGATCTCGATTGGAGCAAATTCAATTACAAGGACGTCGAACAGCGGAAAATGCTGGCCGGCGCCCTTCAATGTTTCCTGAGCCTCCCGGAGAAATTCGTCCCCAGAGAAATGTCTCGATTCCAGGCATTTGTCAAAAGCAATAAGGAATTGAGGGAAGCCATGCAGATGCAGGCCTTTACTACGACCGTAGATTTCCCCCAATCAATCCTTCCCATTCTTGACAAATTCCACGTTACCCAATATTTCGATACGGGATTTGAGGAAATTTTTGACGTTCGGGACATGAGTGGATCGAAGCGCAACGGATTCACCGTTCACGACGTTACCCACGGCCTGACATTTAATCGTGTTAAGGTCGGGGAAAAACTCAAGGTCTATGAAATGAGCGGAAGCAAGGCAGAATGCTACTTCGATTATTACGGAGGCGCTCTCGGCTGGCACCGCGGACTTTTTGACGACGAGGAATGGTGGACCATCGAGGACAATGCGATCTCCTTTAGGAATGTCGCATTTGAAAGCAGGGCCAGGGTTTTTTATGGCCTCCTCGAGGCTGCGGCCGATATGAAATCGGATTGCATCCACCTGGAAGATCCCGGCTGCGACGATTGCGATGCGATCGCCAGAGCAGGGGCCGACGCGCTCAATCGGGCCGCTCAAACGCTTATCCTGAACAACCTGAACAAGGGATACGGGATCAACCCGCAATCTACCCAGCTTATCGTCCTGACCCCGCTCCAGGCCCGCGGCGACGTCCGCAGAGCCCTGGCCGTCAACCTGCAGGCCTTTTCCGGCTCGCCTTCAATTATTGATTACAACTTCAAGATGATCACGACCACCATGCTCACTAACACCAACCGGGTTCTGGTTATCCTTCCCAAGCTGAAATTGAAGGCCGGTTACAGAATGGACCTGACCCTCTTTTCTGATTTCGATATCTTGTCCTACACCGACACCCAGGCCGGATGGATGAGATACGGGGGCTGCATCGGAGATACGGATCAGATTGAATGCATCGATTCGACCCTGCCCTCCAGCTTGAGGCCATAAGGCAACGAGCCAGACGGGCACAGTTAGAGAAACTCGGACCAACTGGGAGGGGGGCTTTTCCCCCTCCCATTATTTATGAAATGGGAAAAAGCCTAAGCTCCCGCAGCCTTACCGTACAAAAATATGCTTCCGTAAACCAGAATCGCGGCTTACAGCATATTGTAAGAACCCGGGATAGACAGGTCCAGCAAATAGCAGAGGCAAACGCTAAGGCAAACGACCAAGGATGGATTGTAGCAAATGGTCGGAAGCGCCCACTCTATGATGTTTTACCGGACGGATCCTGGAGGGGTCACCGGGCCTTTATCATTGCAGGCGGCCCGAGCCTTCGAGGGTTTGACTTCGATCGGCTCAGGGGGGAAAAAATCATCGCCGTAAATAGGGCCTTCGAATTTGTCCCATTTGCAGACATCCTTTATTCGATGGACAACCGCCTCTACCGATGGTTCGCCAACGGAACCCTGGGGGAAAAGACAAAGCTTGCATTTATGGCCTTCAGGGGAATAAAAGTATGGCTTGATTTAATGAACTTCCCTTATCACGGGATATTTTATGTAAGGGGCCTCCGAGAAGACAAGCCCGGCCAGGGGATCAGGGCCGGGATTTATCACGGAAATAATTCGGGCTTTGGGGCCCTGAAGCTGGCCGCGGCGCTCAAAGCCAATCCGATCTACCTTTTGGGATACGACATGAAACACCATGGCGGAATAACCCATTTTTACCCGGCATATCCGATCCGTCAATCGACCGCCGTCGTTGAAAGGTTCCGACCATATTTCAACAAGGCCGCCCCAGGGCTTGTAAAGCAAGGAATAAAAGTAGTAAACTTAAACCCCAATTCAGCATTAAGATGTTTTCCCTTCGACACGATCGAAAACGTTTTAAAGGAAGATGGCCATGGCGATGATCACGACATCCGGGTTGAAACCACAGAAGCCGAACCAGCCCATGACGAGGCCGGAACCGTCCATCTTGCCGATGGCGGAGGGGGTCAGCTGCCTGAAATGTCACTCCCCGATGTTCATTAAGCGGGCGCCCTGCTGGCTCAGGCGCCAAGGATACGGCCAGGCGGCCCGCTGCATAAAATGCGGCTACCAAATCGGATACAGAAAAAGAAAAAAAGGAAAGGACGATGAGGATTGAGGGGAAGATTTGGGGGACCACGGCCGAGATATTCAAAGAGAACGGATGTTCCGTTCATCTGCTGGATATAAAGGCCGGAGGATTTTGCTCCGAACACAACCACCAGGCCAAGCGCAATTATTTTTTTGTTTTGAGCGGCACCCTCGAGGTTACGATTTACAGGAACGGCCTAATTGACACGGTCACCTTGACGTCCGGAAATTCAACAGCCGTCGAGCCTGGCCTGTTTCACAAATTTACAGCCAAGAACAGATGCCGAGCTCTGGAATTTTACAACGCCATTCTCTCTGAAAGCGACATAAAAAGGAGAACCCATGGAGGGATTAAAGGCAACGCCGCTTCCTCAATTCATAAACGATAAACAGCGCCGGCCATTTTTGGTTGTTTCTTATTTCACCGTCAAAACCGATTATGAAAAAGAAGTTTTAAATCTTATTCGATCATTGGAAAAATGGCGCCTGGATTACAAAATAACAGGGATTTATTCGAAGGGAGGATGGTTTCAGAATATTGCCTATAGACCAATCTTCATAAAGAACACAAGGGCGGAGCTGCCGGATCGGCCGCTGGTTTGGCTGGATGCCGATGCCGTCGTTCAGCAGGACCCCGTTCTATTCGACAAGTTGGGGGAGATGGGATACGACATGGCGGTCCATTATAAAGGCGGGAAAGAGCTTTTGGGAGGAACGATATGGTTTTCAACGGGCCCCATGATAAACAGGCTGATCGATTTATGGGTTGATTATCAAAAATATGAAAGGTTCAAAAAAGAGCAGCAGAACCTGCAGGAGGTTTTAAGGACACATAAAGAATTTAGGATTTACAATTTGCCGGCTACCTATACCCAAATATTCGACCTCATGAAAGATGCCGGGGATCCGGTTATAGAACACTTCCAGGCCTCGAGGAGATTTAAGCGCCTTTTGAATCTCGGCCAGGGGAGAAGATTTTGAACCGCATAGATATCATTTGCTCAACCAGAAATAGGCCATTTAAATTAGGCAGAATGCTGGCCACGATTCCTAGGGAGGCGGAAGGCACACAGGTTTATATCAAGGTAATATGCGATGGAGATCAGCGAACGTATGACACCTTCCCTGCCGGCCAGCGCCTAGAGACGTTTTATTCGGCCGTCAACCGCGGCGCTACGGTTTGCCGGAATTCACTTTTAAAGCATTGTGAAGATGCGATTATTTATGCCGTCGATGACATGATATTTAAGCCTGGATCAATAGCCGCGGCGATCAGGACCTCCCGGGCCCGCTTCCGGGACGACGATTTTGTTATCGGATTTTACCAGGAAGGGAACACGTTTAACCCGGCCGGGGTCGCCCTGGTGGGGCAGACCTTTCTCCGGCGATATCCAGAGAAGGCCCTCTTTTTCCCCGGATATTTTCATTTCGCCTGCCAAGAGGTTCATGCCGCAGCGGTCAAGCTTGGAAAGTTTTATTTGGCAACGGACGCCCATATTTATCATTTTCACCCAGGCGGAGATCCAAAGCAGACAGATCAGACCCACCACGACGCGCGGAAGCACAAAGGTCGGGACATGAAACTAAAAGAGGAGAGAAAAGCCAAGGGCTTGATTTGGGGAATCAATGGTTAAAAGCGCAAGGCTGGAAACATTGAGGCCAGGAGATATCCAGGAAATCCCGATTGATAGCCCAGCCTTTGCTTCGCAATGGGTCTATATCAGAGAAAGAGAGGGAACCAGCGGATGGAAAAGGCACATGGCATCGTTAAAGATTAGATTCGATTTCCGTAAATTCGAACCGCTTTATTATTGCTGTATTCATGGCCGGCTGGAGGACGGGCTTCATAGGCTTCAATTGGCCAAAAATAGCGGGATGAAAACGATCAAGGTGAGGGGACATGCAAAATGCCATCATTTCCATCCGGGCCCGCTGAAGGTGCTGTCCGAACTTATCAGGGATAACAAGGCGGGGAATAAAAAAGATGCGGCCTGGCTTATGGCCTGTCAAACAAAAAAATGGGTCCATCTTAACGGCGCCATTAATTACCAGGGGGCAACGGTTCTCGACGTAGGGAGCCATTGCGGATATGTTTGCTTTAGATCTATATTGGCCGGCGCGAAAAATGCTCTTGGGATAGAAAAGCGAGCAGACATGGCGAATTTGGCAAGGATCGCAGCAAGAAAATTAAGGCTGGAATCGGCCACAACCTTCAGACATGGCGATTGGCTTTTGATCGAACCCCTGGACGGAAGATTTGATATCGTTCATTGCTTGGGGCTTCTTCATTATTTCCCGGCCCAGCAATACGAAAGAGCATTCAAGGCCCTGGCAAGAGTAGCGATTCGGACATTGGCCGTCGAGATGAGATTATCGACGAAACCCGGGGTGACCATCGAAACGACAGCCAGGGACCAAACGCTCCCTAGCCGGGAATGGTTGTCTCGCGTTCTCGAGGAAAGTGAATTTGGGAAACCGAAAATCTTCCCGGTCGACGGAGCCTTTAGGCAACTTTGGATTTCGGAAAGAATTAAATGAACCAGAATGTTTCCGTTGTGGTGGTTTGTTATCGCCGGGTCAATAGCCTCGATGGGATCTTGGGGGCATGGCTTAAGCAGAGCCCGGATGTTTGGTTGGCCGATTGCAGCGGCGGGAAATTCAAGACACAACTTCCCATTAAACACGTCGCCTTTAAAAGGGATCCCGGGAATAGGGCTCGCCACGCCATCGCACTTTTAACCGAGGGCGACCTGGTTATAAAGGCCGACGATGATGTCATGCCGGAGCCCGGGCTCATCATGGATTTTTTAAGCGCATACAGGGAAGCCGGAGAAGGAATTTATGGCCTGATCGGGAGGAGATTTGTCGGGCCAAAATATTATGGAGGGACGATATTCCTGGGGGCATCAAAAATAGGTAAATTGGCAGAGGTCGACTTTGCGGGCGTAACAACCATGGCGCCGAGATCCCTTTTGCCATTTGACCTGATCGGTTGCGATACGGCGATTGAGGATTTATTCTGGCAAATGAAGGAATACCCGGAAGCCAAAAAATACGTGATCGCAACCAGGAACTATTCTAACATCCCATCATCTAATGACGATGAATGCCTTTTTCATGACCCCCAGGCCAGGGCCAAAAGAGAGGCGTTTTATCAGCTTTATTTTATTAAGAATTATGAGGGGAGGGGAAAATGGACGCCGAGCAATATATGAAACATTGGGGAAAAGGAAACGTTTGGAAACACCTATCCTGGGACAAGCACCAACGCCGACTGGCCCGTTGTGCCCGTTACCTGGCAGAGCGACCGGATCCCTTCCGGGATTATTTCGCAGACGTAGGATGCGCCTACGGGCATTCAACATTAATCATGAAAAAATTCATGCCCGTAACCGGCCGGGGCCTGTACTGGGCCGGGGTGGATTTTTCGCCCACGGCCGTGGCCATGGCTAAAAAATTCTTTCCGGACGGGAACTGGTTTTATTTCAAGAACCCCCAGGCCATGACCGCCGGCGGTCCCTTTGAAGGGGTGGTCTGTTCGGAAGTAATCGAACACGCGGAAGATGACCAGGGCCTGGTGAAAGCCCTCTTGAGCATAACGGAACGGCGCCTGGTGCTGACCACGCCCATCAAGCGGGTTTCTGATCCCGGACATCTTCGGGTCTACGATGAAGCGACGCTTGGGGAGCTGCTGACCGGCGCCAAGAAAGCCGTCATCGAGCGAGATGATTATTTTTATTATGCTATCATGGATTTGGTATGAGAAATCAAAGAACAGAGATTATCACCGCCGGGCATAATAGGATGCGGCTCGATTCCCTGGATAGCCTTCGTCTCCAAAAAAACAAGATTTATGAACGGGCCGAGACGGCGATCATGACCGCGGAGGCCATGGGGAACCCCGATAAAACCGTTTTGGATATCGGGGCTCATATTGGATATTTTAGCCTTATCGCCTGGAGGCAACAAAAAGGATATGCGGGCGCCGGAGGGGTTTTCGCATTTGAGCCGGACCCTTTAAACTTTCAGATCCTGAAAGAGAATATTTTCATAAATACAGCCGAGGGGATAGGCGCCGTCGAGATGGCCATCAGCGACAAAACAGGATCAGGAACGCTTTATTTATGTCCAACGAATTCTGGCGATCATAGAATTGTAATCGGAACCCGCACGGAAGGACGAGAGCGAATACCGATTAAGACCAGCCGGCTTGATGACCTGGACTTTATAGATTGGGGGCGAGTTGGGATGGTGAAAATTGACACCCAGGGAGCGGAGGTAAAGGTTTTAATGGGGGCATCGAAACTGCTGTCCCAAAAAAAGATGAAAATGATTATTGAGTTTTGGCCATGGGGCCTCAAGGAGGCAGGGTCTTCAG
>Ga0315295_10003850_pt1 | contig 12744 bp, 10 predicted proteins | sample YL17G14_0_MG_FD_204453 | JGI IMG/M metagenome (GOLD analysis project Ga0315295, IMG submission 204453) | Sediment microbial communities from Yellowstone Lake, YNP, Wyoming, USA - YL17G14_0 | ecosystem: Environmental > Aquatic > Freshwater > Lake > Sediment | place: USA: Wyoming | collected... | reverse complement strand
CTGGAGCGGCTGGGCACAAGTGCCAGGTGGCGGCACAACTGATGTCGCATTAGCCCCGGTTGTCTTCAACAATAAACTTTATCTCTTCGCCAAGGGAATCAAGGACAAGCGTATCTACTTCGACACATATGACACCTTAGGCAACTGGAGCGGCTGGGGAGCAATACCGGGTAACAGCACAACTGACGTCGCTTTGGGCGCAGCTGCCTTCAATAACAAACTCGTTCTCTTCAGCAAGGGTATCAATTACAGGCGTATCTATGTCAACATATCTGACAGCGCGGATAGCTGGAGCAACTGGAGCAGCTGGAGCCGTTGGGCGGAAGTGGGGGGCACAACTGACGTCGCGTTAGCCGCAGCCGCGTTCAACAACCAGCTCTACCTCTTCGCCAAGGGTATCGACGACAAGCGTATATACGTTAACACGTTTGGCCCCACAGGTAACTAGAGGACAGCCGGTTGCTAACGGTCATCGCGCGTCTTTCGTGCTCATCCTCCCTTCACAACCACACTGTCCCTACAGCATGTTGAACAAACGCCTGTTTTGTTACTTTTGAGTAAACAGCTGACCGAATTGTGCTCTGGTATAATCTGGTGTCCCTTTGGACTACCGACGAGATTGAGTCTCTTTGGCAACCAGCTCTCGGTAACTTGACATAAGCTGCTGGGTTACTGGGCCCGGTTTACCTGAGCCGATGGGCTTATTGTCCAGCTGGGTCAGGGGCATGATTTCGAGTATAGAGTTGGTTAAGAAGGCTTCTGTGGCGGTGAGCAGCTCCCCAAGCTCGACCTGTTTCACAACTGTCATTATTCCCATTGATTTGGCTAATTCAAGGACAGCCTCTCTGGTGATTCCGTGCAGGGCGCCGCTTTCGATAGATGGCGTAATCAGCATCTGGCAGCTTATCAGGAATATGTTCGTGGTGCTACCTTCAGCCACAAAGCCTTTTTCGTTGAGTAGCACTGCTTCATCAACACCGGCAGCCCTGGCTTCCTGCCGGGCTAAGACATTTTCCATATAGCTGGTGGACTTGAGCCTTGACAGTGGCGACTGGCTGTTGCGACGATAGGACGACATGATTGCCTTATAGCCTCGCTCGCAACTTTCCGCTGGCAGTGGTACCAGCTTTCGAGCCACAATGAATACGGTGATGCCGCTGCAGGTATCAGGATTGGGAATTATGTCGCCCTCACCGGCGGTTACAGTAAGTCTGAGGCGGGCGTCAGCGAGGTTGTTGGCTTTTAGAAGGTCATGGCAGGCTTTCTCCAGGTCGAAATTAGTTAGCTCACGGGCTATGCCCAGCGTCTCGGCGGCTTCATGGAGTCGGGAAAGATGGCGGTCGAGGCGAAAGATGGAGCCGCCGTAAGCGCGCATTGTCTCGAATAGGCCGTAGCCGTAGAGGAAGCCGTGGTTGAAGGGCGATAGTTTAGCCTGAGAGCGGGGAATCAGGTCGCCGTTGAGGTAAATTATTTCTTCCAATTTTACCCTCACCCTAACCCTCTCCCGTCAAGGGAGAGGGAATAATAATCAAGTCCCTCCCGTTCAACATATCCCAGCGGGAGTAAAATGCTCGCTGAATGCCTGCCCACCCCTCCCCCCTCAGAAGAGATGGGAAACATTCTTAATATATTTTTTGACATTGTTTTGTTCAGCCTATTTTAGGGCCATACAGGCTCGGTAAATCGGAGGAAGTTTGCCAGCAGGTCGTGGCCTACTTCAGTAAGTATGGACTCGGGGTGTATCTGGGCGCCTTCGACTACGTAGTTTTTGTGCCTTAATCCCATTATCTCTCCTTCTTCAGTTCTGGCAGTCACCTTGAGGCAGGAAGGCAGTGCCTCGGGTTTGATAATCAACGAATGATAGCGGGCTGCGGGGAAGGGGTTTTGTATGCCTTCATAGATGGTTTCGCCATCGTGATAAACGAGGGATGTCTTGCCATGAACCGGTAACGAGGCCCGTCCCACAATGCCGCCGTAGACATGACCGATGCACTGGTGCCCGAGGCAGACACCGAAGATGGGAATTTTGCCGCCGAAGTTAAGTATGATGTCGTTGGAAATGCCGGCCTCCAGCGGGGTACACGGCCCAGGAGAAATGACTATATGGCTGGGAGCCAGCTCTTCGATTTCAGCCAGAGTTATCTGGTCGTTGCGATAGACCAGCGGCTCCCAGCCTAGTTCGCCCAGATATTGAGCCAGGTTGTAGACGAAAGAGTCGTAATTGTCGATGACGAGTATCATTTGGTCTCCACAGCGACCCTCGGTGCTAGGCGAAGTGCCTGAATCAATGCCTTTGCCTTATCCAGAGTTTCCTGATATTCCGCCTCGGCGTTGGAATCATAGATGATGCCGCCGCCGACCTGGAAGTAAGCTTTGTTGTCTTTGATGATAAAGGTGCGGATGACTATGTTGAGGTCGAGGTTACGGCCGAAGCCCAAGTAGCCGATGGCGCCGGTGTAGACGCTTCTTCTCGTGGGCTCAAGCTCATCGATAATCTCCATAGCCCGTACCTTGGGGGCGCCGGTGATAGAACCGCCGGGGAAGGCAGCTTTAAGCAGGTCAATGCGGTTTTTATCCGGGCGCAGTTTACCGATAACGGTGGAAGTCAGATGGAAGACGGTGGGAAAAGTTTCGAGGATGGCCAGCTCGGTAACCTTCACGGTGCCATACTGGCAGACTCTGCCCAGGTCGTTTCTCTCAAGGTCGACAATCATCACGTTCTCGGCTCGGTCTTTGGCGCTATCGAGCAGCTCTTGTGCCAGCATAGCATCTTCAACGGAGTTTTTGCCTCGCGGCCTGGTGCCCTTTATCGGTCGCGTCTCTACCCAATCACCATCTACGCGGAGAAATCTTTCCGGCGAGGCGCTGACAATGGTTACGCCGTCAAAGTTCAGGAAGCCGGCAAAGGGAGCCGGGTTAATTTGCCTTAGCCGTCGGTAGAGTTCATAAGGGGTAACGGTCAATTCGGTCTCGAAGCGCTGAGAAAGATTGACCTGAAAGACGTCGCCGGCAGCGATATATTCCCTGACTCTGTTAACCGCCTCCATATAGCCTTCAGGAGTGAAGTTGGACTTGAGTACAGCTTCGGTCGTTTTCCTGGCGCTGACTGAATTCGTTTCCGGGATGTGTGGAAGGGGCGAAGCCAGGCGATTTTTCATCTCCTCGAGGCGCAGTCCGGCTCTTTTAAGCCTTTGGCTCTTGTCGAGTTCGGGGAAGCCCGTGGAGATTATGTAAGCTTTGCCCGCAAGGTTATCAAAAGCGAGTACAGTGTCATAAAAACCGAAATAGCTTTCCGGCAGCTTCAGGTCATCTATGGCTGTGGTGGGGAGGCGCTCGATGAAATGGCACAGGTCGTAGCTGAGATAGCCCACGGCACCGCCGCAGAAAGGAATCGGTGACGGGGAAGAGTCCGGTCGATATGTCTCCAGTAGTCTGCCGAGAACATCGAAGGGATTGCCCTGTTCATTTTCTTGCCTGTCCTGCCTTATGATGGTGACCTGGTTGCCCCGGCTGCTCATCACCAGGAAGGGGTCGGTGCCGATAAAAGAGTATCTCCCCAGCCTCTGTGGGTCCTTGCCGCTATCGAGGAAAAAGCTATGTGGGGTGGCTTTGAATAGCTCGAAGGTGCTGAGCGGGGTCAGTGGAGTGGGGAGTTCTTCGATGAGTGGATAGCGGTTCATATTTGAAATTCACCTTCACCCTGTGGCTTTCCCTTTTATCTTGTTTGCTGCCGCGGAATTGTTGAATCGGTCGCGAGAGTGGGTGCCGTAGAGCCGTGCCCAGTCCGCGCTTATTTTGTCCAGCGGGAGCTCTTCGACATATCCGTGGTCTCGAACATATTCTATGTGCTTATTACCATCTAGGTCGTGGGAGGGGAACATGGCGTGGTGTTTGCCGTCGAATTCTACAGGGATAAACCGATGTTCCCCACAGGTTTGGATGTCTAAGGCTGGGGTAGCTTTAACCCACTTGCCATCGAGATGCAGCTCGGTGTAGCCGTGGTAGAGAAACAGGTTTGTCCCGGTTAGCTCCAGCACATCCTCAGTGGCACGGTGGTTTATGAAGTCGGCAAGCCTCAGTCGAGCCGGGATGCCTGCAACTCGGGCAAGGGTAGTAAGGACAATTGCTTTTTGGATACAGTTTCCATGCCCTCTTTTCAGAGTTTCGCTTGCCTGGTAGTACTCCATGGCATCGAGCGGACTATAGAGATTGTATTTAATCTTGTCCCTAACAAAATAGAAAAGGCTTCTGGCTTTGTCGCTAGCCTCCTCGTATCCTTTGGTTATGTCCTTCGCCTTTTCTTCTATTGACTTGTTGCCACAGTCAAACGTAGGTGTAGATTTCAGCCACTTTTCTATATAATTCATTTATGAGCTCTTCCTTTTATTTTTTTGCTTTTTCTGCCTCAATGAAGCGGTTTAGTCGCTCCTGAGCCTTAAGCCCATAATGCTGTTCCCAGGCAGCGATTATCTCGTCTACCGGGACATCCACGCGGCATCCATGGTCTGCGACATATTCAATGTGCAGTTGGCCATCCAGATTGTGAGAGTGAAATATGGCGTCATTTTTACCGTCGAACTCCACGGGGACGATTCTGTTGGCCTGGCACATTTTCAAGTCAAAAGCGGGAGTAGCTTTAACCCACTTGCCGCTGATGTACAACTCAGTATAGCCATGGTAGCTGAACAGATTTGTTCCCATAACCTCGCGTAATCTGTCGGAAACAAGGTGGTTTCGAATGTCGGCGAGGTGTAGACGCGCGGGGATGCCAACGGCGCGAGCAAGTGCAGCCAGAACAGCCGCCTTCTCCACGCAAAATCCCTCTCCTCTTTTTAATGTCTTGCTTGCCCGGTAGTCCTCGAAAATTTCCAGTGGTACCAGTGGGTTGTATTTAATTATATCTCTTACCCAATAGAAAAGGCGTTTGGCTTTATCCGCGGCTGTTTGTTCACTTTTGGTCAGATCTACGGCCTTTTGTTTTATGGAGTCATTGTCGCTGTCAATTGTGGGGGAAGACCTAAGATATCTTTCTATGTCATTCATGACTGTGCTTCCAACATCTTCTTCATGGTGGTTCCGATTTCAGCCGGGCTGGGGGCTATGGTAGCTCCGGCAGCGGCCAGGGCGGCTATCTTATCCTGCGCTCTGCCTGAACTGCCGCTGATAATAGCTCCGGCGTGACCCATACGCCTGCCCGGCGGGGCTGTAGCTCCGGCAACGAAGGCGACCACCGGCTTGGTCATTTTCTCCTTGATGAATTTGGCAGCCTCCTGCTCTGCGGTGCCACCGATTTCGCCGATGAGCACTATTGCCCTGGTATCTTTGTCTTTCTGGAACAGCTCGAGTATGTCAACGAAAGTGCTGCCGGGTAGGGGGTCACCACCGATGCCGACGCAGGTGGATTGACCGATGCCCAGGCTGGTTAGCTGGGCAACCGTTTCATAGGTCAGTGTGCCGCTGCGGGAGACAACACCGACATTGCCCGGCAGATGAATTTCGCCAGCCATAAGCCCCGCCTTACATTTTCCGGGAGAGATGAGGCCAGGGCAGTTGGGGCCGATAAGTCGGGTTGACTTATCTTTGAGATAATTGTGTACCATCACCATATCCAGAATAGGAATACCCTCGGTGATACACACCACCAGTGGAATGCCAGCATCGGCAGCCTCCAGAATGGCATCAGCGGCAAAGGCAGCAGGAACAAAAATCAGGCTGGCATTGGTTCCGGTTTCCTCTACCGCCGCCTCTACTGTGTTAAATACGGGTACGCCTAATGTCTCGCTGCCGCCCTTACCCGGGGTAACGCCGGCGACAACCCTGGTGCCGTACTCGATACAACGCTGCGTGTGAAAGCTGCCCTCGCCGCCGGTGATTCCCTGGACCAGCAGGCGGGTCTTTTTATCAATAAGGATACTCAATTCCTTTCTCCTTTGGCGGCGGCTACCGCCTTGCGGGCGGCATCATAGAAGTTTGTGGCTTCGATGAACTTTATTTTGGATTGGGCCAGGATGCGTTTGCCTTCATCGACATTGGTACCGGCTAATCTAACAACCAGCGGGAGCCGGATGTCCATTTGTTTGTGGGCTTCGACAACGCCCTGGGCGATAACATCTACTCTGGTTATGCCACCAAATATATTTACCAAAATTGCCTTCACGCTGGGGTCGGTAGTGAAAACCTTAAAGGCGGCGACGACCCGGTCGGTATTATTGACAGTGCCGATATCGAGGAAATTGGCCGGCCTGCCGCCAGCTTGAGTGATAAGGTCCATGACTGCCATGGCTAAGCCGGCTCCGTTGACCATGCAGCCGATATTGCCGTCCATTTTGATGTAGTTCTTGACTCCCAGTTCGTTAGCCTTAACTTCAAGCGGGTCTTCCTGTTCCACGTCGTGGAGTCGCTCGATATCGGTGTGGCGGAAAAGGGCATTGTCATCGAAGCTCAGCTTGGCATCGAGAGCCAGAATTTCGCCATCAGCGGTGACAACCAGAGGGTTGATTTCGGCCAGGGAGCAGTCTTTGGCTTGAAAGAGCTTATGCAGGTTTGCCATCAGGCTGGTAGCTGGCCTTATCTGGATTGGGCTTAAGTTCATCCCGTAAGCCAGCTTGCGTCCCTGGAAGGCTTGAAAACCAACCGCCGGGTCAATATAGACCTTTAGGATTTTCTCCGGGCTTACTCGAGCTACCTCCTCGATGTCCATGCCGCCGGCTTCGCTGGCCATCATTACCGGCATCCGGCTGGCAGTATCAATGATTATGCTGAGATAAAGCTCGCGTTGTACGCTGACTGCTTTCTCTACGAGGACATTGCTTACCGGCACGCCTTCCGGAGCTGTTTGATGTGTCACCAGTCTGGTGCCTATTATCTGCCCTGCCAGTTTTTCTGCCTCATCAGGAGTATTGGCCACCTTTATGCCACCGGCTTTACCTCTGCCGCCGGCATAGACCTGGGCTTTGATGGCCACCTTGCCTCCAAGCTCAGCGGCTATCCTTTTAGCCTCGGCTGGCGTAGTGGCTACGGCACCTTTGGGGACCGGGATGCCGAATTCGGACAGCAGCGCCTTGGCCTGGTATTCGTGGATTTTCATCCGGTTCTCTCCTCTTATTATATTGATTACGGCGATTCATTAAGATTACAGCGATATGGCGGAGGGGGTGGGATTCGAACCCACGTTCGCTTTCGCGAAAACGGTTTTCAAGACCGTCGCCATCGTCCACTCGGCCACCCCTCCAAAACCAACCTAGTATAGGGAATCGAATTGTATTTGGCAACCTTGCTTATTGTCATTCCTGAGGGAGCGGAGCTGCTACTTTATTAGTTAAAGAGGCTGTCCGAAAATGTAGCCCCGACCCTTTAGGGTCGGGTGCCCGAGGCTAAAGCCTCGGGGCTACATGTTTTGATTTAACCACCTGGTCTAAAGCCTCGAGACTACATGGATATGCAGAATTATTTGAGGGAATTGAGTATGTTTTCTATCTCAGTTCGGCTCTGGAAAGAGTCTTCTTGTACTTTCCTTATGATGCCATCGGCATCGATGAAGAAAGTTCTGGGTATAGATGTGGTGGGAGTAATGCCGTAAAGCGCGCTGACCTCTCCGGCGGGGTTGAGCAGGATAGTGAATGTATAACCTTCACCAGTGAGTTCAGAAAGCACTTGATTTCTAGTCTCTTTATGATTAATGGCAAGTATTTTTAAGTCCTGCGCTGACCAGTTATCGGAAATTGCCTGGAAGAAAGGTAATTCCTTCATGCAGGGGCCGCACCAGGTGGCCCAGAAGTTGACGACTACTATCTTGCCCCTGAAACTGCTCAAGGTCACATTTTGTCCGTCGAGGTTTTTAAGCGTGAAATCTGGAGCGCGGTTACCGACTTTAGAACCGATAGGGATTGGGGTGAGAGTTGTGAATGTTTGGCTGGCTGCGGATGTAGCTTCGTTACCGGCGGCGTCTTTGGACATTATAGTGAAGTTATAGGTGGTACCGGAGTCCAGTTTGGTTAGTGTGATACTGTGGTCCGTAATAAGGTTGCTATCTAGCGGCGTGGTTGAGACGGCCTCTTCCGATTTTGAGTATTTGATTTGGCTGGTAGCAGGTTCATTTGTATGCCAGGTGATGATAGCGCTTGATTCAGTAATGTAGGAAACGCTCAATCCTGAAATAGTTGGAGCGGTTTTGTCAGCTGTGGCCAGGGTTGTCAATTCTCCCCCTTTGGGCGTAATTTCGTTTCCGGCGGCATCTGTGGATATTACCTTGAAGTTGTAGGTTGTGTTGGGGTCCAGTCCGGTCAATGTGACACTATGGCTGGTGGAAAGATTCGTATCTAACGGAGTGGTTGAGCCGTATGTTTCAGTTTTTCCATAATTAACTTGGCTTGTAGCCGGCTCGTCGGTTTTCCAGGTAATGGTAGCGCCTGTTTCGGTAGTTGATGAAATCGAAACGCTTTGGATGCTGGAAATTGTGGTATCTATGGTGCTCTCAGGTGGCGGTTGCGTCCCTGTCTGGTGGAAGAAAAAGTAGATGCCGCTGCCGACAAGAACACAGACGATTAGAATGAACAGGGTGGTAAAGGTTCTCACTAGCCTCCGCTTTCCTGAATCTGAAATGCCCCGTTCTATAGGTGTGGGAGGCACTGCCTGATACGGATGTGGCCTTGTCGTCAGTGCCCGGCTTACGGATGCTGCACTGGCAGCCACAGGTGCCGCACGTGGTATCGGAAGTAGTATGCCGTCTTGCGGCATGGGGGCAGGTGAGCCGTAATTTGTTGGACGCTGTCCGAAGCCGGGGGTAGGAAGGCTAGGTCTGGGGTTATTGTATTGAGGCCCAATAGCTTGGGCTCTAGGCGGTTGCTGGCCTGTGGGACTTTGTGGCCTTGGTGCAAGTGAAGGGCGTGGTAGTGCAGTAGGTGCTGTTTGTTGTTGCATCACCCGATGCTTGACTCCATAAAGCAGGCCGCAGCCTGAGCAGCGCCCTAATTCAGGGTCAATGGTAGCACCGCACTTGGGACAGTTGCGCTGATATTGTGTAGCCGTGGTCCCGAATGATTGCTGCTGCATAGCAGGATGTGTGCTGTATTGTGCTGGTGCACTCATGGCCATTGGAACAGGAATAGCTTGTCGCCTGGCTGATATCGCAGGTGGAACTGATGATGTAGCCGCGCTTTGTTGTTCGACGATGCAAAGGAAGCCGCATTTGGGGCAGAATCTTGACCTTTGAGGGAGAGGCTCACGGCAATGCGGACACAGCATTGCCCCGCAGTTTTTACATAATGGCTGTCCCGGAGGCATCTGTGAGTGGCAAACAGAACAAAGGCTTATTCTGGGCGGCACGTTATTACCAATCTCCGATTATTTCGTACCTTCATCGTTTTTTTTGTTTTCTCTTCAGCTTCGTGGAACATTCTGAATACTTTATCTATTATACACTTAGCTAAAAATTACTAAAAACTTTGAGAAAGGATAGAATATTACGTAGTGGATCATCTAGTTCAAGTTTTTCTATGGGGGAGGAACCACTCCTAAACGCATGTAGCCACGACCCTAAAGGGTCGTGGCTACATTGGTTGGGTGCACGACCTACGCCAGGTTACAAACACATAGTTGTCTTGTTTTAGGTTTGCCATAAATTCAGCAGGCTAATCTAGAGATTTAAGTATAGCTTCTATTTCCTCTTGACTTTGGAACCGTTCAATCTTGATGGCTCTGATAATTCCATCCGAGTCGATAAAAACTGTTTCGGGTATAGTCCAGATGTGGTAGTCCTTCTTAGTTTGCCCCACTGAATCGAACAGAATAGGGAATGTGAAAGGCCCTGCTTCGTCACTAAATTTGCCTTCAAGTGTCTTAATGCGACCTGGAGCTTCGTCAATTTTACTGTCAATGCATACAGTGAATACAACGAAATCTGCATTCTCCGAATTCCTGTTAGCTAGATTTTCGTCCTCATATATTCCCCGGATAAAGGGAAATTCGCCTATGCAGGCTCCGCAGAAAGTACTCCAGAAATTAAGCAATATCTTCTTTTTTCCTATATATGTGCTTAACGTCTCGGTCTTGCCTGCTTTATTCGGCGATTCCGGATTGTCGTCATTATAATAGGGCAAGGTGAAATCGAGAGCGCGTTGACCGACCCTCTCGCCAAATGATATTTCGCGGAGTGTAATCAGCATTTTTGTTGCGCTGGCTTCGCTGCCGCACTTGTCCGATGACTTTACCGAAAAGTAGTACGTTGTGTTGGGCTCGAGCCCGGTCATTCGGACCCTGTGGTTGGTGGTTAGTTCATCGTTTGATATAGCGGTCAGGCCGTACTCTTTTGTCTTCCCATAGTCAACCTGACCCGTGGCAGGCTTATCCGTTAACCAGGTTATAGTGGCGCTCACATCTGAGTTACTGTCAGCCTTGACTTCGGAAATGACCGGCGGTGTCGTTTCTTTAAGTCGGAAATTTGCGGTGACGCTTTTATTAGAGTCCATGGTAATGTTGACAGTCTCCGACGAATCCGCAACACCATCCCAGTAGCTAAAGGTATGGCAGTCGTTGGGCACAGCTGTTAAAGTGACCTGGCTACCCGGGTCAAACGTACTATTGCCGGATGAGGGAGGTACTATCCTGATGTCGCCACCTGTTTCAGGAATTATATTTGTGCTCAGCGTATATGTCTTGGATGGAGTGACGGCTGTGGCTGGTGGCAGAACCCCAGGTTCAGCATTTTGGCTGAAGAATCGGGTGGCGTAAATTCCACCAAAGATAAGGCCGATAATTATAATGCATAACAGCGTGCTGGCTAGAACCGGTCTTACAAAACGCCTCAGCGAGGGAAATTCCCAATGTGTCCGTTCGGCTTTAGCTACTTCTTTTATAAAAGTACTTTTTGGCTCACTGGCCCTTTTCATCGTTGGTTCACGTGGTATGCTGTCTAGAAGCGGTCTTGTTGGGGCATTGGACTTTGATGGCATTGATATGATGCCTGTGGCTGGAGCTTTTGCCGCCCGATGTTTAGCCCCGAGAAAGCCACAGTTCGGGCAATCTTTTTGGACAGTGTCGACACTAGTGCCACAATTAGGGCAGACGTACTGGGCTTTGATTTCGGTCTCCTCCAGTGTTTTAGATGCAGGATGGTGTAGCCGAGCTTTCTGTGTCTTCTGCCACAGGCTGTAGTTAGGGTCTTCCCAGCCGCAATACGGACATATTTTGCCATCAAAAATGTGAGCTTTGGGACACAGCCTCACACTGCAATTGGGACACAGAAGTTCGCCTAAGTTATCTCTTTTTACCTGTACGTGGCATCTGGGACACAATATTATTTTTTGCACGCAGGCCTCTTCTTTATTTCCCGTTTGTCTTCAACCTTTATGCTTAGATAATCGTCCAAATATTTGCCCTAGATTATACATGTCGGAAACCTAAAAGAAAAAAAGTGTTAGGGAATTTACCTGTTGGTCTGATATGGAAGTGGTAAGTCTTCCGGTAATTATTATTTTGGTTTAGGTTTGGTGATAGCACTTGTTTTCATAGGGCCAGAATAGCCACAGCTGCGATGATTGAGACAGCGGCCGAATGCCTTACCAGTTTTGGCGCCGCAGCGGGGGCATGTGTATCGCGCCGTTAATTCCGTACTTTTAGATTTTTTTTGCTTTGCGCTATCTGTCTGCGGTACCGGTGGGTCAACTACTACTGGTTTGCCGGCAGCATTTTTCCCGCGCAGATACATATCTTTGTGTTCCATGGCGCCGATGTAGCCACAATTGGGGCAATTTCCGAATTGGGTCTTGATTTTAGTTGAGCATTGAGGGCAAGCGTAGCGGGGCTTTGAATTGTCCGGCATAGCTCTCAGACCTTGTTGATAATCTCCGTGCCCATAAATGGTATCAGTACCTCGGGCACTTTTATGCTGCCATCAGCTTGCTGGTAGTTCTCCAGCAGCGCAATAAGTACCCGGGGTAAAGCCAGCCCTGAGCCGTTAAGAGTATGGACAAAGCTCGGCTTAGCTTTGGGCTCGGGGCGATAGCGAATGTTTGTCCTCCTGGCCTGGAAGTCACCGCAATTGCTGCATGAGCTGACCTCTAACCATTCGCCGCAGCCGGGAGCCCACATTTCTATATCGAATGATTTAGTAGCGGCAAAGCCCAGGTCGCCGGTACATAGCTGCAACACACGATAAGGTATGCCCAGGCGGCGGCTTACATCTTCAGCATTCCCAACTAACCTCTCCAGCTCCACATCAGAGTTTTCCGGCTCAGTGAACTTGTAGAGCTCCACTTTATCAAATTGATGCCCTCTCTTGATGCCTCTGGTATCCTTGCCGGCTGCCATCTTCTCTCGTCGGAAGCAGGCGGTATAAGCGACATAATAGAGAGGCAAAGTACCGGGAGGCAGGACTTCATCGCGATGTAGATTGGTCAAGGGCACCTCAGCAGTGGGCACAAACCAGAGATCATCCTCTTCATCGTGGTACAGGTTATCGGCAAATTTGGGCAAATTGCCTGAGCCAACCATACATTCACGTTTAACCATGAAAGGCGGGTATATTTCTGTGTAGCCGTGCTCTTTCACGTGGAGGTCCAGCATGAATGTGATGAGCGCTCGTTGGAGGCGAGCCCCCTGACCCTTAAGGACATAGAAGCGACTGCCAGAAAGCTTGACTCCACGCTGGAAATCGATAATATTCAGTTTCTCCGCTAGCTCCCAGTGTGGTAACGGGGTAAATGAAATATCTGTTGGCTTACCCCAGGAATGCACCGCTATATTGTC
>Ga0315295_10003848_pt1 | contig 12751 bp, 10 predicted proteins | sample YL17G14_0_MG_FD_204453 | JGI IMG/M metagenome (GOLD analysis project Ga0315295, IMG submission 204453) | Sediment microbial communities from Yellowstone Lake, YNP, Wyoming, USA - YL17G14_0 | ecosystem: Environmental > Aquatic > Freshwater > Lake > Sediment | place: USA: Wyoming | collected... | reverse complement strand
GCGGTGATTCCCCCTAAATATTTTCGGGAAAAGGGGCAGGCCTATATCTCCACTCATCCAGTGGGAACCGGGGCGTACAAACTGGTCCGCTGGCTGAAGGATGACCAGCTGGAACTGGAGGCCAACCCTAATTATTGGCGGGGTCTCCCCCGAATCAAGAGGGCCATCTTCCGGCCCATTCCCGAGGACACGTCGCGGGTGGCCGGGCTGCAGACCCAGGAACTGGACATTATCGTGAATATCCCCCCCAATCTGGCCGGCCTGATGAACTGGAAGGGACGCTCCGTCGTCTCCAAAATTCCCAGCGCCCGGACGATTTTTTTGGGTCTGGAAAATACCAAGGGCGGCCCCACAGCCGATGTTCGCGTCCGCAGAGCAATTGCCCTGGCAATTGATCAGGATAAGATCATTAAGAACATCCTCGAGGGGAATGCCGTCAGACTGGCTTCTCCCTTGTCGAAGTACCAATTCGGCTACGACCCTTCTATCAAAGCTGACGAATATAATCCCGTCCAGGCCAAAAAGCTGCTGGCCGAGGCCGGGTATCCTAACGGGTTTGATTTAACGATTCATTCTCCAAGCGGTCGGTATCTCAAGGACAAGGAAGTGGTGGAAGCGATTACCGGCGATCTTCGCAAGGTGGGGATCAAGGCTTCCATGAAGGTTCTGGAGTGGGGAACCTACATGACTCAGCTCTACGCCCGGAACCTTGGCCCGGCCTATCTTCTGGGATGGGGAGGTCTTACTTTCGATGCCGACGGCACCTTCTACCCTCTTTTTCGCACCGGGCAGGCTCTTTCCCATTTCAGCAGCCCCCGGCTCGATGGGCTGCTCGAACAAGCCCGGGTTTCCATGGATAAGCAGAAACGTTTAAAACTCTACGCGGAAGCTTCCCAGGTTTTCAAAGAAGAAGTCCCCTGCCCTTTCGTTTATCAGCAGGTAGATATTTATGGGGTCAGCGAGCGGCTCAACTGGAAACCCAGGCCCGACGAGCGCCTCTTCGTTTTTGATATGTCCTTTAAAAAATAGGGTGCGACGAGTCCAAGGTTCAGGGGGTGGGGTAAAATGATAAAGATTTTGGCCCGGTTTAAAATTTGAATTTTAGGCCCCTTGGCTCCCCGTACTCTTTCACAATAGATTTTTCATAATTCGGCCTTCTATCATGACCAGAAGAACCCGCTTGAGACCCTGCTCAAACAGGGTGAGATCCTGAAGCGGGTTTCCATCCACCACGATCAAGTCGGCCAGCTTTCCTGGTTCTATTGTTCCGATGCGGTCTTCCATGCAGAGCAGTTCCGCATTGGTGCGGGTCGCAGAGACGATCACCTCCATAGGACTCATCACCCGGCCCTTCAAGGCCAGCTCCCTTCCCTTCAGGTATTGAAAAGGCCCAATGATATCCGTTCCGGAGGCGATCTTGACTCCGGCTTGGCGGGCTAACTCCAGAGCCTGGAGCATCCCCTGGCGGACCATGTCCAATTTGGAGAGGACGAAGGGACTCATGCCTGCTTCCTTCCCCTCCCTGGCCAGCACATCAAAAGTGGTCAGGGTGGGCACAAGGTAAGCCCCTTTGGAAGCAATCTGCCGGGCCGTTTCAGCGTCCAGAAGGTTTCCATGCTCCAGGCTGCGCACCCCCGCCTGGAGGCAGTTCTGCATGGCCTTCGGGGTATAGACATGGGCCATCACATAAGTTCCAGCTGCCTCAGCTACCTCGACGGCCGCTTTTAACTCTCCCACAGTATACTGCCATTGGCCGGGTTTATCAGAAGGAGAGGCAACTCCCCCATCGGCCATGACCTTGACCTGGTCAGCGCCCCGCCGGAGCGCCTGCCTGGCAGATTTGCGTACTTCCTCCGGCCCGTCACAAACTTCAGGATACATACCGAGGCTGTTGCGGGGGGGCTGGTCTTCCCGGGCTCGGCCGCGTTTATCTCCGTGGCCGCCCGTTTGGGTCAGCATGTTCACACTGAGGAGCAATCGGGGCCCACGAATCAGGCCTTGCTCGACAGCGGCCCGGAACCCCCAGTCCAGCCCTCCGGCATCGCGCAGCGTGGTGAATCCCAGGTTCAAATCGGTTTCCAGATTCCGAGTAGCCCGGTGGACATAGACAGCCGGGGGAAGGGCAGCCGTCCGCTCCATCAGAACTTCGATGTTTCCCGCATGCACATGGGCATCAATTAACCCCGGCATCAAGGTCTTGCCTTGCAAGTCGAAGGCTTGACCTTCCGGGACCCTGGCCTCCTGTCCCGCAGAGAGAACCTCGCGGATGGTTCCATCCACTACCACTACCGTGGCATCCGGCATTGGGTCCTGGCCTGTGCCGTCAATCAGGAAGGCCTTTTTCATGACGATGATTTGACCCATCCGATTCTCCATTCGCTGCGTAAGATTTTCTGCCCTCACACTCTCAGGTGCGGGTCCAGGACATCCCTCAGCCAGTCTCCTAGGATGTTGAAGGAGATCACGATTAGGACGATGGCGATTCCGGGCCTAAAGGTAATCCACCAGGCAGTGGAGAGATAATCCCGGCCCTGGGAGATATCCCACCCCCAGAAGATGGTGCTGCCGGTCATACAAAAAAGGAAAGGGAACTTTCCACGATGATTGCTGGTTAAAGGTGAGCATATCACTCCGGTTCATCGTCCTGGCTTAACAATACCCAGGGCAAATTTGCAATCCAATTATTGATTATAGGGCGCCGTATAAGAACCCCATTACCGCTGATTTTGCACTATATGATACATGCAAAAAGAAGATTATTTTATTGCCCCCCTGGATTCCTAATCGAAATCTACAACGATCGAAAAATTATTTCACCCGTAGAGTGCCGGGGAAATCAATCCTAAAATAGCCATTGTCTGTAAGATCAAATCCTGACTTCCAGAATTTATTCGATCGGTGGTCTTTTATTATTCCAAGGGGATAGAGCTTCAAAAGCCGCTGCGGCTCTGAGGACTGTCGTTTCGGCCAGCCTGCGGCCAACGATCTGCAGCCCCACTGGAAATCCCTCGGCGGTCCAGCCACAGGGGATGGATATCGCTGGCAGCCCGGTAATGGTGATAGCGTAGGTTAAGAGGAACCAATCTATATAGCTGGTCATGGCCTGCCCGTTTATCTCTATAGGAAAGGGCATTTCCACGGGGAAAGGGGGCACGGCCACAGTCGGAGTGAGCAAAAGGTCATAGCGCTCGAAGAACTTACGGACTCGATGGTAGATCGCGGTCCTTTCTTTCTCAGCATCCCCTATTTGCTTCGCCGTTAACGGGAAGCCCTGCTCAATATTCCAGACCAGGTTGGGATTCATCTGGTCCCTCCACCTCTCCAACTTATCGGCGTGCAGGGTGACCATCCGCAGGCCCCGGGTGACCTGGATGACCTCACGTACCCGGCTAAAATCGGGCTCAGCCTCCTCCACGGTACACCCCAACTCTGTGAAACGCCGGGCAGCGGCAGCGGCCACTGCTTGTATTTCCCGGTCCACTGGCGCAATCTTAAGGTCCGGACTCCAGGCGACCTTAAGCCCGCGGATCTGCGGGCGCTCGACAGCGGGGATAAACGCTCCTCCATCTCCGGGGAGAGAGATCGGGGATCGGTCGTCCGCTCCGGCGATCACGGAAAGCATAAGCGCCGTATCCCCCACCGTGCGGGCCATCGGTCCCTCGACGGCAAGTGCATCCCAACCCAGAAAGGAAGGATAGATTGGAATAAGCCCAGGAGAAGTTCGGAAACCGACCACCCCGCAGAATGAGGCCGGAATCCTGAGCGAACCCCCCAGGTCACTCCCTGTGGCCAAAGGGCCGAGGCCGCAAGCCAGGGCTACGGCGGCGCCCCCGCTCGAACCACCGCAAGTGTGACTTAGTTTCCAGGGGTTTCTCGTTGCCCCGAAGACTGCGTTATAGGTGTTGGCTCCGGCCCCAAACTCGGGGGTGTTCGTTTTCCCGATGACGATGGCGCCGGCAGCCTTCAGGCGTTGCACGATCAGCTCATCTTCATCGGGAACGTAATTTTCAAAAATTCTCGAGCCAAAAGTCGTGCGCATCCCGGCCGTAAGAGTGAGGTCTTTAATGGACACCGGCACACCGTGCAAGGGGCCAAGTTCCCCACCGCGCATGACTTCTGCTTCGGCTTTCTTGGCCGCCTCCCGGGCCATTCCCCCAGCCACGGTGCAGTAGGCATTAACCTTGGGATTGACTTTTTCAATGCGGGCCAGAACAGCTTCTACGATTTCCGTCGGGGAGAGAGTCTTTTTCCTGACGGCAGAGGTTAGCTCTGCAGCCGTCATAAAAACCAAATCCGTCGCCTTCACTTTATTTTTCCTTTCCAGAAAAGTCTTCAAGCTCCTGGACGATGGCTTCCAGCTTATCCCGGCTGAGCTTGAATTTTTTGGCCACGCTTTCCAACTTTTCGGGTGAGATTCTGGCTGGGATTGGTCTTTTGTCCAAACCCGGAATGGGTTCCCACCCTTCCTCTCGAATGTTCAGCGATACCAGATCCCACCGGGTGTAATGTCCCATGCAGTCAAAAACATTCTTGGCAATGAGCCGGTCATTCATGTCCAGTTCGGCGTAGACGATCGTCTCTTTATTGAAGACGGGTTCGGCCAGGTAAGTTCCAAAAGGCCCGGCAATACAACTACCCCCCATGGCCCAGTTGAAATTGGAGGTTTGCTTGAAGGGAAAACTGTCCGGGACCTCACTGGCCGGAAGGTAGAGGCCGGAGCTGACGACAAAAGTTTGAGTCTCAAAGGCATATTCCCGGATGCAACAATCCTGATCGCAGGTATGCAGGGGGCCAATTTTCCCGCTCATGTCCCTGACCTTGGTTTGGGGATTGAAAGTCCAATACCCGGGCCAGCAGCAGGCATGGATCTCTTCTCCCTTTGTGGCCATGGCGGCTCGCATCAGAATCATGTGGTTCTCGTAGCAGATCAGTCCACCAATGCGGCCGATGTCCGTCTCGAATACCTTAATATCCCGGGCATCCCCCATCCCCCAAAAAAATCTTTCCTGGTGGGTCGGCATAGTCTTCCGGTGCCGGCCTAAAATTTCCCCGTTTCGGCCGATAAATAGCTGGGTGTTGAACAGAGTCTGGCTTCCGATCCGGTCATCCTGTTCGTTGATTCCTATCACGCAGTAGGCATTGGCCTGTTTGGCTGCTTTGCCCAGTTGGTCGGTCTCCGGGCTGGGAATCTTGATGGAATTCTCGAAGAAGGCAATCACCGTGTCCCTCCAATCTTTGGCCTTCTCCGCGTTTGTGTATCCAAAACTCCCCCTCCAATATGGATAAGCCGGGATGGCCGTCTCCGGTGTAACGATCAAATCCGCTTTTTCTTTACCGGCTTCCTCGATGTACGAGCAGTATTTCTCGACACTCCGCTTCTTGTCCATAAAGACCGGCGACGCCTGCACCGACGCGGCCTTTACAATTTTACCCATTGCTCTCTCCTCCCCTTTGAAATGGTATTGTCAAAATCAAACCACAGAAGCCACAGCGCGGCAGAGCCGCAGCCAACTGGATGGAATTCCCACCCATGTCCAGCAGGGCAGGGGCTGGAAAAAGTCACTTCTCTCCAACGGGGTATTTTGCCTTGGACCATTCTTTCCATCCACCTTTGAGAGCGTAAGCTTTTTTGAATCCCAGAGAAATTAGCTCCCGTGCCACCCGGGCACTTGTTCCCTCGCTCGGTCAGGAACAGTATAGGATAAGAGTTTTGTCTTTGGAATACTTGTCTGCCCAGGATTTAGCATCCTTGTCCGGGTCCTCCCGCACCGCTCCCTGAATTTTCTCCTTGCTTTTCTTCCAATCCCCCCCGGTGCGGACATCAATAATAATGACCTCTGTCTGGCCGAGCATCGACTTCAGCTCTTCCTTAGTGATCCGGGGAACATCCTTCGCCAGGGTGATAGCTGTCAACCCACCCAGCAATAAGAAACTGAATGTTAAGGCCAAAATTATTCCCCGCCCTCCTTTAGACATTTTCCATCCTCCTTCCAATGATAACTACCACATCATCATTTTTGAATTCTATTCCTCCTGGCAGTTTAAGAGGCTTTGAACCATTGTGACCTTACAAAATTTTATAGACATTTAAGGATGGGGTCAAATGAATTGTAACCACCAAGCCAAAAAAGGATAATAACGACGAATGCGTAATTTAGGACCTGGCGATGATTTTGGAGCAGCCGGCCAAGGTTGGCAATTGATCTGCGGCCACAATCCGGGTAGAATAGATGGAAAATGGATTACCTTCGCAAGCCACCTGAGGCGGAAGAATAAATGAGAAGATTACCCAAATCCATTGCGGTCGCCCTGTTGTTTTTAGGGCTGCTTTTCCCATCTGCTCTATGCCGGAGTCAAACGAAAGAGGACGGCACGATTAAAAAAGAGGCCACCAAGAAGGGTAAAGGGGAGCTGGAAAAGGTTAAAGAAAGAGTCCGGAAGGAAGCGCAGGAAATCAAGAAGGATGTCAAAGAAGCCGGTCGAGAGTTCAAAGAATCAGGCCAAGAGCTACCGGGTAAAGCAAAGAAAGATTTGCAAAAGACAGGAGACGCCCTGAAAAAAACCGGAAAGAGTTTCAAAGAAAGCCTAGGGGAAACTTTTGAAGGTTTGAAAAAATTATTCAAAAAGAAGGACAGGGGGAAATGATGCCTCGGCACTTCCCCCCGCCGCCAGAGAATAGAGGTTTTTGGCCATTCTCGGGTATTGCCTGCAACCGGACTTTCATGATTCGTAAATCGTGATGGGCCAGGCACACCAGGCCACCTTCCAACCCCCCCGGTATAGCCTGACCCGAGAACGTCTTGCTATTTTGCCAACTTGGAAGCGATCGTGGCCACATGCCTTCCCTGGAACCGGGCTGCAGCCAGCTCATTGTTGCTCGGCATTCGCTCCCCCTTTGTGCCCGCGATTGTGGACGCACCGTAAGGAGACCCGCCGGTAATTTCATCCATCCGCGTCTGGCCTTGAAAGGCGTAGGGCAAACCCACGACGATCATCCCCTGATGGAGGAGGGTGATGTGAAAACTAAGCAGGGTAGACTCCTGGCCCCCATGCTGGGTTGCGGAACTCGTAAATACACTTCCCACCTTGCCCACGAGAGCACCCTCCGCCCAGAGCTGGCCCGTAGCGTCCAGGAACTGGCGCATCTGTCCACACATATTCCCAAACCGTGTCGGGGTGCCAAAGATGATCGCATCGGCCGAAGCCAGGTCATCTATTTTACAGACCGGGACGTGGGCCAAGGATTTCTGAGCTTCTAAGGCCCCCATTTTTTGTAGAACTTCCTCGGGCAGCGTCTCCGGGACGCGGCATATTTGTACTTCTGCGCCCTTTACTTCTTTGGCGCCTTCGGCAACCGCCTCGGCCATACGGTAAATATGACCGTACATGGAATAGTAAACAATTAAAACCTTCATCGTTTTTCTCTCCTTTCTTTAAAGATTGCTCAACCTGAGGCGCGCATTCCTTTTTTAACAATCTCAAGGTTTCTTAATAAATTGCCGTGCTTTTTCTCATCCTCCGCCAGATATTCCAGAAGGTATTCCTGAACCACCATCTTTTTCCCTTTTAAAGAAGCCAGCGACTGTTCGGCCAGTTCCAGGGTTTTTCTTTCCAGCTCAATGTGGTGTTCAATCATCCCCCACACTCTGCCCAGCTCATCGGGGGTCAAAGACACGGTCTTAAAATCCAGGCTGTCGGCGATCCATTCTTGAACCCGGTAATGCATCTGCGAGTCTCGCTGGATAATTTCCATAATCAGGCGAATGATTGGGTTATCAGTCTTTTCCATGATCTGGCCTGTGGAGGCAGCCGCAGCATCCTCGATTTTTTGCCAGCGTCTCATGGTGGAAATAATTTCCTGTTGTAATTCTTTGGTGGACATGGTGCTTCCCTCCCCTTCTTTTATTGTGGTTGGCTTTACTGCAATCTCCCTCTTTTTATTATATATGAAGTTTCTATCTTTTTGTCCCCCGCCTTTTTTTATTCTCTTTTCTGGTCTTGACCCAGAGTGCAAGATCGTTTATCGAAAAAAAGACGCCCGATAAACCCCATGTTGCGTCACCCTTTGTATTTGACATCCCATTTTATATATTCTATAAATTTTAAGGTGGAGTGTGAAAGACGAGAGGGAAATATAAAAGGATGAAAAAGACCTAAATTTCCATCCCCAAAACTCAAACCTATTTTTCTTCTACCAGACTCATCTCGAACACATGATGACTTAAATCCAACTGATTGTCAGGGAGAAATTCAGTGAGCCATACGATTATGGACAAATTTTTTCAGCCAAAATCTTTAGCTCTGATCGGGGCCACCAGCTCTCCAGGATTCGGATACGGGATCCCTCTTTTCTGGAAAAAATACGGTTGGCTGGAAAGGGCCTATTTGGTCAATGCCAAAGGAGGAGAGCTCCATGGGCAGAAAGTCTATCGATCCATCGCCGATCTCCCAGATGGGATTGACCTGGCTGTGGTGCTCGTCCCTGCGACCAGTGTTCGCGGGGTGCTGGTTGAGCTGGGCCAGAAGGGAATCCAGGCCGTTATTATTGAAAGCGCCGGATTTGCCGAAATCGGCCCGGAGGGTAAGAAGAGGCAGGATGACCTCTTGGAGATTTCCCGGGAGTTTGGAATTCGCCTGCTCGGGCCTAACTGCGTGGGGATTATCAACACCGAAAATCAATTTGCGACCGTTGAAATCATGGACCGGGCGATGGAACCGGGTTCCGTGGCCATAATGGCCCAGAGCGGAGTATTTGGAAACATTCTTCTCGACCACCTGCCTGAGGTGGGTGTCAAAATAAGCAAAGTGGCTACCATGGGCAACAAGATGGATCTGGATGAGGCTGATTTTTTGGACTATTTTGTTGCAGATCCTAAGACCCGGGTGATCTTAATCTACGAAGAAGGAGTCAGAGAAGGGCGAAGGTTCCTGGAGGTTCTTCGTCGGGCCTGCCGCCGGAAGCCGGTTGTTATTCTGAAGAGCGGGCGCACCCCTTTCGGGACCCAAGCCACGCTTTCCCATACCGGGAGCCTTTCCGGGGAAGACCGGCTCTATGATGCAGCCTTCCGTCAGGCTGGAGCCATCCGAGCCTCCAGCCTTTCCGAGTTGATCGAAGTCACCAGAGTGCTCTCCACCCAGCCATCTATGAAAGGGAAAAAAGTCGGCATCCTGACCACCTCAGGATCTCTTGGAGCGATGGCCGCGGACGCGATTTATAATGAAAGCCTGGAGATTGTCCCTTGGAGCCGGGGTACGGTTGAAAGGATACAGGAAGCTGCTCCGAACTGGGTGAACGTAAAAAACCCTCTCGACATTGGCCCGAGTGGGATATTCCCAATCGCCATGGAGGCCATATTCTCCGATCCCAACGCGGACGGGTTCATTTTGATACCGGTTATCCCTTATGCGGCCATCGAGGTCGCGTTGCGCCTTGGAGCCGATGAAAAAACATTCTTTGGGAACTGGCCTGCTTTGCGCCCCAAAATCGGGTCAAAGCCCGCAATTGCGGTCTTGCTGGGAGCTACGGAATGGGTCGAGCGGGTCAAAAACCTTTGTGGAGGGACCATAGCTACCGTAAGCACTCCCGAGGCTGCAGCCAAGGCGCTTTCCGCGCTTTACCGATTGAGTCGGCCATTTTGATTCCACTCTTTCATTTTAACAGGTTGCTGAAAAAGCCCTTTCGGCCTTAGGTTGTCATTCCTGCAGAAGCAGGAATCCAGGGGTTCCCGTGAAAACGGGAACCCAGTTTTTCTTTAATGGTTTCCTTCTTTCGCGGGGACAAGGTTCGCAAGAGTGACGGCGGATTGGAGTTTTTCCTCATCCTGCTAAAGGATTTATTTCCTCCTGATATTCCCCGGGGATTTTCTTAAACCTCTAAGACGTCAAAATTGACGCCGACGGTTACCCGATCTCGGAAGTTGTGTCTTTATATAGCCTCAGCCCTGGGAAAAAGCTTAACCAGTTAGATTCCATCCGGAAACCCCCTCTTCACGCCTTGGCGTGACGGGAGAGGGCTGGGGTGAGGGGGAATTGAAAAGAAAAATCCGAGATTTCAAATCCTTATCACCCCCACCCTGACCTCCCCCATCAAGGGGGAGGATAAAAATTTTGGTTTCCGGATGAAAACCAGTTAGTCCCCGACGGTAGAAAACCAAATAAAATTTCTTCATGAATTCATGTTCGGAGGCTGAATGGCCGATATTCAGTTGGAATAATTGGCCGCATTTTATCTTGGTATAGGTTTTGCAATCTTAGCCAGTTGGAGATGAACCAAAAATGAGGAATCCGGTTTTTTATTTTTGGGGTTACCTAAAGCAAAAATGGACCCCGAAAGGAGCCCATCGAAGAGAGCGTCTACCCCTTTATCTCTCAGAATATGTTTGGCAGTTCAATCATGGACAGCTTAAGCCTGAACAGCAATTCGACCGGTTTTTAAAATTGCTCTATGGCTTACAAAGTCAAAAACCCAAAATAAATTAAAGGCTAGGGTGAAGGCATAAAAAGAAAATTTCCTTCATCCACTCCCCAAATCCCTTTTGACTCCCGCCTTTTCCTGTGATATTAAATCTCCTATGCGCGTTTTGCTCATCTCGGCAAACGTAGAAAAGCTCCCGGACCCGGTTGCCCCCTTGGGGCTGGCCTACCTCTCTTCAGCTTTGAAATGCCGGGGACATGAAGTCCAGTCCCTCGACCTCTGCTTTGAAGAGGATATCCCAGCAGCCTTGGAGAAATCGTTCCAGAATTTCCACCCGGAGGCGATCGGTCTCTCTCTCCGGAACGTCGATAACGTCTCTTACCCGGATACGGTTTCTTACCTTCATTTCTATAAAGAGGTGGTCGAGCGCTGCCGGCAGCTTTCCCCATCGCCCTTATTTCTTGGAGGATCGGGGTTTACCCTTATGCCCGACGCCATTCTTACATCTTTGGATGCGGACGGAGGAATCGTGGGGGAAGGTGAGGAAGCCTTTCCCAGAGCCCTGATGGCGACCGCCAATGACTCTTTTTCCGCCGTCGAGGGCTTTTGGGGGCGGAATTCAAGAAATTCGCCCCGGCCGGCCTGGGTTCAGGACTTGGACTCCCTTCCTCCTCCGGATTGGGAGGGTCTGGACTTGGGGAAATACTTCAGCTATGGAGGGATGGGAAACCTCCAGACCAAGCGGGGCTGCCCCTTTGAGTGCATCTATTGTACCTATCCCCTGATCGAAGGAAAGCAGGTTCGACTTCGTTCCCCCGACAAAGTGGGTCAAGATGCCGAAGCCCTCATCCAGAGGGGCGTGGGAAATGCCTTTATCGTTGACAATATCTTCAACTTTCCTGAAGCCCACGCTCGCGAAGTATGCCGCGTCCTCATAAATAAAAGAATTCCTCTTAAATGGAGTTGCTATGCCCATCCCTCCTATTTCAGCCCGGCCTTAGCCAGGGATATGGGAAAAGCCGGCTGCACAGGCGTGGAGTTCGGCATAGACTCCGGCTCTCCCCCTGTCCTGGCCAGGCTGGGGAAGAACTTTACCCCCGACGTTATCCAGCGAGCATCCAGCTCGGCGGCCGAAGCCGGCCTGGAAGTTTGCCTTAGCCTTTCCCTGGGCGCACCCGGGGAAACAGCGGAAACGCTGCGGGATACCTTTACCCTTTTGGAAAAAATTTCTCCGACCGCCGTCATCGCCATGCTGGGCCTGCGCATTTTTCCGGGAACAGGTCTAGCCCGCTTGGCTCAAGAGGAAGGAATGATCTCTCCCTTCCATGATTTTCTGCGGCCGACTTTCTACATTGCTCCAAAGGTTCAGGACATGGTTTTGGAATTTGCGCGGAAGGCGGCCACCCTCCATTCCACCTGGATCTTCCCGGGACTGGGGATTAATGTCTCGTCACGTCTGCAATCCAAACTCCGCAGGATGGGGGTCAAAGGTCCTCTCTGGGAGCACATGAAGATCGTGCGAGAGCGGCGGCTGGCTAAAAGGGAACCCCATGCCTGACATCGCTTTCCTCTTTCCAGGCCAGGGCTCGCAATCCGTTGGAATGGTTCGCGGACTGGCGGCCCATTCCGAGGCCTTGGAGATATTCCATCGGGCCAGCAAAATCCTCGGTTTCGACCTTTTCGACCTCTGCCTCCGCGGGCCGGAAGAGAAACTTTCTCAGGATCTGTATGCCCAGCTGGCTGTCCATGTGACCAACTGTGCGTACGCCGCTCTGTTCTCCAAGACGAATATTACCCCTCGTCTGGGTAGTGGCTTCAGCCTGGGAATCTTCTCAGCGTTGGTCGCTGCGAATTCCCTTTCCTTCGAGCAGGGGCTGGAAGGGGTACACATCGCGGCTGAAAAAATGTCCGCATCATCAACCTGGCCTCCCCCAGCGCCATCACCGGACGGGCAGGACAGACGAACTATGCCGCTTCCAAAGGCGGGGTGATCAGCCTCACAAAATCTCTGGCCCGGGAAGTGGCCCCGTTAGGCATCCTGGTCAACGCGGTCTGCCCCGGAATCATCGAAACAGAGTTGATCGCCAAGCTGGACCCAAAGTTTCAGAAGGAATTTTTGAATATGATTCCTTTAAAACGCTTTGGTCGGCCTGAGGAAGTCGCTTCCGTAGTGCTCTTCCTGGCCTCCGCAGAAGCCTCCTACATTACCGGGCAGGTCATCTGCGTGGATGGAGGAATGATTTAAGACTTTTTCACCGCAGAGAGCGCTGAGATCGCAGAAAATGATGAAGTGACGAAAATGAACTACCCCGGGCTGAAGCCCTGGGTATCCCAGGT